>ENA-ORPK01000030-ORPK01000030.1-human-gut-metagenome-genome-assembly--contig:-NODE-30-length-117922-cov-34.158713_pt1 | contig 117922 bp, 110 predicted proteins | sample MGYA00242139_ERZ509068 | MGnify/ENA primary metagenome ERZ509068 (study PRJEB26280, sample SAMEA2338687) | human gut metagenome | biome: human gut; feature: human-associated habitat; material...
AAAGTTACTACTACATATGGTTTAGTTAACTCTTCAAATAAATCTTCAAAATGGCAACTTTTTTTTGTTTTTAAAATATTACGTATTTGATTAGTTCTTTCTTTAACACTAAGTTCTTTTTTCATTATCTTAGTATTAAGTGGTTTATTAAGTTTTTGTCTTGATAAAAATAATTCAAAAGCATTTATTAAATCATCTATATCATTTTCTCCGTAGTTTAATTTTTCTTCTTGTTTAAACTCACTTAAATCACTTGGGAGCTTAGTATAAAATTCACTTCTTTTATCTTCTAAATCTTTAAAAGAATCTGTTATTCCTTTTATTCTTTCGTATTCAATTAAACGATTTCTTAAATCTTCTTCATTATTGAATTCATATTCATCATCTTCTTCATCATCATCACCGCCTTTGTCGGCGTTTTGCAAAAAGATTTAGGACAAACGCTAGTCATCGCCATCACCCTGCTCGTCTTAGGACTCTACGCGGGCACGAGCAAGAAGATCTTCATCGCCCTCTTTGGCTTGCTAGCCGTTGGAATTTACGCCCTCATCGTCTCAGCCCCGCACAGAATTCGCCGCTTTGAGTCGTGGTGGATGGTCAATCAAGACTTCATCCTCAAATTCCTGCCGCAAAGCTGGGGCGAGAGCCTGCGCGTCACGGGGCTTGACGAACCATATCAAATCAGCCACTCCTTCAACGCCATTAGCAACGGTAATCTCTACGGCGTTGGGCTTGGGCAGGGGACTTTCAAGCTCGGGTTTTTAAGCGAGGTGCACACCGACTTCATCCTAGCAGGGATCGCCGAAGAGATGGGGTTTGTGATGATCTTCATCATCATCTGCCTCGTTTGGCTCGTTGTCAGCAAGATTTTGCAAATCTCCTCAACCGCACTTAGACGCGACCAGCACCTCTTCGCACTTGGCATCGCCGTTGTCATCGCCTCGTCATTTTTAATCAACGCTTACGGCGTCATTTCGATCACCCCCGTAAAAGGGATCGCCGTGCCGTTTTTAAGCTACGGCGGAAGCTCCATTTTAGCCCTTTGTGTCGGCGTTGGGATGGTTTTGATGGTGAGTAAAAACGCTGAGTGGAACACGCAGTAACCAAATTCGGTTTTGACATTTTTAATGGAGTTGAGGATGATAGTCATCACAGGCGGCGGAACAGGCGGGCATTTACGAGTGGCAAAAGCCCTTGCGGCGGAGCTAAAAAAGCGTGGCGAGAGGCTAGTTTTTGTCGGAAGTCAAAGCGGCGCGGACAGAAGGTGGTTTGAAGGAAGCGAGTTGTTTGAAGAATGCGAGTTTTTACCCTCTCGCGGCGTGGTGAATAAACGCGGTCTTGCCAAACTAACAGCGCTTTTTGAGATCGTCAAGCTCTCGTTTGAAGTGCGAAAAAAGTTGCGAAAATGGGGCGCAAAGGCAGTTGTGAGCGTTGGCGGTTACAGCGCCGCCCCAGCCTCATTTGCCGCGATTTTAGGCAAAGTCAAGCTCTTTTTACACGAGCAAAACGCCGTCACAGGCAGGTTAAACGGGCTTTTAAAGCCGTTTGCGAAGGGCTTTTTTAGCTCGTATTCCAACCCGCCTTACGCCTACCCAGTCGAAGAGGCGTTTTTTGCCGCCGCGCGTCAAAGAGTAGAGTTGAAGCAGGTTTTGTTTTTGGGCGGCTCGCAAGGCGCAGTGGCGATCAATGATCTTTTTTTACGCCTTTTGCCTGAGCTTTTAAAGCGCGGTTTGCGCGTCACTTGCCAGTGCGGCGAGCGGGATTTTGCGCGCGTCAAAGAGGCGGCGGACAAGGTCGCGCAAGAAGCTGGAAAAGGCGAGTTTGTCGAAGTTTTTGCCTTCACGCAGGATATGCCTTTGCTGATGCGGCAAGCGGATCTTTGCGTCAGCCGAAGTGGCGCTAGCACGACTTGGGAGCTTGTGGCAAACGCGCTTCCGACACTTTTTGTGCCCTACCCAAACGCAGCGGGCAACCACCAGTTTTTTAACGCGAAATTTTTGCAAGAAAGCGGGCTTTGCAAGATCGTTTTGCAAAAAGAGTTGCAAAGTGTGGATGTGCTAGAAATGCTGCTTTCTTACGACCTGAGTGGCGTTAGCAGCCGCCTTTTGCAGACAAAAAAGCAAGAAGGTGCTAGCAAGATTGTGGATGAAATTCTCGCTAAAATCAACTAAATGTCAAAACCGAATTTGAGAAAAAAGATGAAAAACAGCTACTTACTCGGAGTTTTTTTAGCCCTTTTTGGCGGAATTTTGTGGGGCATCAGCGGCGTTTGCGGAGAATATCTCTTCACGCACAAAGGTGTGAGTGCCTCGTGGCTCGTGCCAAACCGCCTCTTTTTCAGCGGGGTGATTATGCTTGTTTTTTACGCATTTAGGCTAAAAGGCGGAGTTTTTACGCCGCTGAAAAACGCCAAAGACTTAACGCAGATCATCATCTTCGCGCTATTTGGACTAATGGCGGTGCAGTTTGCGTATTTCCGCTCGATCGAGCTTTCAAACGCCGCAGTCGCAACGGTGATCCAATACACCGCGCCGATCTTCATCCTAGCCTATGTCTGCTACCGCCAAAAACGGCTCGCCACCCGCCGCGAACTCCTCGCCCTAGTCCTTGCGACCAGCGGCGTCTTTTTGCTCGCCACTCACGCAGAATTTGACGCACTTTACATCTCGCCCTTAGCGCTTTTTTGGTGCTTTGTGAGCGCAGTTTGCGTCATCTTCTACAACCTAGCCGCGCTTTCTCAACGCCAAAAGTTTGGCGTTGGAGTCGTGCTTGCGTGGGGACTGCTCATCGCAGGAGTTGTGCTAGGTGCGGTTTTTAGAGTGTGGAATTTGCCCGCAGTTAGCGACTTTGAAGGGCTTTTAGCCACCGCCGCAGTAGTCTTTCTGGGGACGATTTTTGCCTTTGGACTCTACCTCAAAGGCGTGGAGTTAATCGGGGCTGAAAGGGCAAGCTTCATCGCCGCCATCGAGCCAGTTAGCGCGGCGGTTTTTGGCGTTGTGTGGCTAAAAAGCAGCTTTGGGGTTTATGATTTTGTTGGGTTTGTGCTTATTATGTCGTGTGTTGTGGTGTTGAGTAGAAGATGATTTTGTGTGTTGATTTAGGCTTAAAAAGAGTTGGGCTCGCCCTTGTTGTTTTGCCGCGTCCGCTTAGCCAGAAAGTGGCTGCAAACGCTACGGCGTGCGCTCAAAATGCCAAGAGCGGGCTTTCAAATTCGGTTTTAACAAACGGCTTGACGGACGAGGAGAAAAAGGCAGTCGCAAACGCTGTGGTTTTGCCTTTAACGCCGCTTTTGCGCAAAAATCGCAACCAAGCCGCTGCCGAGCTTTGCGGCATTTTGCGCGAAAAACAAGCCCTCACCTGCCTCTTTGGCGTTGCTCGCGGCGGAGCGTGCGAGGCTGAGAGTGCGCGAAGAGTCGGGCATTTTGCAAGTCTGCTGGACTTTGACGGGGCGGTGGCTTACGAGGATGAGAGTTTTTCAAGCTGTGTTGCGAGCGAGCTTGTCAAAGACGGGCGAGACGGGCGGTTTGACAGCGTTGCGGCGTGTGAGATCGCAAGAAGGTTTTTAGCAAGATTTAGTTAAGATGACATTTTTTTTAAGGAGTGAGGATGAAGAGAGTTTTAGTCGTAGGCAGCGGCGGACGCGAGGCGGCGATGGTCTTTGCGTTGTGCAAAAGTCCGCTTGTAAGCGAAGTTTTTGTCGCCCCAGCAAACGCGGGGATGGAGGCGTTTGGCACGGAGAGATGCGCGGTAAAGTGCGTTGAGATCAAGGCGATGGAGTTTGAAAAACTCGCCCAATTCGCAGTCGCAAACAAGATCGACCTTGCGATCATCGGCGCGGACGACCCGCTTGTTGGCGGAATTGTGGATGTGTTGCAAGCGCAAGGCGTGGCGTGTTTTGGACCAGACAAACTAGCCGCGCAAATCGAAGGCAGCAAAGCCTTTGCGAAGGAGTTGATGAGAGAATTTAATATCCCAACCGCAGCTTATCACACCTTTTTGGACGCAAAAAGCGCGCGCGAATTTTTGCAAAACGCAAACTACCCACAGGTGATCAAAGCAGACGGCTTAGCACTTGGAAAGGGCGTTGTTGTCGCGTTTTGCAAGCAAGAGGCGTTGGCGGCACTAGACGAGCTTTCAGCAAAATTTGGCGAAAAATTTGTCATCGAAGAGTTTTTAGAAGGCGTTGAGGTAAGCGTTTTGACGCTCACTGACGGCAAATGCATCAAACCGCTTCTCTCAGCCACCGACCACAAGCGAGTTGGCGAAGGCGACACAGGCTTAAACACAGGCGGGATGGGAACGGTCGCGCCAAGTCCTTACTTCACACAAGAGTTTGCAAAGCAGTGCCAAGAAGAAATTTTCGAGGCGACTTTGAAGGCGTTAAACGCGCGTGGGATCAAGTTTAAAGGGTGCATTTTCTTTGGGTTGATGCTGACAAAAAACGGCGCGAAGGTGATCGAATACAACTGCCGCTTTGGCGACCCAGAGACGCAAGTTGTCCTGCCGCTTTTAGAAAGCGACTTTTTTGAGCTTTGCGAGGCGGTCGCAAACGAGGCGTTGAGCCAAAAAGAGGTGCGTTTTAAACAGGGCGCAGCGGCGTGCGTTGTGCTTTGCTCGCAGGGCTACCCGCAAGAGTTTGAGCGAGGTTTTGAGATCGCCTTGCCGCGCGCATTTGACGAGGGCGAAGTCGTCTTTACCGCAGGTGTTAGTAAAGATCAAAACGGTGCGCTTGTGACAAACGGCGGACGCGTTTTGGGCGCAGTTGGGCTTGCAAGCGAGCTTGAAGGCGCGCTCAAAAAAGCTTACGACCTAGCGCAAAAAATCGAGTTTAAAAACCGCTACTTTCGCCGTGACATCGGCAAAAAAGCGTTAGAATTTGCAAAAACGCAAAACTGCTAAAACCAAATTTGATTAAGGAGAGAAAATGAAAGAATTAGTTTTAAAATACGGCTGCAACCCAAACCAAAGCCAAGCGAAAGTGTTTATGAAAAATGGCGGTGAGTTGCCTTTTGAGGTGCTTAACGGACGCCCGGGCTACATCAACTTGCTTGACGCGCTAAACGGCTTTGCACTAGTTAGCGAGCTTAGCCGCGCAACAAACCTTGCAGCGGCGGCGAGCTTTAAGCATGTAAGCCCTGCTGGCGCGGCGGTTGCGGTTGGGTTAGACGAGCGGGAGATGGCGAGTTGTTTTGCGCCAAAGGAGGCGGCTAGCAGCGAGCTTGCGACTGCTTACGCACGGGCGCGCGGGGCGGATCGGATGAGTTCGTTTGGCGACTTTGCGGTGATGAGCCAGAAGGTGGATGAAGTGACGGCGAGGATGCTTTCAAGTGAGGTTAGTGACGGTGTCATTGCCCCTGATTACGAGCCAAAAGCGTTGGAGATCTTGCGCGGCAAAAAGGGTGGAAACTACTGTGTGTTGCAAATTTCACCCGACTTTGTGCCAAGCGAAATTGAGACGAAGGATGTGTATGGCGTGAGTTTTTTGCAAAGCAGAAATGAGATCGAGATCAACGAGAGCTTTTTGCAAAACATCGTCACCAAACGAAAAGACTTCCCGCAAAGCGCGGTGCGTGACCTTTTGGTTGCGTTAATCACGCTGAAATACACGCAGTCAAACTCGGTGTGCTTTGCTTTCAACGGCGGTGCGATCGGCGTTGGCGCAGGGCAACAAAGCCGCATCCACTGCACGAGGCTAGCCGCTAGCAAGGCGGACTTGTGGTTTTTGCGTCAAAGTGACGAGGCGTTAAATCTTGCGTGGGCTGAGGGCGTGAGTCGCGCAGAGAAAAACAACTTCATCGACTGCTATTTAAACGCCGAGCCGCAAAACAACGCCGTTTTGCAAGCGCCGATCCCGCCGCTTAGCAGCGAGGCGAAAGCGCGGATTTTGAGTCAAGTTAAGGGCGTTAGCCTTGCTAGTGACGCGTTTTTCCCTTTCAGCGACAACATCGAACGCGCCGCGCGAAGTGGAGTTGAGTTTGTCTGCGAGCCGGGCGGAAGCGTGCGAGACGACGCAGTGATCTCAGCGGCGGACGAGTTTGGGATGACGATGGCGTTTAGCGGGGCGCGACTTTTCCACCACTAAGATTTACTCAAATTCGGTTTTTGTAATCGCGGACTTTCAAGCGAGTTGTCAAAACCGAATTAGGTTTTTAAACCGCCTAAATCCCACTTCACTGACCGCAAAACTACAAAACTTTGCACCAAAGCAGCGCTAACTCAAACTCAAATTCGACTTTTGCAAATTCGCAAAACGCAAACCGCCACATCAAAACTTACTCACAGAACAAACTCGCCAAACTTACACCCGCCGACTTGACTCAAATTTGGTTTTTGCAGCCTTGCTGGTTTTAAGGCGAGTTGTTAAAACCGAATTTGGTTTTGAAGCCGCCTTAAACTTTGCTTTATTGTTACAAAATCGCAAAATCTACCAACCAAACCGCCAACTCGCAAAAATCTCCAACCTCAAAACCAACCAAAACCAAACCACTCGGCAACTTACAACCCCCCCAACCGCGTCAAAACTTACCCACAGAACAAACTCGCCAAACTTAAACCTGCCGACTTAACTCAAATTTGGTTTTTGCAGCCTTGCTGGTTTTAAGGCGAGTTTGTCAAAACCGAATTTGACTTGACGCAAAGCATTTCAGCCAACTTTCAAACATTTGTGGCATCATTTGCCAAAAAACTAAAAAGACGGCAGATGACAAATTCGGAGATTTTTCGGCTTACTTTGCCCGTGATGATGGGCTATGTCCCGCTTGGCGTCGCACTTGGCGTGTTGGCGGCGAGTTTAAAGCTGAGTTTAGCACAAAGTCTGGCGATCAGCTTCTTTGTGTATAGCGGGTCGGCGGAGTTTTTGCTCGTGGTTTTCATCGCCGCTGGTGAGCCGCTTTTGGGCGTGTTTGTCACCCTTTTTCTTGTGAGTTTTAGGCATTTTTTCTACACGCTCACACTGCTTAAAGACCTTCTCGGGCTGAATTTCTTAAAAGGCTATGTCATCTTCGCACTAAGTGACGAGAGTTTTGCTCTGCTTTGTGCCTACAAGGAGAAATTCGCACAGCAAACCGCCCGCAAAAGTGCGAGTTTTGCCCTGCTTTGCGCACTTAACCAAAGCTACTGGCTTGCGGGCGTGCTGCTTGGCTGGTGCTTTCAGCAAAGCGTGAAATTTGACTACTCTGGGATCGAATTTAGCCTCAACGCGCTTTTCATCGTCATCGCCTATGACGCTTACAGGCAAAACCCGAACTTCAAAGTCCTCCTTCTTGCCGTAGCCATCGGGCTTTGCGGGTTTTTGTTTGTCGCAAAGTCGTATATGCTTTTTGTCTGCCTTATGGTCGGTGTGTTTTCGTTGCTTGCGGGGAGGCGTTATGTCAAGTTATGAGGTTGCGGTTTATGTTTTTGTGGGGTTTTTGGCGACTTTTGGCGCGCGCGTGCTGCCCTACCTACTCTTTTCAAGCAAAAGCGAAGGGGCGAGCCTAGCTTTCGTCCAAAAAAATATGCCGCTGATGATAATGGTTGTGCTGGTTTTTTACACGCTTTTTGGGCTTGACTTCACGCGTTTTGAAACGGCGTTTGTCTCGCTGGCGTGCTGCGTGGGCGTTTTGGCGCTTCAAATTTGGCTGAAAAACGCCCTTGCGAGTATGTTCTTTGGCATTTGTTTGTATATGATCTTCTCGCGACTGCTGTGAGTTGTCAAATTCGAATTTGACCTGCTTAAAATTTCCTCCGCATCAAAAGCGCGGGGACGCCACTCTTCACGCGTCCATCAGCATTTTTACCTCTTATTAAAATTTATTGAATTTGGCAAGCTTGGTTTTGGCGTCTTGCAAATGCGCTGAGCCTTTTTCGATTTTTTTTCAAAAGTGCGTTCAAGCCTTGCCACAATGCGTTTTTGAATTTCAAGCGGCGGAAGTGGGATTTTGATTTTAGCATATTTACTAATTCAATGCCTTTTATTGTGTCACTTCTATGGCAAATTATCGTAAAATCATCAAAAATAATCACAGGAATTTGTGTAAAAATACCTTCTAGTTCGTCCGTATAACTAAAATAAAACTTTTACCAGCAGTTAAAACGGGTTGTTTTATAACTATTATTATATTTTGTAGATTTGACTATGTATTTAGTAGGCTACCCATAGTCTAAAACTTCGCCAAGTGTTTTGATTTGTCACTAAGTTGGGAGATTTAAAAAATCGTTTGTTTGCATTAGTTAGTTTTTTCTATGGTGTTGTTGGTTGGATTGTATTTCGTTTTTACAATCTTATTTTTACTCAACAGCGTTATATTTTGGTTGCTTAGTCTTGTTTTTATGTTTTGTAATGTTGTCCGCTCATTTGGTGAAATATGTGAAGTAACGATAATGGCATAATGTTTTACATTTATGTTTTGGTTTGCATAGTTTGCATAGCTTTCTATAATTTGCTCATAAGCATCTTGTATCTTTTTGCCTTTTAATTCAACAAAGATTTCTATGTCTTCTGCTATCTCTTTGATGATTAAATAATCACATTTTTTATTTGAAGTATTTTGTTCGACGCCACCGTCAATTTTGACACGCACAAAAGAAGCACTATTAGTTTCTAATTCAAATTTTTTGTTATTTTCAACACAATTTAAAGTGCTATTTGGATTGTATTGTGTTGAGTGTGGTGTAAAAAGTGGGTTCATTTAGATTTTAGCTCCAAAAGTTTGTCAAAGGTTTCGCCGATTTCTTCTGAAACTTCATCTATACTTTCAGCTAAAATCAAATTTGTTTCTTTGTCTATAATGCTAAAAACTTCGCCATTTTCTACCTTAAAGGCGTTGAATTTGTTTATGTCAAGCCAAAATTTGTTTGGGATTATTGTTTCAACTTTTTCTTTTAAATTTGGATTTTTGTTAGCTACTTCGTAAGCGAGCAAAAGGCAATTTAGTGAGCTTAATATATAAGGGCTGTGAGTGGAAAAGGCTACTTGGATGGTTTTTTTGGTGTCTAAATAAAAACATAGATTTACAAGATATTCTACTAATTTTTTTTGTGCATTAGGAAACAAGCTAAGTTCTGGTTCTTCTACAAACAGACTATATCGTTCTTTATTAGTTTTAATGGTTCTCAAATTTTGTAAAAAAGATTCAGGATTTCTATTTTGAGATTTTGAAAAAATATCGACAATAAAATCGGTGTATTTATTTTGCATATATTCTTTATTTATAACAAAATAAGTAGATATAAGTTCTATGATAGAAGCGGACTTTATGCCTGATGAGGCGTTATGTAGTTGTGTTTTGGAATTTTTAAGATTTATATAAAGGCGATTTTCTATGCTGTATTTGTCTAGCGATAATTCAATATCAAAGATTTTTGTTTTTACTCTTTTATTTATTTGTGAATGGCTAAAAGATTCCCAAAAATCATCAAAAGTTTTTTCTAAGTGATAAGGTAATGTTCCACGAATTTGATTATTTACAAGCATAGGGATAGCAAATCTATCATCAGTAATGAAAGAAATTTTTTCAAGGATAACTTCGTTAGAAAGTTGAGTTACTTTTAAATTCGGCTTACCATTACAAGTAATAGAGACACAAGAATTTCCAACATAATAATGCGCTTCACTCCCTTTAACACAAAAATCTTCCAAGCCAGATTCTTTAAGCATTCTGTCTATACGAAATCTATAAAGTTCTTTTTTGATGCCTACATTTTTTGTTATATCTCTTAAAGCATTTTTTTTATACATCCACCGAAAAAGCGACAATAGCTTTAAAATCACGCTTTTGCCGCTTCCGCTTTCGCCGATAAATACCATAAATGGCTTTATAGCAATCTCTGCCTTAACAATAGGTCCAAAATTTTTAATGATAAGTCGTTCTTGTATTTTCATAGATAAAATTATACAAGAATAATTTAAAATAAAACTTACTTTATACCATTTTGTTAAATCACCCTACCCCGCTTTCAGTCCGTTTAAAAGGGCTAAATTCAGCTCATCAAGCAAGGGCGCGAAGTTTTCTCCAAAAAGCGCTTTGGCGACAAAAATGCCGTTTGCGTCCCCACAAGCTTCGTTAAAACCTTGCAAGTCATCATTTGCTAGATAGGCGTTTGCGATGATATAGTCTTTTATTTGGCTTAAAAATTCAAGCTAAGCGGGGCTAAAATTCACGCCTCTTTGGATTTGGCGTCCATTAAAAAGCTCAAAATGCACGAGCTGGATAAGATTTGTAAGCTTATTTTTGCGTGCCATCATCTTGCTAGTAAGCCTTATTTGTGCAAGATAAATTATCGCTAGCGCGTTAGTTTCAATTTACTAAAATTTAAACTTTTTTAAAATTTATTATAATACCAGATATAAAATTTAAAGGTCGATGATAAAATAAGAGCGATATGCAAAAAAGACAGAGTCGTCACGCAAATCTCATCATTAGCAATTAACGCAAACAACAACGCGCCTGTTCGGGTGAAAGATATCGTAAAAATGCAAATTTACTCAAAAGACGGCTCGGTAACGACCATAGAAAACGGTTATTTAGACATCGGCTTGATCGACACGATGAAGGATTTGTTTGTGAATTTTTTAGGGGCGGTGGTGTTTAGCATTATAGGCTTTTTATGCATACAAAATAGAGAAAAATACAAATTCGCCGAAGGGTTTATCCCGAAAAAAGAGTAAAAGCTTGGTTGGCTAATTTGCTTTTAATGGTGGAATAGGCTATCGCAAACTAGCTTCACTTTAAGACTTATTTGGCTTTGAGACATAGGATGTAAAATTACTTAAATATTATTTTTTTGGCTATTTTGATGGTTTTATCATTGTTGATTGCGATATTGTTTTGCAAGGGCAACCAAATTTAATATGTCTCCACGCTCACTAACCTTGATAGGATATGTAGAATACACAAGATTAATAAAGTCTGTCCAATTTAATTTATTGGTTAATCCTAAAATTATGTCCAATATTTCCTTTTCACTATCATTTGGAGCAACAAAATTTAAATCATTTACAAGATTGATTGTATATTTTGAATGTCCAAAATATGATGTTTCTTGATGAGTAATCTTAAAGCGCTTTAATGAATCTAATTCAATAGTTTTTTCTATCTCATTAACATAGGGTCCATAATGATTAAATTTCCACGATATGCTTGAAAGCTGTTTGCCATAGTCCAAAGCATATTTCCAATCCGCCAAATATACAAGCTTATTCAATCTTCCTTTTGACAATTCTATTGTGCTATTTCTTACAAAATAAGCTACAATATCTAAATTTTCCATTATAGCCCCTTTTTCGTTAAGTCGTTTTCACTTGGTAATACATTTGGATTGATGTTCATCTCTATAATTATACTTTGTAATTCTAAAATTTTTTTCTTTAACTTGTTTATTTCGGTTTTGTTATTAAACTTATTTGGCTTCATAGTTTGTGCTATCACAACACCAATTTTCATACCTTTTTCCTCAATATAAACACCATACATATCATTGCTCTGCATTTTTATTTTGTGGCTAAATGGTTTAAACCATCTGTTTTTTATAGGCCTTGATTTATCATAATGTTCTTTTTCATTTATCACCGCAAACACATACTCATCTTGATTGTCTATCACATACCTGCCTATTTGATTATATTTTGGACTTTTAGAATATCTGCCAATAGAGTAGAAGGCATTTTGAGATGATGAATATAAAAATAAGGTCAATCGCTCATTTTCTGTGTAGCCCAAATTATTTGAAATTTCTCTTAACTTATCATCAAAATATCCACTTATGAAGCTTCTATAAGCCTTAATAAGCTTATAATGTTTTTTTGTTTTTGTAGCATTTATATTGTATATATCCCTCGCACATAAGTGCCAACAATAAGAATAAACCAAAAAATATATTGATAATATTTTCATAATGATTAAAAAATTCCAATTGTTTAAGAATATTAATACCAACTCCAAAATAAATTGGAATTGTAAAAATACAAATTTTTGTAATCCACACAAATAACAATCTCAACAACTTGCCTTTCATAATTATTTTTTCTAATAACTTTTGATATGTTAAAATTAGTTCTAAAACTTTGAATTGCCTGCATAGTTCAGTTTAAAGTTAAATTTGTTCTTGCGTGCTATGTCAAATTTGTGTTTATATAATTTCAATAAATTTTGGCGGTTTATTTGCAAGTAGCCATTTAAAATAGTTTTGTTCGATATTAAAAACACTTTGTCCCTCCATTTGTTGTCTTGTAATCCAATGCAAATCATCATCCTCAATGCGCGAAATATCCACAAAAGCCACTTGTCCATTGAAAATATCAAAGTGAATGACAAGCGTTTGTATGCGTGAGCGTTCAAACACAGCCTTTGCCTCACGCACCTTATGTTCTTTTATGTCATTTATGCCTTGAAAGCCACTTTGCACTTCTATGCGCCATTTTGCATTAGAATGCTGAATTTCTAAATCAGCCTTTGGCGTGCGTTTAAAGGTGTCAAGCGATGAAAAATCGTCCTCGCCTATGCTTTGTATCAAATTTTGTGGCACTTCAAAAATGTCAGCTATCGCGCTTTTAAAAAATTCTAAAATCAAATATCCACGCACCCAACTGAAATAAACCTCTTCTTTTCGTCTGCCTTGATTGTTGAGTTTGTTTAGAATTTGCTCGCTTTTAAGCAAAGAATACACGCGAAAAAGCTTTTCTTGCAAAAATTCATTTATATCACAAGGCTTGTAATATAGGCTGTTGAGCCTTGTAAAAATCTCACAAAGCCTAGAATTTAGCAAATCAATATAGCTAAAATCGATATTTGCGACAATATCCTTTGCGCTTAAAAATTCCCTAAATTTAGCTTGCGAGCCAAAGCCCAAAGCGTTGCGATAGTCCTTAAAATCATTCACGCTAAACATTTTTGCTCCTCATCAATCTCACTTAAATACTCTTTCACCGCCTTTGCCAAAGCTATGCTTACAAGTGGCGGCACGGCATTGCCGATTTGAAGCCTTTTTGCGCTATGACTACCAGCAAAAACAAAGTCATCAGGAAAGCTTTGCAACCTTGCACCCTCTCTAATGCTTAACGCCCTTGAATCTCGCGGGTGAATACAGCGCGAACTACTTGGCGTAGCAAAATTGCGCGTGATGGTTGGAGCGGGCTGCTGCCACCACATTTTAGCGTAAGTGTTGGTGTAGCCAGATTTTGGGCGAAGGTGGGCGGGCAAGTCGTCTTTGCACTCTCCGTCTTTTAGGGTTTGCATTATTTTGATTAAATTTGGGTTGTTTTTTGGGCTACAATGCTCGCTTAAAATTTCACTCTTTCGCACAAAATGCAAAAATTCGTTATTTGGCTCGTGCAAAAAGCCTTTGTTGTCGCCATTTTCGCCACTTTTGATAGGGGGCAAATCATTTAAAGCGTTTTCAAGTGTGGTAAATTTTCTATGCGTTGGCTTTGGAAAGACAAAATCCTGCGAGCAAATATCATCTTTGACACCCACGACAAAGACTCTTTCACGCATTTGTGGCACACCAAAATGAACGGCATTTAAAATTTGATGAAAGATTACATAGCCCAAATTCTCAAATTCTTTGCAAATTCGCTTAAAAAGCTCCTTTTTTTGCATAGAAATGAGACCTACGACATTTTCAAAGATAAAAATTTGTGGCTGTAAAATCCCTAAAATTCTTAAATACTCTTCAAACAAATGCGCTCTTTTGTCCATTTTTCGTTTGCCAAGTGTAGAGTAGCTTTGACAAGGCGGACCACCGAGTAAAATATCGATTTTACCATACTTTAAAAGCATTTTTTCGTCAATATCTTTTATATCGCAATGTAAAATTTCAGTGGCGTTGTGGTTGAGCGAGTATGTAGTAAGCGCGTCTTTATCGCAATCATTTGCAAAAACAAGCTTAAAAAAATCATTTTGCGAAAAACCATAGCTAAGTCCGCCTGCTCCGCAAAAAATGTCAGCGACTTTTAGTGGGGTTTGTATGGATTTTACGGAAATTTTGTTGCGAGGGTTATTAAAATCTAACGCCAAATTCATCAACTGCCTTATAAATCAAATTCGACTTATTATACCATACGCCCACTTAACAAAACATATGCCTTATTTTCTGTGGATAATTTTCATACAAGCTTTATAAACTTCTGGGTTGCGATGCGTTTAAATGTGCGAAACATTCACACACACTGAGTAAATTTTGCTTTAACTGCTTGTTGTAATGCTTGAATATCCTGTTCTGCATATTTTAGTTTATTTATTATATTTACATCTCTTGCTTCCCAATCAATAGAATGCAAATACCCAAAATCCAAATCATTACTATATGGGATTATAAAACACATTTTTGCATAAGCATTAAAATGTTTTGATGACACGACAAGCCATTTATTTGTCTGTAAAAATTCAGAGATATTATGAGTAAGGCTGATAATATCGCAAAAATTAGGGCAATTTAACACATCTTTCTTGGGATTTTCCTTAGCTTTGATAATTTGGCTAACAAGGCTGTCGATTATCGCCTGATAATCTGTATCAGGCACTGATGTTTTTGGTAAGTTTGTAAAATCTGCTTTGTGTATAAATTGCAATTGGTCGAGCATAACTTCTCCATCGAGCTTATCCGTGCTTAATCGTGAGTTGGTGTGTGATGGATATGATTTTAATTGTTTAGCTCTGCTTGTTAATGGAAAACCTAAAATATAATCATTGCTTTCATACACGACCAAATATGGTCTTTTTTCCATTTGTTCGTGTCCGCAAGAATATCTATTTTGCATTTCTTGTGCATATTTTGCCATATTCACGCTTTTTAATGTTTAATCAACGCCATTTTACCCCCCCCCCTGAAATTCAGTTTAAACTACGCCGCAGCACTAATGTCAAAATCAAATTTGATTTACGCAAGTTTGAGGTATGGGTTTTGTTTTGGTAATGATATTGTTGATTTGCGAGTTTGCGACAAGCTATGTTTTAAGGCTTGGCAAGCTGTTTTTTTTTTTGGCAGCGCACAAGCCTTATCACCACTGCGCTTTGCTGGCAAGTTTTGGCTTAAAGGCTAAGTTTGGCATTTGCTTGCCATCATCTTGCTAGTAAGCCTTATTTACGCAAGATAAATTATCGCTAAATCTGCGTGCTTGTTTAAAATTCAAGCCTTAAATTCACTCTTTAATGAGTGGTAAATTTGAAAGCAATTCTTTGAGTTTGATTTGCACCTTTGGCAAATGCTCAGCTACGCTAAGCCCTACGACTTGGGTGTTTTGGCTTATTAAATTTATGGCATTTATCACATTTTCCACGCTTAAAATGCCCGTATTTCCAACGGCTGCGTAAAGTTCTTTGGGGTTTAGTGCGTCTAAATCAAGATGAATGAGCGCTTTTTTCGCCCCGCTTTTTACAAGCCACGCGCGAAGTTCGTCCATCGCCTTTGCCTCATTAGCGAGTATATCTTTGCCCCAAATGGCTTGTATGCCTAAACTCTTGCGCCTATCGTTATAGTGCTGCGCTTCGTTTGAATTTAAGCCCACAAAAAGCACATTTTGCGGCTTTATGTGAGCTGGCAAAGCAAAGGCTTTTGCACAATGTCAAAACCGAATTTGACTTTTAAATTAGCTAGTTTTAACCTTGCGTGGCTTATAATTCGCCAAATGTTGAAAAAGGGGATGAATGCTCTATCTAGCGGCGAAAATTACACATATTCTAAGTGCGTGCGTTGTGATTGGGTATTTAGTTTATGACATTTTCATCTTGCGTGGCTTGAAAAAAGGTAGGTCGCAGGAGGATTTCACGCGTTTAAAACGCGCGTTGTTGCCACGAGCGGCGGCGGTCAGCGGGGTTGGGTTTGTGCTGCTTTTTGCGAGTGGAATTTGGCTTGCGAATTTCGACTTAGGCGGCGAGTGGTTTGAGTTGCAGTCGCGTTTTGCAAAGCTTCTGTGGCTGAAAATCTCCATCGCATTCTCCATCCTCATCTTCACGCCCTTCTCGCTCTTTTTTGTTTTACGCGGAAAAAAAGACCCTTTTAGGCAATTTTACCACGAGATCGCCCTCGTCATTTGCGTGAGCGTGGTGGTGATTGCTAAAATTATGCTTTACTAGCGCTTAAAGGACGCGGATGAAAAAGCAACTCTTGCTTGCCGTAGTTGGCTGTGCGATGGCGCAAAATGTCACTCTCTCGCCCGTTGTTGTCACCGCTTCTACTCAAACGCAAAAATCAAATTTGATTTTAACATTTTGTATTTTGTAAGCTGTTTTGCGGATTAACCAACTTTGCTTTTGCAAGGCTTGAAATTTTGTCAAAACCAAATTTGATTTTTGCAAATTGTGGTTTTGGGTTAAATTTGAAGTCGCAAAGTTGCGGTTAAAGTTTGCAGAGTTACGAATTCGCGCAGTTGGTTAGGCTTGGCGTGGTTTTTGCGCGGCGGTTTGCGGACGGCAAAATGTCAAAACCGAATTTGACTTCAAAAACCGCAAAACCGACTTCGCCTGCGTTCAACCGCCGCAACAACCGCAAAAACCGCGACAGCTCAACGCCGCACCAAACGCTAGATCTCAAAAAACTCCGCAAAACTTTGGTCTAGTTTGCTCTCAAACGAGTAGCCAAGAAGCGAGATTTTCGCGCTGTGGAGGTAGATGCGTTTTGCTTTGCTTTTGGCGTATTTTTCATCCCCCAAAACGCCAAAACCCGCAGAGGCTAGATGGACGCGGATCTGGTGCGTGCGTCCAGTTTGGATCTGCACTTTAACAAGCGACTTTTTCCCGCTCACGCTTTGTGGCAAAACGCGCGTGAATGCGCTCTTTCCGTGTTTATCTACCCGCGTAAAAGCCCCGCCTTTTGTCTTTGTCGTAGTTAGCGGCGCGGTGATCTCAAACTCCTCAGCGACCACACCTTTGACGATAGCGTAATAGAGCTTCTCAACGCGGTTTGCGGCAAATTCCGCCACCGCGTTTTGGCGAAATTCCTCGCTCTTGTAGAGCAACATCACCCCGCTCGTTTCTTTATCCAGCCTGTTAAGCAAGGCAAAGCCAAACTCCTTTGCCACCTCTTCGCTTGTGACAAACGGCGGTTTTTCCACCGCAACCAAGTTTTCATCCTCGAAAATTTTGCGCGGTTTTTGCCGTTTTGTGACACTAAATTTCGTGCCAAGAGGCAGCTCCGCACGGGCGATTTCAAGCCGCTTGCCGCCCGTGCTGACCAAGCCGTTGTCGATCAGCGTTTTTGCTTCGTTGTTTGAGACGCCGAGTTGTTCGGCTAGAAGTTTGTAAGCTTTTTGCGTTTGCATTCGCCCTCCTCAGTTAGTTGTCAATTTCAAATTTGCGTTTTGCCTCGTAAGCGTCACGCAAAAACGGGTAAAGCTCCACCGCGTCTTTTGTCAAAAGCTCGTACGCAGCGGGATTTTGCGAGATCATATTCAGCGTTTGCAGCGAAAACCGCCCGCCGCTTGCGACCAAACTCTGCCCCCACGAAAGTCCCATCCACTCGTCCATATACCCAAGCGGGTTTGCGTAAAACTCGCCAACAAACGCGGTAAAGTCGCGCAAGTTGCTCGGTCCCAACAGCGGCAAGACGATGTGAAAACCGCCACCAACGCCCCAGTAGCCAAGCGTTTGTCCTAAATCCTCAGGCTTTGCGCTCAGCCCGTAGTGCTTTGCCGCAACATCACTCACCCCTGCAAAACCCAAAACAGAGTTGATCAAAAACCTCGCCGACTCCACGCCCGCTTCTTTGAATTTGAGTTGCAAAAGGTTGTTAGCAAAGCGAAACGGAAAGGCTAAGTTGTGAAAAAAACTGCCGATCGCCTCTTGATACGGCGGCGTGACGACCTTTGCGTAACTTGTCGCAACTGGCACTAAAACGCCACGCATCAACTTGTCGTTAAACTGCGTCATCACGCGGTTGTAGCCGCTAAGCGGGTCGAAAACCTCCGCTGCGGTGGCGAATTCTTGCGCGAATTCGTCGTCTTCTTCCTCAGCAGCAGCAAAACTAGCCAAACAAACCGCCGCCAAAACCGCCGCCACAAAACAGCGTAAATCAAATTTGGTTTTAACCATCTTGCTTATCGCAAAAATTCTTATCGCAAAAACTTAAAAAAGCCCGCCACGCCCCAGTATATCGTGTGTGCGACACTTTCAAGCACGCCCATTTTCAAGTGGTTGCGGTAAAAGCGGTAATGCACTCCGACAAGCTTGCTTTTCTTGCCCGTTGTTTGTGACGCAAAGATGCGGTAACTTGAAAGCACCTTTTGGCTGCCATACGCCACGCCGCACTTTTGGACGATCCTCAGCCAGTAGTCGTAGTCGTCAAGCAGGCTTTTTAGGCTCTCGTCAAAGTAGATTTTGCCAAACTTTTGTGTGTCATAAACCCCCGTTAAACAACCAACGCGGTTAAGCCAAGTCATATCCTTGTAGTCGGTTTTTTCAGTCGCGATGAGCGGTCGCAAAATCTCCTCGCCCTTTTCGTTGATCCGCCTGTAACTGCCATAAACCAGCACGGCGTCCTTTTGCTTCATCAACTCCAACTGGCTTTGCAAAAACTCCGCATCCCAAACATCATCGCTGTCAAGCAGTGCGATGTAGCGCCCGTTTGCCGCTTTGATCCCTGTGTTGCGAGCCTTTGCTGAGCCGCCGTTTTCTTGCGTGATGAGCTTGATTTTGCACTCGCCGTTTTCGTTTGTGTTTTGGGCGATGAACTCCTCGACAACGGCGATGGTCTCGTCTTTGCTGCCGTCATTTACGATGATCATCTCCCACTCCGTGTAGGTTTGCGCAAGCACAGAGTTGATCGTGTGAGGGATGAGTTTTGCGGCGTTGTAAGCTGGGGTGATGATAGAAACTAACATTGCAATCCTTTTGTTTTCTCGCGTGAGTTTAGCAAAAATTGCTTTAAATTTGGTAAAGCTTGGCAAGGTCGAGGCGGATTTTTTGGCGAGTTTTTTGGAAAAGGACGAGGCGGATTTATGGCTAACAACGCAGCAAACTTGGCGGTGAAAGTTTAGCGAATTTGGCGGCGATTTTGACGGCAAATTCTTGTAAAACCGCGCCCACGCTTCAAATTCGGTTTTTGCAAATTTGCAGTTTTTAAACGAGACTTTCAAATTTTAAATTTGCGGTTTTGATTGAAAATTTTTGACAAACCGCAGCTGTTTTTAGAGGCACTCAACCGCATTTGACTTTAACTCAACACGGTTTTAACAGCAAATCGCCAAGTCAAATTCGGTTTTTGCAAACTCCAAATTTGTCAAAACCAAATTTGATACACCAGCAAAGCGCGCGACAAATTTGCGTCGCCAAATTCGCCAACCACACCACAAAAAGCACAACCCGCCGCCAACCACGCAAAGCTCGCCAAAAACGCGCCAAAAACCAGCCGACCACACGCCAAACGCTACGCAAACTAGTTCTCGTTTAAAACCAAAAGTGCGGTTTGCAGCGCGGTTTGCACGCTTTGGCTTCTCACCGCCTGTCTATCACCACTAAAATTACACTTCACAACGCGCGTTTGCCCATTGTAAAAAACTGCGATAAACACGCAGCCAACGGGCTTTGCGGGCGTACCGCCGCTCGGACCTGCAACGCCGCTGACCGAGACGGCAAGTTGGGCTCTAAACGCCTTCGCCGCCCCAATCGCCATCGCCTCCACGCACTCCCTACTCACCGCCCCAACGCCGTTTAAAACCTCATCGCTCACGCCTAAAAAGTCGCGTTTAACCTCGTTTGCGTAACTCACAATCGAGCCTCGAAAAACCTTGCTAGCCCCCGCAACTTCGCAAAAAGTCGCCGCCACAAGCCCTGCTGTGCAAGACTCGGCAAAGGTCACGCTCTCGCCGCGTTTGGCTAAAATTTCGACTAATTCTTCTGCGACTTTACTCATTTTCACTCCTTTGTTTTGAGTTTTACCAACTTTTAAGGTTGTTTTGCTACAATCTCGCTTCTTTTTTGGTGTGCGCTCTTAGCTCAGCTGGATAGAGCACTTGATTGCGGTTCAAGAGGTCAGAGGTTCGAATCTTCTAGGGCGTACCACTTTTTCCAACTTCACAGCATTTTAACTTAAATGTCAAAACCAAATTTGATTTCAACATTTTACGATTTCACGCCGATTGTCCGCCGTTGCTTTTGTTTGCCACACGCCAGCCGTCATTTTGCTCGCCGCCGCAAATGACAACGCCGATTTTGACTAAGTCTCAACACACTTTGCCCAAAACCTCGCCCGCCAAACACGACAAACCCAACACGCCAAACCTCGCAAACTCGCCTAAAAAAGTCCGCCGCCGTCAAACTCCTTTGGCGGAGCGATCTTTAACGCCTCGTAACTTTTCGCAGTCGCCACCCTGCCCTTTGCGGTGCGTTCGATGTAGCCGTTTGCAAGAAGATACGGCTCGATGACATCCTCCACCGTCCCCTCGTCCTCGCTCAGCGAAGCGGCGATTGTCGCAAGCCCAACTGCCGCTCCGCGCGCCTCAAAAAGCCGCCCGATGTAACGCAAATCCATCTCGTCAAACCCAAGCTCATTCACCCCAAGTGCGTCAAGTGCCGCAGCGGCGCGTTGCGGGGTGATAACGCTCTCGCCTGCGACTTCGGCAAAGTCTCTCACACGGCGCAGCAGCCGCAGAGCGATGCGCGGCGTGCCACGACTGCGTTTTGCGATGTTTTTTGCCGCCTCTAACTCGCAGGGTTTTTCGAGTTTTTGCGAGGCAGCGGTGATGATTTTCGCAAGCTCGTGAGTTGTGTAAAATTGTAACCTAAACTGCATCCCAAACCTGTCGCGCAAAGGTGCTGAGATCATCCCCGCGCGCGTTGTTGCGCCAATTAGCGTGAATTTTGGAATGTCGATTTTGATCGTCTGCGCCGCTGGTCCGCTGCCGATGATGATGTCTAGGCGGAAGTCCTCCATCGCCGAGTAAAGCACCTCTTCGATCGCACTTGAAAGGCGGTGAATTTCGTCAATGAAAAGCACATCGCCCTCCTCCAAATTCGTCAAAATCGCCGCCAAGTCGCCGCTTTTTTCGATCATCGGCGCGGCGGTGATTTTGATATTTTTTTGCATTTGTGAGGCGATGATGTGCGAAAGTGTCGTCTTGCCAAGCCCCGGAGGTCCGTAAAAAAGCGCGTGGTCAAGCGTCTCGCCCCGCATCTTCGCCGCCTCGATGAAGACAGCAAGATTAGACTTAATCTGCTCTTGCCCGACAAACTCGCTAAACTCCTTTGGACGCAAACTTACCTCAAATTCGCTCGACAAATCCATCTTTTGTATCTCAACCACGCGTTGCATTCTCACCCTTTTTGCGTTTTTTGCATTATCCCAAAAAAGTGCTTAAATTCGAATTTGACAAACAGCGGTAGGCGGCGCGGTTGGCGAGGTGTTTTTTTCTAAGCGCGCGTGTAAAAAGGTAACATTTTTTGAAAATTCGGACAATTTGTAGTGTCTTTAAAGAAAGTTTGCTATAATTACCGCACTTTAATTTTAAACAAAGGATGAAAAATGGCAAATGTAGGCGTTTTCTTCGGTAGTGACGGCGGTAATTCAAAAGATGTTGCAAACAAAATCGCAGCAGCACTAGGCGCAACTGCAAGCGACATCAGCAAGTCAAGTGCAAGCGACTTAGCGGCGTTTGACAACCTAGTTTTGATCACTCCAACTTACGGCGCGGGTGACCCGCAAAGCGACTGGGAGGACTTTTTAGGCGGCGTGGATGGTTCTGAGTTTGACGGCAAAGTTGTCGGCATCGTCAGCATCGGCGACCAAGAGCTTTACAGCGACACTTTCGCTGAGGGTGGCGCGCACATCTACGCAAAAGTCGCAAACCACGCAAAAGTCGTTGGCGCGACCTCTGTGGATGGTTACGAGTTTGAAGCCTCAGCGTTTGTAGATGGCGGCAAATTCTTAGGGCTTGTTTTGGACGAGGACAACCAAAGTGACGAGTCAGACGAGAGGATCGCAGCTTGGGTTGAGGCGATTAAGGGCGAGTTTAAATAAGCCTTTTTTCGCGCCTGACGCGGCGCAAAGCCTTGCTAGTTTTAGCAGGGCTTTTCTTTTTGTTCCTGCTTTTTGCTCGATTTTCTTCATTTTACTAGTTTTTAAATTCGCGGTTTTGCTTGTTTTGTTGTGAAATTTTGAGCTTTTGCTTTTGCGGTTTTTGGCGGTTTTGCTTTCGCAGTTTTTTGCGTCAAAAGTCACAAAACGACTCAGCCAAATTCGGTTTTGACATTTTTCAAAATTGTCAAAATCAAATTTGGTTTTGCAAGTCGCGGTTTTTGAGTTAAGTTTCAAAGTTGAAAATTTGCGGTTTTGGTTTGAAGTTTGACAAAACCGCAGCGGTTTTGAGAGCAAAATTGTCAAGCCAAGTCCCAGTTTTGCGAGCAGTTTGGCGAGTCTTGCAACTCAAATTCACTTTTCGCGGTTTTTGGCGTTTTGTAATTTTCGCGGTTTTGCTTGTTTTGTTGTGAAATTTTTGGCTTTTGTTTTTGCGGTTTTTGGCGTCCAAAGTCGCAAAACGACTCAACCAAATTTGGTTTTGACAATTTGCGAATTTATAAATCAAATTCGGTTTTGACATTTTTCAATCTGCAAAAACCGAATTTGAAAACCAAGACTTAAAAGCGTTAGAAGATCTCTCTTTCGTCGATATACCTTTCGAGTTTGTCGGCAAAAAGCGTGACGATCCGCGCGTTTTTCACCCGTTGCGCGAGCTTCAAACACGCCATCACAGTCGCCCCAGAGGAGATGCCTGCTAAAACGCCCTCGTTTTTTGCAAGCAGCCGCACGCCTTGAAGCGCCTCTTCGTCGCTGATCTTCACGACTTCATCCACCAAGTCTAGCTTCATCGTGTTTGGGATGTAGGCGTTGCCGATGCCTTCGATGTGTGAGCAAATTCCACACTCGCCCTCACCTAAACCGCCGATGTGTGAGCCGAGCGGGTCGCACAAAACCGCCTTCACGCGGCTGTCTTTTTCTTTTAAAAACCGCGCAACTCCACAAAAACTGCCGCCGCTGCCCGCGCCAGCGACAAAATAATCCACCTTTGCGCCCAACTCTTCGTAAATCTCACGCGCCGTTAGCGTGTAGTGTGCCAGCGGGTTGTCGGGGTTTTCAAACTGCCTGAGGCTAACGGCGTTTGGCGTCTTTTGCAGCAACTCTTGCGCCGTTTGCACCGCCTCTAACATCCCGCCTTCGCTTGAAGTGTTGATGATCTTCGCGCCAAGAGCCTTTAAGAGGCGTTGTTTTTGAGTGGAAAAATTCTTTGGAATGACAAGCGTGAGCGCACAACCAACGCTCAAAACGCCAAGCGCAAGCCCAAGCCCCGTGTTGCCCGCGGTCGCTTCGATGACTTGGCTGCTTTCGTTGATCTCGCCTCTTCTTAACGCCTCTTGCAACATAAACAACCCCGTGCGGTCTTTAAGCCCGCCGATCGGGTTTAAAAACTCGCATTTACCAAAAATGACATTTCCATTTGGCGTGCCGATGTTATTTAGTCGCAAAAGCGGCGTGTTGCCAACTGCTTGCGTGATCGAGTCAATTAACATTTTCGTCCTTACAAGCTGCTACAACTTCGCCTTTTTTAGCGAAGAGTCGATGTCTGCGACTAAATCCTCGCCGCTCTCGATGCCGACTGAGAGGCGGACTAAGTTGTCGCTGATGCCCATTTGAGCTCGAATTTGCGGCGGGATAGACGCGTGAGTCATACTCGCTGGGTGGCAAAGCAGGCTCTCAACGCCGCCCAAACTCTCCGCCAGCGCGATCAGCTCGCAACCGCTCACAAAACGCCTAAAATCCCACCCCTCGTTCAACTCAAAGCTGATCATCCCGCCGCCGCCGTGTGCTTGTTTAGCGTGAGTTACGGCTTGCGCGCCCAAAAGCGGGTAGAAAACCTCCTTCACCGCCTCGTGCGAAGCAAGGAATTTGGCGATCTCTTGCGCGTTTTGACAATGTCGATCCATCCTCACGCCAAGCGTTTTGACGCCGCGGATGAGCAAAAAGCTGTCAAACGGGGCTAAAACCGCGCCGATCGAGTTTTGCAAAAAGGCGATTTTCTCGCACAATTGCGGGTCTTTTGCCACGACAAACCCCGCCACCAAATCGCTGTGTCCGCCGAGATATTTAGTCGCCGAGTGGATGACGATGTCCGCGCCAAAGCTCAGCGGTCGTTGCAAATACGGCGTCATAAATGTGTTATCCACGATCAAAATCGCCCCAAATTCGTGGGCGATCGCGGCGGTTTTGGCGATGTCAGTGACGCTCATCAGCGGATTTGCTGGCGTTTCAAGGAAAAGCGCCTTTGCCTTCGTGCCCTCAAGCGTGTTTCTTAGCAACTCCTCATCACGCATATCGCAAATTGTGTATTTCAAGTTAAAGCGCGAAAAAACCTTGTCGATGACGCGAAAAGTCCCGCCATAAACATTGCTCGAAATGACGATCTCATCGCCCGCGTTAAACATCGCCAACGCCGTTGCCGTAGCCGCCATCCCGCTTGCAAACGCAAAGCCTCGCGCCTCGCCAAAAGCCGCGTTTTTAGCGCACAACGCGCCCGCCTTGCAGCCAGCCTCGTCCGCCAACGCAGCGTTAGACGCGCCGCGAAAATCCGCGTCTTCAAGCTGTGCAACAAGCCTCTCAGCCGCCGCTCGCGTTGGGTTTGCGGTGCGTGAATATTCATACCCTCGGTGTTTTCCAAGCTCGATTTGCTCAAAAGTTGAGGTTTGGTAAATCGGGTAATTCACCGCCCCAGTCGCCTCATCCACGCAGCCGCCGCCGTGGATTAGTAAAGAGTTGATGTTTTTCATAAAATTCCTTTAATCTCAAAAGTCGGCTCAAATTCGGTTTTAACATTTTTCAAATTTGCAAAAACCAAATTTGACTAAAAATCCTTCGCCTCGACAAAAACTTCGCGCTTTAAGTTAAGTTTTGCAAAAAGCTGCTCGTCTCGCGTTGGCGCGGCGTTGTTCGCGGTTAAGAGTTTGTCGCCGTAAAAGAGCGAATTCGCGCCCGCTAGAAGGCAAAGCGCTTGCAACTCCTCGCTCATCTGCGCCCGCCCCGCACTCAACCGAACATACGACTTTGGCATCAAAATCCTCGCTAGCGCGATCGTCCTCACAAAGTCGAATTTATCCACCTCAGGCGCGTCTTGCAGGTTTGTGCCGGGGATTTTGACGAGCTTGTTGATCGGCACTGACTCGGGCGGGATCGGCAAATTCGCCAAGGTCACGAGCATTTTGATGCGCGCGTCATTATCCTCGCCTAAGCCGATGATCCCGCCGACACACAGCTTCACGCCCGCCTCACGGACATTTGAAATTGTCTGCAACCGCTCTTCGAAAGTTCGCGTGGTGATGACTTGTGAGTAAAACTCCTTGCTTGTGTCGATGTTGTGGTTGTAAAAGTCCAGCCCAGCCGCTTTGAGCTTTTGAGCTTGACCCTCACTCAGTAGCCCAAGCGTCACACAAACCTCCATCCCAAGCCCCTTGACTTCACGGACGATGTCGCAAACCTCCTCAACCTCCTCGTCACTCGGACTTCGTCCGCTCGCACCCATACAAAACCGCGAACTTCCCGCCTCTTTTGCCCGCTTCGCAAGCGTCAAAACTACCTCACGATCCATAATCTTAGGCTTCTTTGCAGGCTGCGGCGCGTTTGAGTAAGACGACTGCGCACAATACGCGCAATCCTCGCTACACGCGCCAGTTTTGATGCTAAGCAGTGTGCTGGTTTGGATGACATTTGCGGGGAAATTCTCCCTCAAAACCCCTTGTGCCCGCATAATTAAATCCATAAACGGCAACTCAAAAATCTCTTTTGCTTCGTTAAATGTAACGCTCATTACAACCTCTTTTTCTCTCAACGCGCCAAAAATGTTAAAATCAAATTTGATTTTAACAACTAACCTCGCCTATTTTTTGCCTTTAACACCGCCAAAACGCCAAACGCCACCACCGCGCAAATCACAAAAATGGTGACGACAATCTGCGCCTCGCTAACCGCGGTTTGAAACATCTCGCACTCCTAATTTTCCAACACTTTTTGGCAACGAGGACACAAACTCTCCTCGCTTGCGGCGTTAAATTTCCAACATCTTGGACACTTAAACATAGTCGTCTTACGCAAAACAACCTCACCAAAAAGCTCACTTTTTAAAGTCGCAAGCACTTCGCCGCCGCCATTTGAAGCAACTTCACTCACCATAAACCACTCCGCCGCCGCTTCGCTAAGCTCTGCAAACTCGCCGTTTAGGCTAAGTTCGAGGGTGTTTTTGATGATCTTGTCTTTTTTAAGAGAGTCGATAATCTCGTTAAAGCTGCCTTTTAGCTCTTCTAGCGCCGCCGTTTGCGCTTCGCTCCAACTGCTTTTGACGCTAAATTCAAGCGGTTGATAAACCAAGTCAAACACATCCTCCGCGCCCGCTTTTAACGACTCGCTAGCCGCGTCAAGCGCCTCGTCTATCGTGTAGGTCAAAACTGGCGCAAGTAGTGGAAGTAAGCTTTTAAGCAGTTTTAAAACGACTCGCTGAGTGTCTAGTCTAAGCGGCGAATTCTCGCTTTCGCAATAGAGCCTGTCTTTGCAAATGTCAAGGTAAATTCCGCTTAACTCACCACCCAAAAAGGCTAGAAGTTGTTGGTAACCTCGGCTAAACTCGTAAGCTCTAAACGCCGCTTCAACCTCGTCAAACACCCTCTTTGCGCGCGTCAAAATCCACGCGTCAAGCCCGCTGAAACCTTCGTTTGTCTCAGCCGCTTTAAAGTCATCCACGCAAGAGAGCATAAAACGAATTGTGTTGCGGATTTTGCGGTATTGCTCGGCGACTTGTTTTAGAATTTCATCACCGATTTTCTGCTCACCGCTGTAATCCCCAGTCGCCACCCACAAACGCAAAATTTCAACGCCAAATTTCTTTGCGACCTCTTGCGGAGCGACAACATTTCCTTTGCTTTTGCTCATTTTGTTGCCGTTTTTGTCAGTCGTAAAACCGTGAGTCAAAACCGCCTTAAACGGCGCTTTACCCATCACCGCACACGCGATTAAAAGCGAGCTTTGAAACCAGCCGCGGTGTTGGTCACTGCCTTCTAAATACATCGAAGCAGGCGCGCCACCAGCGTCGTACTCGCCGCTTCTTAAAACTGCGTTCCAAGTACTACCGCTGTCAAACCAAACATCCAAAATCCCCTCGCACTTTTCAAGACCTGCTGCCAAATGCTTGTGGCTTTGAGGCAGAAGCTCTTCAACGCTCATCTCCCACCACGCGTCCGCACCGCGTTTTTCAAAAACGCTCGCCACAAAGTCCAAAATTTCTGCATCAAAAAGCACTTCTTTACTCTTTTTGTCACGGAAAAACGCGATCGGCACACCCCAATCGCGTTGCCTTGAAATACACCAGTCAGGTCGGTTAGAAACCATACTCGTTAGGCGGTTTTTCGCGTTTGGCGGGTAGAATTTCACCTTTTCGATCTCACTTAGAGCCACCTCGCGCAGAGTCTTGCCCTCTAAAACCGGCTCGTCCATTGCGATGAACCATTGTTTTGTCGCGCGGTAGATGACTGGTTTGTGAGTCCGCCAGCAAAACGGGTAGCTGTGCGTAAAACGCGTTGCGCTCAAAAGCGAGTCGCCCCTCTCTTTTAGAATTTGCAAAATTCGCTCATTTGCCTTGAAGATGTGGAGTCCGACAAACTCATCGCCAAATTCGCTAGGCACAAAATTTCGCACACTCTCTTCAAAGCAACCATCCTCGCCCACGCACATAATCGTCTTCACGCCGTATTTTAGCGAGACAAAGTAGTCGTCCTCGCCGTGTCCGGGCGCAGTATGCACAAGCCCCGTGCCGCCGTCCATCAAAACATGCTCACCAAGCATCACAACCGAGTCGCGCCCGTTAAGCGGATTGATCGCAACTAACCCTTCAAGCTCGCTTGCGTCAAACTCTCTGACAACCTCGCCTTTTGTGAAGCCAACCGCCACGCAGCTCTCAACCAGCGGCGAGGCGATGATGAAATTTTCGCTTGTTAGAGCGTATTTTTCATTCGGGTTAATCGAAATTCCCACATTCGCAGGCAAAGTCCAAGACATAGTCGTCCAGATCACCATTTTCGCTCCGCCAAGCCCGAGCTTCTCGCAACTTTTTTGCGAGAGGTCAAAGGCGATGTAGAGCGAGTAGTCCTCTTTGTCTTCATACTCAATCTCAGCTTCTGCTAAGGCTGACTTTGCCGCCCAGCTCCAAAAAACAGGCTTGCTTCTTTCAACCAAAAGCCCCTTTTTTGCAACTTCGCAAAGGGTTTTGTAAATGTCTGCTTCAAAGTGTGGTTTTAGCGTTTTGTAAGGGTTGTCAAAGTCGCCAACAACGCCAAGCGCTTCAAATTCGCCGCCTTGAATGGCGATGAACTCCTCCGCCCACTTGCGGCACTCTTCGCGGATTTGGCTTTTTGAGAGTGACTTTTTGGCATCTCCAAGCTTGTTTTCAACCTGCTGTTCGATCGGCAGTCCGTGGCAGTCCCAACCCGGCGTGTAATGCACCGCTTCGCCAAAAAAGTAGTGAGTTTTGGTGATGATGTCTTTGAGAATTTTGTTTAACGCGTGTCCGATGTGGATATGCCCGTTTGCATACGGCGGTCCATCGTGAATGTTAAAGCTAGCCGCCGCACTCGTGCGAAGTCGCAGCATTTTTTGATAAACGCCCTTTTGCCTCCAACTCGCGTAACGAAGCGGCTCATTAACCGCCAAGTCCGCCCTCATCGCAAAACTAGTTTGCGGCAGTTTCAAACTCTGCTTGTAGTCCATCGTCCTCTCCTATAAGACATTAAATCGCGTGAGTTTAGCTAAAAATGCTTTAATTTTCGTAAAATTTTAAACCAAATTCGGTTTTGACAATTAGGCGATTTCGACTATCACACCGCGCTTTTTGGCAAACTCAACCACGCGCGGCGCGTCTTGCTTTGTGGTGTTGATGACAAGTGAGCCAAGCACGCTGCTGCCTAGTTGTTCGAGCTTTCCCCAGACGATGTTGAAATTGAGGTTTAACTCGCGCGCCATTTGCGTGATGATCGGCTCGAAGGCGACTTGCGGCGGGAAAAACAGCCGCACATTTACGCCCTCATCTGGCAAGATCTCACTCTCGCCCAAAAACTCTCGCATCCTCTCATCTGGCTTTAAGAAAAGCTCGTCAATCCTCCCTGAGTTCATCACCCGTCCGCCTTGGAGCAAAACCGCGCGACTAGCCGTAGTTTTGACAACCTCCATCTCGTGCGTAACAAGCACAATGGTGATCTTCAACTCGCGGTTAATCTGCTTTAAAAGCGTCAAAATCTGCCTTGTCGTGTGCGGGTCAAGCGCACTTGTCGCCTCGTCACTAAGCAAAATTTTTGGCTTTAAAGCAAGAGCGCGGGCGATGGCGACTCGCTGTTTTTGCCCGCCGCTTAGTTGGGCTGGGTAGTTGCGGGCTTTATCACCAAGCCCAACAAGCTCCAAAAGCTCACCCACGCGCGACTTTACCTCCGCTTCACTCTGCCCCCAAAACCGCAGCGGAGTCGCGACATTCTCAAACACGCTCTTGCGACTCATCAGCGCAAAATGCTGGAAAATCATCCCAATATCCTTGCGGAACCGCCGCAAATTCTCGCCCTTTAACTCGCTGACCTCTTTGTCAAAAACCTTCACGCTGCCGGCTTGATAGCTCTCCAAGCCGTTGATACAACGCAGCAAGGTGGATTTGCCAGCACCGCTGTGCCCGACAATCGCAAAAATCTCCCCCTCCAAAACCTCACAACTCACATCCTCCAAAACCCTGACTTTGTCGTAATTTTTCACTAAATTCGCAATTTTAATCACCCTAAACCTCCGCCGTTGTTAAAATCAAATTTGATTTATGCAAAAATTTCGCGCCCTAAAACTTCGCGTAAAAACACCGTTGCGTACGAGCCTTTTTGCAGTTCAAAACTGATGCTAAAATGCCACTTTTCTTCGTTGTATTCGCACTTTACGCCCTCAGCCCAAACCCACGCAAACCGCCTTGTGCCGTTCATCTGCTTCAAAAACTCCTCGCAAACTGCTTCTTCAAAACCCTTTGCTACGCCGCCTGCCTCGTAAGCCTTGCTGCCAGCCAAAAGCCCCGTTGGGGTGATGAGTTTTTGCGAAAACCGCTCGCACTCGGCGCCCAGATCCTCGCACAAAAACAGCCGTCCGTGCGGGTAATGACTCAAAGCGTCTCCAACAAGCAGCTTAAAAAAGTGCTTTTGCTGCGTCACTTGTCGGCAAACCTCGTCGTCAAGTGAGTAGATTTTACTCAACTCTTTTGGGCTAAATTCGCTCGCAAAATGGCTCAACTCGACCCTTTTGCTCAGCCATTTGTTAAAAAGGTGGCTTTGATAAGCTGAGAGAAAAAAGTTGCGCATTTTTGGGTTTTTCACACGACTCTTGCCAAGCAAAATCTCCTCGCCAGCCTTGTAATTGTCGCCAAATTTGCCAAACCGCTGAAAGCCAAAATAGTTCGCAAAACCTCGCTCTTTTAGCTCACCAACCACGCTAAAAAGCCGCTTTGCCTCCACAGGCGAGACCTTTTTTAGGCGGATGAAAAAGGCGTTGCCTTTGAGGTGTCCGGTGCGAATTTTGTTGTCGTGGCGAGTTTGGCTGAGGATTTTGAGCTGCGGGTGAGAAAAATTGCTAAAATCAAATTTGCCAACCACCGAGACAAACTGCGAAGTCAGCCCCTCTTTGTCTTTTAGCCCAGCCGTGCCAAAGTCGCGCACTTTCGCCCCACAAAAGCCGCTTAGCAAACTGAGTGCTTCTTGCGTTGTAAGCCCCTTTTTTTGGATCTGCAAGATCAAATGCTCGCCCTTGCCGCTAAACTCGTAAAGCGGAATTTCTCGCACGACAAAGTCCTCCGCATTTTTGGTAAAATGGCAGTTGATCGGCGTGTGAGAGGTTGTCAAAAGTTCGTTAAAAGTGGCTGAATTTTCCATAAGTCTTAACCTTTCCTTGCACGAGTTTTCCAAGCACGCTTAGCCTAACTCGCGCTCTTTTTGCCTCGTTTAAGAGGCGTGGCAAGTTGCGTTTTGGCGCAGTAAAAAGCATTTCGTAATCCTCGCCGCCGCAAAATTCTGCTTTGTTTAATTTGCGGTAAAATTTCACGCCAAAGCCCTTTGTGATTTTAGGCAGGTCGCTTGCCAAGCCGTCGCTCAGATCCATCCCGCACCGCATAAACCTCGCCGACTTTTTAACAAAATCCGCCCTCAAAACGACATTTCTAAACCGCGATTTGACGCCGACATAACCGCCTCGCATCAACGCGTTTAGCCCCTTTCGCGCCTCGCCGAGCCTGCCAGTGAAAAGCACCAAGTCACCCCTTTTTGACGGCGTGCGAAAAAGCGGCTTGTCGCTAGCATTAATAAGCGAGATGACGCTGAGGCTGATGCAAAGTTTTGGCGAGTAGATCGTGTCTCCGCCGATGACTCTCACGCCAAATTTTGCGCACTCAGCGTTGATCGCGCCGCACAACTGCGCGCGCATTGTCGCGTCAAAGTCCCTGCCAACGCCAAGTCCTAAAAGCGCAAAAACAGGAGTCGCGTTCATCGCCACCGCGTCACTGACATTGACCGCGACCGCCTTTTTGCCAACCTCTTCGAGGCTTAGCCAACCGCGCTTAAAGTGCGACTCTTGCGCAAAAAGGTCTTTGCTAAGGACGAGTTTGGAGTTTAAAAGACTTTTGTAAGAAGCGGGGCGTTTCAAATTCGGTTTTTGCAAATTTGCGGAATTTGTCAAAACCGAATTTGGTTTTAAAAAACTTGTGTTTGAAGCCAACGCGGCGGCAAAAAGCTCCGCAAAACTCACCACCGCGCCGTCATCGCCATTAAATTTGTTACTAAAAAAAGAGATGATCTTCTCTTCCACTTAAAGCCCCATTTTGTTCGGGTTTAGGATGTTGTTTGGGTCAAAAACGCTTTTTAGCCGCCTAAACAAATTCATCTCCTGCGGCGTGAATGCAAGCTCCATAAACGGTGCTTTGCTAAGTCCGATGCCGTGTTCGCCGCTAAGCGTGCCGCCAAGCTCAACTGCAACTTTGAAGATCTCCGTGATCGCCTCGTGTCCGCGCGCAACTTGTGCTGGGTCGTTTTTGTCCGCGACCATCACATTCGTATGCACATTTCCGTCTCCTGTGTGTCCAAAACACGGCGTTGTGAGGTTAAACTCTTTTGAGATTTGCGCGATTTTGCATAAAAGTTCGGGCAGTTTTGAGCGCGGGACGGTGATGTCTTCGTTGAGTTTGAGCGTGCCGTAGCAGTTAATGGCTTGCGAGCAGTTGCGCCTAGCAAACCAGATGTTTGCTGCTTCTTCGTCATTTTGCGCGACTTTAAAACCAAGCGCGCCGTTTGCCTCAAAACACGCCTTCACCGCCGCCAAATCCTCGTCAATCACGCTCAAATTCGCCCCGTCCAAATCGCAAATCAAAATCGCCCCCGCATCAAGCGGCAACCCCTTCGCAAAACGCTTCTCCACCGCTTGGATGCAAAGTGCGTCCAAAAACTCCATCGCCACTGGCGTCACGCCACTTGCCATAGTTTTATACACAGCGTTCATCGCCTCATCCACCGACCCAAAAACGCCCATCGCCGTCTTTTTGAATTTCGGTTTGGCGATGAGTTTGAGGGTGATTTCAGTTATCACCGCGAGACTGCCCTCACTTGCTATTAACATCCCGCAGACATTATACCCCGCGACATCCTTAATCGTCCTTTTGCCCGCACGGATTATGTCGCCGTTGGTTAAAACAGCGCGCAACGCCATCACATAGTCTTTTGTGATGCCGTATTTTGCGGCGCGCATCCCGCCTGCGTTTTCGCTGACATTCCCGCCAAGCGTGCTGTAAGCCTCGCTCGCTGGGTCTGGCGGGTAGAAAAGCCCAACTGCTTCAACCGCTTGCTGAAACTGCTTGTTAAACACTCCGGGCTGAACCACCGCGACCATATTTTGCATATCAATCTCTAAAATCTTATTCATATGCTTCTCAAACGCCAAAACAAGCCCGCCGCTAACTGCCAACGCCCCGCCCGTAAAGCCACTTCCAGCTCCACGCGGGATGATCGTCAGCCGCTCTTCGTTGCAGTAACGCAAGATGTCACTCACATCCTGCTCGTGACGCGGAAACAAAACGCCGTCAGGCTTGTGGCGTTTTTTGGTCGCGTCATAGCAGTAAGCCTGCAAATGAAGCTCGTCAAAATAGACATTTTCTTCGCCCAAAAGTCGCGTAAAAAACTCAATGTGCTTTTTCTGCATCTCTTATCCTTAATCAAATTCGGTTTTAGCGTTTTTCTTCAAGCAATCTTTTGTAATATCTGTCGAAATTTTTGATCTGCTTGCCTTTTGTGTCGATGATTAGCGCTGGAATGTGCTTTAAATTCGAGTAAAACGGCGGCATAAACGCAGTTGAAATTTTGGCTGGAAAGCTTGCGACTTTCTCAAAAGTTTGGCAATCCACAAAGGCAAATTCGTTGCTAAACCCAAACAAAACTAGCCCCGCGGCGTACTGCCTGCAAATGCGTGAAAAGTCCTCTGTGCTAGGCTTTGGCGAGTAGTTTTGGTAAAGCTCGCCTGCGGTGATGTCTGGGTGGATAAAGTCGATGTCAGAAAAACGCCTAACCGCCTCGTCTAACGCCGCTGCGTTTGGGACGATGACGAGGGCTTTTTGGTAACCAAAATGCAAGATCACCTCGTCTCCAACTTGCGGTTTTGCTTTGATGCTTGGCAGCGCCTCTTGCTGTGCAAGTTGCGTTGGGACGAGTTCTAAGTTTGCCAAATTTGAACCGCTTGCGCGGACGACAACGCCGCTGACGATGACTGAATTTGCGTCATTTACTCGTTTGACAACCACGCCGCCCGCATTTCGCAAAATGTTTAAATCCCCAGCGACATTTGCCGTTTTGCCGTTTGCTGAGACGGAGAGGATTTTAGTTTTGATGACTTTTGGGGCAAATTCACCGCCAAACGCCGCCGCACAAAAGCCGCAAAGCAAAGAGAAGATTAGCAGAGATTTTTTCACGACAATCCTTTTAGTTTAATGAAGGCTTGATTATAGCTTTTTAGCCTTAAATGAAGTTATCAAATTCGAATTTAGCCGCTTTTAACGAAATTTTTGGTAGCGTTAAGCAAAAAATTCACCCAAAAGAGTAGCGATGAAGTCTTTAAAGTCCGCCACACTGCTTGACCAAGTTTATATCATCAACATCGAAACGACATTCTTACGCGCCCTGCCTCGCATCGACATCGTAGGGCTTGCTAGCACGACGATCAAAGAGTCTGCGATGCGCGTAAAATCCGCCCTACAAAGCATCCCAACCTACCAAAACCCAAGCCAACAAATCCTCATCAGCCTCACGCCAAGCGACATCAAAAAAGACGGCTCGCACTTTGACCTGCCGATCGCGCTTTTGATCTTACTGCAAAAAGAGGAGTTTGACGGCGAGTTTTTCGTTTTTGGCGAGCTTGGGCTTGACGGGGCGGTGAAAGGGACAAACGAGCTTTTCTCAATCCTGCTTTTTTTAAGCACGCAGGTTAAGGGCGCGAAGGTTTTAGTGCCAAAAGATGTGGCGAGCAAGGTGGCGATGATCCCAAATTTAGAGGTCTTTTGCGTTGAGAGTCTTGAAGAGGCGCAGCGGTTTTTTTGCGATAAAGAATTTGCAAAAAACTGCGAAGTAAAAGAGCGCCATCCTCTCTTTGAAAACACGCTAAAAATCGGCGAAAAAGAATTTGTCATCAACCGCGAATTTGCGCTGGATTTTTACGACATCAAGGGGCAAAACCGCGCCAAACGCGCCTGCTTGGTCGCTGCTGCTGGGATGCACAACATCTTGCTTGAAGGCAGTGCAGGGTGCGGAAAGTCGATGTGCGCTAAACGCCTTCGCTACATCCTTCCGCCGCAGTCGCTTGAAGAAATTTTGCTCTCAACCGCTTACGCGAGTTTAGAACGCCCGCAATGCGACTTTGACGCGCTTCGCCCCTACCGCTCGCCACACCACACAAGCACACGCAGCTCGATCTTTGGTGGCGGCTCGGGCGTTGCTAAGATCGGCGAGGTCGCGCTCGCAAACGGCGGAATGCTCTTTTTTGACGAATTTCCGCACTTTTCAAAGCAGATTTTAGAGAGTTTAAGAGAGCCGCTTGAAGACAACGAGATCAACATCTCACGCGTCAATTCAAAAGTAAATTACAAAACCAAATTCCTCTTTTTTGCCGCGCAAAACCCTTGTCCGTGTGGGAATCATTTTAGCAAAACGCTCCCTTGCCACTGCTCGCCAAGGCAGATTGAGACTTACAAAAGTGCCATTTCAACGCCGTTGATGGAGAGGATTGATGTGTATTGTGCGATGGGTGAAGTGAGCGCAAAAGACACGCCGAGCGTGCGAAGCAGCGAGCTTTACGAGCAGGTTTTGGGCGCGTTTAAAGTACAAGTTTTGCGCGAACAAGGCGAGTTTAACGGCAAGCTAAGTGACGAGCAAGTCAGGCAGGTTTGCCGCCTTGACAAAGAGGCAAGCGACATCCTCGAAAAAGCCGTCTCCGCCTACAACCTCTCGCAACGCACGATCAACAAAACGCTAAAAGTCGCGCGGACAATTGCGGATTTAAGAATCGCGCAGAAATTTGGCGACAAACTTAGTCAAACGCAAGCAACAAGCGAGATCGACAAAGGAGACCTGCTCGAAGCGTTGAGCTACCGCCTCAAAAGCTAGTGTTGCGCTGGTTTTAACTCGAATTTGTTAAAACCAAATTTGAATTTAAGCCGCCGATTTTTACTAAATTTACTTGCTCTGTGAGTTCGCAAAAACCGCAAATTTATCGCAAAATCGCGGATTTACAAAATTGCAAAAACCGAATTTGATTTTGACATTTTTCGCAAAACCGCAAACCACCAAGCCGAATTTAACGCGTCAGCCAAACTGCGTGCCAAATTCAGTTTTGACAAATTTACAAATCCGCAAAACCTAATTTGAGTTTGACATTTTGCATTAAACCACCGCGAGTTTGCAAAAACCGTAAAACAAAATCGCGGATTTACAAAATTGCAAAAACCAAATTTGAGTTTGACAACTTTTCACAAAAACCGCAAACCACCAAACCGAATTTAACGTGTCAGCCAAAGGCGCGAGTCAAATTCGGTTTGAGAATTTCTAGCCAAGTTGGGCTTGGATTTGCTTTACTAGACTCGTTACTCTCTCTTGCAGTACCGCGACAAACTCAGCCCGCTTGCCTTCAAAACGCGTCACCAAAACAGGCGATGTGTTAGACGCGCGAAGCAGAGCCCAACCCTCCTTAAACCGCAGTCTCACGCCGTCAATGTCGATCACCTCTAAGATCTCGCCGACCAGCCCGCCTTCGCTTGCTTGCGCAAAAATGGCTCTGTTTTGCAGAATTTGCCGCTTAAATTCAGCGATGATCTCAAACTTTTTCTCGTCAGTCGTGGCGATCTTCAACTCGTCAGTTGAGACAAGCGGCGGCAGTTTGTCAAGCTCGGCGTCTAGGTCGATCCCGCTTTGCAGCAGCTCCAAGACGCGGATCGCCGCATAAACCCCGTCGTCAAACCCAAAAAACCGCTCTTTGAAGAAAATGTGCCCGCTCACCTCCGCCGCCATATCAATGTTAAGCTCGCTCATCGCCTTTTTGATGTTGCTGTGTCCTGTTTTACCCATAAACGCTTCGCCGATCTTGTTGATCTCGTCGTACATATTCTGCGAGCATTTCACCTCTCCCAAGACGCGTGGATTTTTCATTTTCAGCGCGTAAAGGTAGGCTAGCTCGTCTCCTTTGATGACGCGTTTTTTGGTCAAAACCGCCACGCGGTCGGCGTCTCCGTCAAAGCCGATGCCGACTTCAAACTCGCCCTTTAACGCCGCTTTTAGGTCGGTTAAATTCTTCTCCTCGCTCGGGTCGGGGTGGTGGTTTGGAAAGTTGCCGTCAGGCTCAGCAAAAATCACCTCCGCCGCAACGCCGATCGCCTTTAAAATCGGCACGAGCGAAATTCCCGCAACGCCGTTTCCGCAGTCAAAAACTAGCCTCGTTTTCAGCCCTTTTAGGTGTGAAAAATTCTGTCTGTAAAACTCGACATACTCGCTTAACACATCCACCTTTTGCGCGCGAAAATCATCCTTTACGACCTCGCCGCTTTGCAAAATTTCATTCACCGCCTTGCCAAGTTTTGTGATCTCCTCGCCAAAAAAGCTCTCTTTACCGATGGTGATTTTAAAGCCGTTGTAGTTTTTTGGGTTGTGCGAGCCTGTGATCATCACATTTGCGTCAAATTTGCCCGTAAAAACGCTAAAATACCCAACTGGCGTAGGCAGCATTGAGATGTCAAAAACGCTGAGGTTTGCGGCGTTTAGCCCGCTTACAAGCCACGACTTAACCTTGTTTGCACTCAGCCTCGCGTCATAACCAACGCTCACGCTTTTAACACCTCGCCGCGCCATCTCACGCCCCAAACTAAGCCCAATCGCCTTCACGCTCGCCTCGTTTAACTCCTCGCCAAAAATGCCGCGGATGTCGTATTCACGGAAGATATTTTCATGCATCTTGCAATCCTCATAAAGTTGTAAAACGCTATTTTAACACACTCAAATTCGAATTTGACTTAAAATTTCTTCTTTAAAATGCGAATCGCGTTTAACGCAACCAACGCCGTCACGCCCGTGTCGGCAAAAATGGCAACCGCCATACTCACGCCGCCAAACGCCCCAAGCGTCAAGACGACCACCTTTGCCGCGAACGAAAAGAGGATGTTTTGCCACAAAATTTGGCGAGCAAAACGCGAAATTTTCACCGCTTTTACGAAATTTAGCAAGTTATTTTCTACTAAAATCACATCCGCCGCCTGCGTTGCGATGTCTAAATCCCCAACCGCAACACCAACATCAGCCGAGGCTAAGGCTGGCGCGTCATTCACGCCGTCACCGACAAAAATCGCACTCTGAGAGCCCTTTAAAGCGGCGATTTTCTCGGCTTTTTGAGAGGGCAAAAGCGGAGCGTAAAACTCGCTAACGCCCACTTGGGCTGCAAATTCTTGCACTCGTTTTGCGCTGTCTCCACTTAAAATCACGCTTTTAAGCCCAAGTTTTTCAAGCTCTCTTAACGCCTCTTTTGCCTCCTTTTTTGGCGTGTCTTCACACTTTAACGCCGCCACAAATTTGCCGTTGATGCTAAGAAAAAGGTTGAACTCGTCCAAATTCGAATTTGACAAAACGGGCTTGAAGTTTGGGTCAAAAAAGGCGAGGTTTTTGCTCACAACAACGCCATTTTGCGCCAAAAATTCCCTGCTTCCAGCCAAAATCTCACCCCGCAAAACCTCCTCCTCGCACGCAAGCTTCACGCCAACGCCGCTGTTTTTGGCAAAACTTTGTGCCACGCTTAGGCTGCGGGCTTTGTTTTGGCAAAACTTCAAACTCATCTTCGCTAGCGGATGGTGCGAGTGAAATTCTGCGGTGTTTAGCGCGTCCAAAAAGGTTTGCGTCGCCTCATTTTGGCTCTTAAACACGGCTAGAAAATCCTTGTCAAACGCCACCAAAACTGGGCTAAACTCGCCTTTGCTAAGCGTTAAAGTTTTGTCAAAAAAGGCGACTCTTGCGTCATTCAGCGCGTCTAAAAAGAGGCTTTTTTTGACGATGACTCCTTGTTTTGCGCAGGCTGCTACGCCGCTAAAATACACCAACCTCACGCCTAAGACAAACGCGCAAGGGCAGGCGATGACAAGAAGCGTCAGAGCGCGCAAAGTGTAAAACTCGCCTGTGAAGAAGAATGGCAAAACGGCGATCAACAAGGCGGCGAGGATGACGATCGGCGTGTAGATCGCGCTGAATTTGGCGATGAATTTTTGCGCCTTCGCCTTTTGTTTGGTAGCCTCCGCGACAAGGGCGATGACGCGGGTGAGTGCCGAGTTTTCGTTTGTGCGTAAAACTCGCGCCTCAAAGCCAACTTCGCCGTTGATAAACCCGCTAAGAAGCTCGTCTCCTGCCTTTGCGTGGCGAGGTTGCGACTCGCCCGTGAGTGCGGCAGTGTCAAGCAAAAACTCCTCGTCTTGCTTTGTCAAAACCGAATTTGAGCGCGGCAAAATCACGCAGTCGAGGCTGATTTTCTCAAACGGCTTAATTAGCATCACCTCGCCGACTGCCGCCTCGCCCGTCTTCACCTCAACCGCCACGCCGCCGCGTAAAAGCGTCACTTTCTCGTTTTTTAGACTAGCGAGATTTGTCAAAAGCGAATTTGAAGCGTCAAGTGCGCGTTTTTCCAAAAACTCACCGACTGCGTAAAACGCCAAAACCGCCAACGCCTCGACAAATTCGCCCAAAAATGCCGCACCCAAAGTCGCCACACTCATCAAAACACCCTCGCCAAAAACGCGACTCTTACCGACCTCCTCGCTAGCTTGAACGAAAACATCTTTGGCTAAAACGACATATGCAACCCAAAAGACGACCGCCTTTAAATCCTCTTCGCCGCTTGTGTAAAAAAAGAGCGAAAACGCCGCAAAAACGGCAAGTTTTACGAACAAAACCGCCCCTTTTGAAAGCCCTTTTTTCTTCTTACCGCCACATCCACAACTACTGCAACAACTCATTTTACTCTCCGTTATGTTGAAAAATTTTGATAATGATACATCAAAATTGTAAAATCAAACTTAATTTGACCGATTTACCGCCCGAGTCAAATTCGGTTTTTGCAAGTTTAAGCTAAGTAAGGTATAATCGGCAAATTTACACAAGGAAAGAGGATGTCAAATTTGCTTAATGAAATGCTGGTGATGCAAGATAAGCTCAACGAAAAAACCAACGGAAGCGAGTGGAAAACTGGCGTCACAAACAACGGCAAGTTGATCAACTGGCGAAGGTGCATTTATATGGAATGTGCGGAGTTAATGGAGAGTTTTGCGTGGAAGCACTGGAAGAGTATAGACGCGGCGATTGACGAGGCGAATGCGAAGATCGAGATTGTGGATATCTGGCATTTTGTGATGAGTTTGGGACTTGAAAAGGGCGAAGTGAGCGAGGTTTGCGCGCTTGTTAAAGGCACAAGCGGCTTTGGCGAGTTTTGCAAAAGTGCTTACAAACCAAGCAACTATAATATGTACGAAATTCTCAACGAAATCGAGATCATCATCCACCGCACGAGCGCGCCGGGGGTGGATTTTTGCGACTTGGTGCGCGACTTTTTCTCGCTCGCGTTAAAGCTTGGCGTGAATTTAGACGAGCTTTACCAAATTTATATGGGGAAAAATGTGCTTAACGCATTTAGACAAGACAACGGCTACAAAGAGGGAAGCTACCGCAAAATTTGGAACGGCAAAGAGGATAATGTCGTGATGAATGAGATCTTAAACAGCGGCGTTGTGGGCTTTGAGGCGATCTACTCAGCCCTTAGAGAGGCTTACGCGGCAGCAAAGTGATGCGAAGTCAGGTTTTAAGTGCGTTAGCGAGCGGAATTCGCTCCTTTTTTACACCAAAAATGTTGCTTGTTGCGACCGCGCCGTTTGTGGTTTGTTTGGTTGTGTTTTGGAAGCTTTTAGCCTACTTTGCGGGGCTGGGTGCGCGGCTTTTGGCGGAGTTTTTGCAAGGCTTGCAAGGCGGCTGGGAGGTGCTAAACAACGCATTTGTCATTTTCAGCGTCAAGTTCGCGCTTTGGGTTGTGCAGAGCTTTTGCGCGGTGATCTTCTCATACTTCGCCGCACTCGTCATCGTTGGCTTTTTGACGCCGTTTTTGGCAAAAAGTGTCGCCAAAACTCGCGGCGTCACACTGCCGCCGCCGCCTTCGTTTTCCGCACAAGCAAAAGCCTTTGGCGGTGCGTTTTTCAACTTTGTAGTCATCTGCCTCGTCTGCCTTTTTGCGCTCGTCCTACCCTTTGTCAATCTCATCGTCTTTCACATCCCGTTTTTCTACCTTTTTTACAAGCTAATGCAGATCGATATCTACGCAAACACGAAAAACAAATTCGAATTTGACAACTTACTAAACGGCGAAAAAGACGGCGCGTTTAGGTTTATTTGCGTCCTTTTTTACCTCATCGCCCTCGTCCCGTTTCTCGGAGCGTTTTTGCAAATTTTGTGCGTTTTAACGCTGTGTCATTTAAGCCTGCAAGAGCCTTCAAAAGGCTTTGACAAACTCAGCCGCTGCAACTTAAAGCTTGAAAATGCAGCTTAAACTCACGCTCTCTTACAACGGCGCAAAATTTTGCGGCTCGCAAACTCAACCAAACGGACGCGGCGTTGAGGACGCGCTTAACGAGGCATTAAAAAAGCTCGGCATTTTTGACGCTGTGGCGAGTGCGGGGCGCACGGACAAGGGCGTTGGCGCGTTTGGGCAGGTTTGTGCGGTGAAGGCAAATGAGTGTTGGCGCGGCAGGCTTGACGCGTTGCAAGCAGAGCTAAACTCGCACATCCAAAAGCTTCACGCCCACTCGCTCATCGTGCGTAAAATCGAGGAGGCGGTGGCGGATTTTCAGCCTAGATTTGACGCAAAAGCGAGGCTTTACCGCTACTTTTTGTGCCACGACAAGCCAAACATCTTCCTTAGCGACTTTGCATATTTTACGCCAAAACCAAATTTGAAACTACTCAACGAGGCGTTATCAGCGTTTGTTGGGAGGCGGGATTTTAGCGAGTTTTGCAAAAAAGGCGGCTGGGAAAAGGGCTATGAAAGAGAGGTTTTTGCCGCTTATGCTTACTCGTTTCGTAATCACGGCGGCGAGTTTAGCGTGGTTTGTTTTAAGGCAAATGCCTTTTTGCGAAGCCAAGTGAGGTTGATGCTTGCAAATGCGTTAGCGGCGGCAAAAAGCGAGGATTTGACGCGAGAGTTGCGAGAGAATTTCAAGCCTTTGACGCGAATTCCAGCTCCTAGCAACGGACTTTTTTTAGCGCGCGTTTTTTACTAGTCAAATTTGGTTTTTGCAAATTGTCAAAACCAAATTTAATTTCACGCCCCTTGCGCGCACTCACCGCTTCTGACAAAACCCGTTTGTGCCGCAACCCTCACCGCCCAACACCGCCCTTTTGCGTCAAAAAGCGAGATCTCGCAAGTGCTGGTGATCGCGTTGTCGTATGGCTTTTTCGAATTTTCTAGATAAACCCTACCAAGCTCGTCAAACCGCAGTTTTAGCCCAACTCCCTCGCTTCTTGCAACGCAACCGCCACTAAATCTCACTCGCTTGACGCCGTAGGTGTAAGTTAAGTTGAGTTTAAGGTTTAGCGCGTTGATCGCCTCTTGCGTCATCGACCCCGGAGAAAAGCCCGCCGTGAGCCGTTTTTGCGGGGCGAGCGGGTCGGGCGTGGCTTGTCTTAGTGAGTTTAAGTTCGTGCTGCCTGTTTTGTCGCGGTAGAGGTTGTAACGCCAGCAGTTTTGGTTTTCGCAGACATTTTTAACGCGTTTGGCGGTGTTGATGTTGCTAAATTCGACAATCTGCCAAGTCGTGTGCCACTCGTTTAGTGCTGGGTCAAACGAGTCGTCACTGAGGGCGAGAAACTGAGCGTAGCGGATGTGCGAGGCGATTTGATTAGCCGCTAACACAAGAGGATTTGGCGTGAATTTGGCGGCAAAAACTGAGGCTAAAATCGAAACAACGGCGACTACAAAAACTAGCTCGACTAAGCTAAACGCCCGCCTCATCGACACAACCCAAACGAATGCGTCACGCCATCAACGCTTAAACTCACGCGGCGAAGCGGCTCTTTTGCCTCGTGGGTTATGCCGTAAAAGCTGAGCTGATAAGCAAGTTTGTCGCTGCCACAAAGCGTGGTAAAACCGCGGTTTTTAAGCTCTTTTGCAAAGGGCTTGACGGCGTAAAAGGTGGTGTAGAGTTTTGGGTCAAAGGCTTTTAAAAATGGATTTAGGACAAATGCAAAAACCAAATTTAAAACCAAACTAAACGCCAAAAGCCACGCAACTCCTCTGTGAAAACGGCGGAAAATCGGCAGGCGAATGCGGTAAGAAGCAAGAAAAGTCTGCGTCATCATCACCACCAACAAGACGCTGTAAGCGAGGAAAACGGCGTAGTTTGGCTTCTGGCGGATCGAGACAAAGACGCAGATGAAAAAGCTGCAAAACGCCACAAACCACAAAAGTCGCCGCTTTTGCTGCACGCCGATGCGGTAGATGCCGTAGATGAACCAGAAAAAGACGAGCGGCGAGAAACTGAGCGCAAAAACTAACAAAGTTTGCAAAAGGTAGCTTTGCTTGAAGATGACGAGCGAGGCGATGTCGGCTGAGTAGAGCGAGACGAGCAGAGCAAAAAGCCCAATTAGCGCGGTTGTGTTGTCGCGTGCGTAAAGCCCAAAGAGAAAGAGCGCTAGGCAAAGCGGCAAAGCTTGCGTGAGAAAAAGCGCGGCAAGCAGCGTCAAAGCGAGGTAAAAGGGCTTTTTGCGCTCGTAAAACAGCACGGCTAAAAGCGTGGTGAAAATCACCAAACTAGCTTCGTTGAGGATGACGGCGGCGGCGAGGTTAAAGGGCAAGGCGAGCCAGATGAGGAGACAAAGAAGGTCGTCATTTGCCCGTTTGAGGTAAAACTTGCCAACACGGACGAGCAAAAAGGCGTTTGCAAAGGCAAAAAGCAACATCGGCAGCCGAAAAAAGAACCACTTAAAAGCAAAGTCCTCTAAAAAAGCGTCTTTAAAACGCAAATTTGACGCGCCAAAATGGGTGGCGGCGGTGACGCTTGGCGAATTTGCAAAAACCGAATTTGAAAACTTGCTTGCGTTGTTTTTGTTTGCAAACACAAGATAGATCGCCGAAAACGAGGCGTTTTCTAGGCAAAAACCACCCTTTAAGGCGCTCAAAAAACTGCTGCATTTCTTCGCCGGCTCGTTTGCAGCAGCGTTTGGCAAAAGAGGTGAGTTTTGCGGCGTGGCAGTTTGCGGCGGCGGGGTCAAAAGCTGTGAGTGCGTGGTTTGCGGCGGCGTTGGCAAATAGTGCGGCGTGGCGGTTTGTGGCGAGTGCGGTGCAAAAAGCCTGCTGCCAACCAAAAGCGAAAGGCGACTCATCGCCCCGCTTAGGCTGTGTTTGTTGTAAAAAGTGTCGATTTCATACGCAAGCGGGGAGATTGTCGCGGCAAAAAATAGCCAAACGAGCGTAAAGCCTGCCGCCACAAAGGCAAAAAACCTCCTGCGTCCGCTTTTGTTTAGGTTAGTTAGGCTGGTCATTTTTGTTTTTCTCGCGCCAAAGTTTGATCTTCCCGTCTTCAAGCAGCACCAAAACTTTTACGCCGTAGAGGAAAATTACCCACGAAAAATAGAGCCAAAGCAGGAAGAAAAACAGCACCGAAAACGAACCGTAAATGCTTTGGTAAGACTTGTTGTAAAGCGTGTATTGCACAAAAAGCCACTTGGAGATAATCCAAGTAAATGAGCTGAAAAACGAGGCGAGGAGGATGTTTCTAAGCTTCATCTCGCGGTTGATCGTGATCGAGTAGGTGAAGCAAAAGATCGCCCAGATGATAAGGTTTGGCAAAAACGCGACAAGGTTGATCCCGCTTGCTTGCAGGTCAAAAGTGCGTTGGATTGTCGCGGCTAAGTAAAAGCTAAACGCAAGCGCGATCGGCATTAGCGTCATAGTCGTCCAGTAGATGCTAAAAGTGCGCCAAAAGCCGCGCGCAGCGGCGTTTGTGAGGTTTTTGATCACAAAAATGTAGTCGCCAAAAAACATAATACTAGTAAATCCGACCGCCAAAAAACCAAAGATCCCAAGCGAGCCGATGTTTGTGAGAAAAGTTTCGATGTAGCTTGCGATCTGCTCTTGGTTTGAGGGAAGTAGGCTTTCAAAAATAAACTCTTTTAGCTTGTTAAAATAGTGCTCAAAGGCTGGAAGTTTGGTGAAAATGCCAAGCGAGATGAGCAAAAGCGGGATCAAACTTAGCACGCTGTGAAAGCTCAAACTAGCCGCGTAATGCATCAGCTGTTTATCCACCGCAGCTTGATAAAGCGCGACAAGTTCGGCTTTGGTTGGGATTTTAAAGCTTTTCATCCTGCTCCTTTTGTGCGTTTTGCTGCGCGTCAAGTCAAATTCGGTTTTTGCAAATTTGCAAAAGTCAAAACCGAATTTGACACGCTTTTCTAGCGCGCTTTGTTAGAATTCTTGCGTAAATTCATAGCCGTTTTGTTTCAAAATTCGCGCCACTTCGTCTTGGTGGTCTTTGCCTTTGGTTTCAAGCGTGATTTTAATCATCGCATCGCCGTAGTTTAGCTTTGTCGAGAAGCGGTCATAGTCGATTTTGACGATGTTTGCGCCCGTGCTAGCAAGCGCGTCACTCAGCCGCATCATCGAGCCGGGTTTGTCGATGAGCGTGACATCGATAATCATCTTTCTATTACTCTTGATAAGCCCTTTTTCGATGATGACATTTAGCATCTGCATATCAATATTCCCGCCGCTTAACACAATGCCGATTTTCTGATTTTCTTTAAACTTAAATTTGCGCTCCATCAACGCCGCAACGCCAACCGCGCCCGCGCCTTCAACGACAATTTTTTGATTTTCAAGGAGATATAAAATCGCACTTGCGATCTCCTCGTCATCAACCAACACAAACTCGTCAATGCACTCCCTTAAAATTCCAAAAGTGTCGGCGTTTGCGTCTCTGACGGCGATTCCGTCTGCGATGGTGCGGACGGATTTGGAGTTGTGAAGTTCGCCTGAGTTGAAGCTCTCAAACATCGCAGGCGCGCCCTTTGCGCTGACGGCTACGACTTTGATGTTAGGGTTGATTTGTTTAGCACAACTGCCCACGCCCGAAGCAAGCCCACCGCCGCCGACTGGGACGACTATGATGTCTAAATCTGGCACCGCATCAAGCATTTCAAGCCCAATCGTCCCCTGCCCTGCTTGGACAAATTCGTCATCAAATGGGTGGATGAATGTTAGTCCGCACTCTTTGGCGTATTGCACCGCGTAAGAGTAAGCCTCGTCAAAGTTGTCACCTTTTAAGATGACCTCTGCGCCGAGTGCTTTTGTGCCGCTAACCTTCAAAAGCGGCGCAGCTTCTGGCATTACGATGATCGCTTTTACGCCAAAGTGCCTTGCTGAGATCGCCACACCTTGCGCGTGGTTGCCCGCACTTGCGGCGATGACGCCGTTTTGCTTTTGCTCTTGGGTTAGGCTAGCGATTTTGTTAAACGCGCCGCGGACTTTGTAAGCCCCTGTGAGTTGGAGGTTCTCTTTTTTAAGAAAGATCTGCCCACCGCTAATCTTACTGAGTTTTGGGGCGAAGTTAAAAGTCGTGTTTGTTACAAAGTCGGCGATATTTCGCTTGGCTTGGATGATTTTGTTAAGGCTGATCATAAATTGTCCTTTTTGACGATGATGCTTGCTAGGATGAATGTTAAAACAAACGCTGGGATAGAGGCGATGAAGTCAAAGTGGATCATCAAGTGAAAAAACGCCACGCCAACCGCCCACACGACAAACCTAAGCGCGAATTTTGGCTTGCGGTTGAGTAGATGCGTCACCCAAACTAACTCGCTGTCTTTTGAGTTGGTGCGGTAGTAGTCTGCTAGCATCACCGCCGACATCGGCACGAAAATCGAGCCAATCAGCAGCAAAAACGGCTCTAACTTGTTTAAGTCAAACTCCGAAAACGCGACAAAAGAGGTTGCTAAAACTACGACCAAAAAGGCAACAACTCGCGGTTTAACGCCACTGAAAATCGACACTGACGACTCGCCCGCCGAGTAGGCGTCTAAAAAGGTCGTTGTCGCGGTTGAGAAAAGCACCAAAAGTAGCGCGCCGATGCCAAGTGAGGCGGAGGTGATGATGAGCGTGATGTCGCTGCTGCCGCCGCTTGCTGCGATGTAGCCGACTAGATACATCAGCGTGCTAACAATGCCGTAGCACACCACGCTAACGAGGCTTGCGGCAAACGGGCGTTTTGCCTTGCTTGTGTAGTCGGCGATGAGCGGAAGCCACGAAATTGGCATCGCAACGGCGATCTCCACGCCAACCCAAAAGCCCATCGCGCCCTCTTTGACGCCAAAATCCCCACCACTTTGCATCAAATTCGAAACCATCATCCCCGACAAAATGACAAGCGAAATTGCGCAAATCAAATTTAAAAACCAAATTCGCTTTACGCCAAGCAAGACCCAAATAGCAATCAACACACCAAGCACGACCGCCCACAACGAGTTGTCATACAACACGCCGCCGACACTCGCAAAGATCGCAGTTGCGACAATCGCCCCGTTGAAGATCATAATCGCCGTCCATCCAAGCAGCTGGACGATGTTGAGCGTGGCAAAAAACGCACCGCCGCCTTGTCCAAACGCAAGCGAGACGCACTCCATCGCATTGAGCCGCTTTCTTGCGCCAAAAAACGCGATCTCAAAAAGCAAAAAGCAGCCGATGATATGCCCTAGGATGATCGAGCCGACCGCTCCGCTTACGCCCATTCCTGCGTAAAGCGTGCCCGCGACAATCTCACTTAGCGAAATAGCCGCCGTCAGCCAAATTAGCCCATTGTCTAAAAGTGAAGTTTGTTTGTGACTCATAGTCTTTCTTTATAGTGATTTTGTCGGCTTTGCAAGTTCAGCCAAGAGCGTTTCGAGGTCGTATTTTGCGCGCAAACTCTCGCTCATTAGGTGGATGAAAATATCGCCCAAGTCCGCTACACTCCACTCGTCCGCCGTCTCAACGCCCAAAAACTCCTCGCCAAGCGGCTTTAAACGCGTCTTCAACTCGTCAATCAACGCCTCGCCGTGCCTTGCGGTCAAAGTCGTGGCGATGACAACTGCTTTGACTGGGTAGTCTGGGTTTGAGCTCATATCCACAAGCTGAATGTTTTCTGCCTTTTTTTCATCCAAAATCTGCGAGATCAATTCTAATCTTTTTTGCATTTTCGCCCCTTTTTTCAAAGATAAATTGTCAATTTTAGTAATTTTTGCTTAAAATAAAGCTGGTTTTGCATTTTCGTCTAGTCTGTCAAGTTTTTTACTAGGCGAAAATTGAGTAATGTCAAGTTTTTAGCTTAAAGTTTTATTAAAATTGTGTTAAATCTCACACAAAATGTAAAAATGAAACACAACTAGTGCAAAATTTTAAAAAATGTGTAAAATTTCTACACTAATTTAAGCCAAATTTTAATTTAAAGATGTAAAATCACACCGCATTTTTTGCAACCCCCTATTAGCAAAAAGTGTGTCCGAAAGGGCGAAGCTAGGACCACCCTCCCAACCCACCTAGCTTCAAATTTTTCCAACTTGAAACTTTTTTGCAACTCTTAGCCAACGCCAAATTTGGTTTTAACACTACTCCATCTCAACATTGAGCAACAGCAGCTCTTCGCCGTGAGTGAGTTTGAGGTTGTTTGAGGCGCATTTTGAGCAGACAAACTCGAAATTTTCTAGCTGCGACTTTGCCCCGCAGTCGCCACAAACCGCCTCCAACTCGCCAACTTTTACCACAAGCTGCGCCTCTTCGCACACGCTGCCCTCACGCCACGCCTCAAACGCGCTCTGTAAGTAGTGCGCCTCAACTCCGCTAAGCCTGCCAACTTCGATCTCAACCCTTAAAACTTTGGTTGCGTTGTGCTTTTTTGCAAGTCCTTCACACTGAGAAATCAACGCCTCGACTATACTCAACTCGTGCATTTTCACCCTTTATAAATTTAATGTTTAGCGCGGTGTCAAAACCGAATTTGACTTGACAAGCCTGCCTTCTTGCAGACAAAAATGCGTGTCACACCGCCTCGCCAACGCCTCATCGTGCGTCACCATCACAAGCGCGGCGTCATTTTGCGCGACATACTCAAACACAACCTCCATCACCTCGCCTGCGGTGGCTGCGTCAAGGTTGCCTGTTGGCTCGTCCGCGAAAATCACCCTCGGTTTCTTGCTTAAAACGCGGGCGATGCTGACTCGTTGTTGCTGTCCGCCTGAGAGAGAGCCGACCTTTTGCTCTAAAATGCGGTCGATTTTCAGCCTTTTGCAAAGCTGCAAGTCAAACTCTTTTTGCGCGACAATGCACGCAAGGGTGATGTTTTCTTTGGCAGAAAAGCCGCGAAAAAGGTAGTGTTGCTGGAAGATGACGCCAAAGTCAAGGCGGCGGATGTTGATCAAATCGCTCTGGCTAAGCTTGTAAAGCGAGCAGTTTTGGTAGAAAACTTCGCCCGAATTTGGCGCTAAAAATGACGACAAAATGTGCAAAAGCGTACTTTTTCCGCTGCCGCTCACGCCTGTGATCGCGTTTGTTGTGCGCGGCGCGGCGTGTAAATCCACGCCCTCAAAAAGCGTGTAGTCAAATTTGTGTGTTAGCCCTTTGCAACTTAACATTTCTTGCCTTTTTTGGTGAGTTTTCGTGCAAAAACCAAATTTAAACCCTCAAATTCGGTTTTTGCAAATTTGCGGCTTAGCGTTTGAAAAATTTGTAAAAACCGCCGCTGATGTTGGTTTGTTTTGTGCGGCTAAGGACTAAATCCCCCTCTTGCGTGTCCTTTGTGACTGTGCTTCCAGCGGCGATCAGCGTGTTTGAAGCGACCTTTACGGGCGCGACTAGTTGCGTGTCTGAGCCGATGAAGACATTTTCGCCGATGAGCGTTTTGTGTTTTTTCACGCCATCATAATTACAAGTGATCGTCCCGCAGCCGACATTACTCCCACGCCCGATCTCGCAGTCGCCAAGGTAACTTAAATGCCCCGCTTTCACGCCGTTTAGGTGCGCTTTTTTTAGCTCAACAAAGTTGCCGATGTGCGTGTTTTTCACCACACAACCTGCGCGCAAATGCGCTAGCGGACCAATGTCGCTTGACTCGACAAAGCTCTCTTCGATGACGCTTGAAGACTTGATGATTGCCTCTTTGAAATGGCACGCACCTTTGATGACTACGCCGCTTTCAACCTCGCATTCACCCTCAAAAACCGCCTTTGGCGAGATGTAAATCGTGCGTGGCAGATGCAAGATCACCCCTTGCTTCATCAACTTCTCTTTCACCTCATCTTGCATAAGCTCCTCGGCAAACGCGAGTGCTGCTTTGTCATTCACGCCAAGAAAATTCCTCTCCTCGACCTTCACGCCTCGCACCGCCCGCTCCTGCGTCAAAGCGACTTTTACAACATCCGTCAAATAAAACTCGCCAGAAGCGTTGTCATTTCTAAGCTCGCCAAGAGCGTTTTTCAAAAACTCCGCCTCAAAACAATACGCCCCCGCGTTGCAGATTTGCACCTTTTTTTGCTCTGCGCTCGCCTCTTTTTCCTCGACAATCTCCGCGATTTGCGCGCCGTCAAACTCGCCTGTCAAAATCAAATTTGATTTTGACGACTTGACGATCACCCGTCCGTAACCAAACGGATTTGCGCTCTCAAACGCCGCAACACTTGCCGCGGCGTTTTGCAAATCAGTTAGCTTTTGCAACTCTTCTGCCTTCACAAGCGGCGTGTCACCGCACAAAACAAGCGCCCTTTTGCGGCTGATCTCGCCTACTGCTGCCCTCACCGCGCCGCCTGTGCCAGCGAAATTTTGCAAGTCCTGCTTCACTACTTTTAACACGCCCAAGTCAAATTCTGCCTTAAATTCTGCCAAAAGTGCCGCCTTGACAAGCTCAGCTTCGTAACCCAAAACCACAACCACTTCCTCGCTTACTTTCATCGCCTCTTTGACGATCAAAAAAAGCATAGGTGTCTCGCAAATTTCGTGTAAAACTTTTGGCTTTTTTGAACGCATCCTCGTGCCGTTGCCTGCTGCTAAAATCACCGCTGTAATATCTTTTTGCATTAAACCCCTTTTCCTAAAACCCTTTTACCAAATCGCCCACCCACTGCGGACAAAACTCTTTTGGCATTACAAATTCCACCACCTCGCCGCAACTTTTAAAGCAAATTTTTGGTTTTTGTGTGGAGTTGTCGTAGATGTAAGCTTTTTCGCACTGCTTTGCAACCCGAGCAAAATTCTCAACCGCGTCTCTTAGCCCTGCGGCAACTTGGCTTAACAACTCCTCTAAAAGCGGAGCTAAATTTGGCGAATTTAGCGCGCGTACGCCGTATTTGGCGATGAACGCTCGCCCCAAATAAAGCTCGACCTCGCTAAAACCCAAAAAAAGCAAGTGTGTTGCAAAGCCGTGAGTTTTTGCCTCTTTCGCAATCGCCTCAACCTCGCTTAAACTCTCGCACTCGTAAGCAAATGAAATGCCGTTGTTGAGGTAAAACTCGCGTTTTTGCGCCAAAGCCGCCCTTTGTCCCTCTGCGTCCGTGCCCTCTTCTGGCTTAACAAACGCTAGTCCGCTGGCTTGCAAACTCTCGCCAAATGTGCTTTTTCCCGCCCCGCGCGCGCCACTTAGTAAAATAATCTCTTTCATCCCGCCCTCTTTAACTTAGTCCGAGCAAACGGCGTTGCATCTTACTTAAATCACTCCCGCGCTTGACCGCCTGCGTTGTGACGCTTACAAAAAACACCTTGTTGTCAAAAGTGAGTGCGATGAGGCTTTTTGGCGAGATGTTTTCGTTTTTAAAAAGCAGAGTTTGCGCGTTTTGCAGCGCGACTGCGTGAAGGTTTTGGGTTGATTTGTCTATGAAAAATTCTGCGTTATTTTGCATTTTCTTCGCCTTTTTCTAGTTTGTGGATGACGATTTGCGGACGCAAAACACCACCAAAAAAGTTTTTAGAGATCGAAATTTCAAGGTTTAACACCTCGCCAACGCGTGGCAAGTAGTCGTAATTAAAAAACATCGCCTCGAACATTTTATAACCTTGTTTGAAGAGGATTTTGAGGTGTTTGTTTTCTAGTCCGATGCTGCGGATGTTGATGACTTTTGCGTCTTTGACTTCAAAAAACGGGCGTGGATTTTTCTGCCCGTAAGGCTCGAATTCGTCAAAAATGCTAAGCAGTTCGTTGTCGATGACTGAGACATTAATCTGCCCTAAGATATCTTCGTTGCGGTGGATGACTTCTAGCTCTTTGACCAAAGCCGAAGCGTTGATCAACTCGCGAAACATCTGCAACTTCTCAGGGGCGATCGTCACACCAGCCGCGCCTTTGTGTCCGCCAAAAGCGATCAAATGCTCCTGCATTTGCGTAATAAGTCCGAGCATATCAAAATGCCCAACGCCTCGCGCACTGCCCTTTGCGCGGTCGCCGTCAATGCTGAAAATGATGCTTGGTTTGTTAAAACGCTTTGTCACGCGACTTGCAAGCACGCCCAAAATCCCCTCGTGCCAACCCTCACCCCACAAGACCAAAACCGCGTCTTTGGCATAACTTTTGTCACTGCAAATCCGCTCGTTTAACTGCGAAAAAAGCTCCCTCTCTTCGCTTTTGCGTGAGTTGTTGAAACTGCGAATTTGCTCAAAAAGCTCGGTCGCTTCTCTTAACGACTTTGCGCGCAAAAAGTCAAACGAAACACTCGCGTCATTCATCCTGCCTGCGGAGTTAATCAGCGGGGCGAGAAGGTAGCTAATGTCGTCAAATTCGAATTTGGTTTTGTTTAAACAAAGTTTCATCGCCTCAAAGCAAGGGCGTTTTGAGCTGTTTAGCCGCTTAAAACCGCTTCTTACAAGCGCGCGGTTCATCCCCCTAAGCTCCATCATATCCGCCACGATCGCCACGCTTAAAAGGTCAAGGTAGCACTTCATATCCACGCTCACGCCGCAAACCTCTTTGAGCGCTCCGACAATATACCACGCCACTTGCGCCCCGCAAATCTCCGCTGCGTCAAAGGTGCATTCTGGTTGCTTTGGGTTGATGATGGCGTAGGCTGTTGGCAGGGTTTGCGAGGGCATATGATGGTCGGTGATGATGAGGCAGATTCCAAGCTCGCGGGCGCGTTGTGCCGCCTCGTTGGCGGTGATGCCGTTATCAACCGTGATGATGAGGTCCACGCCCTTTAACTCCTCGATGATCTCCACGCTCAGCCCGTAGCCGTCTTTAAAGCGGTTTGGAATTTTGACGACAAAGTCCGCGCCCACAAGCGACAAGAAGTCGGCTAAAATCGCCGAACTCACAACTCCATCCACATCATAATCCCCAACAACAGCGATCTTCTCGTTTTTCTCGATCGCCTCTTTGATCCTGTGTGCGGCTTTGTAGCAGTCTTTCAGCTCGCTTGGCAGCGGAAGTTGCGACAAAGCCGTGTGCGTGTCGTTGGCAAAACGAGCTTGCAAAATTTCTTTAATGTCTTGTTTGTTAAGCAGCTTAGCCTCCATTTTTGCAACCGCCTTTGCCTTGTGCGCCCTCTTTGTTGGCAAGTCCAGCTTTAATAAGCCCTAAGATTAACGGGTTTGGCGAGGTTAAACGGCTTGTGAATTCTGGGTGAAACTGCACGCCGATGAAAAACTCATAACCTTGCAACTCGACCGCTTCAATGAGCGAATCGCTCTGCCCGCTAACGACTAGCCCTGCTGCTTCAAACGCCTCTTTGTAGGCAGGATTTGCCTCGTAGCGGTGTCTGTGCCGCTCGGTGATTTTCGTTTTGCCATAAACTTTTGCTAAAACCGAATTTGGTTTTACCTCGCATTCATACCCACCAAGCCTCATCGTCCCGCCAAGCGGCGTTGTGTGCGTGCGGATCTGCGTTTGTCCGTTGCGTGAGACAAACTCGTCAATTAAAAACACGATATTTTCTTTACACTCAGCGTCAAACTCAGCCGAATTTGCCTCGCTAAGCCCCAAAACATTACGCGCAAATTCGATCAAAACTAGCTGCATTCCAAGGCAAATTCCAAGAAACGGCACGCGGTTTTGCCTCGCAAATCTAATCGCCTCGATCTTCCCGCTCACGCCGCGATTTCCAAAGCCGCCCGCGACCAAAATGGCGTCACAACCGCCCAAAACCGCCTCCGCGTTGTTTTCGTTTAGCTTTTCAGAATCCACCCATTTTACATTCACGCGCGCGTCTTGCTCAGCCCCAGCGTGGATTAGCGCCTCTGTTAAACTCTTGTAACTCTCTTTGAGGTCGATGTATTTTCCAACAAACGCCAAAGTCATAGCCCTCGTTGGGACGATGACGCGGTTTGTTAGCTCCCTCCACCGACTCATATCAGGCTTCAACTCGCCTAATTCTAAGAAATTTGAAATTGGCGTGAGGATGTCTTGTGCCAAAAAGTTCAGCGGAATTTGGTAGATCGAAGGCGAATCCACGCTTTCGATCACGCTGTTTCGCTCAACGCCGCAGCTGTCGGCGATCTTGTGTTTGACCTCAACTGAGAGCTGCTGTTCGGTGCGGCAGATGATCAAATTCGGTGCGATGCCGATGCGGCGAAGTTCGCCTACGCTGTGTTGCGTTGGTTTGGTTTTGTGCTCGCCTGCAACTGAGATGTAAGGCACGAGGGTGAGATGGACAAAGATGGCGTTTTTTGCGCCAACTTCGCCTCTAAGCGTGCGGATGGCTTCTAAAAACGGCAAGCCTTCGATGTCTCCGACCGTGCCGCCGATCTCGACTAAAAGCACATCAAACCCCTCAGCCGCCGCACGAATTCTGCGGACGATCTCGCCTACGATGTGCGGAATGACTTGCACCGTTTTTCCAAGGTAGTCGCCTCGCCTCTCTTTTTCGATCACCGTGCTATAAACCCTGCCTGTGGTGAAGTTGTTAAGCTGAGAGAGATTTTCGTCCAAAAACCGCTCGTAATGCCCCAAGTCAAGGTCGGTTTCTGCGCCGTCATTTGTCACAAAAACCTCGCCGTGTTCAAGCGGACTCATCGTCCCTGGATCGACATTTAAATAAGGGTCGGCTTTAAGCATACTCACTTTTAGTCCGCTGTGTTTTAAAAGCGTTGCGATGCTCGCTGCTGCGATCCCTTTTCCTAGCCCACTCATCACGCCACCAGTTACAAAAATAAATTTCGTCTGCACTCTTCATCCTTAATAATTTTCGCCGAATTTATCAAAAATTTAATTAAGTAAAAGTTAATTTTAACTACAATTGCTGATATTTTTAAATTCAAGGTAAGAAATGATCGTTGCGTTAGAAGGCGTCATCACGCGTAAAGAGCCGACAAAATGCGTTGTAAAACTAGCAAATGGCGTGAGTTATGAAGTTAAAATCTCGCTTTTCACCTCAGCCCAAATCCAAACAGGACAAAAGCTGGAATTTTTGATCACACAAATCATCCGCGAAGACGCAAATTTGCTTTTTGGCTTTTTGCAAAAGGCTGAACAAAGCATCTTTGAGATGTTGTTAAAAGTTAGCGGCGTTGGCGCACTCACCGCACTTGCAGTTTGCAGCACACTTAAACCCGAGCAAATTCAACTCGCCGTTTTAAACGCGGATGAGACGCTTTTTAAAAGCGTGCCGGGCATTGGTGTTAAGAGTGCGAGGATGATCATCGCTCAGCTTAGCGACAAGGATTTTCAAGCCACGCAAGCAACAAGTCCAAACCAAGACGCCTTTTTAGCCCTTGCTTCGCTTGGCTTTAAAAGTGAAAAAATCACCAAAGTTTTAGCCCTTTGTGAGGCGACTTCGACTGAGGAACTTGTCAAAGAGGCGTTGAAAAAAATCACCAAAATCTAATCAAATTTGGTTTTGACATTTTTAAGGAGAGGTTGTGTTTAAGTCGATTTTTGCTAGCGTAACTTTTGTTTTTCTCATCTTCGCAACGCTTGCAAGCGGCGTGTTTTACGCGATGTTAAAGGTCGAGCCGCATTTGTATTCGCGCGTTTTGTCCGAACGCTTTCGCGTCGCCTCTTACCACTCACAACTTTATTTAAACGAACTTATCACCTTTGACGAGCTAGTCCGAAACCTCGACAAGCAAGGCGTTAGCGTCCTTCCGCAAAACTCGACTTTAAACTTAGAGCAGTTTGAAATCATCAGCAACATCGCCCTTTATACAGACGAGAGTGGGGTGTATAAAAACGGCTCAAACTACATCATCCAACTCATTGAAAACAACCGCCAGCTCTACTTGCTTGATGTCGAAGAAAACTCAAAAGTGATCGAATTTATCAAGCTTGGCTTTGGTGCGGTGATGGGGTTGATGTTGTTTTTCTACTTCTATATCATCCTCAAACTCCGCCCGCTTTCAAAGCTTAAAAAAGAGGTGCAAAAGTTTGGCGAAGGCAACTTTGAGATCAAAAACCTCGCAAAAGGCGAAGACGAAATCAGCGTCATCGCAGGCGCGTTTTACAACGCCGCAAAGGAGCTTTCAAACCTGCAAGAGACAAGGCGGCTTTTTTTGCGAAACTGCCTACACGAGATCAAGACGCCCATCACAAAAGGCAGACTTGTGTGCGAGATGGTGGAGAACGAGAAGCTAAAAGGGCGTTTGGAGAGCATTTTTCAGCGGATGGAGAATTTGGTGCAAGAATTTGTCGTTGTTGAAAAGACAAAGACGATGTTTAAAAAGGAGAATGCTTCTGAGTTTAAGGTGATGAATGTTGTCGAAAACGCCATCGACCTAGCGTTAATCGACAGGCAACTAGTCTCCATCACGCCTAACTTTGACGCGAAAATTTGGTGCGATTTTGAGCTTCTTAGCATCGCGTTTAAAAACCTCATCGACAATGCGATCAAATACTCACCGCAAGGCAAGATGAAAATCGTTATCAACCAGCACGATGTAGCCTTCATCAACAAAGGCGAGCCGCTTGCAAACGACTTACAAACCTACCAACAACCTTTTTTAAAGGGCGAAAACTCGAAAAACGGCTTTGGACTCGGACTTTACATCATCACCAACATCATCGCCGCGCACGGATTTAGCCTCAACTACACGCACAAAAACCACACGAATGTCTTTGTCATCGACTTTGGCGAGGTGAATTGAGCCCACGCCCACAAGCAAGTTCGGGGGGGCAGACGCGGCTTTAACTAAAAGTTAAATTAAACTTGCTAAAATCGCTAAAATGTTAAAACCGAATTTGAAAGGGTAAAGATGTATGTCGCTGCGAGTATTTTGTCTGCGGACTTTGCAAAACTTGGCGAGGAGATTAACGCCGTTAGTCAAGCTGGGGCAGACCTCATTCACTTTGATGTAATGGACGGGCATTTTGTGCCGAATTTGACGATCGGCAACTTAGTTGCCACCGCCGCTAGCCGCGTAAGTCCCATCCCGCTTGACATCCACTTAATGACGCAGAATGTGCCGTTTTTCATCGAACATTTTTTGCCAAGCAAGCCAAAATTTATGAGCTTTCACATCGAAGCGGATTGTCACATCCTACGGCAGATTGACCTGCTGAGAAAAAACGGCGTAAGCCCTGCGGTTGCGCTCTGTCCGCACACGCCGCTTCACACGCTTGACTACATCCTAAACGAGGTGGATATGGTGCTTGTGATGAGCGTAAATCCTGGCTTTGGCGGGCAGAAATTCATCCCTTCTGCGTTGCGTAAAATCGCCGAGCTAAGGGAGATGATCGAGCGGTGCAACGCGAAGTGTTTGATCGAAGTTGATGGCGGTGTGAGCGGGCTAAATGCGGCTGAGTTAAACGAGGCTGGGGCAGACATTTTAGTCGCTGGAAGTTTCATTTTCGGCTCAAACGACTACAAAAGTGCGGTGGCTGCGTTAAAAGCAGGAGATGAGTAAGGCGGAAAATGAAAAAAGAGGAAAAAACGCTGTTTGATGAATATTTGTCAAAATCAAATTTGGTTTTAACAAATTCGCAGACTAACAAAAAGGAAGTTAGTGTGGCAACTGCGCTGGATTTGCAAGAGAGTCTCACGCCAAAACTTGACGCCCAACCGCTTAGACTCTACCGCCAGCGAACGAAAAAACTCAAAGTCATCACCCCGCTTGAAGCCCTCATCGAAACTCTCGCAAACTCTTCGCTAAACAAATTTGACTTTGAGCAAAAATGCGCGCAAATTGAGGAGTTAAGGGAGTTGCAAGAAGCGGTGGAGCTTGGTTTTTGCAAAAACGAGTTTTGGCAGATGCTAGGACTTAACCTAAGTTTTTCTGAGGGAAAAGTGAGTTTGCAGACTCGCCACACACCAATTAGCGAGCAGACTTTTTGCATCACCGATATCGAGACAACAGGCGGAAAAGAGAGCGGACAGATCATCGAGATCGGCGCGGTAAAGGTGCGTGGCGGCGTGGTTTGCGGCGAGTTTAAAAGCCTCATTTACGCCCCAGAAGTCCCACAAGTCATCACCAACCTCACAGGCATTGACGCGGACTTGCTGAAAAACGCCCCTTCGCTAAGAAGCGTTTTGAGCAACTTTCGCACATTTTTGGGCGATAGTATTTTTGTCGCACATAATGTCGGCTTTGACTACTCGTTTGTCTCACAAAGCCTTGATCGGTGCGGTTTTGGCAAACTTTTTAACCGCAAACTTTGCACGGTAAATCTCGCTCGCCGCACGCTTGTTAGCCCGCGTTACGGACTTGACGCACTAAAAGAGCTGCTCGACATCCACAACCGTCACCACCGCGCGTTTAGTGACGCCGTTGCAGCAAGGGAGATTTTGCGTGTTTGTTTAGGCAAAGTCCCAGACGAGGTGAAAACGAGCGAAGAGTTGATCAATTTTAGCCTAAACGCCCCAACGCTGCGTGGCGAAGGCTAGTCAAATTCGGTTTTTGCAAGGATGAAAATGGACTTTTTTCAAAGGGTTTGGCAGGTTGAGTCAAGTGGCGAGACGAGCGTGAAATTTGCGCTTTTTGAGCGGCTTTTTGACGATTTTAAAAACGGCGTTTTTGAGGACTTTTGCCGCAAAAGCCCCGCACAAAGCCTCACAACGCCCTCTTACGCCGCCTTTTGCAAGGTTGTTGAGCTAAAAGACTTTTCGCAAAAAACCTCGCTTTTAAACCCCACAAAAGCCTCACACCCAAAGCTAAAACTCGCCTCTCTTTTACACTCAGTTGCACATATCGAATTTAGCGCGATCGACCTCGGACTTGACGCGGCTTACCGCTTTGACGGGCTGCCGCGCGAGTTTTACGCTGAGTGGTTAAAGGTCGCTGAGGATGAAATTCGCCATTTTCAAATGCTTAATTCTTTGCTTGAAAAAATGGGCTTTTCTTACGGGGATTTTGCCGTGCATAACGGGCTTTTTGCCGCTTTGCAAAAAACGCAACACTCGCTGATTGAGCGCCTAGCTCTCATCCCGCGGTATATGGAAGCAAATGGTTTAGAGTCAAACGCGATGATGCAAACAAAGCTTGCTGCAAGCGGCGAAGAGGAGGTTTTGGCGGTGCTTGGGGTGATTTTTGATGAAGAAATTTCGCATGTAGGTGCTGGGTCAAAGTGGTTTAAGTTTGCGTGCGAGAAAGAAGGCGTGAGTTGTGATGAGTGGTTTGACATCGTCAAACGCCACTTCCCAAACGCCTTTAAAAACACACGCGAGTTGTGCGAAGAGGCGCGCCTGCAAGCAGGCTTTACGCCAAACGAAATCGCACAAATGCGCGGTTTAACTAAATGTTAAACAATGTTTAAATAAAATCGCTCTCAAAAAAGGACAAAAATGCCAAAAGTCTCAGCTCTAATGCCAGTTTATAACTCAAATTTAGTCTCTCTTAAAGAGACGATTGAAAGTGTGCTTAACCAAACTTTTAGCGACTTTGAATTTTTGATTTTAAACGACTCGCCGCAGAATTTGGAGCTTGAAAATTTCATCTTGGAGTATGCTAAAAAAGATGAACGCATAAGATATCTTAAAAACCCACGAAATTTAGGCATTAGCGGCTCTCGCAACAAACTCACCAGCTTAGCAAAGGGCGAATTTTTAGCCGTCATCGACCACGATGACATAAGTGTTAAAGAACGCTTTGAAAAGCAAGTCGCGTTTTTGGAGGCAAATGAAGAAGTAGGCGTTGTGGGCGGTTTTGCAAAAATGTCTTCAAATGGTAAAATCTCAAAATTCCCCACAAGCGACAGAGAAATTCGCTTGCAGTTGATGTTTGTGATGGGGATGTTTCACCCTACGACAATGATTCGTTCAAGTCTTTTAAAAACCACACAAGTGCGTTATAACGAACTTTACAGCCCAGCAGAGGACACAAAACTTTGGCTTGACTTGCTTAATCACACGAAATTTGCAAATTTAAGCGACACGCTCATCGTCTATAAAGACAGCGACAACACCACAGCAAAAAGTTTGCAAACACTTCAAGCAGCGTGGGTTGCGTTAAGAAAATACAACCAAATTCATCACAGCGAGCTTTTTGAGTTAGCCAAACAAAGCGCAACTAAAATTACAAGAGTGCGAATTTTTGGCATCAGCGTGCTAAAAATCACCAAGCGTTTTGACAAAAAGCAAATTTTGCTTTTTAGCCGTTTGCCGATTTACACAAGCAAGACAAACAGGCAGTTTTAAGCTGCAAAAAGAAAGGTTAAAATGAAAGGCATAATTCTAGCAGGGGGCAGCGGCACGAGGCTTTACCCCATCACAAAGGGCATCAGCAAGCAGCTTTTGCCCGTCTTTGACAAACCGATGATTTACTATCCACTTTCCGTGCTTATGCTAGCAGGCATTCGCGACATTCTCGTCATCACCACGCCCCAAGACAGCGCAAATTTCAAGGCACTTTTAGGAGACGGGGCGGACTTTGGCGTGAATTTAAGCTACTGTGAGCAGCCAAGCCCTGACGGACTAGCCCAAGCGTTTATTTTGGGCGAGGAATTTTTAGGGCAAAGCCCAGCCTGCCTTGTTTTAGGGGATAACATTTTTTACGGCGGCGGCTTAACTCCGCTTTTGAAAAACAGCGTAGAAAGCGCAAACAAAGGCTTTGCGACAATCTTTGGCTACAAAGTGCGCGACCCGCAAAGGTATGGCATAGCTGAATTTAACGCAAAAGGCGAGGTTATAGGGCTTGAAGAAAAGCCAACCGTGCCAAAGAGCGATTACGCCGTAACGGGGCTTTATTTTTACCCAAGCGGAGTGAGCGCGCTTGCAAAGCAAATCCGCCCAAGTGCGCGCGGCGAGCTTGAAATCACTTCGCTTAACGAGCTTTATTTAGCGCAAAAGTGCCTAAAATGCGAGCTTATGGGGCGAGGTTTTGCGTGGCTTGACACAGGCACGCACGACTCGCTTTTAGAAGCAAGTAGTTTTATCCAAACCCTGCAAAAACGGCAAAATCTCAAAATCGCTTGTTTGGAGGAAATCGCCTTTTTAAACGGCTGGATTGATGAGGGCAAATTACGCGAACTTGGAGAAAAGATGAGTAAGAATGATTATGGAAAATACTTGCTAAATTTAGCCACACACAAGCAAAGTTATTTGTAAAAAATTGCTAAAAACGAATTTAGGCGAAGGGTTTTAGATGAAGTTCGTAGGTTGTGCCGAAAAAATTTTGCGAGGCTAGGTAATAAAACCTGCCGAAGCTAAATTTTTTCAAACTCCTGCGAAATTCGCTAAAAGCCAACGCTAAAAAAGGATAAAAATGGAATTTATTAAAACAAAACTAGACGGCGTCATCATCTGCCAGCCGCAAATTTATGCTGATGAGCGCGGTTATTTTGTTGAAACTTTTAGGCTTGATTTGCTTGAAGATTTCACAAATTGTAAGTGGAATTTCGTGCAAGATAATGAAAGCTGTTCGCAAAAAGGTGTCTTGCGCGGACTGCATTTTCAGCTGCCCCCACACGCTCAAAGCAAGCTCGTGCGCGTGGTGCGTGGGCGTGTGCTTGATGTGGCGGTAGATATACGGCGAAATTCAGCGACTTTTGGCGAATTTGTTGCTGTGGAGTTAAGCGGAGAAAACAAACGCCAAATACTGCTGCCAAAGGGCTTTGCACACGGCTTTTTGGTGCTTGAAAATGACACGGTTTTTGCCTATAAGGCTGATGAGTTTTACAGCAAAGAGTGCGATAGGGGCATTTTGTGGAATGATGAGCAAATTAACATAAATTGGGGCGATTTTTATGATTTAAATAAGCTTATTTTAAGTCAAAAAGATAAAATTCAACCCACACTAAAAGAAGCAAAAGAGTTGTTTTAAGGAGTGAGATTGACTAGCAAACCGCGACAATTAGGACAAGTTAGCCTCAAAGAGTGTTAAAATCAAATTTGATTTGTGCAATGACGAAGTGGTTTTTTTGGGTTTTGCAAAATGGAATAAAGAGTCATAAATTTGCCTTTGTGCGTTACAAAAGAGCGAGTTTAGGTTTTTTTGAACACTTAAAAAGGTTTTCAAATGAAAGTTTTAGTTACAGGTGCAAACGGACAATTAGGCAGTGAAATTTGCTTTTTGCAAGATGAATTTAAGGATTTAAATTTTGTTTTCGTGGATAAAAACGCGCTTGACATTACAGACGAAAAAGCCGTATTTGCGGCACTTTGTCAAGGTAAATTTGACGCGGTGATAAACTGTGTGGCTTTTACAGCGGTGGATAAGGCTCAAAATGAAAGCCAAAGAGCCTTTGGGGTAAATGAAAAAGGCGCGCTTCATTTAGCCAAAGCGTGCAAGATGAGTGGTGCGAGGCTTGTTCATATTTCGACTGATTATGTTTTTGACGGCAAGGCGAGCAAACCGCTTGCTGAAAGTGCTGTCAGCGCACCGCTTGGCGTTTATGGGGCAAGCAAAAGAGCGGGCGAGCTTGCGATTTTAAGCGAAAATTTAAGCAAATCTTGCATTATCCGCACGAGCTGGCTTTACAGCGAATTTGGCAGCAACTTTGTCAAAACCATAGCGCGTTTAGCCTTGACAAAAGATGAAATTTCAGTAGTTAGCGACCAAGTTGGCTCACCGACAAACGCAAGGGATTTAGCGCGCGCCATTTGCGCTATTTTACCAAAACTTGACACGCTAAAAGGCACAGAAATTTTTCACTACGCAAATGAGGGCGTGGCGAGCTGGTGGGAATTTGCCGCTCAAATAGTGCGAATTTTAGGCGCAAGTTGCGTTGTAAAAAGCGTGAGTTCAAGCGAGTATTTAGCGATGAATGCGGGCAATTTCATCGCCCCGCGTCCATTTTACAGCGTTTTAGACACAAGCAAAATCAAAGCGCATTTTAAGCTTAAAATCCCACAATGGAAAGAGAGTTTAGGTAAATTTGATTTTAGTAAAATTTAAGCATTTTTTACGCAAGAAGTGAAAATTGTCGTAAAATGTTAAATCAAATTCGGTTTTTGCAAATTTTGATACAAAAGAAAGGATTAGACAATGAAAAGCATTTTAATCACAGGCGGGGCGGGCTTTATCGGCAGTAACTTTGTGGAGCATTTTTTAAGGCACAATGAGGATTTTTTCGTGCTGAATTTAGACTTGCTGACTTATGCTGGAAATTTGGCAAATTTAAGCGAAGTTACGGCAGATAAAGAGCTTGCAAAGCGTTATGAATTCGTGCGTGGCGACATTTGCAACAGCGAGTTGCTTGACTATCTTTTTGCGCGCTTTGACATAAAGGGCGTGATTCACTTTGCGGCTGAATCGCATGTGGATAATTCTATCGCAAACCCTGCTATTTTCACACGCACCAACGCACTTGGCACGCAAAGCTTGCTTGAAGCGGCGAAAAAAGCGTGGCTAAATGCCCCAAATGAGCCAAAAAAGGGCTATGAAAACGCGCGTTTTCATCACATAAGCACGGACGAAGTTTATGGCATGCTTGGTAAAACGGGGCTTTTTAGCGAGCAAACGCCTTACGCACCAAACTCGCCCTACTCGGCAAGCAAAGCCGCAAGCGATTTCACCGTGCGCGCCTACCACGAAACCTTTGGGCTAGACACCATCATCACAAACTGCTCAAACAACTACGGACCAAAGCAACACGCCGAAAAGCTCATACCTACCATAATCCGTTCGTGTTTAAAGGGTGCTGAAATCCCTATTTATGGAGACGGACAAAATGTGCGCGACTGGCTTTTTGTGAATGACCACTGCACGGGCATCGAGCTAGCCTTTTTTAAGGGAAAAAGCGGTGAGTGCTACAACATAGGCGGACGAAATGAACGCACGAATTTACACATAACGAGCAAAATTTGCGAGATTTTAGACGAGCTAAAACCGCGTGCAAATGGTGAAAAATACGGCGATTTGATAAGTTTTGTTAAAGACAGAGCTGGACACGACAAACGCTACGCCATAGATGCAAGCAAAATCGAAAACACTCTTGGGTGGAGGGCAAAAGAAAACTTTGAAAGCGGGATTGTAAAGACTATTGAGTGGTATTTAAGGCGTCTTGAAGCATAGGCTTTTGCAAGCCTATACCCCTTGTGGCATTATCTACCTTTTGGGGTATTGCCACGACCTTTGCCACTTGGGTTTCTAGTGGTAGAAGGGTAATTAGGATTAACCTGATTGCTCATCGTTTCGTCCTCCTTTCTGTAAGATTGGTGGAATTGTAACACACGCGGAGGCGACAAATGGCGACAAATAAAGACTATTACGAAGAATGTAAAAAAAATTTAGAGGAAATCGACAAATTTCTTAAAGAAAGCAAGAATTTAAAGATTTAACTCAGCTTTTTAATGACTTTGCAGACGAGAAAAATCCACAGAAGGATGAGGATGAAAAGCAATTGTCTGCCGACAGCCTTTTGAGAAGAAAACAAAGAGTAGAAAAAGATAAAAAATGTACCTCATCTACCTTAAAATGTTTTAAAGAACTGTATGAATTTATGCTTGGGAGTTTAAATCAATACGCCCCACTTGAAAACAGAGATTTTGAAAATAAAATTTTAGGAGACGACCTCGCCGATGAAATTGAAGCGTTTGTCTGTGAGTTAGAAAATTTAAAAACTACTTGATGTATTTACCGATTAACACACTCTTTCAAAGTTTTACCCTCTTTTTGACACGCTTTGATGATTTCTGCACATTGTTTTTGTCGTTGAGTTTTATAGTTCGATAGATAATCAGAATGTTTTCCAACACAAATCGCATAAACGCGTATTCTTTCTCGATTGTGTAGCAGTTGTCTGAGTGAAACCACGAAGTCCCGCCAACGCCCAACGCACAAGCAACAAGCAAGCCCATCCAGCCAAATTTAGCTCTGTTAAAGTCGGCTAAAATATAGTCGCAAATCCTCTCCGCCTCCTCAGGCGTCACCTCTAAATTTACAACCTCGATTTTAAAATGTGAAATTGATAAATTGTCAAAACCGAATTTGAGTTGAAAACGGCGTTAAAGCCAGACTTAACTCAAATTCGGTTTTTGCAAATTTGTCAAAATCAAATTTAGTTTTGACAAACCACCGTTTAGCTAAGCAGTTTCTACCACCAACTCGTCACCTTCTTTCAACTCGCCGCCTTGCAAAACTTCGGCAAAAACGCCCTCGCGAGGCATTATGCAGTCGCCGACTTGGTGGTAAATCGCACAATGGCTGTGGCACTCTTTGCCGATCTGCGTCATCCTTAACACCACCTCGCCGCTACGCAAAATCGTCCCAACAGGCAACGCCTTGAAATCCACGCCATCGACCACCAAATTCTCGCCAAAAGCCCCGTCTTTCACGCTCGCCCCGCGGGCTTTGAACTCGGCGATTTTATCCCACGAAAGAAAGCTCACCTGCCTGTGCCAGTCGCCCGCGTGCGCGTCTCCTTCGATGCCGTGGTGCGGGATGAATTTCGCGCTTTTGACCGCGCTTTTTTGTGTGCCCTTTTTGCGACTAATGCAAATCGCTTTAATCACGCCTGTAAGTTGTGCCATTTTCTCTCCTTTAAAAAAACTAAATTCTACACTTTTTTGCTTAATCTACCTCTTGCAACAACTGCCAAAAGAGCTGCCCAAGGGCGATGTTTTCGTCGTTGCTGCCTTGAAATTTTGGCGTCAAAACGCGAATTTGCCGCGCGTGAAGACGCGTCAAAACCTCGTTTAGCAACGCGCGGTTTTGCCACACGCCACCGCTTAAAACTAACGGAATTTGCCCGCCGTCTTGTGCCGCGTTTGCCCCCAAAGCCACCTCACAAGCAAGCCCAGCCAAAGCGTGAAACAAACTTGACGCGCAAACTTGTGGCGAGGCGTGTAAAAACTTCCTTACAAATTCTGCGACACCAACTCTAAAAAATCCGCTCTCGCCGCCTTGCAAAAAGCTTGAAAACGCAGCTTTCACCGCCTCTTGCACGCTTTTGCCCTCGGTGGTTTTAAAGCAAAACGGCACAACTTTTGTTGGGTTAAAACAAGCACTTAGCCACATCGGAATTTGCGCGTCAAAGTCCGTTTTACCAACGCCCAAACAAAGCGCGCCCACGCCGTCAATAAACCTGCCAAGCGAGCTTGTTAAAACGCCGTTTTTAAGCGCGACTTCAAGGGTGTTTTCGTCAAATTCTTCGCCAAACTTCTCACGCATCACCCTCACCGCCTCGCTCGCCGAAAAACCGCTTGTGCGTAAAAGCGAGTAGGCGCTTAAATAGGGCTTTTTCACCGCCGCGTCACCGCCTACAAGCTCAAAACTCTCCAACGCCGCCGCCCTTTCAAGCCTCGCCCTACCGCGTAAATCCCCAAAAAACAGCTCCGCTCCCCAAACGCTGCCGTCCTCGCCATAGCCCGTTCCGTCCCACGAAAGCGCAACAAACGGCTCGCTCACGCCATTTTCGTAAGCCACTGAGAGCGTGTGAGCCTTGTGGTGTTGCACCCTCTTCACGCTAGCCCCCGCGCGCTCAAACTCCTTTGCAAGCAAAAAGTGCGGGTGAAGGTCGGCTACGGCAAACGCAGCACTTGCTTCGTAAGTTTGCGCGGCGATCTGCCAAGTGCGCGCAAACCGCCTCAGCGTGGGCGGATTTTTCATCTCGCCAAGGTAAGGTGAAGAGAAAACCAACCCGTCTTTATAGAGTGCAAAGGTGTTTTTCATCTCACTCCCAAGTGCCAAAAAACTCAAATTCGGTTTTTGCAAATTCGCCCTAAACGCCTCGTTTGCTAAAACCGAATTTGGCTCTTTTAGGTTAAAAATCCGCGGTTTCACGCCTCTGCTTGTGCGAAGCCAAACCTCGCGAAAACCCTCACCCTCTTGCGCGCAAAAGACGATGCTGTCATCACTTGCATTGGCGATCTTCCTGTCATAATCCAAAACCGCATCCACCACGCCGCCAAGAGCTGCACAAATCTCGTCAAATTCAGTTAAAATCGGCTCACCGCTGAGGTTTGCGCTGGTTGCGACAACGACTGCGGGAGCGTTTTTTAGCGCGCTCAGCTCGTCTAAAAGTGCCATTTGCAGCGAAGTCGCAGGCAACATCACGCCGACCTCGCTAAGCTTTGGCGCAACTGAGTCAAACGAATTTGTCAAAACCGAATTTAAACGCTTTTTGCCAAGGACGATGGGCTTGATTTGCGAGGTCAAAAGAGCGGTTTCAGCCTCATTAAACTCAGCAATTTGCGCGGCGACTGAGGCGTTTTGCGCCATCAAAGCAAAAGGCTTGAACGCGCGTTTTTTCCGACTCCTCAGCCGCCCAACTGCCTCAGCGTTTGTGGCGTCACACATCAAATGAAACCCGCCAACGCCCTTGACTGCGACAATCCGCCCTTCGCTTAACGCCATTGCCGCCGCCTTTACCACTTCGTATTGCGGCTGCAAAAAGCCTTTTTCGCCCGCAAACACGGCTGGCAACTCGCCACTTAAACTGACAAACCTCGCCCTCACGCCGCATTCATTACACGCAATCGGCTGAGCGTGATAACGGCGGTTTTGCGGGTCGTTGTATTCTTTTTTGCACGCCTCACACATCGCAAATTCCGCCATAGTCGTGTTTTGGCGGTCGTATGGCAAAGAGGTGATGATGCTAAATCTTGGTCCGCAGTTTGTGCAGTTGATGAAAAGGTGTCGCCAACGGCGGTTTTGCGGGTCTTTAAACTCGGCTTCGCACTCGCGGCAAATGCCAAAATCGGGCAAAATGGCGGCAAATTTTGACGAGTTTTGCGACTTGACGATGCGAAATTCGCGCTCAGCCCACCGCAAATCCCCCTCGCAAACTTGGCTAAACTCGCTCCTCACCGCCTCCAAACCGCCCAAAAAAACCGCGTCAAGCGAAGCAAGAAAAGCAAGCGGCGGCAAGTTTTCTTGCAACTCTTTGACAAACGCCTCGCACTGGGCTTTTGAGGCTAAAACAACACACTTCACCCCTTCGCCGTCATTTAGCACAAAGCCGCAAAGCCCCGCTTTTTGCGCAAGGTTGAAGACAAACGGGCGAAAGCCCACGCCTTGGACTGCCCCTGTGAATTTCAGCAGCCAAAAGCCGCTGCCCTCGCCACTTGTCAAAATCAAATTTGGTTTTAGCATTTTAGATGAGTGTGGCAAATTTTGCGTGGCAAAACTGCTGTGAGAATTGCGCCATTTTTTTGTAAGCAAACGCCTCGCCACTGAGGTAAAACTCGCCCACGCCCAAATCCTCCTGCGACATCTCCTTCAACTCACCCAAAAACCGCGCCAACCCCTGCACAAATGAGAGCGCAAAAAGCCTCTCGTCCGCTCCCGCAAGCGCGTAGCTCATCGCCCCGCGAAAAAGCCGTCCCCACTCAAAAACGCCGTCCTCACCGCGGATGAAGTCAAGGGCAAAACCCTTGTTTAGCACCGAGTCGTCTGCTAACTCAAAAATCTCGCTCGCACTCTTTGGCGCAAAAACAAGCGCAAAAACCAACTCAAAAAGCCGCGCAAAACTCTCTGGCTGCGCTGAGTGTTTCAGCCGCTCTTCAAGGTTTGCGAGGCTGAAATTTTTGCTAAAATTCTCGACCAAACGCTCGCCGCTTTCGTAACCTTTAACGTACTCTAAAACCTCCTCCACGCTCTGCGGCAACCGCACTTTGACAAGCTCAAAACTCTTGCCTTCTCGCACCACGCGCAACGAATCTGGCTTACTAAGGTTGAGCTCAAACTCGGCAAAAACCGCCGCCCTGCGTTGCATTTGAGGCAAAAACGACTCGTTTTTCACCACGCAAAAACCGCCCTTAAACGCATTAACTACAAACAACGCAGGAGTCGTCACGCTCAAAAACGCAACCTTTTGCGACAACTCCTCACAAAGGGTTAAAACGCGCGAATTCCACGCCAAACGAACATTTACAAAAAGCGGTGAGTTTGGGTGGTTGCTTCGCCACAGCGCCGCCGTTTTGAGGCGCAAAACGGGCTTTTCATACGCCATCAACAGCCTCGCCTCCTCGTCACTTACAAGCACCATTCTGCCAAGTTTTTGAGGCTGAGTTGAGAGCAGATATTCGCCAAAATCGCCGTCAAACGCCCGCAAACGCACACCTTCAAACTCCACCTCTTCGCCGCGTAAAATGGCGTCTGCGGCAGCTTTTGCTGCCTCTTTGTCGGCATTTTGAGTAAGGTTGAACGGCGTGAGAAATTCAAATTCGGTTTTGACAACTTGGCTTGAAAAACGCTGTGCCTCTCCTGTTTGCGCGCTCACCTCAAAGTCTTGCAAAAAGAGGCTGTGCGGGAGGTTTTGGCTGACAAACTCAGCAAACTCAACCGCCTTTTGCGCCTCTAAATCCGCGTAAAAACTAAACTCCTCCTCGCCCTGCTCAGTGTAGAAACGAACCTCTTTTTGGCTGGCTAAAAACGCCAAAATGTCAAGCAAATCCCGCCCAAAACTTCCCTTAAAACTCAGCCGCATCAACTTCCTTTAAAACAAACTTTTTTCGCCCTCAGCGTCTAATAACTCTTGCAAATCCTCCTCGCTAAGGCGTTGCAAACTCACCTCATCAACCATATTACACGCCGCGTAAAACTCCTTCACCTTCTCGTTTGCGCGAACTTTGCGTTGCAAAAACTCCTTAAAACTTGGGTATTTACTCACATCAGCCTGCAAAAACAGCCCTTGCAGCGAGGTCGCCCGAGAAAGCGCGACATAGCTCTGCCCGCTCGCAAAAATGCGGTTTAAGTCGCACACAAAAAGCGGCAGGCTCATCCCTTGCGACTTGTGGATTGTGATGGCGTATGCTAGGCAGAGCGGAAACTGCGTAAAGGTCGCCACGACCTCTTCGGTGACCTTTTTTTTGACGAGTTTGTATTCGATCTTCTGCGTTTGTGTCGGCGTGACAACCACGCTCGTGCCATTGTTTTTTCGCACAAACAACGCCTTTGACTCTTTGTCGATCTGCTCGATCACCCCTTGCTCGCCGTTATAGAACTCACCAGCTTTGTTGGCACAAAAGATGACCTTCGCGCCTAGTTTAAACTCAAAAACACGCGGGATGACGAGGTTATTCACCCACTCTTCAAGCGCAGTTTGGCTAAAACTTTTTTGCTTTACTTCGATGCTCGCTTTGCTTGAAAACTGCGGCGCGCCCAAACACAGCGTATTTCGCTTCTCAACGCTGTCGCGCCTGCTAAAAAGCACGGTCGCATCCTGCGGCGGCTGCAAATTTAAGCGACTCTCAAAAAGCCGCGCCACCTCATCGTCAATCTCCCCTCGCCGAACCTTGTTTAAAGCGGCAAAAAGCTCGGCTTCGCTCGTGCGTTTTGGCTGTGTAAGCTCCACGCAAAATGGCTTAAACTCCGCCCACGCCTTTGACTCAAAAGCAAATGCGTCTTCCTTGCCAACGGGCGGCAACTGAAAAAAGTCGCCGACAAAAAGCAGTTTTGCTTGCGACTCGCACTGCTTTAAGCGGTGCTTGACAAGTTCTAAAAGCTCGCCACTTACCATAGAAATCTCGTCTATGACGATCAACTCGCAACCTTGTAAAATCATCTTCAAAAAAGACAAATTCGATCTGTGCGCAGCGTCATAAAGCTTCAACTCCTCCAAATTCTTGCTTCTGCCGAGTTTGAAAAAGCTGTGAAGCGTCATCCCGCCGATATTTACCGCGCTAACTGCTGTGCTGCTAAGCTTTGCGACAACCGCTCCTTGCGACTCGTAGCGTTTGATCACCTCTCTTACGATGTAGCTTTTGCCAACGCCGCCGCCGCCTGTTAAAAACAAATTTGATTTTTGCAGGATGCGTAGAATTCTTTCTAACATCACTTAAACTTTTGCATTAACTTTTGCGTTTAAGCATACGGCTTGACGATCATCGCCCAGATGATCACAAACATTGCAAGTGTCGGCAGCTCGTTGTAAAGACGGAAGAATTTTCCACTCTTCTCACAGCGGTTTGCGGCAAATTGCTTGTAGAAGTAGCCAAGCGTGAAGTGGTAGAGGACGAGGATGAGCGCGAAGAGCAGTTTTGCGTGAAAATAACCCATTTTCATCAACTCCTTCCCGCCAAAAAGCAAGATCACCAGCCCAGTCACCGCCGTCACAACCATAGCAACCCAGCCGATGAAGTAGTAAAGCAGTCTCTCTTGCTTCAAAACCACCTCGCAAAAGCCCGCGTTGGCTCTGTTTTCGGCGTGATACACAAAAAGTCGCGGCAGGTAAAAAAGCATCGCCATCCACGAAATGAAGCCTAGATAATGCAACCATTTTACCCATAAATAAGCCGTGTGCGGCAAAACAAAACTCTCCATAAAACCCCTTTGGCGTAGTATTTTGGCGTGATTGTATCACAAAAAGCTGTAAGTTTGCCACCAAATTTGCAAAAACCGAATTTGACGCCAGAAAATTTAAAGCTTGAAATTAATTTTGTTTCTTAAAAAATTGTGTTACGAAATTACACGCTTAACAAACTATTAACATAACATAAACGCCATTTAAGCCTCTAATTGATAATATCTGCAAATCATCTACAAAGGATTCACCCTATGAAGTTGCACGATTTTGTCATATGCAACCCTGAGCTTTGCATCGGCTGTAAAGCCTGTATGAAGGCTTGCGTCAAAGAGGCGACAAAACGCGGCAAGATCGCCATCGCCCGCTGCGAAGCCTACAAGGATGTCGGCGGTGGCGGTGGGAATTTCTCCGCGCAGTGTCGTCAGTGTGATGACGCGCCGTGTGCGGTCGTCTGTCCGACTAGTGCGTTGCGAAACGAGAAGGGTTATGTCGAGTTGTTTGAAAGGCTTTGCATCGGCTGTGGGCTTTGTACGGTCGCCTGTCCTTACGGGGCGATCCGCCTAGAAAGCGAGGAGGTGCCTAGCACAAAACAGAGTCTAGCCGACATCTGCGAAGACGGGTTTGCGAGCGTGGCGGTCAAATGCGACATCTGTGACGGCAAAGAGGGCGGCGGAAGTGCTTGTGTCGAAGCTTGTCCAAAAGGGGCGCTCGCGATCTTGCGTCCAAGCAGCGGCGAGCATTCGTTTGGAAAAAAGCTGAAAAACACCGATTCGATGAGCGCGTTTATCGGGACGATTTTGCAGTGTGACGCGCCAAAGATCGACCTTACGCCAAAGGAGGCGAAGACTGAGGCGAAGACTGAGGCGGCGAGTGAGGCGGCGAGTGAGGCGGCAACCAAAAACGCCACCACAGCCGAGAAAACTACCAAAGCCGAAACTGAAAAGTCAAATTCGAATTTGACAAATTCGCACGAGGCGAGCGAGAAACAAACGGCGGCAAGTGACAAACTCGCAAAACTAATGCAAAAAGAAAACAAAACAGCGGAGAGTCCGAAAACTGAAAGCCAAACCAAAACGCCAAACGCTGAAAAAACAGCCGAAGCCGAAAAGTCAAATTCGAATTTGACAAATTCGGCGGAATCAGGCGAAAGGCAGAGTGCCGCAAATGACAAACAAAAAGCGGCGAGCGACAAACTCGCAAAGCTGATGCAAAAGGCGAACAAAACTACTGAGACGGCAAAAACCGCAAGCCAAACTGAGACGCCAAACGAGAAGCAAAAGGCGGCGAGCGACAAACTCGCAAAGCTGATGCAAAAGGCGAACAAAAGCGAGAAACCAAAAAAAGGAGGCGAAGATGATTAGCAACATTTTGCTTTTACTAGGCGCGCTCAGCCTTGCGAGTCTAACGCTGCTTAAAGCACCAAAAAGCCTTGTGAAAGTGGCGTTTTGCGGGCTTGGGCTGGTGATGCTGACACTTGCGATCTACCTCTTTACGCACCTTTTTGACAGACACGAATTTGTGCTAAAAGGCTTTTTGTTTCAAAGCGGTTTTGGCGGCGGCGGACTTGAAAATTTCTTCGCCCTCATCATCAGCTTCATCGGCTTTGTCGCCTCATTTTACTCGGTTGAATACAAAACCAAAGCCAACCTCGCCGCACAACTCAGCCTTTTGAGCGCGTTTTTGCTCTCGATGCTGCTTGTCGTCTTTTCGCAAGATGTCTTTTCGTTCATCGTAATGTGGGAGTTGATGACGCTGATTTCAGCATTTTTGATCAAACTCAACGACACAAAAGAGTCAAACAAAATCGTGATGATCTACCTTGGCATCGCGCAAATCGGCGCTTTTGCACTGCTCATTGCGCTACTCATCATCGCCGTAAATGTCGGCTCTTACGAGTTTGCAAACTGGCACAACGCAGGACTTACGCCGCTTTACAGCGCGCTTGTGCTTGTGCTTTTACTCATCGGCTTTGGCTCAAAAGCTGGACTCTTCCCGTGCCACATCTGGCTTCCAAACGCCCACACAAACTCGCCGAGCAATGTCTCAGCCTTGCTTAGCGGCGTGATGCTAAAAGTGGCGGTTTTTGGCTTTGTCAAATTTGCTTTCATCGTCACAATCCCGCAGTGGTTCGCCCTTTTAGTCATCGCACTTGGCGCACTGGGCGCGATTTATGGCATAGCCCACGCCGCGGTTAGCGAGGAGTTTAAAAAGGTCGCAGCTTACAGCTCAGTTGAAAACATCGCGCTTATCTTCATCGCCGTTGGTGTCGCACTTTACGGCGTCAGCGTCAAAAACGAACTCATCTTCGCCCTTGGCATAGTCGCAACGCTTTTCCACTCGCTAAACCACGCCATCTTCAAGTCGCTTTTATTCTTTGCTATCGGCGCGGTGCAGATGGCGACTGGGGAGAAACGATTCACAGCAGTCGGCGGACTGGCGCACAAAATGCCGCTTACTGCCTTTTTCGTCTGTGTCGGCGCGCTCGCAGTCTGTGCCGCGCCACCGCTTAACGCATTTTTCAGCGAGTGGTTTTTGTATCGCGGACTTTTTGAAGCCGCACAAACTCAGAGCATCTTAGCACGGCTCGTCTTTGTGCTAAGCCTCATCGCCGTTGCCGTTGTCGGCGCGCTAGCCGTTTTTGCATTCATCCGCTTTTACGGCTTTTTATTTACTGGTGCGTTAAAAAACGAGGAAGCACACGAGAAATTCCCGCTTGTGCTAACTTCACTTGGCGTGCTTGCCTTTCTTTGCGTTGCGTGTGGGCTTGGCGGAAATGAGATTGCCGCTGTTTGCGCTAAAATCGGCTCAAATTTACTGCCAAATTCGAATTTGACAAATTTGGGCGAGTTAAATTTCGTGTTGCTTTTCGTGCTGCTAGTCTTTTTGGGCTTCTTGCCGTTTAGCTGGTTTGTCGCGTTAAGGTCAAACTCACGCAAACCTCGCACAACTCAGCCGTGGGCAAACGGATTTAAGTATGACGCCGCAAGGCTAGGCGGCAACGCGTCAAGCTTTGTTGGCGACCTTCGCCGCGTGCTTAGCCGCGTCACCTTTTTGAAAATCCACTTCAAGCAAGATGGCTACTTCGACAACGCTAGCTACACGCCGACTCACGAAGACCCATTTTGGCGAAAACTTTACGAACCAGTCGTGCGGCTCAACCTCTTTTGCGGCGAGAAAATCGGCGCAATGCAAAACGGCAAAAGCAGCTTTTATGTCGCCTACATCGTGCTTTATTTAATGGCGCTTTTAGCCCTCACAACTCAGTTTTTAGGAGCGTAAAATGACGATTTTGTTAATGTTTTTACAACTTTTACTAGCCTTTGCATTTGCTCCTTTGTTTGACGGAATTTGCCGAAATTTGCGCGCCAAAATTCAGTCGCGCCGCGGCTATCCGATCTTTCAAACCTACTACGACTTGCTAAAACTGCTAAGTCGCGGACGCACTCGCCCTGAAAGTGGCGGGCTGTTTTTTAGCCTAACGCCGTTTTTGCTCTTTGCGCTCTCGGCGGCGTTTTTGATGCTGATCCCAGCGGCGTTTGGCAACATCGACCACACAAGCAACCTTAGCAACATCTTCGTCATCGTCTATCTCCTCGCGGCGTGGCGGTTCGTCTTTGGTGTCGCTAGCGTCTCTTCGGGCAACCCGTTTGCCGTTGTAGGTGCGAGCAGAGAGAGCCTCATCGCCCTTTATGTCGAACCCGCTTTCATCGCCTGCCTCGCCATTTGCGGCTTTTTGGCGTCAAATTCGAATTTGGTTGAGATCAAGTCGCAACTCTTGCTTGGCTCGTTTGGCTACGCCCAACCCTCTTACGCCCTTGCTGCGGTTGTCTTTTTGTGGGCGTGTTTTGTTGAGACGGGCAGAAAACCGTTTGACTTAGCAGAAGCCGACCAAGAGGTGCAAGAGGGCGTTTTGGCTGAATACAGCGGGCGCGATCTAGCCTTGTTTGAGACGGCGATGCTCTTAAAACAATACGGCTTGCTAACGCTTTTTGTTACGCTTTTTGTGCCGTTTGCCTTCCAAAACGCCGCCTTAAATCTGCTTTTTGTCACCGCTTTGGTCGGGCTTTTGTGGGTTGGCGGAATTTTGATCGACAACTTTGGACCTAGATTTAAGATTATTTCTAGCTTGAAGTTCAAGTCGTTTTGTATGCTTAGCCTAACGGCTTTGGCATTGTTTTTTTACATCATAGGAGCTTAAAATGAGTCTGCTTTTAACCTGTTTTGCCCTCGCTGCAATCGGCGTTTATAACTTTCGGTCATACAAAATCAGCATCTACCTTGCCGCCACGCAAGCCCTGTTTTTGGTCGCGTTTTTCTACGCTTTGGCGCTCTCTTACGACGCTGCGCCGCTAAAACACTGGGCGGTTGTCGCCTTTTTTGTCAAGGTTTTGCTCGTCCCTGCGCTTCTTTTCTACCTCGTTAAAAAGATGAAAGTCGAATTTGAAGACGAGCCAACGGGCGGCTTTTTGCTCAACCCGCTCATCGCCGTTGCGCTCAGTCTTGGCTCAGCGGGCATTTTAACGCCGATTTTGCAAGAATTTGGGCTAATCAAATTTGATTTTGGCATTTTTGTTGCTCTGTTTGTCTTCTCGCTTGGCATTTGCGCGTTTATGCTGCGAAACTCACTAGTCAAACACATCCTCGCCTACTGCCTTTTTGAAAACGGCATCCACCTGCTGCTCGCACTAAACGCCTATAACGCCCACTCACTCGTTGAAGTGGCGATTTTAACTGACGCCGTTTTTGCAGTGGTGATTTTGGCGTTAATAGCAAAGAAATTTCACACCGTGTTTGTCTCAACAGACATCAGCGAAGCTTCGAATTTAAGGGGTTGATGATGATTTTACAATACTGCTTAATTCTTCCGCTACTTAGTGCCTTTTTGGTTTGGCTCTCGCCCTTTAAACTAGTCGGGCTGATCCACCGCCTCTGCGCGGTTTTCACCGCCGCGGCGTTGCTGTGTGCGGTTTTGCAGGTTTATAAAAACGGCACACTTTTTGCTTATGGTGAGTTTTTTGCGCTCGACTCGCTTGGGGCGGCGTTTTTGTTTTTGGTGAGTTTAACAGGCGTTTTTACACAACTCTACGCCCCAACCTACTTAAAATGGGAGGTTGAAGACTCACACATCACCCCAAAAGCGTTGAAAACAAATTTGACTTTGTCGCATTTAGCCGTGTTTGCTATGGTCTTAACCTGCCTTGCAAACAACATCGGCGTAATGTGGGCGGCGGTTGAGGCAACCACGCTTGCAACGGTGTTTATGGTGGTTGTTGCAAACGACAAAAAGTCGCTCGAAAGCGGTTATAAATACATCGTCATCTGCTCAGTCGGTCTAGCTTTTGCGCTCTTTGCGGTCATCTTCCTCTACCTAGCCGAGTTCAACGCTTTGGGCGAAAAGTCGAGCTTTTTGTTCTCAAATTTGGTTAAAACAGCCGCCGTATTAGACGAGAATTTGATGAAAATCGTCTTTGTCTTTGCACTTGTCGGCTTTGGCACAAAAGCTGGACTTGTCCCAACTCACACTTGGCTTCCAGACGCGCACGCACAAGGACCTGCGCCGACTTCTGCGATGCTAAGCGGGATCGTCCTAAAAGTTGCGATGCTAGCACTCATCCGCTTTTACGCCTTGACGCTGCAAGCAAGTGGCGCGGAGTTTGTGGAGGTGCTGATGACGATTAGCGGACTTTTGACGATCTTTGTTGCGGCGTTTTTCCTCATCCGCCAGCACGATGTCAAGAGGATGTTTGCTTACCACTCGATCGCGCATATGGGCGTTGCAGCCTTTGCGCTTGGCGTTGGCGGCGCGGTCGGCATAATGGCTGGAATTTTCCACTGCCTAGCCCACAGCTTCACAAAAGCCCTTGCATTCTTAACAACAGGCAACATCGCCCACATCTACGGCACGAAGGATATGCGTAAAATGGGCGGGATGATCAAAGTCGCTCCGCTAACTGCCATTCTTTTTGGCGCGTCAATCTGCTCGCTTGTGGGCGTGCCAGCGTTTGCTATTTTTGTGAGCGAATTTCTAGCCTTTAAAGCGGCGATTTTAAACAACCAGCTTATCATCGCCGCCCTTTTTGCTATCGGACTCGCGATCATCTTTGTCGCTGACTTCTCGCACTTTTTCCTAGCAAGTTTTGGCGAGAAAATCACACCGCAAGAGGGCGAAGTGAGAAAAGTTAGCCTCACGCAACAACTCCCGCTCATCGCCCTTGCCGCGCTTATGGTCTCGTTTGGGCTTTACCACTTTGAGTGCTTTTGGACGCTTGTTGAGCGAAGTGTAGATTTGATTAAAGGATTTTAATGAAAGGCGATAAATTCATCGAGCTTTTAGGCTCAAAAGTTTTAGAAGTCACAAGGCAAAGCGAGGAGCAAGTCACCATTTTAGTCGAGAGAGCCGACCTGCCTGAGGTGGTGAGTTTTCTTTACTATGACTGCGGCGGTTGGCTCTCGACTATGGTTGCAAATGATGAAAGAGAGCTAAACAAGCACTTTGCGCTTTACTACGCGATCTCGCTTGAAGGCAGCTTGAACGAGACAAACGCTGAGTTTAAAGGCGTTGGCGTAGCGGAGGATGAATGCTGCTACATCATCGTCAAAACGCTCATCCCCGCAAACGACAAAACCTATCCTTCCGTCACGCCAAAAGTGCCAGCGGCAGTTTGGTATGAAAGAGAGGCGTTTGATATGTTCGGGCTTGTCGCTGAGGGGTTGCCAGACAAGCGAAGGCTCGTTTTAAGTGACGACTTGCCTGAGGACTTTCACCCGCTTTTAAAGGACTTTGACTACCGCACGCGCCCAGAACCTGTGTCTTACAAAAACGAGCCAGACTACGCCTTCAACCACCCAAAAAGCGAGGCAGTAACTGACATTCCGCTAGGACCTTTGCACATCACCGCAGACGAGCCGGGGCATTTTCGGCTTTATTGTGACGGAGATACGATTGTCGATGCGGACTACCGCTTGTTTTACCAGCACAGAGGGATGGAAAAGCTTGCAGAAAACAGAATGCACTACACGCAGATGGGCTTTTTGGCTGAGAGGGTTTGTGGAATTTGCGGTTTTAGCCACTCGATCGCGTGTGCGGAGGCTACTGAGATCGCCGCAGGGATTGAAGTCCCACGCAGAGCTGAGGCGATCCGCGTGATGTGTGCGGAGGTTGAGAGGCTTCACTCGCACTTGTTGAATATGGGCTTGGCGTGCGAAGTTACTGGCAACTACACCGCGTTTATGCATATCTTCCGCGTGCGTGAAAAGACGATGTTTATGGCACAACTCTTAACGGGCGCGCGCAAGACTTACGGGATGATTTTGCCCGGCGGCGTGAGGCGGGATGTGAGCGAGCGAGAGAGGATCGACCTTTTGCGGCTTTGTGACGAAGTGGCACAGGAGCTTAAAGACATTTGGCAAGTCGTGCTTGAAGACAAGCGGCAGATGGGGCGTTGGAAGGGCGTTGGCGTGCTAGATTACCAAGTCGCGCGAGATTTCAGCCCCGTTGGTCCAAACATCAAGTCAAGCGGCTTTTTGCGCGACTCACGCATCAGCCACAAAAGAGGCTTTTACCGCGAGTTGGATGTTGAGCGGATTGTCGAGGCGAGCTGTGATGTTTATGGGCGTGAGCAGGTGCGTTACCGCGAAGTGCTAAACTCGCTTAGTCTCATCAAGCAGTGCTTAGACAAGATGCCGCAAGGGGAGATTATGACGCGGCAAAACTGGCGGATTAAGCCGTGGAGTTACGCATTAGGCGTGGTTGAAGCGCCGCGTGGCGAGCTGATTCACTTTGTGATGCAGTCAAAAAGCCAAAAGGTTTATCGCTGGCGAGCGCGCGCCTCGACCTACAACAACTGGCCCTCACTGCGCTTTCAACTGCAAAACAACACGATCGCAGACGCCGCGTTAATCGTTTGCAGCCTTGATCCGTGCTACTCTTGCACCGACCGCGTCACACTAACCGACATCAAAAGCGGCAAAAGCAGAGTCATCGGCGACAAAGAGTTAAAAGCGATCGCAAGAGGCGAGAAAATCTAGTCAAATTTGAATTTGACAAAAAGGTAGAAGATGAAAATTTTTGACATACTAAAAAAAGTCGGCATCGTCACTCACAAATACCCCGCCGCGCCTTACATTATGGACGATAGGTTTCGTGGCAAGCCTGAATACAACTACTCGCTTTGCATCGGCTGTGCGGCGTGTGCGATCGCTTGTCCTCCAAACGCCATCAGCGTCAAGTGGAAAAAAGAGGCGTGCGGCGAGGTTGCGGGCGAAGTCGCGGGCGTTGAGGCTAAAAACGAAGCTCAAACCGCAACGCAATGCGTGCCTAAAATCACCGCGATCAACTACGCCTATGACGCTGGACGGTGCATTTTCTGCGGGCGTTGTGACGAGGTCTGCCCAACTGGGGCGATCGCGCTTGGAAATGAGTGGGAGCTAGCCGTCAAGTTTGATAAAACCGCGCTTTTGCAAACGGGCGAGCTTGACATCGTTCATTGCAAAGAGTGCGGCAAGCCTTTTAAGTCAGTGCGGTTTTTAGCCCACGCCAAAGACAAGCTCGCCCTTGGCGCGCTAAATAGACAGGATTTTGAGATTTACGCGCAGATCTGCCGCGAGTGCAAGCGAGACGCCGTTGTCGCAAAGATGGCGAAAAATGAGTTGGAGGTGATAAAATGATTTACGAAGTGCCAAGCGAGATTGCAAACGCAAACGACTTAGAAGCAAAACTAGCGTTGCTCAAAAGAATTCGCCGAAGTTTTAGCGTTTTTCGCATCGACTGCGGCGGCTGCAACGGCTGTGAGATCGAAATTTTTGCCGCCACAACGCCTGAGTATGACCCTGAGCGTTTTGGTTTCAAACTTGTCGCAAACCCTCGCCACGCCGACATTTTACTCATCACCGGACCTGTGACGCGGCAGATGTATTACCCGCTTTTGCGCGCTTACGAAGCCGCACCTGATCCGAAAATCGTAGTCAGCGTTGGGGCGTGCGGAAGCGGCGGAATTTTCCACGACTCGTATGCGGTTTGGGGCGGCGTGCAAAAGCTCTTGCCTGTGGATGTTTTCGTCCCGGGCTGCCCGCCGCATCCGATCGCGATCTTATACGGCTTGGCGTGCGGACTTGGCTTGGTGGAGCAAAAACTCGCCTTGCAAAGCGAGAAAAATGACGAGGCGATGCCAAAGATTTTTGAAAAAAGCGTTGTCGGCGACATCTCGTTTGAAAGGGACGCGCTGGTTTATGCGAAGCAGCTTTTTGGCTACACACGCGGACGCGAACTCGCGCGCGAATTTCTCGCCGCACTCAGCAGCTGCAAGACGCCAACGAACGCCACAGAGGCTAGTCGAAGCGTGCAAAACGCCATCGCCAAAGCCGATGACCCTCGCACGAAAGAGTGTTTGGGACTGCTTTTTGAGGAGATTTACAAGCCGCGTTTTGCCAAAGAGGAAAACTAAATTTTGGGCTAAATCGCGCTAAATTGGCTCGGCGGTTTAGCGCGATTTAGCTCTCCTGTCTTTCACTCGCCTTTTACACGCGGTTTTGCGAAGCGTTGAGTTTCAAATTCGGTTTTCGCAAAATCGCAGTTTAAAATTCGCCGTTTGCAAAAATGTCAAAACCAAATTTGATTTTGACAAATCCGCATTTTGCCCGCCGCTAACTTCACTCCTTAAACTCCGCCTGCATCACAGGCTCAGTCGCAAAATCCTTAAACCGCGTAAAGCCAGACTCGTAGATGAGCTTGATCGTCCCAAGCGGTCCGTTGCGGTTTTTGCCGACAATGATCTCCGCCTCCTCGCCGTTTGGATTACGCGTGAAAGTCGGCATCTGCTCGTTAAACTCCACACCCTGCTCTGCCGCTTTTGCCCGTTTTGCGGCGTAACGCTCCTTTGCCTCGCTCTCTTTATAAACATCGTCACGATAAACAAACATAATCGTATCCGCGTCTTGCTCGATGCTCCCACTTTCGCGCAAATCACTCAGCATTGGACGCTTGTTTGCCCTGCTTTCAAGGTTACGATTTAGCTGCGAAAGCGCGATAATCGGCATATCCAGCTCCCTCGCAAGAAGCTTCAAACCGCGCGAAATTTCGCCGATCTGCAAGTGCCGCTCGTTGTAGTTTGCCGTGTTAGTCATCAATCCGATGTAGTCGATGACGCAAAGGCGGATCTGCGGATGCTGCATTTTCAGCCGCCGCAAAATCGTCCGAACCTGCAAAACGCCGACATTCGCGCTGTCATAAACCCAAAATGGCTTTTTGCTGATGCGGTCTGCTACTTGCGAAAGCTCAGAAGCAGCGTAGTCGTCAAGCTCGACATTGAAAAGATTGGTCAGTTTGATGTCCTTTGACTCCAAACTCATCAGACGATACATCAACTGAGTCGCGGGCATTTCCAGCGAGAAAAAGACAACGCCGATGTCGCGCGCAAGCACACGCGAGGCGATGTTTAACGCAAAGGCGGTCTTGCCCATTCCCGGACGCGCCGCCACGATGATCAAATCCCCGCCCTTAAAGCCGCCCAAACTCTCGTCCATCTCCCCATAACCCGTATAAACCCGCGAAGTCGCGTTCATCGGGTCTTTCTTCTCGTTTGCGATCTGCGTCATCTCCGCAAACGCCTGCTCGATGATCGTCTGTGCGTTTTTCACCTCGCCACTACTTTTTGAATCCACCAAGCTGTAAATCTCTTGACTCACCTCATCGACAATCTCCTGACTCGACTTTGTCGAAGTGACGATCTCTGGAATCTTCTGCGTAGCGTATAAAATCGCCCTTTTTGTCGCCCGCTCTTTTAGCTCCAAAGCGTATTTTTCAACCGGAATTAGCGAAGAGGTCTCCAAAATTTTGTTAAAAACCTCGTCATTAAACAGCGCCCCGAGCCGCTTTCTCACAAAAGTCGCGTCAATCGGCTCGTTAAACTGCTGACAAAGTGCCATCGCGTTGAAAATCTCGCCGTGTCTCTCCTCAAAAAAGTCATCCGCCTTCAAAATCCCGCTTACGATCGAAAAATTCTCCTCTGGCTGAAAGAGGATCGAAGAGAGGATCGAAACCTCCAAGTCGCAGTCATAAAGCGAGTTTGGGGTGATTTTAGTTGTTTTACGCGCCATCTTTTCTCCTAAAATGCCTAAAATGTCAAAACCAAATTTGGCTGAGTTTAAAGTTGTTTTTAGCCACCAAATTTAAATTCCAACCGCCGAATTTGAGTCGCCGCCGTGAATTTCAAACCGCCGCTTTCTTGCTGCCAAACTTCAACGCCAACCGCCGAGTTTTAACCGCTCTTTTCTTGCCGCAACCAAATTTGAAACCAACAAATTTAAACTAGCGGCGAATTCGCGCTCGCCGTTAAACGCCGCCGACCGCCAAATTTCAAACCAACCGCAAAGCTCAGAACCACCGAAACTAGCGGTTTTTCAACGCGAGCGTCACCGCCTCAACTAGGTCCGCCTCGCCCTTTAAATGCTCGAAATTCACTAGCCACTTCCCACCGACAATCACCGCTGGCGTGCCAGTCTTCTCGACAATGCTAAGCGTCTTTTTGATCCGTGCGATATACTCCGCGCTCTTTGCGTCCTCAGCCGCACTTCGCCTAACCTCTTCGATCGTCAAAAACGGCAGTCGTGACGCATCTTGCAAGGTTTTTAAGCCGATGTTGTAAAAGGTCTGCGGCTCACGCACGCCCTGCTCAAAAATCGCCCCAAAATGCGCCACCGCAAGTTTGTATTGAGCCGAGTTTGTCTTAAACATATCCACCCCGCGCGCCTCGTCAAGCTTTCTTGCGTAAGCCCACATCGCATAATCATCTCCGCCCTCAACCGCCTGTAACATCTGCCACTGCTCGACCTTCACGCGCGGGTCGATGCCAGCGATCAACTCCCACGAGCCTTGCTTGAAGTGAGCGTAACAATGGCTGCAAAAGACGCTAAAAAGCACGACTATTTTATCCTCAAAGCCGACAAGTCGCTCTTTTTTGTCCAAAAGCGTAAGGCGTTTGTCGTTAAGTTGCGCACCAAAAACGCCACTCACGCCGAGCATCAAACATAAAATCAACGCAAAAATTCGAGTAAGTTTCATCTTCAACCTTTGTGTTTTGTAAAATGGGTGATTTTAGCATTTTATTTTTAAAATTGTCCAAATCAAATTTGGTTTTGACAAAATTTTAGTTAGCAAATTTGCTGTGGATGTGCTAAAATTTAGTTAAATTTAAGTCAAGTATTGCTAAATTTCGTCACTCAAAACACAAGAGTGCTAATTTTAAACTACTTTTAAGGAGAGGAAATGGAGTTCAAACCATTAGGCAAACGCATTTTAGTTGAGGCAACTGAGGAGGTCAAAACCACCGCCAGCGGGATCATCATCCCAGACAACGCAGCAAAAGAAAAACCTCAAACGGGCAAAGTCGTTGCGGTTTCAAGCGAAGTTAGCGATGTCGCAAACGGCGAAGTCGTGGTTTTTGCAAAATACAGCGGCAGCGAGGTGAATCTTGACGGCAAGAAATTCATCGTGTTAAATGTCGAAGATGTTTTAGGCGTGATTAAATAAAAAGGAGAGAAAATGGCAAAGAATATTATTTTCGCAGACGAGGCAAGAAACAAACTTTTCGCAGGCGTTAGCAAGCTTAATGACGCGGTAAAAGTGACGATGGGACCGCGCGGGCGCAATGTTTTGATCCAAAAAAGCTTTGGCGCACCAACAATCACAAAAGACGGCGTAAGCGTTGCAAAAGAGGTCGAGTTGAAAGACGCAGTTGAGAATATGGGCGCGCAGCTTGTCCGCGAGGTTGCTAGCAAGACCAACGACCAAGCAGGTGATGGCACAACGACAGCGACCGTGCTAGCACACGCAATCTTCAAAGAGGGCTTACGAAACATCACCGCAGGCGCAAATCCGATCGAAGTTAAACGCGGTATGGACAAGTTTGCTGAGGCGGTGATCGAGGCGTTAAAAGGCGCGGCTAAAAAGGTGGATGGCAAAAAAGAGATCGCACAAGTTGCGACAATCTCAGCCAACAACGACACAAGCGTGGGCGAGCTAATTGCAAATGCGATGGAGAAAGTCGGCAAAGACGGCGTCATCACCGTTGAAGAAGCAAAGAGCATCAACGACGAGCTAAATGTTGTCGAGGGAATGCAGTTTGACCGCGGCTACCTCAGCCCTTACTTCATCACAAACGCCGAGAAAATGCAAGTTGAGCTAACTGCGCCGCTAATTTTATTGTTTGACAAAAAAATCTCAAACCTAAAAGACCTTTTGCCAGTTTTAGAGCAAGTTCAAAAGACAGGCAAACCACTTTTGATCATTGCTGAGGATATCGAAGGCGAGGCGTTGGCGACTTTGGTTGTCAATAAACTTCGCGGCGTGCTAAACATCTCAGCTGTAAAAGCACCGGGCTTTGGCGACAGACGCAAGGCGATGCTTGAAGACATCGCGATCCTAACAGGCGGCGCGGTGATCAGCGAAGAGCTTGGCAGGACATTAGAGAGTGCCTCGCTTGCGGATTTAGGGCAAGCTGAGCGCGTTGTCATCGACAAAGACAACACGACAATCGTCAATGGCGGCGGCGAAAAGGCGAGGATCGAGGCGAGGATCGGCGAGATTAAGACGCAAATCGGCGTGACAACTAGCGACTATGACCGCGAAAAACTCCAAGAGAGGCTTGCAAAACTTGCAGGCGGCGTTGCGGTGATCAAAGTTGGTGCGGCTACTGAGACTGAGATGAAAGAGAAAAAAGACCGCGTGGATGACGCGCTTAACGCGACAAAAGCAGCCGTTGAAGAAGGAATTGTCATCGGCGGTGGCGCGGCGATCGTCAAGGCGGCAAAAGGCGTTAGCCTAAATCTTAGCGGAGATGAGAAAATCGGCGCAGACATCATCGCTCGCGCACTTTTTGCACCGCTTAAACAGATCGCGACTAACGCAGGCTTTGACGCAGGCGTTGTGGCAAATCGCGTAGCTAGCGAAAACTGCCCGAACCTTGGCTTCAACGCTGCTAGTGGCGAGTTTGTGGATATGTTCGAAGCAGGGATCATCGACCCAGTTAAAGTAAGCCGCATCGCACTTCAAAACGCTGTTAGTGTAGCGAGCCTGCTTCTTACAACTGAGGCAAGCATCAACGAGATCAAAGAGGACAAACCTGCGATGCCTGATATGGGCGGTATGGGTGGAATGGGCGGTATGGGCGGAATGATGTAGCATTCGCGCCACGGGCAGGTTGCGACTCGCCTAGCTTGACTCCTGCTTTGGGGTCAAGCTTTTTGTTTCTTCTTAACTTTTCTTCTTTTTTCCGTTTTTTTCGTTTTTTTGGTGACGGCGTTGGTAGTTTGAGTCGTTAAAGTTCAAATTTAGTTTTTTGCAAGTCAAATTCTCTTTTCGCAAAATGTCAAAAGCGAATTTGACTTACGCTTTTTTCGTGGCGGTTGGTTTGTCGGTGAATTTTTCAAGGCAGAGAAAAGTTTGGCGTTGTATATGGACTTTGCAAGCTGTAAAGTGCAGGTGGCTTGGAAATTTTCTTGGCGTTTTCTTTGGTTTTCTTGGTGTTTCGCGGCGGCTTTAATTTTGCAAATTTTGGCGTTTGCGAGTTGTTGGTTTGACGACAAACGCCGATCGGCTGCGGTTGAAGCTCGGTGGCGTGGCGGTTTTTTCATAAAATCGGATTTAGCAAAACACCCTGTAAAAAAGCTCGGCGGCGTGATTGCAAAAACCAAATTTGATTTTTGCAAGCCAAATTCGCTTTTTACAAAATGTCAAAACCGAATTTGAGAACGCGTTTTCGGGCGTCAAACTCGCCGCTAACCGCCGATCTGATGCATATTCCGCCCAGCCTTGCTAAGCTTGTTTGCGCCCAGCTCATCGTGCTCTTTTGGCTTAGAGAAGATCGCCCGTTGCAAAACCTCGAACATCCCCTCTTCGCTCAGCCCTTTTAGACTGATCTCCTCAGACGAGTGAAGGCAGGGCTTGATCTTCCCGTCAGAGGTGAGGCGAATTCGGTTGCACGAGGCGCAAAAATGCTCGCTGACGGGGCTGATGAGTCCGATGTTTGCAAGGGCGTTTTTGAGCCTAACAAGTCGTGCGGTTGAGCCAAAAGCGGCTTGTGCAGGAGTCAAAACTCCTTGCATTTGCTCTAAAATCTGAGCCACAAAAGCCGACTTTTGGCGAGGAGTTTTTGCCGTTAGCGCAGTTTTATCTAAAAACTGCTTAAACTCCGTGTTACAAAGCTTTTGCGAAGTTTTATTAGTCGTTTTAGGGACTATATTCGTCTCTTTTGGGAGCAAATTTATCTCTTGCGAAGGGTCAAAAGAGGCGAGGTTGCAAAGAAGTGTATTTTGCAGCTCCTCTCCAAACTCGCCTCTTAAAACCGCCTCTTTTAGCCGTTGCAAAGCAAGCGTGTAAGGCACAAACGCCTCCTTGCCAAACACACCAAGCATCGGCATCAGCTCGATAAACCGCACATCCGTTGGCTGCCTTAGCGTCAAAGCAGCAAGGCGACTCACCTCGTCGTCATTAAACCCGCCGATCAAAACAGAGTTAATCTTCACGCTTTTAAACCCAACGCCGAGCGCCGCCTCAACGCCGCGCAGCACATCCTTCAACTCGCCAACGCGCGTAATGTGGCGAAATTTCGCCTCGTCTAGCGTGTCAAGACTGATGTTTAAATATTCCACGCCCGCCGCCTTCAAATCGGCTGCCATTTTAGAGAGCAAAACGCCGTTAGTCGTCACGCAGACTTTGTTGATCCCCTCAATCTGCGCGATTTTACCGACAAGTTTGACGACATCCTTCTTCACCAGCGGTTCGCCGCCCGTTAGGCGAATTTTGCTCACGCCAAGCCTCGCTGCTGCCCTCGCCGCCGCGACAATCTCCTCAAAACTCATCATCTCCGCGTGCGACTTTTTCACCACGCCACACTCAGGCATACAATACACGCAACGCAGGTTGCAAAGCTCGGTTAAGGAGATGCGAAGGTAGTTGATCTCGCGGTTAAACTGGTCTCTCACGCTTGATCCTTTGCGACAAAGTCGCCGCTCTTGCCGCCGCTTTTTGAAAGCAGGCAAATGCCCTCGATGAGCATTGTTTTATCCACCGCTTTGACCATATCATAAAACGCCAAAAGCGCCGTGCTAACGCCACAAAGCGCCTCCATCTCCACGCCCGTTTTGCCCTCGCACTTCACCTCGCACTCGCACCCAACCTCAAACGCGCCGTCTTCTCGCGCGCCACGCGGCTTTTGCCACGAGATTTTCACGCCGCTTAGAAGCAAAATGTGGCACATCGGAATGAGCTCAAAACAGCGTTTCGCCCCCATCACACCCGCCGTTGTCGCCACCGCAAACACATCGCCTTTTGCGAGCTGAGCGCCGCTAACTGCCTCCCACGCCTTGGCTGAGAGGATGATCCGCCCTTGCGCGCGCGCCAAGCGGCAAGTCGCCTCTTTTTGCGAAACATCAACCATTTTTGCATTCCCATTTTCGTCAAAATGCGTCAAACTCACGCTCTCTCCTTTGTTAATTTGTCAAAAACCAAATTTGATTTTAACGCTTCGATCTCCCTGCGTCCAAAGTCACAAAAGGCGATCAGCTTCCTAGACGCCTCGCTCTTTGGCGTAGTTAAAATCTCACCAACCGCCCCGCTCTCAACGACTGCGCCTTCGTCAAAAACCGCCATTTTCTCGCACAAAAAGTAGATCTCGTTGATGTTGTGCGACACGACAATCCCGCCTCTGTTAAAACTCCTAATCTGCTCTGCCAAGCCCTGTGCTAACTGCCATTTCAAAAAGGCGTCAAGTGCCGAAAACGGCTCGTCAAGCAGCAAAAATTCAGGCTCATTCACGACAATCCTCGCAAGCCCAACTCGCTGCTGCTGTCCGCCGCTGATCTCACACGGCAAGGCGTTTGCAACGGCGTTTAAACCAAATTTGTTTAACGCCTCTTGCGTTTTTGCCACGCGCGCCTCCTTGCAAAGTGCCGCATTTGTGCTAACGAAGATGTTTTGTGCGACACTCATCTGCGGAAAAAGTGCGTAATTTTGAAACAAATAGCCGATGCGGCGTTGTTGGGGCGTGAGGTTTGTCTTTGTGCGGCTGTTAAAAAGCGTTTTGCCGTCTAGTTCTATGACGCCGCTATCAGGCGTTTGCAAGCCCGCGATACACTTCAAGCTCATCGACTTTCCGCTGCCACTTGCGCCCAAAAAGCCGAGCAACTCGCCGCCTTTTACCTCAACTTCTACTTCCAAACAAAAGGCGTCAAGGCGTTTTTTGAAGCTAGCTTTTAACATTTTTGCCCCTTTTTTCAAAGCCGTTTAAAACAAGCAAAACGGCGACTGAAATGACAATGTTAATCACCACCCAAAACGCCGCACTCGCCTCGTCATTTACCCGCCAGAAGTGATAAACGCTAGTGGAGATTGTCGCGGTGACTCCGGGCGTAAAACCTGCCACCATCGAAGTCGCGCCGTATTCTCCAAGTGCGCGCGCAAAAGCTAGCACAGTCGCCGCAAGAAGCCCGTTTTTGCAATACGCCAAGCGAATTCGCCAGAAGATGAAGGCGTTTGAAAGACCTAGCGTTTTTGCCGCGTCTGCCAAACTTTCGTCAAAAGACTCAAACGCCCCGCGCGCAGTGCGGTACATTAGCGGAAAAGAGACGACCACGCACGCGATGACGATCGCCTGCCAGTTCATCACAAACCTCACGCCAAACCTGCCCAAAAACTCGCCCAAAATCGAATTTGGTCCTAGCAAAAGCAGCAGCAAGTAGCCCACAACCGTTGGTGGCAAAACAAGCGGCAGCGTCAAAACCACATCCAACAATGCCTTTGTGACGCGGCTTAGTTTTGCGATGTAGAACGCTGCAAAAATGCCTAGAAAAAAGACGATTAAAGTAGCGATCAACGCGACTCTAAGCGAGTTTAAAAGCGGGTAAAAATCCATCGCACTTAACTACTCAGCAGGCGAAAAGCCAACTTTTTTGAAGATCTCCATCGCCTCTTGCGTCTTTAAAAACGCGATGAATTTTGCCGCCTCTTGGCTGTTTTTGCTCGCTTTTAGCGTAGCAACTGGGTAGATGACTGGCTTACACATCTCTTTTGTCGCAACATCAACTACTTCAAGCCCAGCTGAAAACGCGTCAGTAGCGTAGATCACTCCCGCATCCACCACGCCTTGTGCGACCTGCGTTGTCACCTCTTTGACATTTGAGCCAAAAGTGAGTTTCCCCTCACTCGCAAGGGCGGTGTCGCTCGTGTTTAGGTAGGCAAAAATGTCAAGCGTGTAGCTGCCAACTGGGACATCTTTATTGCCGATGGCTAGCAGTTTTAGCTTTGGCGAAGTAAGCTCAGCAAACGAGTAAAGCCTTGCTGGGTTGCCCTTTTTGACTGCCAAAACAACCTTGTTTTCAAGCAAATTCTCGCGTGAGTTTTCAAGTAGCAATCCCTTCTCTTCAAGCGTGTTCATCTGCTTTTGCGCCGCTGAGATGAAAACATCGCACTCGCTTCCTGCCAAAATCTGCCTCAAAAGCGTACCTGATGAGTCAAAAGTGTAACGAAGCTCGACTCCATTTTTCGCCTCATAAAGCTTCTTAATCTCACTCATCGTCTCGCTCATAGACGCCGCCGCAAAGACATTCAGTGTCTGTTTTTGCGCGGTTTGCGGCTTGTCACAACCTGTGAAAACCACGCCCAAAACAAGCCCAAGCACGAAAAAAGCCAGCTTTTTCCTCATCCTCACTCCTTAATCAAATTTGGTTTTGACATTTTACAAAAGTCCGCCATAGCCAAGCGAGGCGATCTCTTTTTTCGTGACCTTCACGCCCGCCAAAACGCGCGGCAGCAGCACTTCAAGTGCGCTTTTTGGCGAAAACACCACGCCCGCTGGCACGCCCAAAACCACACCCTCTTGAAAATACCCAAGCATCATCATCGCCCCGGGCAAAACTGGCACGCCGTAACTCACCACCTCGCAAACGCATTTTGCCACCGCTTTTGGCGTCACATCATCCGCATCCACGCTCATCCCACCTGTCACAAAAACCACCTTCGCCCCAGCCGCTTTCAAGCTTTCGATCGCCCCTGCGACCTCCTCTTCGTCGTCTCCTGCAAAGATCGTCTCTTTCACCTGCCTTAGCCCAAATGAAGCGAGTTTTTCAGCCATAAGCGGCGCGAATTTGTCCTCGATCAGCCCACTTTTGACCTCTGAGCCAGTAACGACAAGTCCAAATTCTTGCAAGACAAAAGGCAAAACTTGCAACACACAACGCCCGCTAAAATCCTGCCTCACGCCCCGCATCAACTCCTCTTTGACAAACAGCGGCACGACCTTCACCGCCGCGACAACCTCGCCTTTTTTGACAAAGCCTGAGCGCTTAGTCGAGACTACGACCGACTCGCAAAGATTCAACCCCAAAACTGCCGCTTCATCCACGCTCAAAAAGCCGTCAAACTCGGCTTTTAGCTCGATTTTGCCCTCTTTTGGCGCGCCAAAACTCACGCCGCCGCCCGCACAAACCTCAGCCAGCACCGCCGCCGCGTCCTCTTCGTGCAAAAACCCTTGCAAACCACACTCGCCATAGACAAAAAGATGCCTCTTTCCCATAGAAAGCAGCACCTCAACATCCTCCTTTTGGACGATGTGTCCGCGTCTGAAACGAGCGATTTTGCCCTCTTTTGTTGTGATTTGCGTTAAGTCGCAAAAAAGTTTCATCCCAACTGCATCTTGCGTTAAAACCTCTTTCAAAGAAAGCCTTTATTTTATTTTTATATTTGCAAATTTTGACAAAAAGAAATTTAAAAGTAGTTTAAACGCGGTAAAATCGAGCTTTAAGAGGTCAAATTCGGTTTTTACATTTTTGAAAATATACAAAACTAATTTATCCACGCCCAAGTTTTTTGGTGGATGAAAACACAAACGAAGAAAAACGCCGCCGCCGCAAGCAGGGTTGCAAAGCTTTTGACGCAAACAAAAATTCGCAAAAACTCACGCCAGCCATAGACAAAAACCACGCTTACAAACAAAAACACGCCTGAAATTGACGAAGCAAGAGCAAGCCCAAACGCTCCGTAGGGCTTAAAGAGCGCGAGGCTCAAAAGCGTGTTGATCACCAGCGAGGCAAGCGAGATTTTAGCAGCACTGAGTTGCTTGAAGTGCGCGTAAAGCCAAAGCGAAAAGAGTTTGTAAAGCCCAAACGGCAGCAGCCCTGCGAGGTAGCCTTGCAAAACTAGCGCGACATTTATCGTATCTCTTCTGCCAAACTCGCCGCGCTCAAAAAGCAGCCAGATGATCTCCTTTGCAAATACGCAGCCGCCAATAGTCGCAAAGAGCAAAAGCGCAAAAAGCAGGTAAAATGCCCGCGCTAAAAGTGCGTTTGCGACAGCGGTGTTGGCATTTTTGATCTGCCGTGAGATTTGCGGGAAGATGGCGATGCTAAGTGCCATCGCAAAAAGTGCGAGCGGGAGTTGGAAAATTCGGTTGGCGTAGTAAAGATAGCTGATGCCGCCTGCTGCTAGGAATGAGGCGATGAAGGTGCTGATAAAGTCGGAGAGTTGGTTTGCGCTGCTACCAAGCACGCCTGCGCCAAAGTTTTGCCAAAAGCCGCGAGTTTTTGCGCGCGCCCCTTTGTAAAATTTCGCCGTCCCAAGCGTCAAAAGCCTGAAAAGTCCGAGCTTTTTTAAGGCAAAAAGATGACTCACAAGCTGCAACGCCCCGCCTGCGACAACGCCCCAACTAAGGTAGAAAACCACTTGCGAGGCGGGCAAATTTCGTGCCAAAATAAGCGAGACGATCATCGCCAAATTTAGCAATGTCGAGCTAAACGCGGTGGTGAAAAAGTGGTTTTTGTATTGCAGTACGCACGAGAGCAGCACAACGCAGAAGATGAGAAGCAGATACCAAAAGTTGATTCGCACAAGCGGCGCGGCAAGGGCGATGACCTCTTGGCTAAAACCAGCGGCTAAAACGCGCGTGAAAAGCGGCGCAAAAAGCATCACCACAAGCGAGAGCAGAAGCATCGCCGCAACGAGCTTCACGCCGACTTCGACTAAAAACAGCCCCTTTTGGTTTTGTTTTACAAAGTTTGGCAAAAACGCCTGCGAAAACGCCCCTTCGCCAAAGAGTCGGCGGAAGAGATTAGGCAATTTGAAGGCGACAAAAAAAATGTCGCTATACACCCCTGCGCCCAAAAACCGCGCGATCAAAAAGTCCCGCACAAGCCCTGTGACACGCGAGATCAAAATGCCAAACGAGTTTGTGAAAAAGTGTCTTAACACCGCGCGTCCTTTGCAAAAGTTGGTTAAAATGTGCGTTTAAAGGGGCAAAAGTAGCGAAATTTTGCTTAAAATGTCGCAACAAACAAGGCAAATTTTCAAATTCGGTTTTCGCAAATTTGTTAAAATCAAATTTGCCGCTTTGCAAAACGGCGCAACTGCAAACGCGGCAGGGCGTTAAAAACTCGCGCTGATGATGTTGAATGAGCGGATTTTGCCAAGCAGGAGATTTTCCTCTTCAAACTCAGTAAAACCCTTGCCAAGTTCAAGCGAGGTGATCGCCGTTTTGCCGACCATATGCCGCTCGCCGTTTTTGTCTTTGAGCGCCCAAATCGCGTGCATCGCAGTCGGCTCGCCCTCGACTAGCCCCGTGTAGAGCATAATATGCCCCGGAAAGAAAAGCAGCGTCTTGTAAGGCACAGCGTAACGCACAATGAGCTCCTTTTTGAGCTCGTTGCTAAACCCGCTTAACTCAAAAACCATCCCAACGCTCTTTTGTGCGGCGGAATTTCTAGGCAGCCAAATTCCAAAAGTTGCGAAAAACTCCTTCGTAAAAAGCGAACAATCCCGCAAGAAATTCTCGCCGCCCCAGCCATAACTCTGCCCTAAAAACTCGCTCAAACGCGCCTTGACAACTTCGTCTTTAAACTCGCCAAATTTGGCGGCAAACTCCTTTGAAAACCGCTCGCCTTGCCACACAAACGCGCCATTTTCTTCCTTCGTGTAGGGAAAAAGTCCGCCAACGCGACTCTCAGCGACAAACTCACCCTTTGCGTTTGTCACAACCCCTTTGTCCTTGACAAAAACGCCCCATTTTGCCCTCCTAAACTCCTTAACTTCTGCCTTGCTTAAAAGCTTGATGTCGCCGCGCCAAACCCAGCTACTCACCGCGTCACTATGCACAAACGCCCAACGCCCGTCACGGCTGTAATGCGAGACGATCACAGGCGAAAAACGCGGCAAAATCGAGTCTTGCACGCGGTCAAACGGGTAGGTTTTTGGTTTTGAGAAAATTTTTGTGCGAGTCGGCAAGTTTCTAAGCGGCGTGTTTGCGGTGGTGACGGCAGGGGCAAAGACGCGGTTGAGTGAGGCGAAGTTGGCGTTCTCTTTAACGCGGGCGAAAAAGTCCTCTGTTAGCGGGATGTTTGAGAGCGTGTAGTAGGTCACGCCTGCTTTGTAATACCGCAGTCCCCACGCGTAGTCTGCTGTAAAATCCTCGCGTTTTTTCTCCCAAAGTCCAGTGAAGTGGCTCAAAAATTCCGCCTCGTCAAATTCGCTTTCACCGCTTGTTGCGTTGGGTAGGATGGTTACATTTTGCGCGAATTCGTCCGCGAAAATTTCTGGTGCGGCGGGCGTTTTTGGCGCGCAAGCGGTTAGGAAAATGGCGGCGAATGCACTCAAAAAAATGTGAAAAAATGAAACACTTCTCAAAGCTAGTCCTAATGTTTTTTCGCATTTTAGCAAAAGTTTTTTAAACGAAGTTTCAAGCGGCGGCTTTGTAGTGTGAAAATTCAGACGGAGAAATTTAGGCAAAGAATTTCAAAAGGCGGTCAAATTCGGTTTTTGCAAATTTGTCAAAACCGAATTTGACTTTTCTAGCACAACTTAGCTAGGCAAAACGAAATTTTCAATCTCGTTAAAATTAAGGTAACGGTAGATGCTTGCTTTTTTGCTCTCATCAAGCTTGTCTTTAACCAAAGTGAGGTATTCCTCAACGCTTGGCAGACGCCCTAAAATGGCGCAAACGGCGGCAAGCTCGGCACTTCCTAGATAAACCTTCGCGCCGATGCCCATTCGGTTGTCAAAATTGCGCGTTGAGGTTGAGAAAACTACGGCGTTGTCGGCTACGCGGGCTTGGTTGCCCATACAAAGCGAGCAGCCAGGGACTTCGATGCGCGCCCCTGCTGTGCCAAAAATGCTGTAATACCCTTCGTTGGTTAGCTGAGCTTTGTCCATTTTTGTCGGCGGGACAACCCAAAGGCGAGTTTTCAGCGCCCCCTGCCCTTTTAAAATCTCGCCTAATGCTCTGTAATGCCCGATGTTTGTCATACACGAGCCGACAAAAACCTCGTTGATCTCGCGTGGGCGCGCTGGGTTTGCCAAAACTTCGCTCAACAACGCGACATCATCCGGGTCGTTTGGACACGCCAAAATCGGCTCGGTGATCTCGTTTAAGTCGATCTCCAACACATAGTCGTATTTCGCGTCTTTATCCGCGCGCAAAAGCTCTGGTTTTTCAAGCCACGCACGCATCTTCTGCGCCCTTCTTAGCAGCGTTTTCTTGCTCTCATAACCCGCCTCGACCATCGCCTCTATGAGCGCGATGTTTGAGCGGATATACTCCGCGACACTCTCTTGGCTAAGATTTACAACGCACGCCGCCGCACTTCTCTCCGCACTCGCGTCACTTAGCTCAAACGCCTGCTCGGCTTTTAGGTTTTCAAGCCCTTCAATCTCTAAAATCTTGCCCGCGAAGATGTTTTTCTTGCCCTTTTTCTCGACCGTTAGTTGCCCTTGTTTGATGGCGTAATACGGAATCGCATTGACCAAATCCCGCAAAGTAACGCCCGCTTGAAGCTCTCCTTTAAACCGCACAAGCACACTCTCAGGGACATTGAGCGGCATCGACCCCGTCACAGCCGCAAACGCCACTAGCCCGCTTCCTGCTGGGAAAGAGAGCCCGATCGGAAAACGCGTGTGCGAGTCGCCGCCCGTGCCGACCGTGTCAGGCAAAACTAGGCGGTTGAGCCACGAGTGGATGACGCCGTCACCGGGCTTTAAACTCACCCCTTCGCGACTTGTCATAAACCTTGGCAAAGTCTTGTAAAGCGCCGCGTCACTCACTTTTGGGTAGGCGGCTGTGTGGCAAAAACTCTGCATCACCAAATCCGCGTTAAAACCCAAGCTCGCAAGCTCTTTGATCTCGTCTCGCGTCATCGGTCCAGTCGTGTCCTGCGAGCCAACGGTGAGCGTCAAAGGCTCGATATACATCCCAGCCCTCACACCCTCAACGCCACACGCACGCCCCAAAATCTTCTGCGCAAGAGTGTAGCCGCCACCGACATTTTGCGGCTGAGTCGGCTTTGCAAAAATCTTCTCCGCCTCCAAACCAAGCTCCTCGCGCGCCTTAGCACAAAGTCCGCGACCAATGATTAACGGAATTCGCCCGCCCGCTCGCACCTCGTCTAAAAGCGTGTTTGGGCTAAATTCGAATTTGGCGATCACCTTGCCGCCTTTGACAACCTCACCCGTTCGCGTGTGGATCTCAAACTCATCACCCATTTCAAGCCCGCTGACATCACAAACGATCGGCAACGCCCCGCTGTCTTGTGCGGTGTTGTAGAAAATCGGCGCGATGATGCCGCCTAGGATGATGCTGCCTGTGCGTTTGTTTGGCACGCCGATAATGTCGCGTCCTAAGTGCCATTGCAGCGAGTTGATCGCCGACTTGCGGCTTGAACCCGTGCCGACAACATCGCCTACATAAACCACCTCGCGCCTGCTTTTTTTCAGCTCGGCGATCTTTTCCAAACTTCCCGCCTGCCTGTTTTTGAGCATCGCCTGCGCGTGAAGTGGGATGTCACTTCGCGTAAAGGCGTCTCCTGCGGGGCTTAGGTCGTCCGTATTCGTCTCGCCCGCAACCTTAAACGCAACGCATTTTACAACCTCGTCAAGCTGGGGTTTTCGCAAAAACCACTCCGCATTCGCCCAACTTTGAAGCACGCTTTTAGCCGCGGCGTTCGTTTTTGCAAGCTCGGCGATGGTGTTGAAGTCATCGTGGATGAAGATGATGTTTTCAAGCTCGGCTGCGGCGAGCGCGGCGAGTTGGGGCTCTTGCAATGCTTGTGTTAAAACTTTGACATTATATCCACCAAGCATCGTCCCTAGCATCTTGATCGCCCGCGGTTTGCTAACCAGCTCACAGGTCGCCTCGCCACGCAAAATGCGGCTTAAAAACTCACACTTCACAAACGCCGCGTCATCCACCCCCGGACTCACGCGCTCTTCAAGCAGACTGACTAGCTCCTCACTTGGCGCAGTCAGCAACAACTCGCAAAGCTGCTCGGTCTGCTCTTTGCTAAGCGGCAACGGCGGGACATTTTGCGCCGCTCGCTCAGACGCAGCGGCAAGGTAGTTTTGCAGAAATGACATTTTTGCTCCTTTTTTGGTAGTGCGTTATTTTAACAAAAAAGGCTAAAAGAAAGTTTGTGAATTCATTTTAAATGTGGCGGTTTAAGATTTACCTTGCAAAAATTTGCTAAAACCGAATTTGAATTCAAATTTGATTTTAGCAAATTTGCACGGCTAGAAAGTAAGATGCGGCAAGGTGACGCCTTTGAAGCGCTCTTGCTTTTGCAGGTCAAGCCAAGTCGTCTCGCCTGTCAAAACCAACACAAAGTCGCAGTCTAAATTCTGCGCTAGCTTTTTGTCCGTAGTGAGTCTGTCGCCAACGACTGCGAGACTCTCCTTGCCGTAACGGGCAACTAGCGGCGCGCACAAAAGTGGCGAGGGCTTGCCTAAAACCACTTGCGGGCGGCGGTTTGTCGTGGCGTTTAAAAGGGCGATGAAACTGCCGATGTCTGGGGCTTTGCCAAACTCGCACGGACAGAAGATGTCCTCGTGAGTGGCGATGTAAAGCACGCTTTCGTCTGCTAAAAGTTCGCACGCTTTGCTAAGTTTGTCGTAGCTTAGTTGCGTGTCGTATGTCAAAACGACCGCTTCGTTTGAGCTTTTGTCAAATTCGAATTTGACATTTGGCAACGCCTCTTGCACGAAGCGACTAACTCGCTCATTTGCGACTAAATACACACTTTTTAGCCCCTCGTTTTTCACAAAGTCAATGAGCGTGTAAAGCGGTGTTAAGATCTGCTCTAAGCTTGCGTTGATGCCAAATGAGGCGAGTTTGGCGGCGTAGTCTTGTGGCGTTTTTGAGGTGTTGTTAGTTAGAAAGTAAAAGTCAAGCCCTTTTGCCTCTTTCACAAACTTAATCGCCTCTTCAATCGCCCTCTCTCCGACATACAAAGTCCCGTCCATATCACAAATAAGCGCCTTTTTGCGCGTTATGTCAAAGTCGCTAAAAAGCGCGCAGGCGTTGGCGAGGTCTTCTTTGTTGTCGATCTCAAACCATCGCCGCCCTTTGATGTCGCACGCCCTTACATTCACGCGTTGAAACAACGGCACAAACGCCACCTCACTCCAAAGATTAAGCTGCTTTTTCACCTCAACAAACTCGCAAACCACCTCAAAAAGCTCTTCCACCGCCTCACGACTGAATTTATACAGATCACACGAGACGCCAAACGACTCCTCTTTTGGCGTGGTTTTGGCGATGTTTGTGAGTTTTTGCGGCGAGCCTGAGAGTTTCATCGACTCTTCGTTGTAGCACCCGCTTTGAGCGGCGATCGCATTTTTAGCTGCGTCATCCACAAATTCTGCGACCAACGCTTCGTCGTAAATGCAGTCTGCGTTGTTAATCAGCAGTCGCTCAAACGGCACTTTTAAAAGCCCCTTTAACGCGAGGTAGAGCGAGAACATATTATTCGTCACGCTAAAATTCTCATTTCTAATCACATTCACAAGCGGGTAATTTGCCTGCAAAAACCGCATAACCTGCTCTGCTTTGTAGCCAACTACGATGTGGATATTCTCTTCTCTCACTCCTGCGTTTAAGTAGGCTTTTAGCTGGTAGTCCAAGATCTCACGCCCATTTACCTTAACTAGCGTTTTTGGGTAGTGCGCGCTCAATTCTTCAAGGCGCGAGCCAACTCCTGCTGCTAAAATGAGCGCGTGAGTCAAACCTAAATCTCTCATCTTCAACCTCCAAGTCTGTCAAATTCGAATTTGACTACACAAATTGGCGTTTAACTAGCTCCAACGCCACCTTAGCCGCGTGAGGGTAATTCACCTTTACAACCTCGTTTGCAAACTTCACTCTCGCCTCTTTTTTCAGGTCTCTCCCCGCCAAAACAACCTCGTCTAAAAACCGCTCGATCCCCGCTTCGTCATAAGCGTGGTAGTAGTGGTTGATGCACTCTTTGCCAAATTCGGCGAGATTTTTCTCATTCATCTGCTCCTCTTTTAACATATAACAACACGGATGATCGGTGTAGAGATATTCGCCGATGAACGAGCCGCAGTCGTGGATGATCCCGTCCGAATTCACAAAACTCTCGTAATATTCCCCGCGGTTTTCAAAGACCGCGTTTTTTACCGCCTTAAACCTCGCAAAGTAAGCCTCCGCCTTTTGCTCGCCCCAATACTCTGGCTTGCGAAGGGCGGTGAGTAAAAGCGGATGTGGGCGGAAAATGAAGTCGATTTGCGGATATTTTTCAAAAAGCGTGAAGAAAAACTCGCTGTAACGAAAGAAATTTGAGAGCTGCAAGGCTGAGTTGTATTGCACAGCGATGGTGTGGTGCGGAGCGATGATCACCCTTTTGCGCGCGCGAATTTGCGGGGTGATTTTCGCAAGCTGATCCATCTTCACATAACCAGTTAAAAAGGCGTTTTTGCCGCGGTTTAGGGTAAGAGTTTGATATTCTTTTAAACCATAATGCGTATCCACAAAAACCCGCCAACAAAGGTTAAGGGCGGGCTTTGTGACAATCCTGTCGCGATTCCACGAAGCAGTCCCCATCGCATAACCCGTAAAAAGTACCAACACTCCCGTTGAGACGGCGCGTTTAATGGTGTAAAATTTGTGCCAAATCTCCTCATAAGGCTGCGAGGTGGCGATGAGGTCGAAGTTTTTGGCGATGTCGATCGGCTCTTTTAACTCAGGGTCGTAACCTCGCAGTACGCGCTCGCCCCAAACCGCGCTAAGCTTAGCGACCTGCCCCTCAGCCGCCCTAAACTCGCTGTCGCCATTCGTCACGCAGATGACGACATACGGGTCGAAAATCTCCTCTTGTAACATCAACTCAAAAAGCGACTTAAACGGAAAGGCGTTGTCTTCGATGATGTAAAAGCCGACTTTAATTTTCTCGCCCGCTTTTACTTTGGCTTTAAGTTGCAAGACTTTGTAGGCGTTTTGGGCTTGAAGTTTGGTGTCCAAACAGCCAAAACAAACGCCTTTTGCATTTTTCTCAAAATTCTGCAACTCCGAAAAACTCAGCCTTGCTGGCTTGCTAGTCTGTGCTAGTTTGGTTGCTTCGATGGCTTGTTGAAGGTCGGTTTTGTTGGTTAAAATGTCACAAATGTAGCGGCGTTTTTGCGGATTTCTCACCACCGCTGTGTAAAATTTCGCCCAAAACTCATTCATCCTCATCCTTTGCAGCTAGCGGCTTTGTGGCGTTTGGCGCTAAATTTGTCAAAACCAAATTTGGTTTGACTTTTGCTTGTTTGTACGCCAAATTTTCACGCCACTAAAACTCTAAAAGAGAGCCATTATACCCCCCCCCCCTTAAATCTGGCTAAAAGTGGGCGTAAAAAGAGCGGCGAGAAAAGAGAAGTTTTTGAAATGTAGAAAAATGTAGAAAATGCGTGTAATGCGAGCTTTGCAGCTTTTATAAAGTCTTTAAAATTACTAAATTAGTCTCAAAAGTTACGATTTTAAAAAATGAGAGAAAAAGTCAAATTCGGTTTTGACAAATTGCAAAAACCGAATTTGACTCAAACTAGCGCCAAACCGCTAGTGGCTAGCCGCCGTGAAAGCCAGCCGCCGCCGTTAGTCCTTTTGTCTCACCTCAACGCTTCTTGCGTGGCAGTCAAGCATCTCAGCGTAAGCTAACGCCTTTGTCGCCTCGCCAAGCTGTTTGACAAACTCCTCGTTAAGCGAGATGATCGAGCTTTTTTTCGTAAAATGCTCCACTCCAAGTGGCGAGAAAAACTTAGCCGTTGCCCCCGTTGGCAGCGTGTGGTTTGGACCAGCCAAGTAGTCGCCAAAGGCTTCACTTGTGTGGTGTCCTAAAAAGATCGCCCCTGCGTGTTTAATCTGCCCTAAAAGACTCCACGCCTCGCGCGTTGCGACCTCCAAGTGCTCCACCGCAAGCTCATTTGCAAGCTCAACGCACTCGCTCAAATCCTTCGCAACGATGATCGCAGTGCGGTTTTGCACGCTCGCCCGCGCGATCTTCTCCCTTGAAAGTGTCGGCAAAATCTCCCAAATCTCCCTCTCAACCTCTCGTGCAAATTCCAAATTTGGTGTCAGCAAAAAGCTACTCGCCATCTCATCGTGCTCAGCCTGACTGAGCAAGTCAGTCGCCACAACCTTTGCACTCGCGCTCTCATCAGCGATAATACCAACTTCGCTTGGACCTGCGATCATATCCACATTCACCTCACCAAAAACGAGCTTTTTAGCCGTTGCGACATAGATATTCCCCGGACCAGTTACGACATCGACCTTTCCCACGCGCACCCTCTCGTCCCTCGCCCCATACGCCATCAGCCCGACCGCGCTCGCCCCGCCGACCTTGTAAGCCTCCGTGACCCCAAGCAGGTGCATCGCCGCTAAAAGTAGCGAATTGACCTCGCCTTTAACCGCAGGCGTGCAAACAACCACCTCACCAACCCCTGCTGCGCGCGCGGGTGCGACATTCATTAGTAGCGAACTTGGGTAAGCCGCCTTGCCACCGGGGACATAAACCCCCGCGCGATCCACCGCAACAACCTTCTGCCCCAAGATCTCGCCGAACTCGCCCACGCTAAACCAGCTCTTCTCCGCTTGTTGCTCGTGGTAGGCTAAAATGCGTTTGTAAGCCACTTGCAACGCCTCTTTGAGCTTTAAGTCCGCACTCTCCCACGCTGATTTCATCTCCTTTGGGCTGATCGCCAGCTCGTTTGCGTCCCAGCCGTCAAACTCTCTGACTTGCTCTCTGACTGCGTCCAAACCGCGTTTTTTGATGTTGCCTAAAATGTTGCCAACAACGCCACTCACACTCTCAACATCCACCTCGCCACGCGCCAAAAGCTGCTCGAATTGGCTTTTGAAATTCGCCTCATTTGTCTGTAAAAACTTCATCTTCTCCCCTTTCAAATCTGTAAAATCACCCTACTCGCCGATGGCTTTAAAAAACCCAACTTCGTCTTCAAGCAGGCGTTGCTTTGCCTCTAAAAGCGAGTTTTGCGTTGCCAAAAGCGAGTTTTGCGCCGAGATCAAGTCCTTAAACTCGCTCTTACCATAATTATATTTATTTTTGTAAATACTGACGATCTCCTCTTCTTTGCTCGCAAGCTTTTTTAAATTCGCAAACTTTTGCTGATCAATCTCCCAAAGCTGCGTGAATTTCACAACCTCATTTGCCGCTTGGCTCAGCGTGTTTTCGTAATTCACCTTGCGTTTTTCAAATTCGTTTTTAGCAACTTTAACATTTTTTTGCACCTTGTTGTAGTTCAAAAACGGCAGGTTGATCCTCAAATTTCCGTTAAACAAGTTAAAACCAAACGCCTCGTTTAACTTAGCGTCATTGTCACTAAAACTCGCCGCCAAAGTGATGCTTGGATACAAGCTTTTTTGCGTGGCTTTGTGGTTGTAAAACGCCGCATTTAAACTCGCCATCGCCACCGCGACATCGCCTCGTTTTGTGAGGTTTTCAAATTTGATTTTAGCAAGGTTTGCACTTTGGATTTTGATGTCAGTTAGGCTTGCGTTTGCAAGACTTTTTTCGTCAAGTGGCGAAGCGACAAGGTTTTTTAGCGTCTCCATTAAATTAGCTCGGCTGCGGCTGTTTTCTAGCATTTGATTTTGCAAATTTAGGATGTTTTCTTGGGCTTGATTGAGTGCTAAAACCTCGCCTCTGCCGTAACGAATTTTTGCCTGCGTGATCTTCAAAAGCTCTTTTTGGTTCTCCAAATTCGCAGCCAAATTTTTGGCGATGTCGTTAAGATAAGCTAGCGAAAAATAGGTCGAAACAACGGAATTTGTGATTGTCAGTTTCAAATTTGCGAGGTTTGCTTCACTGCTTTTTGCCTCCCAAAACGAGGCTTTGTAGCCGTCATAAACCTTTGCAAAAATGTCAATCTCATAGCTCAATGAAAGCGACGAAGAAAAGCTCTTTTGGCTTTGCGAACGACTCAAATCGTCATTTAAACTCCCGCCGACTTCACCGCTAAGCGTTGGCAAAAAGTCATCCTTTTTCACGCCTGCGTTAAGAAGTGCGTTTTGCAGGTTTAAAACTGCCGTTTTTACATCTGCGTTGTTGATTAACGCCGTCTTCACAAGCGAATTTAGCCGCTCGTCTTTATAGTTTTCGTGCCATTTAGGCGCGTAAGTCACAACCTCGCTAGGCGTAAAATCCGCCTGCGTCACCGCACATCCACTTAAAACAACCGCCGCCGCCAAAGCGACTATGAAACTTTTTTTCATCTCATCCCTTTTTAAAATCTACTCACGCAAAAGCGCGTCAATCGGGTTTAGTTTGCTCGCATTTTTCGCTGGCATATAACCAAAAATCACCCCGATCGCCGTTGAAAACGCAAGTGCCACAATCACGCTTGTTGAGCTGAAAATCAAACTCTGCGGACTCACCAAATTCACCAACGCCCCAAGCGAGAAGGCAAAGCTCACGCCGATGACACCGCCGATTAGACAAAGCACAACCGCTTCTATTAAAAACTGCGTTAAAATGTCGCTTGCAGGCGCGCCAACCGCCATCCTCAGCCCGATCTCTTTTGTGCGCTCGATCACACTTACTAGCATAATATTCATCACCCCGATCCCGCCGACAATGAGCGAGATAAACGCGATGCCCGCACTTAGAAACTTCATCGTATTCATCGCATTTTGCGCCGTTTGCTTCACCGTGTCTGAATTTCGCATCCAAAAATCCTGCGTCCCGCGCCGCGAGAGCATCACCTCGTTGATGCTCTCTTCGGCGACTTGCGAATTCACGCCGTCTTTGACCTTAACGACAATTGAGCGAATGTTGCTATCACCCGTAAGCTTATACATCCCAGTTGTGTAAGGCATATAACACTGCAAGCTTTCATCCACACCAAACGCCTCTCGCTCAGCCACGCCGATGATCGTAAAAGGACGGCGGTTAAACAAGATCACCTCACCAAGCGGGTCTTTGTCGCCAAAAAACTGCTTTTTGGTGAATTGGTCGATGATTATCACACTTTTTGCGTATTTCACATCCTCGCGCGTAAAGTCGCGCCCCTCTTTGACAAGCACGCCCGTGATCGCAAGGCTTGTCTCGCTGCCTGTGCGGATGACGCCGCTTAGGTCTTTGTTTTTATACACAAATGTGCCGCTGATGGTAAAACGAGGAGTCGCGCTCTCAACAAAGTCAAGCTGCGAGAGGATCTCCGCGTCTGAGACGCTGTAACCTTTGATCCTCCACGCGTTGCGATCCCCTTGCCCGCTGCCAATTAGTAGCGTGATCGTATTCGTGCCGATTTTGTTGATCTGCGCTAAGATCTTCTCCTGCGAAGCATTCACTAGTCCAACAACGATGATCACGCTTGCGATGCCGATGATGATGCCTAGCATCGTAAGAAAACTGCGAAGTTTGTGCGAGACGATCGCCTGCAAACTCATCTTAAAGCACTCCAAAAAGCGGTCTTTCACGCTGGTAAATCTGCTCGTTTTCAGCGGGCTTTGCAGCGTTTTGACCTCCGCCTCGCGTCTGCTAAAATCAAATTTGGTTTTTGCAGACTCGTTAGTGCGGTCACTTACCACAAGCCCGTCTTTAATCTCAACAATCCGCCCCGCCCACGCAGCGATCTCCTTGTCGTGCGTGACTAGAATGATCGTATGCCCTTGCGCGTGAAGCTTACTTAAAATCTCCATCACCATCACGCCACTTGCCGAGTCAAGCGCGCCCGTTGGCTCGTCACACAGCAAAATCTCCCCGCCGTTCATCAACGCCCGCGCGATGCTCACTCGCTGTTGCTGCCCACCGCTAAGCTGGCTAGGCTTGTTTTGCGTCTTCTCGCTCAGCCCAAGTTCGCCCAAAAGCTCTCGCGCCCGCTCGTCTCGCTTTTGTTTATTCACGCCTGCGTAGATGGCTGGCAGTGCGACATTGTCTTGTGCGTTGTTTGCGCCAAGCAGGTTGTAGCGTTGGAAAATGAAGCCAAATTTCTTTAAACGAAGTGCGCTAAGCTCGTTTGGCGAAAGCGCGCTGATGTCGCGTCCGTCAAGCTCGTAACTCCCGCTTGACACAACATCAAGACAGCCCAAAATGTTCATCAGCGTGCTTTTTCCGCTGCCGCTTTGCCCGATGATCGCGACAAATTCGCCCTTTTTGATCTCCAAGTCTATGCCGTGCAAAACTTGCGTTTCATTTTCGCCGTTTTTAAAAGATTTAGTAACATTTTTTAGCTTTATCAAAACGCCTCCTTAAATGTCAAAATCAAATTTGATTTTAGCAGTTTTGCCGCTTAAAAACGCACTGGCGGTTGCGACATTTTACCAACGCCAAATTTGCCGTTGCTTTGCGAGATGACAACCTCTTCGCCCTCTTCAACGCCTGAGAGGATCTGCGTATTTACGCTTGAAACCACGCCCGTTTTCACCACGCGTTTTTCAATCTCTTTGTCCTTTTTGACATACACCACGCTCTGCCCTTCTTGCGTTTTTACTGCAAGAGACGGCACAAAAATAGCGTCTTTTGCCTCTTGGATGATGATGGAATTTTGTGTCGTCATCCCAATCCTCAACACCTCTTGCGAGTTATCCACAAACAGCTTTGCGTAGTAGTAAATCGCCGAACTTCCGCTTCCGCTTGACTTGTAAGTGCCGTCACTGAGCGTGGTGAGCCCGGGATCGATCGAGCTAAGTGTGGCGTTGAATTTGCGATTGACATCACTTAAAATGAAATACTCAACGCGGTTTCCAGCCTTGACTTGAACGACATCCCCTTCGCTGATCTGCATTTTAATCTCCATCTTGCTAAGGTCGGCTATCATCGCAATTGTCGGCGTGCTTTGCACCGCGTTGATCGTCTGTCCCTCCTCGACTGGCACACTCACCACCGTGCCGTCAAGCGGCGCTACAATCTTCGTGTAACCAAGGTTTGTCTTAGCCGTGTCGATCTCGATCTGTGTTTGTTTGATCTTGGCTTGAAGCTCCTTTACCGCCGCCTCTTTTGTGCTAAACGAACTTTTTGCATTCTCCAAACTCTCGCTCGTTGTCGCCTTGTTTTTATAAAGCTTCTTTTCGCGCTCATATTGCGACTTTGCTACGCCAAGTGCGATTTTAGTTGAGTTAAGCTGTGCCTTGTAGCTCTCCAACGCCGCCTCTTGCTGCGAGAGCGTGTTTCTCTGTTTGACTGAATCAATCTGCGCGATCAAATCCCCCGCCTTCACCTTGTCGCCAACTTTGACAAAAAGCTTGTCGATCTGCCCGCTGACTTGTGCGCCAACATCGACAAGATTAGCCGCAAACACCTCGCCCGTTGCCTCCACACTTTGGGCGATGTCGCCTCTTTTTGCCTGCGCGGTGAGGTAGGTCACCGCCTCTTTTGAGCCAAAAAACGCCGCTTTTACAAACAAAAACGCAAATACAACCGCAACTGCGATCAAAATCTTCTTTTTTCGTGTCATACAAATCCTTTTTGCCAACTCTAATTCATTTTTGTTAAAAAAATGTCAAAACCAAATTTGACTAAATTTTCACTTGATTTAAAACATACCTCGCGCGCCCATCCTCGCAAATCTCCACCACGCTAACCGCGCCGCCAAGGTCGATCGCCCACAACCCGCAACTCTCGTCCTCAAAGTCTTTTGCGAAAATCTTCTTTCCCACGGCAAAATCGGCAAGATTATAGCGATATTTATTAAACGCAATATTTACAAACTCTCGCGGGTCAAGCTTTTTCATCCCGTCAAACTCAAATTTGCCCTCACTCAGCCTGCAAAGCGCGCTGAGCGCCCCACTCGCGCCCAGCTTTTGGCACAAAAGCTCAGCCCACGACCGCACAAAACTGCCCTCACTTAAACTTAGCTCGAAGGTCAAAAACGGGTGGTTGTAATGCAGAATTTTTACCTCAAAAACCTCCATCTCACACGCCTTTAACTCAAACTCAACGCCCTTTCTTGCGAGGTTGTAAGCCCGCTTTCCGTCAATGCGTTTTGCGCTAAATTTTGGCGGGATGAAGCTAAGTTTTCCTTGCAGTTCTCTCACCGCCGCGTCAAGCGCGCCTTGGCTAAACTCTTCGCACTCAAAAACCTCGCTAACGCCCGTATAGTCAAGCGTTGGGCTGCTTGTGCCAAACCAAAGTGTCGCGCGGTATCGTTTTGGCGTTTTGTCTAAAAACCTAAACAGCTTTGTCGCATCCCCAAAGCCGATGAGTAAAACGCCGCTTGCAAAAGGGTCAAGCGTGCCGCTAAAACCAGCCTTTTTGACGCCAAAACGCCGTTTTAGCGAGGCAAGAAATTTCGAACAAACAACTCCGCTAGGCTTATTGGCGACAAAAAGCGCGTTGGTAAAATCGCCCGAATTTGTTAAAACCGAATTTGACTTCATCTGCTTTTTTAATCCAACTTCGTGACAAAATCACTCATTATCTCACGGACCATCTCGCCAAATTCGTCATCCCCAAATTTGATTTTAAGCTTAAAACCGCCGCGAAGTTTTACCGCTTCAAGGACATAGCCGATGCCAAAAATGTCGTGTTGCACTAAACTTCCGCGCCTAAATTCGCTATTTTCTTGCACCTTCAAACTCCCCGCGACAAGCCCAGCCTCGCTTAAAAAACGCGACTTTTCAAGCCAAGTTTTCTGCCCTTTGTAAATGCGGTAGTCAGAAGAAGACAAAACAAGACTCTTTTTTGCGCGTGTAAAGGCGACATACGCCAGCCGCCTCTCCTCTTCGATCCTGCTATCATCTCCATCAAGCGGAAAAAACTTCTCTTCAAGCCCGATGACAAAGACATTTTTAAACTCTAACCCCTTTGAAGCGTGGATACTCATCAAACATACCGCCTCATCAGCTATCGCATCTTGATCACTTTGCAGCGACAACTCGTTGAGGTAGGTTTGCAGCTCAAAACTCGCGTCACTCTTAATCCGCTCTTTAATCAGCCCATAAAACTCATCCAAGTTCGCCACGCGACTCTCAAAGTCGGGCAGCCTTTCATAATGCGCTTTAAGCCCGATTTTCTCGTCAAGTTGCTCGATGATTTCAAGGTCGCTTTTGTCGGCAAAACTCAAAATGTTTTCGCAAAACGCACTCAACTCCGCGCAAATTTTCTTAGAAAAAAGCCCCTCGCGCGCAGCGACATTCAGCGCGTCAAAAAGGCTGACTTTGCGCTCAAAAGCAAGTTTGCTAAGCTTTTTGACACTCTCTTCGCCGATCCCTCTCTTTGGGCGGTTGATGACTCTTGCGAGCGAGAAATCGTCACTTTGGTTAAACACCACGCGCAAGTAAGCGACCGCGTCTTTTACCTCGCTTCTTTCGTAAAACTTCACGCCGCCGACCATTTTGTAAGCAACGCCCTCGCGCGTGAGCGCCTCTTCGAGCGAGCGAGAGAGCGCATTGACGCGGTAAAGCACGGCAATGTCACGCGCCTTTTCGCCGCTTTGGAGCATTTTGACGATCTCGCTTGTGATCAAATTTGCCTCGTAAATCTCGTTTGCGTTTGAGACGACTTTCACGCTCACGCCTTCGCCGATTGTCGTTGTCAGCGTCTTTCCAAGTCTGCTTCGGTTGTGCGCTATCAGCTCGTTTGCGGCTTGCAAGATGTTTGTAGTCGAGCGGTAATTCTTCTCTAAACGCACCACTTTTGCGCCGCTAAACTGCTCGGTGAAGGTGAGGATATTTTCGATCTTCGCGCCACGCCACTCGTAAATGCTCTGGTCGTCATCCCCAACGACTACTAGATTGTTGTGCGTGCTGCAAAGTAGCTTCAAAAGCTCTAATTGCAGCTTGTTTGTGTCTTGGTATTCATCGACCATAATGTATTGATACCGCCGTGAAATCTCCTCGCAAAGTTGCGGCGAGTTCTTCAAAATTCGGTAAGGCAAAAGCAGCAAATCGTCAAAATCCACCAAATTCTTCGCCGCTAAATAATCCTTATAAAGCGCGTAAATACGCACGATGCTCTCAAAGTCGCCTTTTTTGTTGCTCAGGCTTTTTAGTGGCGTTGCAGGCGAGGTGAGGTCGATGTCGTTTGGGGCTAAAAGCAGGTTTTTAAACCGCGAAATTTCAACCAAAATGGTCGCGGTTGGCGGCGCGTCCTTTTGCGTGACAAGCTCTTTGATGATCCTCTTGCGATCATCCGTGTCGATGATCGCAAAGTTCTCTTTTCGCCCCAGAGCGCTCATATGCAGTTTCAAAAACAGCAGTCCGAATTTGTGAAAAGTGCAAAGCAGCGGCATAGACGCCGAGTTACCAATCAGTGCTAACGCGCGGTTTCGCATCTCATTTGCCGCCTTGTTTGTAAAGGTCAGCGTGAGCGTGTTTAGCGGGTCGATCCCGACTTTGCCGATGAGATAAGCTAGCCTTGTGGTTATGGTTTTAGTCTTGCCAGTCCCCGCCCCAGCGAGGATCAGCATCGCCCCGTCAATGTGCTTTACAGCTTCGATTTGCTCAGGATTTAGTCCGTTAAAAATGTCCATCTTCCGCCCCTTAGTTAATGGCTAAATTCTAGCAAAAAAGGCTTAAAAAGCTTTTAGAGTGTTTAAAAAAGCGTAATTCTTCGTTAAATTTGTCAAATTCGAATTTGACAATAAATTGTGACTTTAAATTTATAAACTATTTATATTTTTTTGAGTAAAATCGCCTATTTTTTAACATCAATCACAAAAGGCGTTTTCAGCGTGAAAAAAATGTGGCGAGTTTTAAGCGACATCAACGAATTAATTGTCTTTAAACACTCAGTTTTCGCCCTGCCGTTCATCTTCGTGGCGATGATTGTCGCGAGTTTTATGCAAAATGGCAGCGTTTGGTTTGGGTGGCGACTGCTTGTGCTTGGCGTGGTTTGTGCGGTGAGTGCGAGGAGCTTTGCGATGGCGACAAACAGGCTGCTTGACGCCAAAATTGACGCGCCAAACCCTCGCTGTGCCAATCGCCCGAGTGTGGATGGGCGCATCGGACGCGGGAATTTACTCCTTTTCATCGCCATTAACGCCGCCGTTTTCATCGCCGTTGCGTGGGCGATCAACCCGCTTGCTTTCAAACTTAGCGTGCCGATTTTACTCATCCTCGGCGGCTACTCGCTTTTCAAACGCTTTTCAAGCCTCGCGCACATCGTCTTAGGCTTGTGCTTGGGACTTGCGCCCGTTGCAGGCTGCGTAGCAGTAAGCGGCGAGGTGAGTTTGTGGGCGGTTGTTTTGTGTGTTGGTGTGGCGTTTTGGGTGGCAGGCTTTGACACGCTTTATTCAATGCAAGACTTAGAATACGACCAAAAAGCTGGACTTTACAGCATCCCCGCTCGCTTTGGCGCAAAAGGTGCGTTGCGTTTTGCCGCCCTTTTTCACACCCTTTGCGTCCTTTTTTGGGCGTGGTTTGTCAAGTTGGCAGGCTTAGGCGGTGTGGCGGGCTTTGGCGTGACGGTTTGCGGGGGGATTTTGCTTGCCGAACATCTCATCGTCAGGCGGGATTTTAGCAAAATTGACCGCGCGTTTTTCACGCTAAATGGCTACTTGGGCGTAGCGTTTTTTGCGTTTGTTTTACTAGATTTGCTTTTGAGTTAAATTCGATTACGAAAGGAAAATTATGTCTTACCTTAGTTTGTTGAGTGACAATTTTAGCTATATTGTAGCTTTAACTGCGGCTGTGCTTTTTGCGTGGATGTTTGTGCTAAATTCGCGAAACAACGCCAACACCGCGAGGATTACTCGTTGCGTGGCGATTTTAGAAGAGTTGTCAGAGGACGGCTCAAAAGGGCGGCAGTTTTTCGAGCAAGTGAGGGATGCGCAAGCACTTGACGAACGAGTGAAGAGAGTTTGCGAGGAGATGACGCAAGAGGTTGTCGAGCAAAATCTTGCCCACCTCACCGCTAGCGTCAATGCCATCAAAGAACACATCAACAACTTTGAAGAAGAAAGAATCGCCTACATCGAAGATCAGATCAACTCGATTGAAGAGATTGTCGTTTCGCTAAAAGCACAACTTAGCGCGCCGCAAAACGCCCGCCAAGCCGCGCCACAACAGCAACAGCAAGCCGAGACGCAACAAAACGCCGCGCCGCAGATGAGCGAAGAGGACAAGGTCGTACAGATGCACAAAAGCGGGCGAAGCGTGGATGAAATTTCGCGCGCACTTGGCATCGGGGTGAATAAAGTCGCGATGATTTTACGGATGAGGACAAACGCGTAAATTGTTAAAATCAAATTTGATTTTAACAATGAGCGTTAATGATGATGAGAGCTGCCTTTACGCTTTTAGAACTGCTGGTTGTCATCGTCATTTTAGCACTCCTTTCAGCCGTTGGGTTTAGGATTTTCTCGCCGCTAGTCACCGCCTACACAACCGCCGCTTCGTTTGAGAAACAACAAGCCTCGCTAAGCAACGCCGTCTTAGTCGCACAAGCTCGCCTAAACAACGCTATTTTGCCAACTTTGGCGGCGTTTAGCGGCAGTTTTGGCGGCGTGGAAGTTAAAAGCGGTGAGTTAAATTCGAATTTGACAGCTCTAAACCTCAAAGAGTTTCACAACCAAGTCTGCCCTCTGCAAGAAGGGTGCGGCGCAGGAGTCGTCTGGTTTGCAAAAAGCTATGAAACTCTGCGTAACAACGGCTCGTTTGGGTGGAGCGGATTTGTCTCGTTTCAAACGCTAAGCCGCAACAAGTCTGAGCTTGCGTTTAGCGAGCTTTCAGGGGACTTAAAAGCTTCGCAAGAGGTTTTAAAGTCGCTTTTTGACGACAGAAAACAACGGCAAATGGTGCTCATCTTTCTTGCAGATGACGAGAGTGAGCTAGCCGAGTCTGGCGGCGAAAAAGAGGATTTAAAAGAGCTTTACAAAAGCAACTCAACGCTTGCTTTAAAGACAAAGTTAAAGCCGCCGAAGCTTGTCGTTTCAAGCAAGCAAGAGGTGAAGGTTTGGGAGAGATACGCCCTCTCGCACACGCTAAATGCGCTCGCACTTCAAAATGGCGAACTGGTGCTTTACTACGACTTTTTGCCGTGGGAGACGAGCCGGGCAAAGCGGGCGGTTTTGCTTGACGGGGTTGAGAGTTTTGAGGTCAAAAGGGTCGGCAAAATGGGTGTTTTACTCACCATTTGCGTGCGGCAAAACGGCGGAAAAGTTTGCAAAAACACCGTCACAATCTAACTAAAAGGGGTTAAATGGAATCAGTTCAGATCAATATGCAAATCACCATCGTGTTTTTTGCCTACTCGCTTTTGATGCTCTACATCGGCTTTTACTTTTTTCGCAAAAACCGCAACAGCGAGGATTATTTTTTAGGCGGACGCTCGATCGGTCCTGTTGTGAGCGCTCTGAGCGCAGGGGCGAGCGATATGAGCGGTTGGTTGTTGATGGGGTTGCCGGGTGCGCTTTATGTCAGCGGGTTTGTGGAGAGCTACATCGCCATCGGACTTACCATAGGAGCTTTTTTAAACTGGGCGTTCGTCGCAAAAAGGCTGCGAATTTTCACACACCTTTTTGGCGACATTACGATCGCTGACTACTTCGAGTCGCGTTTTAACGACTCTGCGCGCCATACTTTAAGGCTCATCTGCGCCGCCGTTACGCTCGTGTTTTTTACATTTTATGTCTCCTCAGGGCTTGTCGCGGGCGCAAAACTTTTTGAAACCACATTTGGCGTTAGCTACTCGCTCGCCCTCGTTGTCGGCGCGTTAATCATCGTCACCTACACATTTTTGGGCGGCTACAAGGCGGTTTGCTGGACGGATTTAATCCAAGGCTTGTTGATGATGGGAGCGCTCATCGCCGTGCCTTTGGCGATGATTGTCGCACTTGGCGGCTTTGGCGAGGCGTTAAACATCATCTCCTCAACCAAACCGCAAATGCTCTCATTTAGCCTCTCAGCCAACACCCTTGCAGTCGTCTCCGCGCTCGCGTGGGGGCTTGGCTACTTCGGACAGCCGCACATCCTCATCCGCTTTGTGTCGATCCGCTCGACAAAAGAGATCCCAACCGCCACCGCAGTCGGCATCTCGTGGATGGCAGTTTCGCTCGTTGGCGCGTGCCTTTTGGGCGTTGTTGGTTACGCATTTGTGCTAAAATTCAACATCCCACTAAACGACCCTGAGAAAATCTTCATCGTAATGAGCCAAACGCTCTTCACGCCGTGGGTTACAGGCATTTTGCTAAGCTCGATGCTAGCGGCGATTATGAGCACTGCTAGCTCGCAACTTTTGGTGTCAAGCTCAACCATCGCCGAAGACTTTTACAAACGCGTCCTCAATAAAAACGCCTCACCAAAAACCATTTTGCGCCTCGGACGCGTGGGCGTTTTGTGCGTCTCGCTTGTCGCGTTTTTGCTCGCAACCGATCAAAACTCGTCGATCCTCGCCATTGTCTCTTACGCGTGGGCTGGCTTTGGCGCAAGCTTTGGCTCAGTCATCCTCTTCTCGCTCTTTTGGTCGAGGATGACGCGTCAAGGGGCGATCGCTGGGATGCTAAGCGGGGCGATTATCGTTGTTGTGTGGAAAAATTTCGTCTCACTCGGGCTTTATGAAATCGTCCCGGGCTTTGTCGCCGCAAGCCTCGCCATCGTCCTTGTCAGCCTGCTAACCAAGCAAGACGCGCGCGTCAAAAACGACTTTGAGGCGATGATAAAAGCGTGCTAAATCCAAATTCGGTTTTGGTTGATTTCAAATTTGCCAAAACCGAATTTGACTTGCAATTTAGAACTTTTAAATTTGGTTTTAGCAAGCGAGCTTTAAGCCAAAGAGGGCTAAACTCAAAGCTTGAAAAAGGAGTGCTTATGTTTAAGCTGATCGCCCTCTTGTTTTTTGTGAATTTCTGCCTGCTGTTTTACATCTTCTCAAAACTCACCATTTTAAAACGCCGCGCGCAAGAAAGCAACTAATTTGGCTGGCGTCACGCCGTTTTAAAGCAGATTTTTAGTGTTTTACGAAAGGTAGTGAAGCCCCTCTACGCGGTAGAATTTGTGTTGGCAATAGTAGTAAAAAAGATAAAGCGTGTAAAACTCCTCTTCTTTCACGCCGTGAGCTTGCGCGGCGGGCAAAACTTGCTATAAAAACTCGGCGTAACCAATCCTCTCGTCAGTGTCGTAAAGCTCGCATTCTTGCAAAAGCGCTTTAAACCTACCGTCATCACTAATCCCAGTGCCAACCCTGCCAACAAGCGTGTAAAAACAAACACTAACTCACCACTAAGTCAAAGTCTTTTCTCGCCGCAGCGTGAGTGCGCTTAGCCGTCCGCTTGCGTCAATTTCAAGCGACCTGCTAGAAGGCTTAAAGTCACGGCGGCAAACTGCTTTAAAAACATCCTGCTTGGCAGTTTTGACCCGTCAAGCCTTCCTTACGCGTTTTTGAAGTCGCAAATTGACGATCAAGCCGTGCGTGCGACTGCCGCAGGGGCGTTTAACAGGAAGCGGGAGATCGCCACGCCAACACAACGCAGCTTTGCAAGGGCGGCTAGCTACGAAGACGAGCTAGCACAAAGAATCGCCGAACTTGCAAGTTACAAATTTAACCCAACGCCACCACGCGGCGGCGGTGGTGGCGGCAAAACAGCCGTAAATTTGGGCGAGAATTTAGGCGGCTCGGGCAATTTGAGTGGTGGCGGTTTGACTCCGCAAACAGCCCAAAGTGTAAAAGCGGCTTTAAACGCACAAACGCCACAGCCACAACCAACGCTAAGCCCGAATTTGCAAAAACCGAATTTGACTCCGCAGACAGCGGAAGTGGTCACGCCAACCACAGTTAAGGCAGCGGAGGCAGTCGCACCGCTTGGGCGTGAAGTGGCAGCGGCAAAAACGGCGCGCTATGTGGATGAATTTGCAAAAACAAGCGACTTTAAGGCTCTTAGTAGCGACAAACAAGAGGCGATTTTAAGCCTTAAAGAGATCAAACTAAACCCTATGCCAGAAGGCTTAGTCAAAAGTGTAGATAGCAAAAACATTATTACTCATTTTAGCAAAAAACTTGACGGCGAGGCGCGTAAGTTTTATTACAAACTTTTTGACGAAGCCAAAACAAAACCAGACATTGTGCTTTTAAACAAAAATGGCAAAACTGAATACATCAAAGCCTACGAACACACGGCACAAAAGGATATGTATTACCTCGCATTTACGCAAGACGGAGATGGCGTGAAAGTCACAGGCATCCCAACAACGCAAATCCGAAAGGTGGTAGAAGATATCGCACAAAGCGAGAAAGTAGCAAAAGCGGAGGATTTAGAGGGAATCTTAGAACTCCGCCAAGCTGATAAAATCCAAAGCCCTCAACTCGCTAGTGAAATTGCAACAAAAAGCGAGGGGCAAAGTCAAGTGGCGGAGCTTGAAGACGATTTGATGAAAAGATTTGAAGTGTTTGAAAAACAGGCACAAAACGACAAAGTTGATGTTGATAGTTGGTTTGAGGCTCAAAGAAAACAGGGCAACAAAGATGTTTTAGAGTATGACAAAGATTTAGAAATTTACCGCGAGGCTAACGCCAAAATGCAGTCGCAAACTAGAAAGCAAGCCAAGGAGGCATCTTTTAAAGAGCAAGGTTTGCAGTGGTTAAAACAAAACAAAAGTTTTTTTGAAAACAAAACCGACGAGGAGTTGATCGCGCTTTTTAAACAAAACCCTGAAATAAAAAACGCACACGAGGAGTTGGATTTTATCAGAAAGCGGTTGCAAAAAGCACTAAACATCCAGCCGTTAAAAGAATTTGGCACGAATTACGCTGAATTTTACAGAGACGGCGCGGGGGCGGTCAAAAAGCTAATGGCTGAGAAGCAAGGGCAAGTCGCAGGCGCGTTTTACAGAGAAGAGCTTGGCGACATTACGCTAGCGTGGGGCGAAGCTGGCACGGGCAAAAGTGACGGCTGGGGACTTGCAAAAATCGTAAAATACCACCCCGAAGTGCTGGATAATCTTAGCGAACTTGTCGAAAAAAGTCCTATTGTCAAAGAAAGCGATAACCGCTATTTGCTCGACACGCCGACACATTTTTTAGCGATAAGAAAAGAATTTGACGGACAAAAGGAAAATTGGCTTTTAACAGCGTTTGAAAAAGATGAGAGTATTGCTAGACGCAGGACTGACTTGCCTAGCTCGCAAAGCGAAGTTGAAAAGGCTGCTTCAACAAATACTCACAGTAATTCTAGCAAAATCTCGCAGTTAAGTCAAGCAGTCGAGTTGAAAACCGCCATCAAAGAGGCGTTAAAAGGTCCTAAAAAAGCCCCAGCGGTAAAGCACGAGGGGCTAAAAGAGCTTGAAGCGGTGCTAAAAGAGCGGCTAAAAGAGGCGAGCGGAGATGTCAGCTTTCAAAGAGCACAAGCGCGTGAGTGGAGACAAACACTAGAATCAGCCCAAGAAGCGCAAAAGAGCAGCGAGCGGTTAGACCACCTTAAATTTAGGCTTGCGGAGAGGATAGGCGATTTTAGGCACGCACAACGGGTGCGGACGGACTATGAAGCCAAACTTAGAGAGCTTGGCGGAGTTGAGAGCAGTTTTAAAGAGCTTAGTAAAAAGCTTAGTCAGCTTAGCAAAAACCCTAAGCCGCAGGATTTAAGCGAGCTTTACGCCACAAAAGAGGGGCTTTTGCGAGTTGAGGGCTTGCTGCGCGGCGTGGAAGTGCGTGGCAACGCGGCGTTTAACAAACTTAGAAGCGAAGTTACGCAGGCGCTAGAAAAGAGTTTTGACGCGATTAACGCGGCGAAAAAAGGGCTTACGCCAAAGGCAGTGGAGGCGGCTGCGCCGACACGAACGCAGGAGTTTTTAGACTTTACGCAGGATGCAAAAGAGCGCGTGGAGTGGGCTTTGGGTGTGAGTGCGGAGGCGGCGGAGAAGACGATTGACGAGTTAGTCAAAAAGAGCGGCGGCGAAAGCGCGAGGTTGAAGTTTTTAGAGCGTTTGCGCGCAAGCGTGAAAGCGTTAGGACAAGAGAGCAGCGAAGTAGTGACGCCAAAAACAACGGAGGCAGTCACGCCGAATTTGCAAAAAGCGAATTTGATTAAAGAGAGATTGAAAAATTACAAAAAGGATTAAACAATGGCATTGAGTGATTTTAACGCGTTTTTGGACGAGGTTTTAACAGGGTTTGCAACTCTTAAAGAGAGGGCGAATTTTATGGAGACGGAGGATGTTTTGTTGCGGTATGCGCTAGAAATTAGCGCGAAGTTTTACGAGGTTAAAAACGCAGACGCCGTGACGCAGCAGCAAATTGAAAAGCTAAAAGCGGAGGCGGAGGCGGTGAATACAACCACGCCCGTGCAGATCGAAAAGCTCTGCGCTGAAATCGCGCTTTTAGGGACGCAAAAAGAGGCAGCCGCAGCGCAAATCGCACAGCTTGAAATAGAAAAAATCGCACGCAAAATCGAAGCGGCGAGCGTGGCTTTAAGTGTGGATGACAACTTAATCATCAACCGCTTAAACATCTACTCTAATGTTTTTGCGAGCCTTGCAAACGCAAACACTTCAAACACCGCGGCTTTGCAAACGCACTCAAACAACATTGTCGGCGCAAACGGCGAGTTGCAAAGTCTCAAAGCTCACAAGCTTTATGAGGAATATAAATCGGCGATTAATAAGGCGGATGTGTAAATGGGCTTGACGGGACGCACAGAAAAGCGGCGGCGGTGGCGTTACCACGACTGGGCGCGTAACGACTTTGGGGCGTGAATGCGGCTTACGCGTTAAACATCCCGCTTGATCGCTTTGAAGCGGCGTGCGAGGCGTATGCGAATATGAAAGTAGAGGAGAAGCGGTGGCGGGGCGTGAGAGGGTTTTTTAACGCACTTGGCAAAAACCCTGCGTTAATCGTGGTTGCGGTGGTGAATGTCGTGGCTAGCGTTGTTACGAGTGGTGGTTGGGCGCCTGTTTTAACCGCCACTCTTGCATTTGTCGCTGGCGGTGAGAGTGCAAGGAGGATGATAGGCCTTAACAGTTACGCAAATTCGATTAGCTCGATGCGTTACACGCCTTCTTTGTTAAGCTCAGCGCGAAGGCAAGCCAAAAACCGCAAAAGCCTTAACTCGCACATCTTTCACGCCTACGCAAACTACCCGCAAGGAGCGGTGTATGAGAGTTTTAAGACGGGCGTGAGTCTTGGCGGAGTCGAGCGGCAAGACCTACTTTTTGGCAAAGCGCACTTTGCAGGACGCGGGATTTTGCGAAAAGAGGTAGAGAGCGAAAAAATCGCCCTAAACGACCAAACACAAAACAGGGAGGAAACCACCACTGCCGTATGACAGGATGGTTCAATACGAAATGTTTAAATATTAAACTCTATGCCATTGACTTTAAAGCCGTGAGTTTGTAATTGCGACAAAACGCCGCGTTGCTTAAAAGTTTTGATCACTACAAGCGCAGCGGCTTTAACATTTGGCGCCTTTGCTGCGCGTCTTTTAATCAACTCTATATTTGTCTTGGCAACACCGGGGATGATTATTTTATATTCGCCAGCTTTGAAAGTAGTAAATCCTGGTTGTTTAACCGCTACGCTTCCCTTTGCCATCTCCATCGCCTCATAACGACTAAAAGCCTCGTTGATTTCCAAACAAACCCCCAACCAACCCCAAAAACCATATGACAAAAAGTAAAATAAATTAGATGA
>ENA-ORPK01000032-ORPK01000032.1-human-gut-metagenome-genome-assembly--contig:-NODE-32-length-117385-cov-5.424674_pt1 | contig 117385 bp, 122 predicted proteins | sample MGYA00242139_ERZ509068 | MGnify/ENA primary metagenome ERZ509068 (study PRJEB26280, sample SAMEA2338687) | human gut metagenome | biome: human gut; feature: human-associated habitat; material: faeces...
AAAGGACTCAATCATGGAGCCAAACCAATTCACCGACTCCGAGAGACTAGCCATAGGCAAGGAAATCTACGACGGTCTACTCACAATCCCGGAGGCGGCAAAGAAATACGGGACAAACTACAACGTTGCCAGGACATGCCTCAGAAAATACAGGAGGCAAGGCAACCTTCCACCCAAACGCGGTGGATCGCACGTGGCGGCAAAGCCACGCATCGCACCAGGCATGGATGAGCTTTCTTCCATGGGCAAGGAGCAATTGATAGACGAGGTCATAAAGGCCAGGGCGGAGGCTGAACGAGCAAAAAAAGGGTACACAGTGAAGGGAGGTGGTGCGGAGAAGGAATTCATATTCTTAGGGAACTAGAGTTCCAGATAGTCTACATACTGTCGGGGAGTTTCACCGTCCAGCGCATATGCAGGGTCATGGGCGTCAACAGGAGCAGCTTCTACAAGTGGCGCAGCAACGCCAAGAACCCCTGCGAGTCAAAGCGCAGGAGGGAGCTCGCGAAGGCGGCGTTCATGAAGTACCACAAGCTCTACCCGACGCATGGATATAGGTGGCTCAATGCCAAGATTAGGCTCGATACGGGGGAGGTTTACTCCGATTCCTACGCCCATAGGTGCTGCAAGAGCTGTGGCATAAAGAGCGAGTCCAGGAGGCTTCGCGGCTACAAGGCGACCAATAGGGTGAAGGTCTATCCAAACCTGCTGCTGGCCGACATGAAGATCGACGCACCCATGCAGGTTGTCGTCAGCGACATGACTGCATTCTGGGCAGCCGGCAAGTACTGGGAGCTGACGCTCTACATGGACTTGTTCAACAACGAGATAGTGTCACATGCCATATCCTCCAGGAAGGGCGATAGGAACACATACATAGATGGGCTGAAATCGCTGCTGGAAAAGAAAAACGGGGAATATTCGGGCCTCAAGATGATTCTACATTCAGATCAAGGCGCCGTATATTCCTCCAAGGACTTCAACGAAATCCTACCAGCATATTCTATCACGAGATCCATGTCCCGTGCAGGTACCCCGACGGATAATGGTGCCATGGAGGCAATCAACGGCTGGGCAAAGGAGGAAATGTTCGCCGACTTCAACATCGGGAGGTCTGGCGACGTGCCAAAGGCAGTCAGGGAATACGTCGACTTCTTCAACAAGGAGAGGCCATCGTTTGCACTCGATTACCTAACTCCTGCCCAATACAAGGAACGATACTGGAAACCAAAACTTCCAGCCATTGTACAGAATAAATAGGGGCCGTGACTAAAAGGCGTTCCTCTTGTGTCCACTTTTTCTTGACTAGTGCAATTTATTTTGCTTTTAAAAAAGGGGACACAAGATTAGAAATTAGATTATCGGTAGAAAGAAAAAGAAGGTTGGAAATGATATTTTCAGCAGTTCGGATTTTATTGAAGGTAGCCGTAATCATACTTAGTGGGATTGAATTAGTTAGATATCCAGCCGGAGAAATGCAAGTTATTACATTTACATTATCCATCGTGCTTTTTGCTTTCTATCTAGTTTCAAATTTATTGATCTTCTTTGTTCATAAAGACTTGGATTTAATTAGACTTTCTGCGGAAAGCGATGTTGCTAATAGCAAACTTTTATCAAAATTGCTGAAGCAAGATAAAAAAGAATATACCAATCAAGAGCAACGGATGTTAGATTCGATTCAAGAACGCGTTAATACCCATTTAGGCATTAAAAAGAAGAATCAAAAAACGACGGTGAATAAGCATTGATTATTTTTATAAGTCATAACAATTTGTTCTTTGCTTCTTCTAAAGACATGATTTTGCCTGTATTAACATCTGCAATACCTTCATTTATTTTTTGCATAAGATTGAATACATTAGAAGCAATAATTGTAGTGTCGTTTTTGTCGTTGACAGTTATGTAAACGGGCCCTTGAGTCAATTTACACAGTTCGCTTGTTTCTTTATATTTATTTCTTAAATCTGCACTCGGTTTGATAATCGCCATAATAAACTTCCACGTTATATCTTTCAGCCTATAGTTACAATTTCGACCCACGGAAGCCCCTTGTTGACCCCACAAAAAGGTGGAGAATCAATAACAAAGTGGTGGAACATATCGGGATCGAACCGACGACCTCATCGTTGCGAACGATGCGCTCTCCCAACTGAGCTAATGTCCCACGGCTTGCTTATTATATTACTTTTGAATTTCTAGACAATCAAAACTACAAAAGGTGAGGGGCGTGTAGTGATTAATCTATTGAATTAACTTAGTTTCATCAATTGATGAAATAGGTTCTTCGTCGATGTCATTAACTTTTCCCTTTGTTATTTTATTAAACTTATTATCGATTTTAGTAACTGTAATATTAAAGTCATCGGCTTTGTTTTTGAGTGAGTTCGTTGCTTTTAATAAATCGTTCCATCTAGTAGAGAAACGCTTAAACTCACTTGAAAGGATATCTAGAGATTTGTTTATCTTTTCTAGGTTTTTGGCTTTTTCGGCATCGTCTTGGACTACTTTAAAAGAGACAATCATTGGCTGAAGAATAGTAGGGCAAGCCAATACAACCCCTTTGCCAATGGCTTCTTGTACTAAATCTGGATATTCATTTTCGATAAAGGCAAATATTCCATCGTTAGGAATAAACATAATTGCGTTTTTAACTGTTAATCCCTGAATGATGTATTTGCTTGTTTCATTGATTCTCTTCTTTAAAGCAGCTTTGAAGTTTGCTTTCAATATAGTTTTGTTTTCATCGGTTATCGGATCTGAAGAAAATAGGTTTTCATAACCAATAAGAGAGAATTTCGAATCAATCGCAATTAAATCTTTCGATTTGTCTCCGCGAAGGTATATGACGGCATCTGGTTTATATTGGCCGTCATTATCTTGATATATGACTTTCTGGGTATCGTAGAGCTGACCTTTTGTCTCTCCGAAAGTTGCTTCTAGAATCATCTCTAATTGAAGTTCTCCATATCTGCCTCTTTGTTGGTTATTGGTTAGAACTCCTTTTAAATCCAGCACTTGGTCACTTAGGGATTTGATATTCTTTTGGGCTTCTGAAATGGCTCCTAATTGTTCTTTTATGTTGGCCATTGTCTCGCTAGAGCCTTTAAATCCATCTGATAAAGTTTTGTCTACTTTATTATTAATAGATAAAAGATTGTCATCTATTTTCTTGGTCAGGGCTTCAATATTTAATTGGAGACTCCTATTTATGCTTTCTTGGAAGGCATTTAGTCTAGCGGCATCTCTATTTGTTTGATCATTAAGATGAGTTTCTACTTTTAACATTGATTCAGAGACGTTTTTTCCAATTAATAGGGGAAGAGAATCTTTTAAGGAAACCAAATCACTTTTTAGATTTGAGTACGATGAATTTAATTCCTTTGCCATTGTTATTAATTCAATGTAGTCTTTAGATTCCGTTTCCTTGTTTTTGCTTCTTTTGTTATTAAGAATGTTAAAGACAATTAAGGTTATTAATGTTAAAAAACTGACAACTAGGGAAGCAATTATTAAGACAAGCATGGTTTCTCCTTTGCTAAAATTTTACCACCATTTTTCTAAAGCGAGTGATGCAAAAAAATCAAGTCTACTCATATAGAAATTTATAGATATTATTGTAGCTATGGAAAAAGGGAAAAGTAGCAACAAGAAAGATGAGGTTTATGCTGTCATCGATTTAAAAAGTTTCTATGCTAGTTGCGAATGTGCCGCTAGGGGATTAGATATTTTTTCCACCCCTTTAGTAGTGGCCGATCCTACTAGAAGCATTAACACGATTGTCATGTCTTCGACCCCATATTTAAAAGAAAAATATGGAATTCCAAATGTATGTAGAGTGAAGTCCTTGCCAAAAGTTCCTGAACTAATTTTTGCCCAGCCTAGAATGGCTTATTATATTGAAATGTCTGCAAAAGTCGTTTCGATTTTCCTAGATTTTATCGATGAAGAGGATATTCATGTTTATTCTATCGATGAATCTTTCCTTCACTTATCTCCTTATCTTTCTTTATATAAAACTACTCCTGAAGGCCTATGCAAAATGATTCAGGAAAGAATTAAAAACGAACTAGGATTAGTTGCTACATGCGGGATTGGTCCTAATATGTTTTTAGCTAAGACTTGTTTAGATAATGAAGGCAAGAAGAAACCTCCGTTTTTAGCTAGATGGGATAAAAAAGATATAAAAGAAAAACTATGGAAAATATCTCCTATAACTAATGTTTGGGGTATCTCTAGCGGGATTGCTTCTAGGCTTGAAAAAATGGGGATAAGAAGTCTAGAGGCTTTAGCGAATACAGATGTTGAATTGCTAGAAAAAGAATTTGGAATAATCGGGCATCAGCTTTTTGATTTATCTAACGGGATTGATAATACTGATATTAGAAAGAAATATGTTCCAAAAGAGAATTCGCTTTCTTTAGGCCAGACATTGATGAAGGATTATGATGGAAAAGGAGCAAGGTTAGTATTAAGAGAAATGTGTGACGATTTGTGTTTTAGATTAAGACTACATGAATCTAAATGCGGATTAGTGTCAGTTAGTGTTGCTTATAGTGGCGGAGGAGGCTTTTCTAAACAAAGGGCTTTAGATGTCTATAGCGATGATAATGACGCCTTATATTCTGCAATCCGAAATATTTTCAATTCATTATATAATGGTGAAAAAATTAGGGGCCTATATATAAGTTTTGGTAAATTGATTCCGTTTTCTTCTTTGCAACCTAATCTATTCGAGAATTATGAAGAAGCATTAGAAAAGCGAAATCTAAATCTCGCTATAGATAATATCCATAAAATATATGGATCAAACTCGGTTTTAAGGGCTAGCAGTGGGCTAAAAGATTCTACAATTAAAGTAAGACATGGACAGATTGGAGGGCATAAATCATGAGCAAATACGAAGATAGAGGCATGATGAAATATGCTCCATATCAATCTTTAATTGAACAATCTACTTCTTTAAAAAAACTGAGGTATAACAAGAACAAAAAAGAAAAACCGGCAATCTCTAATGAACGAGCAGAAGAGATTAACTCGGTTTTGACTAATTACGATAATGAGAATGTTATTATCAGATTTTATGAAGATGGATATCTTTATTATATCGAGGGTAAAATCGAAAAGATTGAACCCATGTATCGATATTTGTTGATTCAAGAAAAGAAAATCGAATTTAAAAACCTAATTGAAATTGTTATTAAAAACTAGAAAGCCCAGTTTCCGTCTTTAAATATCTGGACTTCTTTTCCACTAGAGGTAGTTCCGACTATGTTCAAATCTTTTGAACCAATCATAAAGTCGACGTGGCTAAGTGATTTATTGATTCCAAAAGAATGGATTTCATCTTCGCTATATTTTTGGAAATCCTTATATAGATTGGTGAATCCTCTTCCTAGGGCAAGGTGACAAGCGGCGTTTTCGTCAAATAAGGTGTTATAGAACAATAGACCCGTGTTATTAATTGGGGAATCAAATGGAACAAGGGCACATTCACCTAAATAGGCACTTCCTTCATCTAGACTTAATATAGATCTTAAGGCAGCTTCTCCTTCTTCGGCATGGACATCTATTGCTTTGCCGTCTTTAAATTTGACATAGAAATCTCTAATTAATTGGCCTTGGTAGACTAAAGGTTTTGCAGAATAGACAATACCTTCGGCTTCTCCTTTTCTAGGGGAAGTAAATATTTCTTCGCTTGGGATATTTGGTTGGAAGAAAGTTCCATCTAAAGTTTCTTCTCCTCCGCCTAACCAATTTACTTCTGGAATAAGTCCAACGGTTAAATCGGTTCCATTACTAGAAGTGTAATGTAACTTTACTAAATGTAAGGAATTCAAATAATCGCAACGTTCCTTTAGATTTTCATCATGATCTTGCCAGTTCTTGATTCCGTTTCCATCGTTAGCCCTTGAAGTTAATAAAATAGCTTCATAAAGCTTTTCCATGGCTTTTGATCTAGTTGGCTCTGGGAATACTTTCTTGGCCCATTTTTTAGATGGAACTCCAGCGATACACCACTGATATTTGTTTTCTCTTTTTTCAATTAAAGAAGCAACAGCAAGGTATTTTTCTCTTTTAACCTTAGCTGCTTTTTCGGCGTTGATTCCTTTATTTGCATCTGGGTCATCTGAATCTAGCCATAGGTAGGCTGGTAAGGTAGATGTAAACCATTCTTGATAAGCAATATCCATTGGAAGAGTTTCACATAAAGCCTTGGTCTTAGCTTTCTTCATTTGGACCTTGTTTACTTTTTCGGATTGCCAAAGGACATGAACGTATTTCGCACCTGCTTCATAACATTGTTTGACTACTAAAGCAGTGAAATCTTCGATATCGACATTGGATTTAATGATAACGGATTGACCTTTTTTGAGATTCAAACCGCTTTTGACTATAAGTTCGGCATAAGCCTTTTCTAATTTTTTGTTCATAGAAATACTCTTTTTTTCCTCCATGGGATATACTTTACTTGGTTTTCATAAAAAAGGAATTATTAAATATGGAAGAAAAAGCAAATGAAAGAAAAATGTATAAGGTTTGGGCCACTTGGAACTATATCGAGGCCTTCCTTTTGTTAGCCGCTGGTATATGTGGCGTAGTTTTTTCAGCGACTGGGAATGTCTCTGCTGATTCTCCAATTAACTTAGTACTTTCATTAGTCGTTGGGATATTTGTCGTTCTTGATGGGATATTAAGGCTAGTCATGTCTTTCTATTCATTTGCTAGTAGTGAAGAATCGATAATGCTAGTAGCGGGATTTGAAGTAGCGATGGGTGTAACCATAATCCTTTCCTATACTGTATTTATAGATATATTAGTTAAGTTCATTGCTGTTTTGCTTATCGTAATCGGATTGCTATTGGTACTGTTTTCAATATTCACTATTGTTAAGAAAACATCAAAATTATTCATGCCGATATTAGAGATATTATTCGGAGCAATATTAGTTGCAGTTGGTATCACTATATTGGTTATGTATTTTGGTAATGACGTTGGTACTACTAATAAAATTACTGTTCTCTTAGTCGGAATTATTATGGTTTTAGCTGCCGTTGCTCAAGCTGTTATTGCTTCTATTCAATTTAAGAAGAGCAAGAAAAAATATGAAGTGGCTACCACTAATGGCAAGAACAAGGATACGAAGAAAGACAAGAAGTCTAAAAAGGATAAAAAGGAAGAATCTAAAGATGATTCCATCGAAGTGAAAGTAGTTGAACCAGAAGAAATTAAGAAAATTGGACAAAAAGAAGAAAATGACAATGAAAAAGATACTTCTTCTAGCGTAGAATAATTTTCAGGAGGAAACAAACATGTTTAGAAAAGGAAAAATTGGTTGGACAATTTGGAATATTGTTGAAGGCTTAATTTTAATTACGGCTGGCGTATTGTTTTGCGCTTATTCAAATAATTCTAGCTTCCAATCCACATGTGTTTTAATTGTTGCTATTTTAGTCATCATTGATGCCGTTTTAAGACTTGCTCTTAATGTAATCTCGGTATTTGGACTTGGGGATCTCAAGTTAATAAAGACGGATTTTGCTGCCGCCATTAGTGGTACAAGTGAATTAACTCTTGGTATTGGGTTAGTTTTCCTTCAACAAGATCTTTCAAAAGGCGATATTCTATTTGAAGCCATTGGTAGATTTGTTGGAATATTCTTAATTGTCTTATCTATCATCATGGCAGTTTATGGAATTGTCTACATTGTTAAGAAATTACAAAGTGTTGGCGTTTCAGTTGTCTATTTCTTAATCGCTGCGATTGGGCTTGCTCTTGGCATTGTTGCCTTAGTATTTTTAACTAAGAGTGAAAACATCAGGATGCTTGTCTTTATCGTCCTAGGTATCCTTCTTCTTGCCGCTGGTCTTGCAGTCATCTATTTTACCATTGCTTTATTAGTCAAAGCCAAAAAGGTTGTTAAAGTCGTTGAATCCGTTAAAAAGGATTTCGTAGATGCTTCCGGTGTTGAAGAAGAAACCCCAACCTCAGATAATGTAGTTGAAGAACAAGAAGAAAGCAAAGAAGAACCAACTGAGCCAAGCGAAGAAAACAAAGCTGAATAATCAATTAATTGATACATGGGGCCTCTAAGTGAGGCCTTTTTGTTTACCTTTTCATTAATAAGTTTTAAAATTTTGATATGGAATTTTCAGGATGGGAAAAGCTTTCCCTAGTAGACTTTGACGATAACTTAACAACAACTCTATTCACATCAGGTTGCAATTTTAGATGTCCATTTTGCCATAATGGTGATTTAGTTTTGCATCCTTCTAGATGTGTAGCTATTCCTTTTGATGGAATAAAAGAATATCTAAAGAAAAGAGTAGGGGTTTTAGATGCTGTGTGCATATCTGGCGGAGAGCCTACTTTGATGGATGATTTAGAAGACAAACTTATCTTTATAAAGTCATTAGGTTATAAAGTCAAATTAGATAGCAATGGTTCTAGACCTTCTATATTAAAAGATTTAGTTAGCAAGGGTTTAGTAGATTATGTTGCTATGGATATAAAAAATTCTAAAGCTAAATATGCCGAAACCATCGGGATTGAAGATTTTGATTTAAGTACAATCGAAGAATCGATTGCCTTTCTTTTATCTAATAAAGTTGGTTATGAATTTAGGACAACTATAATGAGCGAATTTCATAACGAAGAGGATATGAAACAAATCGGAACTTGGATAAAAGGCGCTAATAGATATTTCCTCCAGCAATATATAGATAACGAAAACTGCATAAAAAAAGGCCTACATCCAGTTGAATTGGAACAGGCCAATAGATATATAGAAATATTAAAGGAATATATCCCTAACGTTAAGCTAAGGGGATACGAGGAGAATTAGGTTTCTCTAAAGAATCGACATATTTTTCACATGCTATAGCAGCAAGTGCTCCATCGCTAGTAGCGGTGACTACTTGTCTAATCCTTTTAACTGTACAATCGCCAACTGCATAGACGCCTGGGGTTTTTGTTTGCTTTGATTCGTCAGTAACTATAAAGCCGTTTTGAAGATCGACTAAGGAAGAGAATCTATTATTATCTGGGATTTGTCCTATAGCAACGAATAACCCTTCGCAGTTAATAACCATTTCTTGATTGGTTTTAGTATTAACAAATTTAACGCCTTCTAGGTTATGCTCTCCGATTAATTCTTTAGAAGCAAAATCATGGTAAATCTTTACGTTTTGCAATGTTTTTAATTTGTTTATCAAGATTTCATCCGCAAAGAATTTATCAAATAAAGTAACGATTGTAACAGACTTACAAATGGAAGATAGGCTTATCGCGTATTGGACAGCTGTATTTGCATCCCCGATAAGGCAAACATCTTTCCCTTGGTAAAAAGCCCCATCGCATACGGCACAATAACTAACGCCTTTCCCAGTTAGTTTTTCTTCGTTAGGAAGACCTAATTTTCTATGTTTACAACCAGTTGCAATGATGATGGATTTAGATTCATATTCATTGTAATTAGTCTTAACCTTGAAATGTCTTTCTTCTAATTTATTAACTGCAATAACTTCATCTAGGTCAAACTCGACTCCTAAAGAAGATATTTGATCAAATAGATTAGAAGCAAAATCCATTCCTGAGATAGATTTTATGGAAGGATAGTTTTCTAGCCTTGGAGATTCTGCAATTTGACCTCCGATTGTTTCTTTTTCGATTAGAAGGACTTTCTTTCCTTCTCTAAGCAAATATAAGGCGGCCGACATTCCTGCAGGGCCAGCGCCGATTATTATCGTGTCAAACATAATTATTCCTTTAACAAATAAGGGCCCAAGTTAATGGGCCCATGATTTTAGTTTCTCTTTGAGGTTTCGATATAGCCCTTGATTAATGAGGCATTATCGTAGACCTTGAATGAATCGCCCTCTGGAACAAGTAGTGTTGGGGCGTTTTGTATTCCATAGGCTTCGCTCATTTCCTTATTGGCATAGGCATCTATTTGATGATATTTGATTCCTTCTTTATCTAGAAGCATCTTGGCTACCTTACAATTTGGGCAAGTTGGGGATGTAAATAACAATAATTCATTTACTTTTGGAGTCTCGGTTTTGACTTCGTTATGTTCTTCGCATTTGCAGACTTCTTCAAATTGATGAGGTTCTTCACCTTTCTTCAATTCGTAAGTCTTTCTTTGCTTGAATTCTTGTGTCTTACCGGCATTCCAGTTCTTAACAGGCCTATAGTAACCAGTAATTCTAGAATAGACTTCGGTTTCCTTTCCACAATGTGGGCATTTCCATTGCTCGCCGGTTAAATAACCATGATCTGGGCAAATGGAATAAGTTGGGGACATTGTGTAATATGGAAGCTTGTAGTTTTCAGCAATTTTCCTAACTAACTTCATGCAAGATTCCCAGTTTGGCAAACGTTGTCCTAAAAAAGCATGGAAGACAGTTCCTGATGTATATAGGGTCTGGAATTGATCTTCAATATCAAGAGCTTGGAAGATATCGGAGGTATAGCCAACTGGTAAGTGAGAAGAGTTGGTATAGAATGGGGTATCTCCATCTTTAGAAGCGGTGATGATATCTGGGTATCTAGCCTTGTCGTGCTTAGCAAGACGGAAAGCAGTTGATTCAGCAGGTGTGGCTTCTAGGTTATAGAGGTCTCCATAAGCTTCTTGGTAATCAGAAAGGCGTTCCCTCATGTGATTCAAGACTTCAACGGTGAATTCTTGAGCTTCTTTGTTGGTTAAATCTTTCTTAATCCATCTAGCATTTAAGCAAGCTTCGTTTATGCCTACTAATCCAATAGTGGAGAAGTGGTTCTTGAATGAACCGAGGTAATGCTTTGTATATGGATATAATCCTGCTTCAAGTAGCTTGGTAACTGTTTCACGTTTTACCTTAAGTGATCTAGCAGAGATATCCATCAATCTATCTAATCTAGCATAGAAATCAGCCTTATCGGTTGATAAGTAAGCAATTCTAGGCATGTTGATTGTAACAACACCGATTGAACCAGTAGATTCGCCAGAACCGAAATATCCGCCGGACTTCTTTCTTAATTCTCTTAAATCTAGTCTTAAGCGGCAACACATGGATCTAACATCGCTTGGCTTCATATCACTATTGATGTAGTTAGAGAAATATGGGGTGCCGTATTTAGCGGTCATGGTGAATAACAAACGGTTATTTTCGTTATCGGACCAGTCGAAATCCTTGGTAATTGAATAAGTTGGGATTGGGTATTGGAATCCTCTTCCTTCGGCATCGCCTTCAATCATGGTTTCGATGAAGGCTTTATTGACCATATCCATTTCTTTTTTGCAATCGCCATAGGTGAAATTCATTTCTTTTCCACCGACAATTGCAGGTAAATTAACCATATCTTCAGGAACGGTCCAGTCTAAGGTTATATTTGTAAATGGAGATTGGGTACCCCACCTAGAAGGTGTATTAACACCGAATATAAAGGATTGGATGCATTGTTTGACTTCTTTATAGGTTAAGTTATCTGCTTTAACAAATGGGGCAAGATAGGTATCGAATGAAGAGAAAGCTTGAGCGCCAGCCCATTCATTTTGCATGATACCAAGGAAGTTGACCATTTGGTTGCATAAGGTCATTAAGTGACGTGCAGGGGCAGAAGTAATCTTTCCTGTGACTCCACCTAATCCTTCTTTGATTAATTGCTTTAAACTCCAACCAGCACAATACCCAGTAAGCATGGATAAATCGTGGATGTGGATATCGGCGTTCTTGTGGGCGTCTGCAATTTCTTTATCATAGACTTCAGAAAGCCAGTAATTAGCAGTAACGGCACCAGAGTTAGAAAGAATCAAGCCACCTACCGAATAAGTAACGGTGGAGTTTTCTTTAACACGCCAGTCAGCGACTTTTAAGTAAGAATCAACGACGTTTTTAAAATCAAGAGTAGTGCTCTTTACTTGTCTAATAGCAGCTCTTTTTGTTCTGTAGTCCATATAAGACTTTGCAACGTCTACAAAGCCTGTTTGGATCAAGACTACTTCGACAGAGTCTTGAATATCTTCTACGGTTACAATTTCGTTTTTAACCTTATTGGAGAAGTTGCTGGTAACACGTAAGGCTAATAACTCTAAAACATCTGGAGTTACTTCCTTGTGTTCGGCAGCAAAAGCCTTGCCGATGGCCGACTCAATCTTTTTTAGGTCAAATGGAACGAAATCCCCGCTTCTTTTTTGTACTTGTAACATAATATCCCTTCCAATCACACAATAGTCTTTGAAAGACGAGGCTCTTAAAACCATTTTAGTGCTTCAAGCCTATTTAATGAGGGCTTTATGGGCCCTCGTCTTCGGACCTTGCTAGCATATAATAAATTCATAAATTTAAAATGCAAACCGATATGCTTACGAATGTAAAAAACGGAAATTTTTAATGCTTGAAAAATAATCACTTCATCAAAGGTTTCGATTTTATGGGAACAATAGAGAAAACATTAGTAGTTTATTAGGATGAATTTATTGTCAAAAAACAGCCTTTGAAAATTCTTTTTTGTGACAGTGTATAAGTTTGTTAAATTTATTTAGAAACAATCGGATTTTTTTAGCCTATGAAAATATGAAAAAAAATTTAACTTTTAATACATGTCTTAACTATTTTTATTCGAGCTTATTTTAAGAACAAATTTAATATTGAACTATAACCGAAATCGGTTGTGATCATCCATTTGGCTAGTGACCAGTAATTTGAATCATCGAATTTAATCATTTGCTTGATTACTTCTGAGATGGAATTTTCGGATGCTAAAGCAAAATTTGTGGCTAAGCAAATGCACCAACAAACCGAGATGCCTTCTGCTAGACCGATAATAATTCCAAGTATTCTTGAAAATGTAGATGGCTTCTTTCCAGAAACCTTTAATAAGACGCAGACAACAAAATAAATTAAGAACGACACAATTAAGGAGCCAACGAATAAAACAATGTATCCTAAGCCGATACAAATATAGTCAGAAGCAGTAGATGCGATTACAGAAGCAGGATTAATGGTTAATGTTCCAACTTGACTTGCTGTATCCTTGATTAATTGGAGTAAATTTTGCTGAATGCTTTCAGGTATTCCGGCATCGGCCATGGCTTGGATGATACTTTTATCAGCGAGCCCGCTTGCTACTATCGGAGCAGAATAGTTTTTGGCAGCGTCAGGAGAACTTTTTTCAATTGTTTCGTAAACCAGATTATAGAAATAGTTTCCTGTCTCACCGTTTCTAAACATAGGCGCTACCTTATCACAAACAAATATAGCTATAAGGATCGAAACACCAACAATAGCAAGTTTTATAATTGTCTTAAGCCCGCCCTTAAAGAAGCCTATGAGCATAGATAGGGCGATGATTATGCAAAAGCCTAAAGTAAACCAATCAAAATTCATATCTTAAGAATACTTTAAAACTAAAAAACTGTAAACAAAATGCTTGCTTAATTACTACACGGGTCCCTTGTTTTTAGATTTTGCTTCTTTTTTCATTAAATTCCATTTGCCTTAAAAAATTAAAATAGTTGCACTTAAAAAAGCATAAACCTATTATAAGGACGCTTGAAAAAAGAGGTAAAAAATGAGTAGAAGCAAAAAAGAAAAGAAAAAGGAAAAAGAATTAGTAAAGAAAACTCAAGGTCTTTGGGCTGAATTCAAGGCATTCATTACTAGAGGCAATATCCTTGATATGGCAGTTGGTGTTATTATCGGTGGCGCCTTCAACGCTATTGTAACTGCACTTGTTAACATTTTGATGAGCGTTTGCACTTGGGGAGTCCCTGGTGGTATCAAGGGCTTAATTACCGTACTTCCTGCATCTAATCCTGCCCAGGCTGGTGTAGCAAATATCGGGCAAAAATTTGATGCTAGCACTTTAAATGAAATGGTAATCAAATATGCTCATGAATCCGGAGCTACCATTACTGTTGAATCTGATTCATTTGTCCAATGGAAGAATTCCTTGCTTGGTTTATATCAATTACATGGAACTACATACGTTTATAACCAATCCGCCTTTATAGACTGGGGAACATTCATCAATGCTATAATTTCCTTCTTAATCATCGCCTTGACTTTATTTGTCATCGTCAAAGTCTCTAGATACATCACTAAGAAAAGGGACGAATACAAAGCCAAGATGCAAGAAGAGTATTATCAACGTCATCCAGAAGAAAGACCTGTTCCACCAGCACCGGCCCCTAAAAAACCAACAACTGAGGAACTCCTTACTTCTATCCTTGGTGAACTTCAAAAACAAAACGGCACAAAGCCAACTGAAGAAAGCAAATAAACGATTAGGAACCCTCGTGGTTCCTTTTCTTTCGTTTAAAGTATAGAATTTCTACCATGCCAAGAAGAATTAATTTTGAACAAATCGAAAACTTCCGCGATATAGGCGGATACCAATCTAGATATGGAGAGACTTCCTTTGGAGTAATCTATCGTAGTGCCTCCTTATCTTATGCAAGCGAGGACGATGTAGATAAAATCGCTTCCTTAGGAATTAAGACAATAATTGATTTAAGAGATGACGAGGCGAAAGTCAATTTGCCAGATAAAACTAGTCTAGACTCTAGATTCAATACGATCTTTCTTCCTGTTAACGGAAATGGAAGAGTTCCTTCTTCCTATGAAGATGGGATAGATAGTTACCTAGAAATGCTAGAAGATCCTCTTAAAGCAAGAAATATATTTAAAGCCATAATAAATTCACCCAAGCCATTACTACTTCATTGCACGGCCGGGAAGGATAGGACTGGTTGTTTTATCATGATGATATTGCTTGCCAATGGAGTCGATTTTGATGATATCAATGCCGATTATATGGCTTCCTTTCCTTATTTAGTAAAGATGACAAAGAATACTAGGGAATTTCATCCGGAAGTTCCTGAGGTAGTGCTTACTCCAAATATAAAATATTTAAGGGATGTCTATGATGCTTTTATTAAAGCATATGGCTCCTTAGAGAATTACTTTGAATATATAGGATTAAGTGATGATGAAGTTAAATGCCTTTCCTCAATATTAGGGAAACAAGAAAAGTCAGTCGGGGCTGTTGTTTTTTCTAATGGAAAAGTATTGGTAGAGCATATGTCATTAGGACATTATTCAATTCCAAAAGGACATGTTGAAAAAGAAGATAAAGATGAATTAGACACTGCTAGAAGAGAAATAAAGGAAGAATTGAACCTCGATGTTGAACTTATTCCTTCTTTTAAAACCTCAATTTGGTATTCCCCTTTTGAAGGAATAAATAAAGAAGTGGTTTTCTATTTGGCAAAGGCAAAGAATGAAGAAATAAGCGTTGATAAAAAAGAAGTTTCTGATGCTTATTGGATTAAACCAGAAGATTGTATGAGAGTATTGTCTTTTGATTCTGATAGAGAAGTAGTCAAGAAAGCCTATATATTTGCAAAATCTAATTCTATAGATCTTTAATAACGCGAATTACTTCATTCATGAATTTTCTATTTTCATCGAATGCAGGTAAATGGAATGAACGTTCAAAAGTAACGAATTCCTTTTTAGGGGCTTCTATATTTTGAAAGTGTTTTAAGGCAATTTCATAAGGGGTGATGAAATCCTTTTTTCCTTGGAATATGAAGTAGGGGGTCTCGTATTTTGGTTTATTTGGTAGTTCGATCTCTTTTTCATGTTCCCCGATAGATTTCATGCTGGAAACGATTCTAGATTTCATATAGAGTCGCTTCCCTTCTTTTTCGTAACAAGGCGCATCTAAAAGAGGCTTTATTTCTCTAAGGTAAAAATTCTTATAGCTTTTTGGCTCAAAATGCGGGTATAGAAGAGAATGGAAAACAGCGGAATCCTCCTGCGTTAAGAAATACCCGTCTTCATCATATTTAACGGAATTGAGTTTCTTTAGTAACAACGGCTTGTCTATAAATTTATCTTCCATTGCTTCTTTTTGCCACTTAATTGTTTCTTTAATTGAATAAAGTTGCCCATAACCTATATATGCCTTAAATAAATCCGGTCTAGACGAGATTGCTAAAGAAGAAATAAATGAACCCCAAGATTCACCAATCAAGACAATTTCATAGTTATATTTCTTTTTGATATAGCTAGCGATTTCAATTAAGTCAGAAGCAAAAATCTTAGGAGAATAATCAATATCTTTATAATTCTTTGGGCAAGAATCTAAAGAGCCTCTTTCATCATATGCGAATATTTGGAAATGCTTCCTTAAATCAATTAATTTCTTTTCGATTTTATGCCTATTTGGTTCGCCTGGGCCTCCATGAACGAATAAAAGGGCAATAGAAGAAGCCCCTTCGATATGCGCTAAAACGTGCCTAACATTATTTATAGTTAAATATTCTTTAATTTGTTCCATGTTAAGAGGATTATAATGCATTCTTTTCATAAAATGAAAATATTAATTTGTACATTATTATGTTAGAATAATGTCATGAAAACAAAAATCATTCCAATTACATCTCTTAGAGATACATCAAAAATCGAAAAACTAGTTAAAGAAGAAAACGGACCTATATTCGTTACCAAGAATGGTTTTGAAAGCATGGTCATCATGAGAAATGATTATTATGACAACCACTTTTCTACTGAAGAAATAAAGGACGTTGTTTCGAATTCTTCTTCAATACTTTCTTGCAAAAAACAATCTAAGTCACTTGGATTTGTTAGGGTTATGGCTCCTTCCATTGAAGTAGAAGTAGGAAACGTTTCTTATAATGTTGCTCAAATTAAGAAAGCGTTAAAGAAGGCAGAAGAAAACGAAGTTGAAATAGTTTGCTTCCAAGAATTATCTATTTCTTCTTATACTTGTGGCGATTTTTTCTTAACCGATTCGTTATTGAATAAGTCTTTAGAAGGCTTAAAGGATCTTAAAGAATTTAGTAAGAGTTTAAATCTAGCTTTCTGCGTTGGTCTTCCTCTTCAAGTTAATAATAGTCTTTATAATGTTGCAGCTTTTATTCATAAAGGAAAGATATTAGGAATCGTGCCTAAGAAGAACATTCCTAATTATTCTGAATTTTATGAAAAAAGGTATTTCGACGAGGGAATTGAAGGTCCAATCGAGATTGAACTATTCGGAGAAAAAACATACTTCGGGACCAATCTTATTTTCGTAGATGAAGATTATCCTGATTTAAAAATTGGGATTGAAATATGTGAGGACCTTTGGGTTCCTTCTTCTCCGTCTTCATCTTTAGCATTAGCAGGGGCTACTTTGATTTTGAATCTATCTTCTTCTAATGAAACTGTATCTAAAGCTAACTATAGAAGAGACTTGGTTAGGATGAATTCTGCTAAATTAATATGCGGCTATGTCTATGCTGATTCTGGGATGGGCGAATCTACAACTGATCTAGTATTTTCTTCTCATCAAATCATTTGCGAGAACGGTTCAATCCTATCTGAAGCAAAACCATTTAAGTTTACTGATGCGATTTCTGATGTTGATATAGAAAAACTTTCTAATCAAAGAAGAAAGATGACTAGTTTTAAAAATAAACTACAAAACAATTATAAATATTTGACTTTTGCGCTGGATTTAAAGAAAAAAGACACGTTATTACGCCACTATAATAAGAATCCATTTATTCCGGAAAAAGAAGAAATTGATTTAGAAAGAGTTGAATCAATTTTAACAATGCAGGCTTATGGATTATTAAAAAGATTAAAGACTATTCATCAAAATAAAGTCATTATTGGGCTTAGTGGTGGGCTCGACTCGACCCTTGCTTTATTAGTAGCCCATGTTGCTTTTAAGATTGCTTCATATCCTTTTGAAAACATCTTAGCAGTTACTCTTCCTTGCTTTGGCACTAGCAAAAGAACTCATGATAATGCAAAGGCCTTATCAGAAGCATTGGGAGTTAGCTTTAAGGAAATCAACATTGCCTCAAGCGTTTCCTCTCACTTTAAGGAAATTGGTCATGATATAGATAACCATAATGTTGCTTATGAAAACGCGCAGGCTAGAGAAAGAACGCAGGTCTTGATGGATTTGGCAAATGACACAAATGCTTTGATGATTGGCACCGGCGATCTTAGCGAATTGTGCTTAGGCTGGTGCACATATAATGGGGACCATATGTCAATGTATGGGGTTAACGCATCAATCCCAAAGACTTTAGTTAGGTACCTATGTAGAGGTTATGCTGAATTAAATAAAAAGGCAGCCCCATCTCTTCTTGATATTATTGATACTCCTATTTCACCAGAACTCCTCCCTTTGAATAAGGGCCAAATCGAACAAAAGACCGAGGACAAAATCGGCCCTTATGAATTGCATGATTTCTTTATCTATCATCATTTAAGGTTTGGATATTCTCCTACTAAATTATTTTATTTAGCCCAAAGCGCATATAGAGATAGCTTGAGTAATGAAGAGATAAAGAAGTGGCTAAGGTTATTTTTCACCAGGTTTTACCATAACCAATTCAAAAGAAGCTGCCTCCCTGACGGACCCAAGGTTGGATCAGTTGCAATATCTCCTAGAGGTGATTTAAGGCTTCCTAGCGATGCTAGCGTTGACGATATTTTGAATGAGATAGATAGAATTATTTGTTAGTTTGTTTTATTTTAAATATAAGAAGGGAGTAAACACATGGCCGATAAGACAAAGGTTTATCACATTTCCAAAAGAAGTGACGGCAAGTGGGCTATTAAATTCGCTGGGGGCGAAAAGGTTATCAAGACCTTTGCAACCAAAGAAGAAGCTATGAAATATGGCGATGCTTTGGCCGGAAATCAGTCTGGAATTGTTTTGGTACATGCTTCAAAAGGCAAGAATGCCGGCAAGATCCAAAAACAATACAATTCTTTGAAGAACGTAAAATAATTATTTGATTACTATTTCTTTTCCATTCTATTATCGACGTATATTTCTACGACTTTATTAAAATGGGCGAGGCAATAAGGGCTTGGCATTTCATAATGTGATGCCATATCCATTATTATATTGTCTGGAACCCATTTTTCTTTTGGCCTAGTCTTGTTCCTTTCTAGACATTTTGAATAATCATTTAATTTCAATAATATCATTTCATAGAAATTGAATTCTTTTAGGTGACGGATAAAATAAAGCCTTCTTTCGTCATAAAGCATTGTTGTATCAAACACTACCGTTAATTCGTCATGTTCCAAAGCTAGCTTTTTGGCCCTGTTAATCATTTCTTTATAAACTGGAGTCATGTTGAAATAGGGAGGGAATTTATCATATCCTCCATATAAATCTTTTCTAACTTCATCGGCTGCGATTACATAAATTGCTTCTTTTGGGTGTCTAGATGCGTAACCTTTTGAATATGTTGATTTTCCTATCGCGGCAGGTCCGCATACCAATAAAAGTTTTTTCACAAGCAAATTCTATAATTTAAAGAAGTCGAATTCATTAACTAAATTAACTTTTCTAAACATTTTTGTTGTATTTGAGTTGATAATGTAAAAAGCGTGGATAAAATAAAGACATGGATAATTTTACAAGAGCCCAAGAAGACTTTGTTGAAGCCTTATTAATGTTAGAGGAACAAGGGCTACCTCTAGAAACTACTAAAGTCGCTCGCTTACTTAACGTATCTAAGCCTGCCGTTCACCAAATGGGTCACGAACTAATAGATAAAGGATTGATAACTAGAAAAGATTATGGCGACATGACTCTTACTGATGCAGGAAGAGAACTAGCAAGAAAGGTTTTTAACCGTCATAAGATATTAAAACAATTCCTTATTGAATTAGGCGTCTCTGAAGATGTTGCAGAAGATGATTGCTGCAAGATTGAACATGTAATTTCAGAAGAAACCTTCGAAGTGATCAAGAAAAAAATAGAAGAGAAATAATTATCTCTTTAAAGAATAGAAGTAGTTATAGACGTAGTGGCTATTTGCTTTATCTATGGCTTCTTCTTTTTCTTTTGCAAACATTAAATCAATCATTAGATCGGAATTTGTTTCAATTAGGGGAGATAAAAATTTGGCCTTTAACACGGCTAACTGTCTAGATGTATTGAATTCTTTCCTTTCTAGGTCTATTTCAAAGAATAAGTCGAATAAATCTAATAAATCGTTTTCTAATTCTATATATTTTTCTTTCGTTAAATTGTTCTTGTCTATTATCTTCGGATCTATTGAATTTATTTCTACATTAGATAGGATTTCTAAGAATTCAACTTCCTTGGTGGAAGATAATTCTTTTAGTTCATGTTTCATAAACCCTAGAAATAAGAAAGGAAAATTTTTGGCTGAAGAAATTGGAGTTAATTCAATTATTAATTTTTCTTTAATTTCAACGATTTGACTGTTCATGCTTGAAGCAATTTTACAATAAATTTCAAATATACTCATCCTCTTTGTTTATATCTTTGATTTTGAGTGTAAAATCTAATAGGAATGGATATGGCGATGAAAAAGGAAATAGCGATAATAGGTGGATCTAGTGCCGGATTATTATGTGCTCTTTCTTTATCTAGAAGAAAAGATTTATCTATTACAATATTTGAGAAAAACGATAGGTTAGGGAAGAAACTAAATGCAACTGGGAACGGACATTGCAATCTTTTGCCTTCTATTTTAGATGCCTCTTTTTATAACAATAATGAATACATGGGTCGCTTATTCAAGGAATTTAGCCTAGATAAATTGATTGATTTTTATTCGTCTAATGGGATTCCCTTGTTGAATAAAAACGGACTTTACTACCCATATTCTTTTTCTTCTAAATCACTTAACGAATATATTGTTACCTCTTTAAAAAACACTAATGTGAATATTAGATTGAATGAGAAACTTATTTCTTATAATCGATCTAACCGGGTCCAAATTAAAACCGATAAAGGAAATTATGAATTCGATAAGCTGATTTTTGCTTTAGGTGGCAAAAGTCAGCAAAATCTAGGAAGTGATGGTTCGTTGCTAACTTTATTTAAACAAAAAGGTTATGTTACTAGGGATTATTTCCCTATTTTATGTCCAATAAAAACAAAAGAAAAAACTGCCTCAATTGATGGAAAAAGACATCATGGGTTAGTTACTTTATTTAAAAATGGTAAACAAATCTATCAAGAAGATGGGGAAGTCTTGTTTAAAAAAGATGGGCTTTCTGGGATTGCTATTTTCAATTGCTCTTTCTTTATAGATAGAGATGATTGTTCTAAATATAAAATCAAAATAGATCTATTCCCCGAACTAGAAGAGAAGGAATTAACTGTCTTTCTAACCTCTGCATCAAAAAATGGATATACATCAATTTTCGAGAAAGAGATTTTGAACTATCTTTCTTTATTATTAAAACAAAATCACAAAGATATTAACGATTCTAATTTGGCTAGCATTTCTAAGAATCTATATTTCCAGCCATCGTCCTTATATGGATTTGATTCTTCTCAGGTTTCTAGTGGTGGGATTTGCCTAGATTCTCTTAATGAAGACCTTTCTTCCAAAATAGAGAAAGATGTTTATTTTATTGGAGAGATGGTTGATATTAACGGTATATGTGGGGGTTATAACTTGGCGTGGTGTTTGATTTCATCACTGCTAGCTATAAAAAATATATGAGATATTATCTTTCAAATTTGATTGTTGACGAAAACGAAACTGTAGAAAGCTTAAAACAAAAGATATCTAACCGTCTTTTGATTCCGGTTACATCTTTTAGATATCAAATTCTATTAAAGGAGAGCTTCTATTCGTTTTCTAAGTTAAGGACAAAAGTGGATTTAGAAATAGAGACAAGTGAATTTATTAGGGATACTTCTTTGTCTTTTATGCTTGAACAAAAAAGCTTTTCTTTTGTACCAAGAAAACTAAAGAACAGGCCTATTATTTATGGGGCAACTCTAAGTGGTTTATATGCTGGATTATATTTTGCTAGGTGTGGCTTAAATCCAATTATAGTGGACCCGTGTACTGATTTTTCATCAATAAACATAAAAGACATTAAGAATTCAAATGAAAATAATTGCCTCAGCGATCCCTTGTTTTATGGGGGTTATTTAGATTTCTCTTCTTCTAGCTCCATAACTAGTTTTCTTAAGAAAGATATCGAAGAAAGAATTAATCTAAAATTAGGTTATGAACGTTATTATTTCATTACTTCTACTCAAACCTTTCTTTTGGCTAATTCTCTTAAGGAGGAGATTATTTCTTTAGGTGGAGAATTCTATTTTTCATCGTTTATTAAGTCAGCCAAAACTTTATTTGGAAATTTGAAATCTGTAGACGTTAGAACCCCTGAAGGGATTATCACTTTTAAGTGCAATTGTCTTTTTATATCCTTGCTTAACAATTGCCCTTTGATTAAAAAAGAAGACATTGATACCTATCTAGGTTTTTGCTTCCAAAATAAGGAAAGAGACGTGAAAAATGCTCTTTATGGGAATTATAGAATCAGAATCCTTTATTTATTGAACATCCTGATAATAATTCATCTTCTAGTTGGATTAATATATTCCCTCTTCCTTCTTCGCTTTGTCCTTATGTAGATTTATTTGGAAATAGAAACGTTTCCTTAAGAGTAAAAGAAGACAATAATTTAGGCTATTATTCTGGTATCTTATTAAAAAAACTAGATAAAAAAGACATGCCTACATCCATCGATATAGATGCCTTTATTTATTCTTTGTTAACTAGTGGTTATAGAAGTTATAGCATGGCTTTGCCTTGCTCTAACGTTGAAGAGTTCTTGCATAAAGAAGAGCCTTATAAGATGGGCGTATTAAAAGGGGATTTTGAACAAGGATTATTCTTATCATCAATGTCTTCTTTGCTAAACAACGAAATTTCACTCTCTTTTAATAAGAAGATTTATGAATTGATCCGTCATTACCCTTTCTTTTTCTCGACTTCAATCATAGTAAGCGGATTCTACATTTATAGAAGACTTAAACCAGGCGTTGTTAGTTCAAATTTTGGGTTATCAAATTGCAAGGGAATTTATAGCCTAATTAACGAAAATAATCGACCCATGGATGTATCTAACGCTTCTTTCAATGGTTTGAAAGTAGCTTTTGATTACCTCTCAAATCAATATTAATTTGTTTCATTATCCATCTTATGTTTGCTCTTTTTGGAACCTTGGATTTTTTAAAAATTGTTAGTCCTAGTGCAAAACTTGATTGACTATCTTTAAAAGATAGACTTTAATTAGTAGCGGTTTTCCAAAACTTTCTACGAGGTAAAAATATGAATTCAAGTAACTCAATGCGTAATTATGAAGTCATGAGACCAATAAATGTTGTTATATTTTTGGTTCTTTTATGCGGATTTGGCGCTTTAGGAATCTATTATGGCGGATTAGTCACCCCATTCATTTTGTTAGGCAAAGGTGCTGTCGTTAATTTGCCAACTACTAGCTACGCTCTTAACTTAATGTTAGGTGCAATCGGATTTGCTGGATTCGCCATTTCTTTATATGGCTTTATTGTTTCTTTGATTTCGATTGTTAAAAGAAATGATGACTATACAGTTAAGGCCTTTGCTTCCTATATTGCCTTAGGATATGTTGCCTGCGTTGCTTTCTTCTTGAATGCTGCTTGGGTTTATAGACTTACCACTACAAATAATGGTTATAACGAATTCGGCTACATCATCACTTTATATGTCATTGCCCTTATTGTTTTATTAATTGCCACTAACGTTCCGCTTGTTAAATTATTCGGTGAAGAAAAGACTGCAAACAAGACCATGAAGACAATAGCAGGGGCTGCATTTGCCGTTAACTTCGGCCTTTGCCTCCCTGTTGCTTTAACTTATTTCTCCGTTCTTGGAAAAGTATTCAATCAATCTTCGGTCATTACTATGAAATTAGGCGTCTATTCCTTATTGACCTTAGTTGCTACTTTAGTTTCCTTGGCTGCTTTCATTATGTTTGAAAAAGCTGATAAGCAAGGAAAGGAAGGCAAGGCTGGCTTCTATCTATTTGGTCTTTCTACTTTAGTTGATGCCGGTGCCCTTATTACTTGTGGTGTCTTCTCAACTCTATATTCCAAAATCAAAGTCAACTTCATGTCTGCAAATCTAGAATTTGCCTATAGCACTGAATTTGCTGTTATGTCCTATATCCTTGGGATATTGCTTGTCTTAGCTTGTGTCGGAGTTGTTATATATTCAATCGTTCCACATAAGAAAAAGGCTATAGAAACTAATTTCTAATAAATAATTAGTAATTATGGGTGCCAGCAAGGTGCCCTTTTTATTTGTTTATAAAATCCCTATCTACTTTAATAATTTCATCATAAGAAGAAAGGACTTCTTCGCTAGGTTCTTCAAATTGGCTATTAAGCCTTTTCATCACATCTAAGGGGACAATTCTATTTTGTTCTCTTTCTTCATTTTGCTTTAGACATTGTTTAAATGGTAGTGGAAACAAAACTAATATATGTTTATCAAAGATAGGAGTGTTATCAAAATAAAACATCCTGAATTTGTTTTCTAAATTGGTAGCGTCAGCAATAACGGTAGAATCCTCGTTATTTAACGCGTAGTCATTTATTCTTTTTAAGAAAGTATCCCAAACTAGCTTTTCATTTGAGAAGTTTTGCACCCCTCCAAATAACTCAAGTCTTAGTTCATCGCTAGAGACTATAAAAACATTTTTATGGCTTTGTTTATATAGATTTGCCCATGTTGATTTTCCTGAGCCTGGGATTGCAGAAAGTAGATAGAAAGTTTTCACCTTCATATCCTAGACTTTGTAAACTCTTCTTTCCATACTAACTTTGGTTTATAAGATTCTTTTTATCTAAAAAATATATTTTTTAACGAAATTCTTTCAGTTTACCCACCTTGCTAATTTTGCTAGAATAGAAACCATGGAAGAATTCATTCAAATTAAAAATAAGAAATTCGTATTAACACTAGAGAAGGCAGTTCATGAGGATCATTCTACTTATATTTGTACTTGGTCTGGACGTACTTATTTGCTTAGAACATACAAAACTGGTTTTGAAAAAGCTTTAGCAGATTATAGGGAATTAAAGCATGCCGGCATCAATATGGCTAAGATGTGTTTCCATGATGATGTAAACCATGTAATTGTCTTTGATTATTTCCCTGAAGAAGATTGTCTAGAAGCCTTATCAAAAGGACCTCTAGGCCAACAATATTTTGATGCCTTATTCGCTTTATATAGATTTGCTAGGTTTTCTAAGGTTTCTTTAGACTGGGAACCACAAAACTTCATGCTTAGGGGTAGTCAAATGTTCTATCTTCCAACCAAATGGGAAAGAATGAACGAATCCAATAAACTTGAAAAAGAAGGAATCCGTACTTGGTTTCTAGGTAAAGAAGGACATGCCTTATTAAAAAGAAAAGGATATGATGAAGCTTCTTTACCGATGTTAAGTGAAGAGCAGGTCAATAAAGAGATTGTTCTAGAAGCTGTTAAGAATTGGTAATTTAGAAGTAAAGGAGGCTCCTATTGAGAAATGGGTGCCTTTTTATTTTATTTGGTATATAATCTAGCCCGCTGTTACCTCGGTACCCAGCGTAAAAAAATCAGGAGGACAAATCATGTCTAATAAAACCGTTTTAAAAATCGCCCAAAATGGAATCGTTGGAGCGATTTATTTTTTGCTTTGTTTCTTGCTCCAAAGCATTTCTTTTGGAACAATCCAAGTTAGGATTGCGGAGATTCTAGGTTTATTATGTTTCTTTAGGCCAGATTTTATAATAGGTGTAACACTTGGTTGTTTCCTTGCTAATTTGCAGTCTACATTAGGCTGGCCAGATATATTAATTGGAACAGTTGCTACATTAATTAGCTGCACCCTCATAGCTTTTGCTTCACCTTCATTACTAATCGCATGCTTATATCCAATTGCCATCAATGCCTTTGTAGTAGGGGCTGAATTGTGTTGGTTATTAGATATCCCTTGGAGTGAATATTTCTATCAATCTGGCATGGTTGGGGCAGGTGAAACAATTTCGATGATAATCGGCTATGCGTTCTTTATGCTAATGAAACGAAATAAAGGGTTTATGAACGTCTTAGACCCAATAAAACATCGCGATTTTGTTTGGTAGGCTTTATATTTAACAAATAAATATATACAATCATCTCCATGGACAAAAAATTCTATCTCGAAACAACTCACGTTGATTCTTCCTCTAAAGCTAGGAACGGTATTTTGCATACTTGGCATGGAGATGTTTTAACCCCAATGTTTATGCCAGTAGGCACTAATGCTACAGTAAAATGTTTGACTCCAGTGCAAGTAAGCGAATGTAATTCTGGAGTAATTCTAGCCAATACTTATCACCTTCACCTTAGACCAGGAGAAGAAATAGTAAGAAAAGCCGGCGGATTACATAATTTCATGGATTACCATGGGCCAATTTTAACTGATTCTGGTGGATTCCAGGTATTTTCTCTTGCCCAAAGAAGGAAAATAAGCGAAGAAGGGGTCATGTTCAGGAATGAAATCGATGGAGGGAAAGAATTCTTTTCCCCTGAAGTTGCAATTGCTATAGAAGAAGCCCTTGGGGCGGATATCATCATGTCATTTGATGAATGCATCCCTTACCCAGTGACTTATGATTATGCAAAAAAGTCTACCGACAGAACGATACGATGGGCTAAAAGAGGATTAGCGGCACATAAAAGAGAAGACCAAGCCTTATTTGGAATTGTCCAAGGTGGCGCCTATACAGACTTAAGGGAATATTGCGCTAAAGAACTTGCTGCTTTAGATTTCCCAGGCTATTCAATTGGAGGTACTTCTATTGGAGAGCCGAAGGAAGTCTGCTTCCAGATGATTAAAGATGCGGTTAGGTATCTTCCTTTTGATAAACCACGTTACCTAATGGGAGTAGGATCAATTGATTATATTCTTGAAGGGATTGAAAACGGGGTTGATATGTTTGACTGTGTTCTTCCTACTAGATTAGCTAGGCACGGGGCTTTATTAACAACTCATGGCAGGATTAATATCCAACGCGCCCAATATAAAGAAGATTTCACTCCTCTTGATGATGAATGCGATTGCTATGCCTGCACCCATTTCACTAAGGCCTATTTGCATCATCTATATAAGGTTAATGAAGAATTAGGGAAGACATTGAATTCTATTCATAACATACGTTTCCTAATAAGGGTTGTCGAAGGTGCTAGAAAAGCTATCGCCGAAGATAGATTTAAGGAATATAAAGAGCACGTATATGCAAAATTCGGCTCTAAGAAGGGTTTCTAATGGATATAAATTTATTTGATTTTGATTTACCTGAATCTTTAATCGCCCAGTCTCCATCTTCAAAAAGAGATGAATGCAGGTTATTGGTAGTAGATAGGGAACATAAGACTTATGAAGACAAGCTTTTTAAGGACATTATTTCCTATTTGAAGCCGGGCGATGTCTTGGTTAGAAATAATACAAAAGTCATACCTGCTAGATTAATTGGAACGAAAGAAGAAACAAAAGGACATTGCGAGGTCCTCCTTTTGAAACAACTAGAAGAAAAAGATACTTGGGAATGTCTTGTTGGCAATGCCCATTCTGTAAAAGAGGGGACCCATGTATCATTTGGAGATGGTTCGCTTAGGTGCGAATGTGTCAAAGTCCTTCCTGAAGGAATACGTCATATGAGGTTTATATATGAGGGTATTTTCCTTGAGGTTTTAGAACGTCTAGGCAAGATGCCTCTTCCTCCATATATCAAAAAGCAAATTTCCAATAATGATGATTACCAAACCGTATATGCTAAAGTACCTGGATCAGCAGCAGCCCCAACCGCAGGATTCCATTTTACTAAAGAACTATTCGATAAGATCATTGATATGGGGTGTGAAGTGGTGGACATTACTTTAAATATTGGGCTAGGAACTTTTAGACCAGTAAAAGTAAGCGATACAAAAGATCACGTCATGCATTCTGAATTCTTCCATATGGATCAAAAAGCTGCTTCTATTTTAAATAAGGCAAAGTCTGAAGGAAGAAGAATAATTGCAATAGGTACAACTTCGGTTAGAACCCTAGAATCCATTTATGGGAAATATGGTAAATTTGTTGCTACATCTGAAGATACTTCAATATTTATCAATCCAGGTTACGAATATAAAGCAGTAGACGCCTTGATTACCAATTTCCATTTACCTAAATCAACATTAGTAATGCTTGTATCAGCCTTTATGGGTAGGAATTTCACATTATCTTGTTATAAACACGCAGTCGAAGAGAAATATCGTTTCTTCTCCTTTGGGGATGCTATGTTTATATATGGGAAATACGATTATTCAAAGAATCTAGAGGATTAAAGTGGATAAGATTAATTATTATCTAGTTAGCCTAGAAGAATTAAAGGAAATTAAAGGAAGACCAAGTATGCTCCTTCATGCTTGCTGCGGTCCTTGCTCTACTTTTCCTCTTACCTTCCTTTGCCCTCATTTTGATGTAACGATCTATTACAACAATTCAAATATCTTTCCTGAGCAAGAATATAGCCGCCGCTTAGAGGAATTAAAAAAGTTCCTTGAATACTTCAAAAGGGATTATGGATATAACGTTAAACTTATTATTCCTAAATACGATAATAAGGAATATAACCAGTTCCTTTCTAAGTATGAAGGAGAAAAAGAAGGCGGGGAGAGGTGTTTTGCCTGTTATGAAAAAAGAATGGCAGAGGCTTATCAATTCGCAGAAGATAATGGATATCAGTATTTTTCGACAGTAATGACAGTTTCAAGGCAAAAAAATTCCCAAAAACTCAATGAAATTGGCAAAAAATTAGAGAAATTGCATCCGAACACCAAATATTTCTATAGTGACTTTAAAAAGAACAAGGGGCAAGATAAGGTTAGCGAAATGAGGAAATTCTATAATCTTTATGCCCAGCAATATTGCGGCTGCTACCTTTCTTATAGGGAATATCTGGTCAGGGAAGAAAACAAGAAGAACAAAGAACTAATAGAAAACCAAAATAAACAAGAAAAAATATAAAAGTTTGTGCACCGTGCACAATAAAATGATGTTTTTCTAAGTTGTTTCGATGCCATCGGACTTTTAATTTAGCCTATTACCTAAAATTAGTCAAAAGTGGGCATCAATTCGAAAATATTTGTAAATTTGTTGTTGACTACGCGCACGTGAGTAGGTATATTTTTTCACGCTGGCGCTTGCGTTGAAATGCGAGGTTGCTGACACACCTACAGGCGTTGTCATGATAAGGTGGTCAGGGAATTCGCATTGAGCAAACGTTAAGAAGCCTGAAAAAAGTCATAGGAGGAACATTCATGGCAAAAGAAAAAGCGATCCGCGTACGCTTAATGGCTTATGATCACAAGATTCTAGACTTAGCCGTCGAAAAGATCTTACAAGTAGCCAAGACTACCGGAGCTGGTGTAAAGGGACCAATCCCTCTACCAACAGAAAAGCAGGTCTATACCGTTCTCCGTGCAACATTTAAATATAAAGACGCACGTGAACAATTCGAGATCCGCACACACAAGAGGTTGATTTATATTACCAACCCACAAAAAGAAACCGTCGAACAACTTAGAAGATTAGATTTACCTTCTGGTGTTGAAATCGACATCAAGTTATAAGGAGGACCTAATTCATGAAATCCATCATCGGAAGAAAAATGGGCATGACCGAGGTCTTTGCCCCAGACGGAACAATGTATCCAGTAACCGTCATTGAGGTGCTCCCAAACGTTATCATCGGCAAGAAGACAAAAGAAAAAGATGGCTATGAAGCTATCCAAGTTGGTTATGAAGATAAGGCCGAACGCCACTTAACCAAAGCCGAAAAGGGCATCTACAAGAAAGCTGGAGTCGCCACTAAAGAAGCAATGTATGAATTAAAGGGCGACGAAGTTTATGGCAAAAATGTTGGCGAAACTCTTACCTGCGATTTATTCAAGACTGGTGAAGTAGTTGACATCATCGGCCATAACAAAGGTCATGGTTACAGCGGTACCATCAAGAAGTACCATCACCATATCGGACCTAAAGGACATGGTTCCGGTTACCATAGGCAAATCGGTTCCTTAGCTAACAATGGTCGTGACAACAACCGTGTTATCCCAGGAAAGAAAATGTCCGGACATTGGGGACCAGAACAAGTTACCATCCTCAACGTCACAATCATCGAGAGCAATCCTGAAAAGGGCTACATCTTAGTCAAGGGCGGTGTCCCAGGACCAAAGAAGGCCATTGTCATGCTTCGCTCCCCAGTCAAGAAGCAATTCCGTACCCCAGTAGTCAAGGAAATCCTTGATGTTGCTGCTAAGGAAGAAGCTAGCAAGAAAGGAGAATAACCATGGCTGAAAAAACTGTTTCATTAAAGGTTATTAACCTTAAAGGCGAAGAAGCCGGAACAATCAAAGTATCCGCTTCTGTATTCGGTGTCAAGGATGCCAATCCACAAGTCATCAAAGACGCTGTCACCGTTTATCAATCAAACCTTCGTCAAGCTACTGCTAAAACCAAGAAGCGTCACGAAGTCCATGGAACCAACAAGAAGCCATGGAGACAAAAGGGAACCGGCCGTGCCCGTTCTGGTGACTGCAAGTCGCCAATCTGGGTTGGCGGTGGAACTGTATTTGGACCAGATGGCAACCAAAATTACAAGTTATCCCAAAACAAGAAGGCTCATAACCTTGCCTTACGCGCTGTCTTATCAGAAAAGGCAAATAATGGCCTAGTAGTTGTTGACTCACTCGAACTTGAAAAGGCTTCCAGCAAGGAATTCTCCCTTGCCTTAAAGTCAATGAAAGTCGAAGGAAAGACCTTAGTGGTAGTCGATGGTGAAAACGACAAGTTGATCCTCTCTGCTAGAAACATTGCTAATGTCGGTCTTACCGAAGTTGACAATATCGCCGTTTACGATGTCCTAAACTTCAAAAACATTGTTGTTTCTAAGGACGGAATAAAGAAAATCGAGGAGGCTTTGAAGTAATATGGCTGAAGAAGTTAAAGAAGTTGTGGCTACCGAAGTTGCCCCTAAGAAGGAAACCAAGAAAGCCAAGAAGACTAAGGAAGCCAAAGTTGAAGAAAAGAAAGTAACCTTCCCAAAGGCTACTGCTCATGACTTCAAGGTTATCGAGGCTCCTCACATCACTGAAAAGAGCATGGCTCTTATGCAAAATGCCAACAAGGTTACAGTCAAAGTTGCCTCTAACGCCAACAAGATTGAAATCAAGGAAGCATTCGAGCATATATTCCAAGTCAAGGTTGTTGATGTCAAAGTCTCTAATCAAAGAGCTAAGCAAACAACTAGAGGCGGACGCTACAAGGGAACAATCGCCGGATTCAAGAAAGCTGTTGTCACCATTGAAGAAGGTCAAGCCATCGACTTGTTCAAAGAGTAAGGAAACCACCCTTCTATATATAAATAAGGATATATAGATAAAGAGTCTAATATAGGAGAAAAAAATGGCTATTAGAACCTACCGTCCATATACGAAGAGTAGACGTTCCATGACAAACTCTACCTTCGAGGACATCACAAAATCGACTCCTGAAAAATCGCTACTCGCCCCTAAGAAACATACGGGCGGACGTAACAATCAGGGTCACATCACCTGCCGCCACATTGGTGGAGGAAACAAAAACCGTTATCGTATCATTGACTTCCGTCGTGTTAAGGATGATATCCCAGCAACCGTCAAAGCCATCGAATACGATCCAAATAGAAACGCTAACATTGCCTTAATCTGCTACGCTGATGGGGTCAAATCCTACATCATCGAACCACAAGGCTTAAAAGTTGGTGACAAGATTGTTTCTGGAAAAGCAACCGATATCAAAGTCGGAAACTGCTGCGAACTTCAAAACATTCCTGAAGGTACCTTCGTTCATAACCTAGAACTTCAACCAGGCAAAGGTGCTCAAATGTGCCGTGCCGCTGGAACTAGCGCCCAGGTACTTGGCATTGATGGAAATTATGTCATTGTCCGTCTTGCCTCTACAGAAATGAGAAAGTTATTAAAGAATTGCCGTGCTACCATCGGTATCGTCGGTAACGAAGATTATAACTTAATTAACTTAGGTAAAGCTGGTAAGACCCGCTGGAAGGGCGTCCGCCCAACAGTCCGTGGTTCTGCCATGAACCCAAATGATCACCCTCACGGCGGTGGTGAAGGTAAGTGCCCTGTCGGACGCGATGCCCCACGTACCCCATGGGGTAAGCGTAGCCAAGGTGTCAAGACCCGCCACGTTAAGAAGAATTCCACTCGTCTAATAATAAGACGTAAGTCGGATAAGAAGTAAGGAAGGAGATAGAACATGTCACGTTCACTTAAAAAAGGACCATTCGTGGATGAATACCTTCTCAAGAAGGTTGAAGCCCTCCAAAAGTCCGGAAAGAAAGAGATCATCAAAACCTGGTCTCGCCGCTCGACGATCTATCCCGCCTTCGTCGAACAAACATTCGCTGTCTACAATGGACATGAACACATCACTGTTTATGTTACTGAAGACATGGTTGGACACAAACTTGGCGAATTCGCCCCAACCAGAACCTTCCCTGGCCACCATGGGAATAACGTCGGTGACCAAGCTGCTAAGAAATAAGGAGCGTAATAATGGCTGAAGAAACTAAGAAGACAGTTAAGAAAACTGCCGCTAAGAAAACTACAACCAAAAAGGCTGCCCCAAAGAAAGAAGCAGTCAAAAAGGTTGAAAAAGAAGAAGTTAAAGAAGAAGTCGTCAACGAAGTAAAAGACGTCAAGGCCGCTAAGAAAGAAGCTAAAGCCGAAGCCAAAGCTGCCAAGAAGGCTGCTAAGGAAGAAGCCAAGGCTGCTAAAGTTACCAAGGTTGAGGAAAAAGCCCCTGTTACCGAAGCAAGATGCTTCGCTAGGGACGTCCGTATCACCCCACGTAAAGTTAGATTCGTAGCCGATGCTGTTAGAGGAAAAGATGTATCTGTTGCCCTTGGAATCTTATCCAAGACCAACAAGGTTGCCGCTGCTCCAGTAGCCAAGGCCATCAAATCTGCTGCCGCTAATGCTGTCAATAACTTCGGGATGGATAAATCTTCTCTCTATGTCGCTGAGATTCAAGTCTCTGATGGACTAAAGATCAAACGCTTCATCCCAAGGGCGAAAGGCTCTGCCTCGCCAATCATTAAACGCAACGCTAACCTATTAGTTGTTGTCAAGGAAAGAAATTAAGGAGGACCGAAAGAAAATGGGACAAAAAGTCAATGCAGTCGGAATGCGTGTTGGCATCAATCGCGACTGGAATTCTAAATGGTTCGCCTCTAAGAAAGAATATGGAGACTTCCTAGTTGAAGATATCGCCATCCGTAAATATCTCGACAAAGAATTAAAGAACTCCATGTTATCTCACATTACTATCGAACGTGTAAAAACCGATAAGAATGGTCATAATGTCAAAGTATCCGTCTACGTCGCCCGTCCAGGTGATGTCATCGGACAAGATGGAGCCAATGTTACCCGTCTTACCAAGGAACTTGGCAGGATCGTAAAATCTGGTGCCGTCAAGCTTGATGTTGTCGAAGTTAAGAATCCTGACTTGGATGCTACTCTAGTTGCTAAATGGATTGCTAGCGAACTCGAAAATCGTGCCGCCTTCCGTTCTACAATGAAAAAAGCCATCCAAAGGATGAAGAAAGCTGGCGCAAAAGGAAGCAAAACCTTATGCTCTGGACGTCTTGGCGGTGCTGAAATCGCTAGACGTGAAGGATATAAAGATGGAGTCATCCCTCTTCATACCCTACGTGCTGATATCGACTTCGCCCACGTTCCAGCTTCTACCACCTATGGAAACATCGGTGTCAAAGTCTGGATCTGCCGTTCCTTAAATAAGGCAGGAACTGAAGAAGTCAACGAACCAGCTCCACAACAAAATGCCCGTCCAAATTTCCCAAGGAATAATGGACGCCGCCCAATAGCAAAAGGAGGCAATAAAGATGCTACAACCAAAGCGCGTTAAATATCGCCGTCCTCATGGCCTCAAATATGAAGGAAAAGCCAAAGCCGGCACCAGTGTCGACTTCGGTGAATACGGATTAGTAGCCACTGAAGGAAATTACGTTACCGATCACCAAATCGAATCTGCTCGTATCGTCTTGGCCCGTTATACTGACCGTGCTGGGAAAGTCTGGATCAGAATCTTCCCACACTTAGCAAAGACCAAGAAACCAGCTGAAGTTCGTATGGGTAGCGGTAAAGGAAGCCCAGAAGGATGGGTAGCCGTCGTCAAGAAGGGAACTGTTCTCTTCGAAATTGGTGGCATCGATCCAGTCAAAGCCCAAAAGGCCCTTCATCTTGCCGGATATAAACTTCCAGTCAAGACCAAGGTCATCAAGAGGGAAAAAGCTCTCTCCCAAGCTGAATTACTTAAGATGGAAGAGGTTCATGAATCTTCTCTAGAAGCTATTGAAAAAGAAGATGAAATCAAGGTTGAAACCGTTTCTGATACCGGAAACGAAACCCCAACCGAAGTTGAAAATAAGGAGGCCAAGTAATGGAAGTTAAAGAATTCCGCGAACTAACCTCGGAAGAACTCGCTAAGAAAATCTACGAGTTAAAGGAAGAATTGTTCGAATTACGCCGCAAAAAGGCCGTTGGACAATTAGAACATGGCGAAATGGTCCGCAACGTTAGAAAAGACCTCGCCAAAGCCGAAACTGTCAAGCGTCAAAGAGAACTTGACATTGCTAAATAAGGAAAGGAGATATAACTAATGGAAAGAAATCATCGTGCCTTAGTACAAGGCGTTGTCACTTCCACCAAAATGGATAAGACTATCGTTGTTACTGTCTCTACCGAACGCAATGCCCATCTTTACACCAAAAGAGTAGGCTATTCCAAGAAATATTACGTTCATGATGAGAACAATCAAGCCATTGTTGGTGATACAGTCACCATCATGGCCTGCCGTCCTTTATCTAAAACAAAAAGATATCGCTTAGTCTCCGTCGTCTCTCACGCCGCTTTAGCCGAAAAGGCTAGCGAAGTCGAAGCCGACTTAGAAGCTAAGGAAGGTATTTCCGCTAAGGAGGGAGAATAATGATTCATAATGAAACCAGCCTAGTAGTCGCCGATAACTCCGGTGCCCGCTCGGTCAAAGTCTTCCGCCTTTACGGAGGAAGCCATCGCAAAGTATCTTCTATCGGAGATGTCGTCTTATGTTCCGTCAAAGATGCTATTCCAAATGGCAAAGTTAAGAAAAGCGATGTCGTCAAGGGAGTTATTGTCAGGGTTAAGCACCCAGTCCTCCGCAAGGATGGATCCACAATTGCCTTCGATGACAATGCTATCGTATTAATCGACAATGATGGCAACCCAATTGGCACTCGTGTCTTTGGCCCAGTTGCCCGTGAACTTCGTGATAAGGGATACATGAAGATTATATCCCTTGCCGTCGAGGTGTTATAAGGAGAGAGATATGAATATCAAAAAAGGTGATAAAGTTATCGTCATCTCCGGCGCCGACAAAGGCAAGGAAGGTATCGTCCAACGCGTTTACCCTAAGCTAAACAAAGTCGTCGTTGAAGGTGTCAACGTACATAAGAAACATAAGAAACCAACCCAATCTGTTCCAGAAGGTTCGGTCATTGATATGTATGTACCATTCGATGCTAGCAATGTTGCTCTCATCGATCCAAAAACCAAAAAGCCAACCCGTGTCCACATGGGCATGGTAAAAGGTAAGAAGGTTCGCCTGGCCAAGTCTGGTGAATCTCTAGATAAATAAAGGAGGAAGCTAGAATGGCAACTGAAACAAAAAAGGCCGCTAAGGCTGCCCCTAAGAAAGCAAAGAAAGTTGAAGCAGCGGAAGTAGTTACAAACGAAACCAAAGCCGAAAACCGTCTTTACAAGAAATACAAGGAGACCATTGTCCCTGAATTAGTTAAGGAATTTAACTATTCAACCGTAATGCAAGCTCCAAGGATTGAAAAAGTCGTCATCAACATCGGTGTTGGAGATGCTACCGCAAATTCCAAAGCCCTTGATGATGCTGTCAATGACTTATCTATCATCACTGGTCAACATCCAGTTGTTACCAAGGCTAAGAAGTCCATCGCTACCTTCAAGGTTAGAGAAGGACAAGCTATCGGAACAAAAGTTACCCTCCGTGGTGCTAGGATGTATGAATTCCTTGATAAATTAGTCTCAATCGCCCTTCCACGTGTTCGTGACTTCCGTGGCGTTAGCAAAAATGCCTTCGATGGTCATGGTAATTACACCCTCGGTATCAAAGAACAATTGATCTTCCCAGAAATTGACTATGATAAAGTAGCCAAGGTCCGTGGTATGGATATTGTTATCGTAACTACCGCAAATTCCGATAAAGAGGCCTATGCTCTTCTTGAAAAGATTGGCATGCCCTTTAGGAAATAAGGAGAAAGTTCATGGCTAAGAAAAGTTTAATTGCTAAAGAACAAAGAACACAAAAATTCGGTGTTCGCGAATATACCCGCTGCAAAAGATGCGGACGTCCTCACGGGGTCATCCGCCGCTTCGGATTATGCCGTATCTGCCTAAGAGAATTAGCCTACAAAGGTGAAATCCCAGGCATGAAGAAGGCTTCATGGTAATGAAAGGAGACTAATAAAATGAATGCAGATCCAATAGCAGATATGCTCACTCGTATCCGTAACGCTAACAAATTACGTTACGAAGAAGTCTCCATGCCAACTTCCAAAATGAAAGAAGGCATTGCCGAGATTTTAAAGAACCAAGGCTTTATTACTTCATATCGCCTTGAAGAAAACGAAGGCAAGAAAACCCTTGTCATCGTCTTGAAATATAGCTCCAGTGGCGAAAGAGTCATCACTGGCTTAAAGCGTATATCAAAACCAGGTCTTCGTATCTATAGCGAAGCCGACAAAATCCCAAGTGTTCTCAAAGGACTTGGAATCGCTATCGTTTCTACCCCAAATGGCCTATTAACCGACCATCAAGCTAGAAAGCAACACGTTGGCGGAGAAATCCTTTGCTACGTTTGGTAATATAGGAGGAAGAAATAATGTCAAGAATCGGATTTAAACCCGTCGTTCTTCCTGAAGGAGTTACTGCCGAAATCAAAGCTGGACTTGTAACTGTTAAAGGACCCAAAGGCGAATTAAGCGTTGTTGTTCCAAATAACGTCAGCGTCGAGGAAAAAGGAAACGAACTTCTCTGCCATAGAGCTGGAGAAGATCAAATCGACCTAGAATTGCATGGTACCACCAGAGCCAACTTACATAATGCTGTCACTGGTGTCCATGAAGGATTCAAAAAAGAATTAGAGATCTCTGGTATCGGTTATCGTTGCGCTATGCGCGGAACTGACCTAGTTCTCAATGTAGGTTTCTCCCACGAAGTAGTCATCCATCCTCTTGATGGAGTCAAAGTCTCTACTACTGATGAAACCCACATCGTTGTTGAAGGTATCGATAAGCAAAAGGTTGGACAAACCGCTGCATTAATCCACGATACCAAGCGTCCTGAACCATATGGTGGTAAGGGAATTAAGTACAAAGGCGAAGTTATCATCCGTAAGGAAGGTAAGAGAGCCGGTGCTACTGGTAAGAAATAAGGAGCGATAAAATGATTGAAAAGAAATCAAGAAACGCGATTCGCGAACGTCGCCATCTCCGCGTAAGAGAAAAAGTTAGCGGAACTGCTGCTAGACCACGTCTTTGCGTCTTTCGTTCCAATAAGCATATCGAAGCCCAAATCATCGATGATGTCAAAGGCGTTACATTAGTTTCCTCTTCTTCCGTTTCTTTAAAATTAAGTAACGGTGGAAATTGCGAAGCTGCTGCAACCGTTGGTGCCGATCTTGCCAAAAAGGCCGTTGCCAAAGGAATTGAAGAAGTTGTCTTCGATCGTGCAGGTTATATATATCATGGGCGCGTTGCTGCTCTAGCCGAAGCCGCTAGAGAAAACGGGCTCAAGTTCTAAGGAGAATGACCATGGAAGAAGAAAATAAGATTGTTGCGGAAGAAGTTGCTTCCGAACCAACCGTTTCTGAAGAAGAAACAAATGAAACCCGTGGCAATGAACCTCACGGTTCCGTTTCTGCCTCTAGACCTGGCGATAGGAAATATGGAAACCACAAAGGCCGTCCTTCCGAAAGGAGAGGTGGTCGTGGTGGATTCAGAAAGAATACTGATGACCTTCAAGAAAGAGTAGTCGCCATCAACCGTATCTCCAAGACTGTCCAAGGTGGAAAACATATGCGTTTCTCCGCATTGGTCGTTGTTGGTGATGGAAATGGTAAGTATGGATTTGCCCTTTCTAAGTCTGGTGAAGTACCAGATGCCATCAAGAAGGCTCTTGCCAAGGCAAGAAAGAACATGGTCTCCATCGAAATCGGTAAGAATGGCACTATTGCCCACGAAGTCGTTGGTGTCTATGGCTCAACCAAAGTCGTTATGAAGCCAGCCCGTCCAGGTACTGGTATCGTTGCTGGTGGACCAGTTAGAGCCGTCGCCGAACTCGCTGGACTTAAGAACTTAGTTTCCAAAGTCTACGGTTCCCGCGCTCCAATCAATGTTGTCCGTGCCGTCAATGCCGGATTAACTTCCTTAAAGTCCTATGATGAAGTCATGGTACTTCGTGGACTAAAAAGCGAAGACGAAATAAAGGCAAAGAAGGCTAGCAAGGTTGCTTCTAAAAAAGAAGAAGCCGTGAAAGGAGATAAATAATGTCATCCCTACACACACTATCTAATGTCGAAGGAGCTAGAATCGACTCATTCCGTAAAGGAAGGGGAAGAGGCTCTGGAAATGGTAAAACTGCCGGAAAAGGCATGAAGGGACAAGGCGCCCACGCCCATACCAAGAAAAATGGCTATGAAGGTGGACAAACCCCAATTGCCAGACGTTTACCAAAATTCGGTTTCCGTAAGTCTCACAAGAATCGCCGCATCGTATTTGCTACCGTCAATTTGGAGAAATTAAATGTCTTCAATGATGGGGATGTAGTAAATGCCGCCACTTTACTTGAAAAGAATATCGTGAAAAAAGAGCTCGATGGCGTTAAAATTCTCGGCAGGGGGAAACTAACCAAGAAATTGGTAGTCGAAGCCAAGGCTTTCTCTGCTTCTGCTAAGAAGGCCATTGAGGATAACGGCGGTCAAGCCAAGGTAATTGAATAATGAAAAAGTTCGTCTCGATTTTTAAAAACAAAGAAATTGTTGGTCGTATTTTCTTCACGATCATGGTTCTATTCGTCGTCAGAATCGGGGCGGCTATTACAGTCCCGGGCGTATCGACTAGCGAAGAACTCTCAAATGCACTAAATTCAGGGAATGCCATCGCCATGATGAACATCCTTGGAGGTGGTGCATTGTCTAACTTCTCCGTTTTTGCCCTTGGTGTTTCACCTTATATCACCGCCCAGATTATCATCCAATTGTTGTCTAAAGACGTACTTCCTGCCTTGACTGAGTTATCTAAACAAGGTCAATATGGAAGAAAGAAAATAGAAATGGCTACCCGTTACCTAACATTGTTATTAGGTGCGGTTCAAGCCTATGGCATCATCAAGACGATGCAAAACAATTCCTATATATCTTTGACTCTAGAAGACAATTTCTGGACATATGCCTATATAATAACCGTCTTGCTTGCCGGGTCCATGTTAACAATGTGGCTTGGTGACCAAATCACGGAAAAGGGGTTGGGAAATGGTATCTCCATCATAATATTTGCTGGATGCGTACGTTCATTGCCAATCCAAATCTCTACTGCTTGGACCAAATGGGTTGCCTCCAACATGGATCATGGCTCACAAGCCTTGATTACAGGAGCCTTCCAATTTGCCCTATATATCCTAGCCTTCATTCTTATTGTTGCTGGAGTTGTCTTCTTCGAGACAGCTAAACGTAAGATTCCGGTCCAACATGCCGGGAAAGGTGGACAAACAGCCTCCATGGCCCGTGCTTCCTTCCTTCCAATCAAGGTCAATAGCGCTGGTGTCATCCCTGTCATCTTCGCCTCTTCCATCATGATGGCCCCATCAGTCATTGCTTCATTCATCTCTAGCGATGCTGCCAATGCCTCCTGGCTTAAGATCTTCTCTTATTCTGAGATGTATCAAATGCCTGGAATTGATGGCTCGACTTGGGGAATGCCTTGGGGCTTATTAATCTATATTGCTCTAATCATTGCCTTTACATTCTTCTATTCGGAAATGCAAATCGATCCAGAGCAAATGGCTGATAACTTCCAGAAAAACGGTTCCTATATTCCAGGCATCCGCCCAGGGAAAGAAACCGAAAGATATGTTGGCAAGGTCTTGAATAGAGTCACTTGCATCGGCGCTTTGGCTCTTGCAGTAATATCAGCCCTCCCAATGGTCCTAGTCTTGTCTGGACTATTCGGGGATGATACTAGTCTTGCCATCGGCGGAACTAGCTTAATCATCGTAGTTGGTGTCTGTATCGAACTTAATGCCCAGATTGATGGGCTACTCGCCGGTAAGTCATTCGAAGAAGTATCAGGAGGTATGTAATTATGCTTAATATCATTCTTATGGGACCCCCAGGGGCAGGAAAAGGAACCCAAGCCAAAAAGCTTGTGGATGAATTCCACCTCCCCCATATTTCTACCGGAGACATGTTCCGTGAAGCCATTGCCAATGGGACTCCTGTTGGCTTGAAGGCTAAGGAAATCATCGCTAGGGGCGACTTAGTTCCTGACGATGTTACCTGTGCCCTTGTTAAGGAAAGGCTTTCTAGGGAAGATTGCGCTAACGGATATCTATTAGATGGATTTCCACGCAACATCCCTCAAGCCTTAGCTCTAGAAGCTCTTGGCAAGGAAATTAACAGGCAAGTAAATGTTGTTATCGATCTTTTGGTTCCTGACCAAGAGTTGATAAAAAGGATTTCGGGTCGTAGGGTCTGCAAGAATTGCGGAGCTTCCTACCACGTCGAAACCATGAAGCCTGCTATTGAAGGAATTTGCGATCGTTGCGGCCATGAATTATCTCAAAGGCCAGACGACAATGCAGAAGCCCTCGCAGTAAGGCTAGATAATTACTATAAGTCCACCCAACCCCTTGTAGACTTCTATAAGGAGAGAAATCTCTATAAAGGTTTCAATGGAGTTGGCGATTCCTCTTCATTATTTGAAAGCATCTCTTCTTTCCTGAAGGAGAAGATGTGATTATCATCAAGTCCCCGCGAGAAGTGGAGTTAATGAAAGAATCGGGCCGCATTGTGGCTTTGGTTCTTGAGAAGATGAAGGACCTCATTAAGCCAGGGGTTTCCACCCAATACCTTAATGATGAAGCAGAAAAGATCATTCGTGGTGAGGGAGCCGTCCCAAGTGAACTTGGCTATTACGGCTACCCTGCCTCGATATGTGCTTCTGTTAATGAAGTCATACTCCATGGTATCCCATCTTCAAAAAAGATACTCCATGACGGCGATATAATTACTATTGACCTCTGCGCGACTAAAAATGGCTATGTCGGCGATGCCTGCAGGACCTATCCAGTAGGGATATGTTCAGAAAGGGCATTGAAGATGATAGATGTTGCTAAGGAAGCATTCGAAAATGCCGTTTCCTTGGTAAAGCCTGGAGTTCATCTAGGCGATGTCTGTCACCAAATAGAGCTTACAGCCCATAAACACGGTTGCTCGGTCATTAGGGATTATACCGGACACGGAATTGGAACTTCCATGCACGAAGACCCATATATCCCTTGCTATGGCAAACCTGGCAGTGGACCTATACTTCGCGAAGGAATGACAATTTGCATCGAACCAATGATTCTAGAGCATCGTAACGATGTCAGGGTCATGAAGGATGGATGGACTGTCGTCAGCAAAGACAGCGGGCTTACATCCCATTATGAAAATACCTTGGTAGTTACCTCTACCGGGTATGAGATACTTACAAAGATTTAATAGGAGGACTCAACTTGAGTAAAGAGGACTGTATAGAAGTAGAAGCTACGGTATTAGAGTGTTTACCTAATGCCAACTTCAAGGTGAAACTTGCTAACGGAGCAGTGGTCCAAGCCTGCGTTTCGGGTAAAATCCGTATGAACTACATACGCATTCTTCCCGGTGATAGAGTCACTGTCCAATTCTCACCTTACGATTTAACACGTGGGCGTATAACGTTCCGCTATAGGAACTGAATTTAGAAGGAGTTAACTATGAAAGTTAGACCGTCAGTCAAGCCTATCTGTGACAAATGCAAAGTCATTAGGCGCCATGGTAAAGTCATGGTCATTTGCTCCAACCCAAAGCATAAGCAACGCCAGGGTTGATTGTAGAAAGGAAAAATAAGCAATATGGCACGTATTGTCGGGGTTGATATCCCTAATGAGAAGCGCATCGTTGTCTCCCTTACCTACATTTATGGTATTGGACCATCGACCGCCAATAAGATTTGTGAAGCCACCGGTATCTCTGTTGATATCAGAACCAAAGATTTAACCGATGACCAACTCACTGCACTTCGTAACGAAGTAGCTAAATACCACACCGAAGGTGATTTGCGTAGAGTAGTCGCCTTAAACATCAAGCGTTTAACCGAAATCGGATGCTATCGCGGTATCCGCCATAAAAGAGGTCTTCCAGTCCGTGGACAACGTACAAGGACTAATGCCCGTACTAGAAAGGGTAAGAGAAAGACCATTGCCAATAAGAAACAGGCAACTAAGTAAAGGAGGTAAATGAACAATGGCTAGCGTAAATAAAGCCTCCAAAGGCAAATCAAAAAGCACAACCGCTCGTAAAAAGAAAATCAAACGTTCATTTACGAAGGGTGTAGCTCATATCCACAGCACTTTCAATAACACCATCGTTACCATCACCGATACCCAAGGCAATGTCATTGCCTGGAGTTCTGCCGGCGCTCTTGGTTATAAAGGTGCTAAGAAAGCAACCCCATTTGCAGCTCAATTAGCTGCCCAAGCTGCCGCTAAAACCGCTTTTGACCAAGGTTTGCGTCAAGTCGATGTCGAAGTAAAAGGACCTGGTGCCGGTAGAGAATCTGCCGTTAGAGCCTTAGCTTCTGTTGGACTTCAAGTATTATCTATCGAAGATACTACCCCAATCCCACATAACGGCTGCCGCCCACCAAAGCGTCCTCGCGGTTAGTATTAAATTAATCGCTACAAGCACTAACCATAGGAGGAAACAGTAAATGGCAACTGCAAATAAACTTGATCCAAAAGTCGAAGAAATCAAGCTTCCTTCACCTTTTGAACCTGTCACCATCAATATCGAAGTAAACGATGAAAGCGAACACTATGCCAAAATCGTAGCCTCTCCGCTTGAAAGAGGGTTCGGCATTACCATTGGGAATGCTCTCCGCCGCGTATTATTAAGCGCTTTACCTGGAGCCTCTGTCGTTGCTGTTCAAATCGAAGGCGTCCGTCATGAATTCACCGCCATCCCTGGTGTTGAAGAAGACGTAACCGCCATCATTCTAAACCTCAAGGATTTAGTCCTAAAGATCGATGACAACTCTTCTGAATTGAAGCGCATCGAAGTCGATGTCAAGGGACCATGCACCTTGAAAGCTGGCGACTTAGCTGAAAACCTACCTGCCTTAGTAAGCATTGTTAATCCTGAATTGGAGATTGCCCACCTTAATGAAAAGGGCCATCTCAAGATGACTATCTTTGCCGCTAATGGACGTGGCTATGTCACTGCCGAAACAAATAAGATCGAGAGAAAAATCAATACCGTTGGCTTAATCACCACCGATTCGAATTATTCTCCAGTCGTCAAGGTAGCTTATAATGTCGAGCCAACCCGTGTCCTTCACGATTCTAAGTTCGACAAACTCACTCTTGAAGTTACAACCAATGGTTCAATCAAGCCACACGAAGCCGTCGCAATGGCTTCCCAACTCTTGATTGCCCACTTCCAACAATTTGTATCTTTGGAAGAAGATGTAAAGAAATACTCTCTTGTAAAAGAAGAGGTCAAGAGCGAAGAAAACAAATATCAAAATATGCTCATCGAAGAACTCGACTTGAGTGTAAGAAGCAACAATTGCTTGAAGAGAGCTGGCATCACAACCGTCATGGAACTCACCCAAAAGAGCGAAGACGAAATGATGAAGGTCCGCAATCTTGGCAAGAAGTCGCTAAAGGAAGTAAAAGAAAAGCTCCTCGCTATTGGGCTTCACTTCCGCGATTATGTAGGAGAATAATATGGCTGCACAAGGAAGAAAGAACGTTCACGGCAAAGCTGGTGTCCGCTTTAAGGCTGGTTATACTGCCTCGAAGAATAAATCAATGCTCCGCAATGTCGTAACTGATTTAATTCTAAATGAAGAAGTCAAGGTTACTTCTGGTGTTACTAAGGAATTAAAGTCCTTAGCCGACCATCTTGTCACTTTGGCAAAAAGAAACGACTTACATGCTAGAAGATTAGCCGCCCAAGTCGTTAGACCAACAGTTACCTCTAAAGATGGCAAGACCGCTTTAGACAAACTATTTGGTGAAATCGGCCCAAGAATGGCTTCTAGGAATGGTGGATACACCAAAGCCTATAAGCTAGGTGCTAGAAAAGGCGACTCCGCTGAAGTCACCCTAGTCCGCTGGTCTGATAAGTAATAATTCTATTTGAATTTGAAGGCATCCGTTTGGGTGCCTTTTTTAGTAGCTTCTTAATTTAGCGACGTAATGTCATATATAGATAATATCCCTAGCAAGGATTCATCTTCTTTGCCATTTTCATTTATAAATATCATTCCAAGACGTTTCTTATTCTTTATAGATGCGAATTCTTTTTCTGCGACTGAAAGAGGAGTAAACCTAGATAAAAACAAGAATCTTTTTGTATCAACCTCAAAAGAGAAGAAATTAAGGTAATTTGATAAGGGTTCCTTTTTGTTTAGATTATCGATGGAAGTTAACTTTAATAACGATCTAGAAGAAATTATGCCTAAGATCCTTCTTTTTGAATCTAATAAAGGAAGATAGGCATATCCTTTGTTGATGAAAGAAGCGATTGCAGTGGCTATAGAATCGTTTAAGGAAAGGAATTCAACATTTTTATTACATCTAGAATAGACATTTTCCTTCATCCTGTTGATGATGGATTCAAAGTCTAGGCATACCTTATTTGATACGGCGATTGGATAACTTCCCTTATATTGTTCGTGGGTCAAATAATTCCTAATTTCCCTATAGGAATTAAGCTGTTCGTAATATTTATTCTTGTAAAACGAATACACGTCCCCCTTGTTTTCCCTAATTTCTTCTAATTGGCGGTAGAGATTTAGAAAGAGCAAGTTAGTTTCATCGTTATAGATATTCATAGAAAAATTATATTCTATTTCACTTAATTAGGTTATTAAAATTACCGATTAAGTTAAGTTAACAAACAAAATAACCGAAAATGTTTACTATCCTTATTATATCGGTAAATTGATAGTTTAATTGAAAAAGGTAATTTGTTTTCCTACAATTACTAAGTCAACGGGCTATTTATAGCCCTTGGAGGTAAATATGCCAATAAAAAAAGAAGTTATAGAAGGGGTTAAGTCTATTTGTGATGCCCATAAAGACGAACCTTCTCCTTTAATGATGATTCTTTCGGATATCCAAAAGAAATATGGATATATCCCACTTGAAATACAGGAAGTCGTATCTTCTTGCACCGGTATCCCTGTTGCAGAGATTTATGGAGTAGTTTCTTTCTATTCTTATTTCTCCTTAAAGCCAAAGGGAAAATACGTTTTAGGCATTTGCTTAGGGACTGCTTGCTATGTAAAGAATTCCCAAGCTGTTGTTGATAAATTCTCCGCCATGCTAGGCATTGGGCCAGGAGAAACTACAGAAGATGGCTTATTTACTATCGAAGCCGTCCGCTGTATCGGCGCTTGCGCTTTAGCCCCAGCCATGTCAATCAATGGCAAGGTCTATCCAAAAGTCACCCCTGACCAAGTAGGAAAGATCATTGAAGAATATAGAAAGCTAGACGCGGAAGGGAAATAAAGGAAATGAATAAGATTACTAGCCCTGAATGTTTGCAAAATTGCATTGATAAATATAGTGCCGAATTTGAAGCCAAGATTAAAGGCACGAACGGAAAAAGAGCCGTTGTCGTTTGTGGCGGTACTGGTTGCTTAGCCAATGCTTCTGCAGATATTATCGAAGAATTAAAACGTTTGGTAAAGGAAAAAGGATTAGAAGACAAAGTAAGTGTCAACCATGTTGGCTGCTTTGGTTTTTGCTCCCAAGGTCCTTTTGTCAAAATATTCCCAGAGGATACCCTTTACCGTGCCGTTAAGGTAAGTGATGTCAAGCAAATCGTCGAAGATGATTTAATCGGTGGAAAGATTTGCGAGAACCTTCTCTATGTCGACCCAGTCACCCATGAAAAGGTTGTTAGACAAGATGACATCAACTTCTATAAGAAGCAAGTTAGAGTTGCCTTGCATGGCTGCTCTTTGATTAATCCTGATTATCTAGAAGAGTCTTTAGGATATGATGGCTTTAAGGCTTTAAAGAAAGTCCTTACAACCATGACTCCTCAACAAGTAATCGATGAAGTACTTGCTAGTGGGTTAAGAGGTAGGGGAGGAGCTGGTTTCCCTACTGGAAGAAAATGGCAATTTGCTGCTAATGTGCAAGCTGATCAAAAATATATAGTCTGCAATGGTGATGAAGGCGACCCAGGTGCCTTCATGGACCGTTCGATATTAGAAGGAAATCCATTTGAAGTCATCGAAGGCATGATGATAGCTGGTTATGCTTTCGGTGCTAGCGAAGGTTATTTCTATGTCCGTGCCGAATATCCAGTTGCAGTCGAAAGGCTTCAAAGAGCAATCGAAGACATGGAGAAAGTTGGGCTTCTTGGAGACCATATCCTTGGAACTGACTTTAGCTTTAGGGCCCACCTTAGATTAGGTGCTGGTGCCTTTGTTTGTGGCGAAGAAACTGCTTTATTAAATTCTATCGAAGGCAAAAGAGGCATGCCTCGCCCAAGACCTCCATTCCCTGCAATCAAGGGATTATGGGGCAAGCCAACTTGTGTCAATAATGTCGAAACCTTGGCCCAAATCGCCTATATCATTAGAGTTGGTGCTAGTGAATATGCCAAGATGGGTACTGAAACCTCCAAAGGTACAAAAGTATTTGCCCTTGGTGGCAAAGTAAATAATGTCGGTCTAGTCGAAGTCCCAATGGGAACTACATTAAGGACTCTAGTATTCGATATCGGAGGAGGAATTCCAAACAATAAGAAATTCAAGGCTATCCAAACTGGTGGACCTAGCGGTGGCTGCCTTACCGAAAAGGATTTAGATACCCCGATCGATTATGATTCATTAGTCGCCAAAGGCTCAATGATGGGTAGTGGCGGTGCCATTGTCATGGATGAAGATAACTGCATGGTTGACGTTGCTCATTTTTATATGGACTTCATCTGCAATGAATCTTGTGGAAAATGTTCACATTGCCGTATTGGTACAAAGCGTCTATATGAAATGCTTACTAGCGTTACAAACGGAACTGCTGCCGAGCAAACTCTAGAAGACATGAAATATCTTGCTACCATCATTAAAAATGGTGCGCTATGTGCTTTAGGACAAACAGCCGCTAACCCAATTCTTTCAACAATGGTCAACTTCCCAGAAGAATATGAAGCCCATGTCAAGGAAAAGAAATGCCCAGCCCATGTTTGCAAGAAGCTCATGCGTTATGTCATTGATCCAAATCTATGTAAGAAATGTTCCTTGTGTGCTAGAAACTGCCCAGTATCTTGTATACATGGCGTCCCAGGCAAAGAGCCATATCAAATTGATCAAAGTAAATGTATCAAGTGCGGTTCTTGTATGGCTAGCTGCCGTTTCAAGGCCATTAGCAAGGAATAAGGAGTAGAACGATGGAAAAAGTTAGTAATGTAAACATCAATATTGAAGGAAGAATCTATTCCGTTCCTTCTAATCTCACTGTTTTAGAAGCTGCTAGGAAGGTTGGATATAACATTCCTACTCTCTGCTATTGGAATAAGGGACATAATTCCCTTGCTTCTTGTAGAGTCTGCCTAGTCGAAATTGCTTCTAGCCGTGGCTCTAAATTATTCGCATCCTGTGTCTACCCAGTTACTGATTGCCAAGCTGAAAAGGGATTTGTTATCAAGATTTCTTCCCCAATGGCAATCGATGCTAGGCGGACTTCGGTTGAATTGTTGCTCTCCAACCACTCCAAAGATTGTCAAACATGCGTCAAGAATGGACAATGCGAATTGCTCCATGTTGCGTCTTTAACAGGTGCTAGAAGCAATCAATTCCTTGGAGAAAGAACAAAGGCTACCTATGATGATGCCGCCCCTGGCATTGTTAGGGATACAAGCAAATGTATCCTTTGTGGCAGATGTATTGAAAAATGCAAAGAAGCGCAAGGCATTGGAATTCTTGGCTTTGAAAATAGAGGATTCTCTACTATTGTCTCTCCTGCCGGTAATCGTTCCTTTAAAGACGTTCCATGTATGCAATGTGGCCAATGTATCGAAGTTTGCCCAACCGGCGCTTTAAGCGAACATAGGGAAATCGATAAAGTCGACCAGGCCATGCATCAAGGCAAATATGTAATCGTCCAGACTGCTCCAGCAGTAAGAGCGGCACTTTCTGAAGAATTTGGCCATAAGATTGGCGAAGAAAATGCAACTGGCAAGATGGTTGCTGCCCTCCATAGACTTGGTTTCTATAGGGTATTCGATACCAATTTCGGTGCTGATTTGACCATCATGGAAGAATCACAAGAACTCCTTAATAGAATCAAAACAGGCGGGACATTACCTCAAATTACATCTTGTTCCCCAGGTTGGATCAACTATATGGAATATTATTACAAGGATTTGATTCCAAATGTTTCAACCTGTAAGTCTCCTCATGAAATGGAAGGTGCGATCATAAAGAGTTACTTCGCTTCTAGACATAACTTGAAGCCAGAAGATATCTTTGTGGTTTCTATCATGCCTTGCACTGCTAAAAAATATGAGGCTCAAAGGAAAGAAAATGCCGCAGTCAATTCATTGCCTGATGTCGATACCGTACTTACTACTAGGGAACTAGCCATCCTTATCAAGAGAGCTGGCCTAGTCTATGACGAACTAAAGGAAGAAGAATTCGATAACGACTTAATCGGAACCTATTCTGGCGCTGGTGTCATATTTGGCGTTACTGGCGGTGTTATGGAAGCTGCCTTACGTACTGCTTACCATACTCTTACTGGAAAAGAATACGAAAAGATTGATTTCAAGGAAGTTAGAGGACTAGAAGGAGTCAAGGAAGCTAGCGTCGATATTGCTGGAACTACCCTTAAAGTCGCGATTGCTTCTGGAATGAAAAACGCTAAGCCATTACTAGATGAAATTAGAGAAGGCAAATCCAAATATGCCTTTATTGAAATCATGGGCTGCCCTGGTGGATGTATCAATGGTGGTGGACAACCGTTTGTCAAACCAAATTTACTCCCAAGGGAAAGCGTCGATATCCTTTCTACCTATAAGGAAAAAAGAGCTGCATTGCTATATGGAATTGATAAAAACATGAAATTGCGTCAATCCCATAATAACCCAGATATCATTAAATTATACGATGAATACCTAGGTTCTCCTTGCGGAGGGGTCTCTGAAGAATTGCTTCATACCCATTACAATGCAAATAGAGATTGTTTTCCAAACAAATAAGCATAAAAAGATATTATAATTAGGGCTAGGGAAACCTAGTCCCTTTTATATTTATGTACAAAAACCTGATATTTGACCTTGATGGTACTCTCCTTGATACTCTAGTAGACATTAGAGCAGCAATCAATCTAGCTTTAAAGCAATGTGGCTATGATTATTCTTTTTTATTAAAGGAATCTAGGACTCTTATTGGCAATGGCAGCGATATGCTTGTTAAAAGAGCCCTTAAAGATAAAGGTGATGATGAAATTGCCTTTAAGCAACTAAGGGAAGCTTATTTGCCTTTATATAAAGAAAAGCAGAATGAGCACTGCAAACCCTTCAATGGATTAAAAGAATGCCTTAATTTCCTAGAAGAGAGGGGATGTAGCCTTTATGTCTGCACGAATAAGCCCGACGAACTTGCAAATATTATTGTAAAAGCCCATTTTGGAAAAACCTTATTCAAGGATATAATAGGCAATGGCAGGAATTTCCCAGTCAAGCCAGATCCTAGTATTGTAAATTATTTAATTAATAAGCACGATTTGGAAAAGGAAGAAACGATTTTCATTGGTGATTCTAATGTTGATATTGAGACTGCTAGAAATGCCAAATTGAAATCGATATTAGTTACATGGGGTTATGGGAATTATAAACCAAGCTTATTAGAAGAAGCCGATTTCGTGGCTAATAAACCAAAGCAAATAGTCCAATATGTCATGGGTAAGGAAGGTTGGTAATTATGGAAGAAGTAAAGATATTCAATTCATATGGAAATAAATTAGAGACATTTACTCCTATTAAGGAAAATGAAGTCTCGATGTATGTCTGCGGACCTACTGTCTATGATGAACCTCATATTGGAAACATGCGACCCGTGATAGTGTTTGATGTCTGGAGAAGGCTTTTCATTGCCCTTGGATATAAGGTTACCTATGTTTCAAATTATACCGATGTCGATGACAAGATTATTGCTAGGGCCAAGAAATTAAATATAACTGAACAAGAACTTACTAGCGAAGTCATCAAGGCATTTAGGAAAGATGTGGATGAAGTCAATTCGCTTCAACCTGATATCACCCCAACCCCAACTGGATATATGGATAAAATCATTTCCTATGTCGATGATTTAGTAAAAAGTGATCATGCCTATTTAGCAGATGGAGATGTATATTTCCGTGTCTCTTCCATTTCTAATTATGGGGATTTAAGCGGGAATACAGTCGAATCATTAATAAGTGGGGCTAGAATTGAAGTAAATTCCAAGAAGGAATCCCCACTAGATTTTGCCTTATGGAAGAAAACCGATGAGGGTATTAAGTGGAATTCCCCATTTGGAGAAGGTAGACCTGGTTGGCACACTGAATGCTGCGTCATGATTAATTCCATTTTCTCCAATCAAGATGGGTTTATTGATATCCATGGTGGAGGATTCGATTTGAAATTCCCCCATCACGAGAATGAAATCGCCCAGTCTAGGGCCCATAATAACAATAGATTGGCTAGATATTGGATCCATAATGGATTTATTAACATCGATAACCAAAAGATGTCCAAATCCCTTGGAAATGTGTTGAATGCAAAAGATGTCATTGCCAAATGGGGCGGCATGCCTTTTAGGTTAATGGTCTTGAATACCCATTATAGGGCCCCATTGTCTTTTACAAACGAAACAATAGAAGAAGCAGTGAAGTCCTATGCTAAAATTAGCCAAACCATAAAAGGATTAGCAATTAAACTTCAGCTCGCTGACATTGATCTATCTTCTATCAAAATAAAAGGTGATGAATCTTTCTATAAAGAAATGTGCAATGATTTGAATACTCCTAATGCACTTACTATTCTTTATGCTTCCTTAAAAGAGGCGAACATGATGCTAAGAAACCCATCTACTAGCCTTATAGATATGAAAAATATGTTTGGAAAACTAGAAGACTATTTGTTTATTCTTGGAATAAAGGTACAATATCCTATTCTCCAAGAAGAGGATAAGGCCACATATAAGCAATATTTGGAGGCCAAAAAGGAAAAAGACTTTGCAAAAAGCGACTCTTTGAGGAATGTTCTAATAGAAAAAAATATCTTTTAAGGAGGATTTGCGATGAATTCTGTCGACCACATGATTGTAGAATGGTTTAATTCCGATTTTGGCTTGAACTTTTCTAATGGAATTGTAGGGAATCTCCTTCTTATATTTGTTTCTTTGTCTCTAACTTTGGTATTGTCTGGATTAATCGGATTCGAAAGAGAATATTATGGACATGCCGCAGGGCTTAGGACACACATGCTTGTTGCAGTTGGGTCTTGCCTAGTCATGATTATTTCTATCTATGGCTTCCAGGCTTGGGATAACGCCTATATTGGTTCTTCTTCAACCCCAATTTCAAGAGACCCAGCTAGATTAGCGGCCCAGGTAGTTTCTGGGATTGGCTTTTTAGGTGCAGGAACGATTGTCCAAAATGGGATTAACGTCAAAGGCTTAACGACTGCGACTACCTTATGGGTATCGATGGCAGTAGGACTAGCTTGCGGGACCGGTTCTTTTGTAATTGCTACAATGGCGACAGTTATTTCTCTTGCTTCCTTAGTTTTATTAAGGAAAGTAGAAATATTCGCCTCAAAGAAAAATCCGATCATTACGATTGTTGTCCCTTCCGATAGGCCAGTTATGAAAGACATATTGTTACTTAGCAATAGATATGGGATGAATCTTCGCGATACTGCAAGTGAACTAGTTACTTATGAAGAAAATAGCGCGTTAAGAATCACCCTTAGGTTATCACATTCATCAAATAGTTCGGTGACGGCTTTTGTTGATGAATTACGTCTTTCAATCCATCCACTTGAATTAAAAGTTTCGTCAGAATTTTAATTGGGACTTCCAAGAGCAAAAATATGAGTATAATAGTTTATGGTAAGAATACCGTTCGTGAAGCGGTGAAATCAAAAAATGCCTTGAGCATTAAGGTCAACCCTAAATATGGTAGGGATCCTATTATCACCGTAGCGAGAAATTGTTCTATTCCAGTTGAATTCGCTTCGGAGGACGAATTGACTCGGATGGCCAAAAACTCTTCTCACCAGGGGTTTGTGGCGATCTGCAAGGATTTTAGGAATTATTCTTTGGAGGAGATTATAGCTTCTTCTAAATCTTCCGCTTATCCTCTCCTTTTGATGCTTGATGGCATCGAAGACCCACATAATCTTGGGGCAATTTTACGTTCCGCTGATGCTTTTGGCGTTGATGGAATTATCATCAAGAACAGGAACGAAGCCCCGCTAAATGCAACGGTAGCCAAAGTCTCTACTGGTGCGATTAGCTATGTTAAGGTTGCTGCTGTTACAAACTTGACCAAGGCCATTTTAAAACTGCAGGAAAATGGCTTCTGGGTTGTTAGCGCCGATGGCAGTGGCAAAAGTAACATTGATGAAATTGACTATAAATGCCCAATATGCCTAGTTGTTGGCTCTGAAGGGTTTGGCATTTCTAGGCTAGTTTTATCTAAATCAGATTTTGTGGCCAAAATAGACATGGTAGGTCATGTAAATTCTCTTAACGCCTCTGTTGCGACTGGAATACTTCTTTCACACATTTTCTATTCACGTAAGTAATTCTTGCCCTTGAAGGGTAAAAATATGTACTGTAACTATGAAAATTGTTCTGACGAGTCGCTTTTGCTAATGTATCGATTAGGGATTGTCTTGGCTAGAGATGTCCTTACTGTAAGGTATTTCAAGAATAGGAAGAAATATCTTTATTCTGTCGTTCCTAATTTAACTGATGTTTTGGATGATTGGACTTACAATGAGGTCTTCTTTCATTCTTATTTGCAGGCTGAAAATAGCTTTGAGTTAGGAAACGGCAGGTTCTATGGCTATTTCAAATTGATTCTTTCCAGGGAAATAATGAAAGCCATAGGAAAGCAATTAAATGAAAAAAGATTGCTCCCGATGACATCCCTGGATTCGGTTATTGATAAAAACGAGAGATGCACTTTATGCGATATTGTTCCTTCTTCTAGTGATGATAGCGATCCAAAGGTATTCTTCTCTTATTGTGATACCTTGGATAGTTTAAACAAGCTTCCAAAGAAGATTAATAAACTAGGTTTGAATACTGCGAAAGATTTAGTAGCAGGGTATAGCCTTGAAGAATCTGCAAAAAGGAATAAATCATCGAAGAATAGCGCCAAGATGGCTTTATATAGGTTTAGGAAATGGGCAAGGGAAATTATATTGACTAGGACTGGTGAGCCTGTTGATAGCGGATTATTCCTTGATCCATATATGGCTAATTTGAATTAGTTAAGGAAAATATGTAATAAGGCACTTTTTGAAAGTTCTTTTTAACACGGCTATAAAGAATTCTTAAAATGAGAATTTTATTAATTGCAAAATTAAAAACATAGTCTATTGCAAATATTGTTTTTACTATATAATATAACGGAGAAAGCATTTATGAAGTTAATTGATTACACGAATAATAAATTAAGCGGAATAGCGTATGGTGGTTCAGAGAAAAAGGTTGGGATTATGATTTATAATTCTCCTTATATGCTTAAATTCCAAAAGAAGACACCATTTGGAACTAGATACAATACTATTTCGGAATATTTAGGGAGCCACATTTATCAAATGCTTGGCTTTAATTGCCAAGATACTGTTCTTGGTATTTATAAGGGTGAGAATGTGGTGGCGTGTAAAGACTTTGTCGTAGATGGATACCAATTCGTACCGTTTAATGATGTGGGCGAATCTACAATTGAGGAAGACAAGGAACAATATCAGTACAGTTATGAAGATATTGTTGAACTCTTGATAGCTAATAAGAAACTAACTAATGTTGAAGAAACTATTTCCCTATTTTTTGAAATGTACATTGTAGATGCTCTTCTTGGGAATTTTGATCGTCATGGTGGGAATTGGGGATTCTTGAAGAAGGACAATAAATATTGTGCAGCCCCAGTTTTTGATAATGGGTCTTGTCTTTTCCCGAATTTAGCAGATGAAGATGAAATGCTAAAAATTATGAATGATGAAGAACAAATTAATTTGAGGGTATATAAATTTCCTACATCCCAAATAAAACTGTTTGGGAATAAGAGTTCTTATTTTGAAGTTATTTCTTCTTTGCAGTTTGAAGAAATGAATAAGGCATTATTAAAGATATACCCAATTATTAATTTAGATAAAATATACAAACTTATCGATGATATCGACATTATTAGCGATACCCATAAAAAGTTTTATAAAACAATGATTGGAAATAGATATGAGAAAATCATTAAGTATTCATACGAGAAGTTGGTGAAAAGATAGATATGAAAACATATACATCTAAAGGAACAATTTGCATTGCGGGCCAATTTGATTTGATTTATCGGGTGGCTGACATTTTCTATTACTTAAATGACGATGATTCTTTTAAATATGTCTTTAAGCCAAATTATGCGGTTACTGAATTAATTAGTTCATGGTATTTTCAAGGTATCCCTGGATTGAACTTGGATTTAAAGAAAGAGGAATATATTAGAGAAAATAGGGTTCCTGTTTTTATCTCCGAAAGAGTTCCGTCTCCAAGAAGAGAAGACTATTTTGAACTTCTTGAAAAAGTAAATATGGATTATATGGATCCAATTGAATATTTGATAAGAACTAAAGAGCGATATTCAGGAGATAAGTTATTTGTCGTCCCTTATGAAGATAAAAAAACAGTGATTTTGAATAAAGATACCCATGATACGAATGCATCGTTGCTGAAAAAGATTCTTAAAGAGATTTGCTTTGGCAACGATGTTGTTATAAATAACCAAACTATTAATGATAGCAATCGTAAGATATTTCATGACATCTTTATGGATTTATATTCAAGGTCATATGAGCTTAGAAAAGAAAAACAAAAAGAAGGAATATTGGAAGCCAAAAATAACGGCAAGTATAGGGGAAGAAAGCCAATAGAAGTAGACGAAATGAAATTTCTAGACCTTTTGTCAAAGGTTGAAGAAAAAGAAATGAGTCCTAAAGAAGTCGCATCTATATTAGGGATTAGTATCGATAAATACTATAGAATTAAAAAGAAACTGCAAAATTAAAAACATAGTCTATTGCAAATAACATTAACGTAACCTTTCAAAAGTAAAATTGTTATACGAGACTGTTTGATAAATGAAAGTTAAGTTAGATTAATAATCTATTGCTTCTTCCTGGTGTTTTCGTATAAAATTACTGCATAAAAGATTTTATATTAATCAAATTAATGTTGACTAATGATGGAACGTGCCTCTATTGTCAACGATTAAGGGAGGAAACCACAAAAAAATGAAAAAAATTCTAGGGTTGGCATTTATTGCCTTGATTGCTTTGCCTGCGGCGCCAGCAAATAAAGAATCTAATTCCCCCTCTTCAATTACTAAGAAAAACAGAAGTAGTGAGTTTGATGCACATTGTTCTGTATATGGCTTTTCTATTTCCAGTGATTGGGAGCCCGTTTACATGAAGGATTTTAAAGTCTATTCATATCCAGTTAGGGACGCAGGGCACCTTCAGTATCAAACTGACATCCAACAAGTTTTCCTAAGTAATAAATATTCATCTAAATCATTTGCTTTTGCTTATAGGGTTGTTCTTTCTCCATTACAGCCAGGGAGAAATTGGGGTTTTCTTGGAATAGGAAGTTATGGAGACAATTGGTATGCTAGATCATTGAAAACCACAATAAATTTAAGAGATGGTTATTCTTTGGCAGACTGGTCTCCTAAAAATGTTCCTGCAACTTATTCAGGCTCGATAGGTGTAGGAGGAGGCTCGGGAGGCTTTCAAATTAGTGCATCTGTCGATTTCTCTATGTCAGAACTTACGGTTATCAGCAGATCAAATGTTGCGACCGCTCATTATGAGACTGAATATAGAATATCTGGGACGGGAAATTATGCTGCTAACTCAATTGCCTTCTATGGATTTCTAACGTTTGTTACTCCTAGCCCCGGTGGCGCTTGGATAGATGTTACTCATAGTTGTGGTTATGAAGGCGTTGAATACCACCATCTTGTTACTCATGATTATTCATTTGAATATTAAAAATATGAAAAACAAATTATTAATATTATTTAGCTTATTATTATTGCCTTTATCATCGTGTGGTGAGGGCGATTATAGCAAGAAAAACATTGAATACATAAATGAAAAAGAAGCTTATCTATATACATTGCGTGATAATAGGCAGCTTTTCAAATCGCTTAAATTTGCTTATAACGTCGATAATATATCTGAAATTAAAAACAATCATGTCTTTACCTGTGTATTAATAGATTTAAGTCTTGAAAATGTGACTCTTTCAAAAGAAAACATTGATGAACTTTATTCTTTGCTTGAATGTAAATCCTATGTCTGGATTACGTTTTATGGAATAAGCGATACATCTTTCTTTGCTTATACAAAGTTTGATAATGAAAAACACTTTTTCGATTATAAATCTGCCGCTTTGCAAACTTGGTATAACGATGGGAAAAATGATTATGTAAATAATTCAGGTTATTCCGCTTATCAAGATAATTATTCAAATGATTCTTATAAAGAAATGGTACTAGGTTTTTATTCAAGTGCAGTAAAATCAGTGCTAGGGTCATTCTAATATGGTTTTAGAAGCCAAAAACATTTCAAAATCATTCTTTGAAAAAGAAAGAACAATAAAAGTAATTGATAATTTTTCTTTTTCTTTTCCTTCAACAGGGTTTGTATGTCTTATTGGAGAGTCGGGTTCTGGCAAAACGACTTTATTAAATATACTTTCTTCGTTATTAAAGCCAGACGAAGGTTCTGTTATTTTGCTAGGGGAAGATATATATTCTTCAAAGCAAAAACAACTAGTGGGATTAAGGTCTAATAAGATTGGTTTTGTTTTCCAAGAAGGCAATTTAATTGAAGATCTTACTGTTGTAGATAATTTACATTTCATATCAGATGATGAAAACCAAATCGATGATTGCTTGCAAAAGTTCAACATATTGCCTTTGAAAAATGTTTTGGTTTCTAAATTGTCTGGCGGTGAAAAGCAACGCGTTTCGATTGCCCGTTGCTTCCTTAAAAGAAGTGAAGTCATTTTTTTAGATGAACCAATCGCTAATCTAGACAATAAAAATGCATTAGAAGTGCTAGAGGCCATAAAAACGGCTTCTAAAGCTTCTTTGTGCTTAGTTTCCTTGCATAATGAAGAAGCCGCTAAAAAGTATTCTGATGTTCTTATTAAATTAACGGGTGGTGGGGGATATGAGGTTGTTAAAAACTTAGAAAAAGAAGCGATTTCCTTTGTAGATAACAATCGTATCGAACAAAACGTTATAAAAAATAAAAGAATAATGTGGAAATTTGCCTGGAAGAATTTTTTATCTAGAAAGGCAAGGACTATTTTGCTTCTTATAATATCGTCTATTTCGATGATATTCTCTTTATTTCAGGGATCTGTTTTGTTTTTTAATTCGGCAGCTGCATTTTCTTCGGCGCTAAAGAAAGAGGAATCCTGGATAATTCCTTTGAAGCAAACTCAAATTAACGAACCTACAAAAGAAGAGGTTTTATTGAAATGCGGTCTTGATTTTTATCAAAATTCAAAAAAAGGATTTGGAGAATGTGTACCAATCATAACGGGCAAAGAAAGTAAATATAATACAGCCCTATATTATGTCCCTTTTGTAGATGGGCTTGTTATTAATGGAAAGAGTATTAATAAGCCGGATTCGGGGCAATGTGTTATTTCTTCTTTTATAAAAAATATATGGCCTAATTCTCTTGCTTCTAGCATTTCTTCTAGTTTTTCTAGGATTAATGTTTCTTTTAATTATGCAGAAGTGGTTGATATAGATTATTCTCCTTCCATCATGGATTCCCATATTAGAAACCCAAATTACCAAGCAAATAATCTAGATAGATTTTTGACAAAATATGCGTATGTAATCATGAATCCAAATGATTTTTATTCAATATATAGCAATTCGACTTCCTTATCCTTGCCGGGTGCATCCTTTGCGACTGAAATATTAACAATGAAGCAATATGCTAACTTCATAACTTTTTATTCGAAATTTACTAACCAAAATATATTAAATGGTACTCAAATAAATAAAAATGATGATGTCGTTGTATCGAAAAAATATCTTTCTTCATTAGGCATTCAGGAAAAAGATTATGCCAACTTCATAAACAAAAGCTTCTCTTATCGTGATTTGTCTTCATCCCCTAATTATGTAAATTATGAGCAAACGCCGAATATTTATTCTATTAAAAAAGAAGTCACGGTAGTTGGAATTACAGATGATGAGACATCCGATGTTTATGCTTCGGAAGAATTCTATTCAGAAATATGCCAAGTTCTTCCCTATTATTCATACCAAATAGCCGCCATAAATAATAATAACTCGGCTATGGGTCTAACTTTATCTAAGAGCAATTTTGAATCTACGTTGAACTTCTTATCCCCGATTTATGGAATAACAAAGATTAAAAGCGGTACTTTCTCGGGTGTTTTCATAACTTTAAGCGTTTTGTTATTTTCTTTAACTCTGTTTGTCGGCGTTTCAATTGGGATTGAAAGCGTATCTGGCAAAGAAAAAAGAATTGCTTTATTGATGTCATTAGGCAACTCATCAAGTTCGTTATCGAAATATCTTTTATTGCCTTGCATCATTTTACAGGCTGCTTGCTACATTTTTTCATCAATCTTTTCTTTGATTTCGATTTTTGTCATTAATAGATTGCTTATGGGTGAAAATGCTTTAGGCATATCATATTCTTTGTTCCGTTTAGAGAGCGTCTCTATAGTTCTCTGTCTTTCTATTGCAATGATTTCTCTAATTGCTTCCCTTCTATTTGTTGTTAGGAGAATTTCGAAAGTTGATATAGCCGAAACATTAAAAGGAAAGGTATAGTCCTTAATTTGTTTTTTGAACAAAGGTCGAATTCTATCCTTTGTTGTTGCTTATTAACCTATGGTTATAAAACCGCTACCATTTTGTTGATTTTAATTGACAAGAGAGCTATTGACTATTAAAGTTATTGACGCTGAAGGTTATTCAATATGGGTAGGGAAAAGGTTTTTTTGATTTGCAGTGAATGTCTAAGTAGAAACTACGCTGTATATAAAAGTAAAGACAAGACAACCAGGCTTGAATTGAATAAGTACTGCAAGCATTGTGGAAGGCATACCCTTCATAAAGAAAGTAAGTAAAGGAGACAACGATGAACCCAATCAAATATACAAAAGAAGTTGTCAAAGAAGGCAAACGTGTACGTTGGCCAAAGCGTGAAGTCTTATTACCAACATTGGTAGTAGTTCTTTGCATAGCTGCCTTTGCCGCCATATTCCTCTCCTTGGAGGATTTAACGGCTGGATCTCTTATCCAACAATTAAGGAATGCCTTTGGAGGTAAATAATAATGGCTGCAACAAATTTAGGCGAAAAGCAGTGGTATATCGTAACCACTTATTCAATGCACGAAGCTAAGACTGCCGATAATCTTAGGAAACGTATAAATACCATGGGCATGCAGGATTTGATTCTCCGTGTCTTGGTTTGCGAACAAGAAGTACCAGTCTTAAAAGATGGGCTTCCAACTGGAAAGACAAAGACAATCAACCTCTATCCAGGCTATATCTTTGTTGAAATGATCATGACCGACCAATCTTGGTATATTGTCCGTAATACTCCAGGTGTTACCGGTATTGCCGGATCTAGCGGTGGTGGACAAAAGCCAACCCCAGTCACCAGGGAAGAAATCGAACCAGTACTTAAGAGAATGGGTATGGTCGATGAATCTATGTATGACCGTTATGCTGTTGGCGATAGCGTCAAGGTTATCCATGGACCTCTTGAAGGAACCGAAGGTAAAATTGTTTCTATTGATAAAGCCACCGGTGCTTGCAGAGTCGAAACAGTCTTCTTCGGACGTTCTACTCCAGTCGATGTTGATTTCTCTGAAATCGAAAAAATCTAATGAAAAAATAATCCCCCAAGCGAATGAAGTGAGACACTCCTGTTGTTGGTTCAACATTTGGGTCTTGCTTCAGAATAACTTAGGGGATTTTTATATTGCCTAGTCGTAGATATTCTTTCTTATTTCGTCTAGGGATTCATCAATGCTTTTAAATCCTATAAAGGAATTCTTGTTCTTAAAATCGTCTAATCCCATATTCAAATAAGTATGATAGAAGACATTAGATATATTTAAGAATAACATCTCGGATATCCTGAGTTTTGATTCATTAGTTTGGTCGTCTACGACAATAGAAATAAGTCTATCGGCAGTAGATAACGCTAATCTACCATAATTATCGCAGGTAAGATAAGTAGGGGCGGATTCGATTGGCTTAAGCCAGTCTAGATATTCTTTTAATGGGGAATTGTCTTGGAACAATTTATCCCCGTTTATAGCTATATGCATCGAAGTGGCGTTATCCATTAATTTGGATGGGTCAAATCTAGTTAGTTCTTCTTTGGCTACATCTGTAATTTCTTTTCCGGCATCTTCTTTTGCAAACATCTTATCTAGCAAGAAAGAAGCGGCCCCGATTACATAAACGGCTTCTTCTTTTGCCCCTTTGCTTATGTCTAAACGTAAAAAGGAGTCGACCGTGTAATCAAATTGGTCAAGTAATAATGAAAATAAATCTAAAGCGTGTTTCATGGGGATAATGATACATTATTTTATTAACAATAGTTTATAATTTGATTCATTATGAAATATTTGGTTGTTTCTGATATACATGGTTCTAGCAAAGGAATGGATTTGCTTAAAGAAGGCGTATCTAAATTTAAGCCTGATGTAATTCTATTGTTAGGGGACATTTTATATGGGGCATATGATTCTTCTAGTAGCTATGTAGTTAAGACATTTGGGGAAATGAATATTCCCATAATCGCAGTAAGGGGGAATTGCGATTATGAAGAAGATGCCTCAACTTTAGGATTTGATTTGCCTTTAAATAGATCTATTTCTATATTTGGACACAACGCCCACTTGTCACATAAACCATTCTCGTTTGTATCTTTTCCTCCGGGCGAGATTCTTATAAATGGGCATACTCATTTCAAATACCTCTATTCTGAATTAGGAGTAATTCATTTGAATCCTGGTTCAATCGGATTACCTAGGGATGAATGTGCTTCTTTTGCCTTGATAGATGAAAAAGGCATAAGCCTAATAAATGCCGAAAACCTAGAAACAATCAAGTTTTTATCATTCTAGATTATTAAATATGAAAAATTGTTCATATTCTTGTTGAAAATATGAATGTTTTTTCATATACTTATGCTTGTAAATATGAAAACTCATTCATATAAAGGAGGTAACATGGCAATTCCAAGCGACAAGATAATAGACAAAATGGAAAGCCTGCTAAATATAGCTAGCGATTTTACTAGATTAAAGATTATGTATGCTTTATCAACAAAAGAGAGCAATGTATCCGAAATAGTAAAAGAAGTAGGTGCATCTCAATCTTTAGTATCTCATCAGCTTTCTATCTTAAGGAAAGCTAACCTCGTATCGACTAGGAAAGAAGGTACATGTGTCTATTATTCTTTAGCAGATGATCACGTTACCAAATTGTTGAATGTAGTTTATGACCATGTCTTGGAGGATAAATAAAATGGAAGAAGACTCAAAAAAAGAGATTATAGCTCTTTCTATTAGGGCTGTTATTACGATTGCCCTTATCCTAATTGGAAAGTTTTGGATAAATGAAGATTTTTCCTGGTGGGGTAATTTAATTATCATGCTTAGTGCCTATTTCATTATAGGTTATGACATCATTATCAAGGCTTTTAAAAGCATATTCATCGAACATGAGATATTTAATGAATGCATGTTGATGTTGCTTGCTTCGGTTGGCGCTTTTGCATTAAGGGCATATGGTCCTGAACATAATGAATATATGGAAGGGGTCTTAGTTATCCTTTTATATCAAATAGGAGAAATGTTTGAAGACCTAGCCGAAGAGAAATCCAAAGACGCGATTACTAAGGCCATAGATTTAAGAAAAGACAAGGCCAATGTTGAAATTGATGGAAAAATAATCGAAAAAGAAAGTGAAAAACTTGTTCCTGGCGATATTGTTGTTGTTGGAAACGGAATGAAAGTTCTTTGTGATGGGGTCGTTATTTCTGGTAATGGAGAGACTGATGAATCTTCCTTGACCGGTGAATTTATCCTTATTTCTAAAAAAGAAGGGGATAAGGTTGTCTCTGGATCGATTTTGAAATCTGGTTCACTTAAAGTAAAGGTAAGTAAGCCATATAGCGAATCTGCGATTGCTAAGCTATTAGACTTAGTTGAAAATAGTGCCGAAAAGAAATCAAAGGCCACTAGATTTATAACTAAATTCTCTAAATATTACACTCCTATAATTACCCTCCTAGCCCTACTTGTTGCTATAGTGCCTCCGCTATTTTTAGGAATTTCATCTTCTAAAGTTTGGGCCGATTGGATCTATACTGCTCTATCTTTCCTAGTAGTAAGTTGTCCATGTGCGATTGTAATTTCAGTACCTCTAGCCTACTTCTCCGGATTAGGATTAGCATCTAAAAACGGTATTCTAGTAAAAGGGGCCGGCTATTTTGATAAATTAGAAGAATTAAAAAAGGTTGCTTTTGATAAAACCGGAACTCTTACAAAAGGCGAATTCAGCATAAAAGAAGTAACCCCTGTAGGTGTTTCAAAGGATGAAATGCTTGAATATGTAGCTGCCGCCGAATCTAATTCGACCCATCCAATTGCTAAATCACTAGTGTCCTCAAGCAAATTTGATTCAGACCAAATAGAAGAATATGTTGAAGAAGCTGGATCCGGAGTTGGCTGCGTCTATAAGGGCCATAAAGTCAAAGTAGGCAAGGCTAGCTACTGTAATGGAGTTGACATTGAAGGCGTAGGAGCAAGAGTTTATGTCTCTATCGATGATAAATATGTTGGATACATTACTTTAGTTGACCAATTGAAGTCTGGTTCAAAAGAATGCATCAGTGGATTAAAAGAAAAAGGAATCACTACCTATATAGTTTCTGGAGACAAGAAAGACAATGCCTTAGAAATTGGAAATGAACTAGGTGTAGATGTTGTCAAATATGAACTTAGGCCAGAAGAGAAAGTCTCATTCTTACATTCTCTTATCGACGAAGATGATGGAAGTGTAGCCTATGTCGGGGATGGAATTAATGATGCCCCAAGCATTGTTTTAGCCGATGTTGGTATTGCAATGGGTGGGTTAGGTTCAGATGTAGCGGTTGAGAATGCCGACTGCGTCATTATGAATGATGATCCTTCTAAAGTTGTTAGCCTTATCAAGGTTGCTCATAAAACTAGAAATAGGGCTGCATTTAATATAGCTGTTTCCTTAATTGTTAAATTTGCTGTCATGATACTAGCTGTTATTGCTTCAATAATGGGCACCTGGTCATTACCTTTATTTGTGGCAGTTCTAGCAGATTCTGGCTTAGCCATGTTAATGATATTGTCTTCATTGCTACTTGGATTTAGCAAAATCAAGAAATAAAAACTAAGCAAGCAAAAATGTTTAAAGCATCAATGCTTGCTTTTTCATATTAGACTTTTTCTCAACTTGTATTATTTAGTTTCAAAGTCTGGCTTTAAGTTGATTTAAGCGCCTCTAGTAAGTTAAACTGTTTGTAATTAATATTGATTATGAAAAACGCGCTTTTGTTAATGCCGTTGTTATTTCCTCTTACAACGTGCTCGAGAAAAATATATTATCCAAAAAACCCTTATGTCGTCACGGAATTTGGGAAAGAATATTCGTTTTATTCCCGTAAAGACGACTCACTTGTAGGAACAATTGAAATTACCCATAATCTTGAATTAATTTCTGTAAATTTAAAATACGAAAGCAACGAAAGCCAAGAAATTAATTTAGAAAGGTACTTGCCGAAATTCTTTACTTTCGAAAGAAAACGTAGATGTTTTGTTAATAAACAGCCGGTTCTAGAATCGATTCTTATTAATGGGACTGATTACATGGGGAGAGAGTTGAATTCTATAGAATTTTCATCAAATGCTAAAGTAGATTTCAAATATCAAGAGACAATTCCCGATGCCTATATGGTCTTTTTGAGGTTAGACCCTTCCTTCATTAGAGGTGTTTATCATGTCAGTAACGACTGGGCCGAGACCTACTTTATCCAAGATCATCACATGCCTGCTTATGTAGGGGATATAGATGAAAGTTGTCAATGCTCTTGCTATTAATTTAAACGAACCAAATAAAGTAATTTTATAAAAATATATTTCATTTAGCTTTTGTCATTCAAAAATACGAATTGAGTTGAATTAATTTTTGTTTATTTAATTCTTAAGTTTATTTTTCCAAAAGTTTAAATGCGTTTCTAAAAGTAAAATAGGCATTTTTTGATAAATGAGTTTAATAAATGTTTGTTAATGATTTTATTTTATATTTGAAAAATGTTTTAATTCAAAAATGTCAATTATCTAACAACTGATAAATTAACCACAAAAATTCTTCTTGATTTTCACGCATATGCACGCGTATAGTTATACTCGCGTGTTTTAACGCGCAATGCGTGGGAGGGCCTAAATGTAGACGACGGCCCGCTAACCACTGCATGCTTTGTTTCTATAAAAGGAGAAAAAACATGAGCAAAAAGATCGTCAAAGTCGTCAAGATGGAACTCCCTGGTGGAGAAGCCCATCCTGGCCCAAAGCTAGCATCTGCTGGCGTTGTCATGAACAAGTTCTGCACCGACTTCAATGCTAAGACCGGTGACAGAAGGGGAGAAATCGTCCCAGTCATCATCACTGCCTATGAAGACAAGTCCTACGACTTCGTCATCAAGACCAGCCCAGTCGCTGGATTGATCCTCAAGGCTGCCGGAGTCAAGAAAGGTTCTGGCAATTCCAAAACTCCAGTTGGACATATTAGCCAAGCCCAACTTGAAGAAATCGCCAAGTACAAGCTTCCAGACCTCAATACCGAGGATATCGAAGCTGCTAAGAAAATCGTTGCCGGTAGCTGCCGCCAAATGGGCATCACCGTCGATGCAAAGTAATTGAGGAGCAGGTAGATGAAAAAGCATAGCAAAAAATATGAAGCCGCCCTCAAGAAGGTCGATGCTTCCAAAACCTATTCACTAGAAGAAGCCGTCAAATTGGTCAAGGAAACCTCTGTTACCAAATTCGATTCTTCTATCGATGTCAGCTTCAAGTTGAACGTTAACCCAACCCTTGCTGACCAATTAATCCGTGGCACTTTCACCCTTCCACACGGAAATGGTAAGACCAAGAAAGTCTTAGTCGTCACCAACACCAAACTTGATGATGCTAAGGAATCTGGTGCCGATTTCTTCGGTGGAATCGAAATGCTAGAAAAGATTCAAAGAGAAAACTGGTTCGGATTTGATATCATCGTTGCCACCCCAGACATGATGGGTGAACTTGGTAAGATGGGTCGTGTCCTTGGTCCAAAAGGCTTAATGCCAAACCCAAAGACCGGTACCGTTACTATGGATGTCAAGACCGCTGTCAGCGAAATCAAAAAAGGTAAGATTGCCTACCGTGTCGATAAAGATGGCAACCTCGCCATGTCAATCGCCAAAGTTTCCTTCTCTGATGCAGATTTACTCGATAACCTCGCTTCCATTTGCGACCATATCGCCAAATCCCGTCCATCAACCGTCAAGGGAACCTATATCCTAAGTGCTACCGTCTCAACCACCATGGGACCAGCCGTTGCGATTACCTTTGCAGGCCGCAACTAATTAATTTGGTGAATGGCTTCGTATTCCTAAGATAGCCGGGGGCAAGTGCCTTAAAAGATCACCCTGCTGAGGTTGCAAATAAATTCACACTCTCACTAGTTATATTGAAGCTTCACATATATATCCAAAAAGAAAGGAGGTAAAAACATGAATCAGAACGCTCTACAAGCTAAAAAGAATGCTGTCAACGAAATAGTTTCTAGTTTCGATAATGCAGGTTCCCTCACGGTTGTTTCCTACCAAGGATTAACCGTCGCTGAGTTGCAAGAACTCCGTAGGACATTAGAAGGTGTCAATGCTACATTCACCGTCTATAAGAACACAATGGTTCGCCGTGCCCTTAAGGAAGCAAATCAACCAGAATTAGGAGAAATGCTTGAAGGACCAAATGGCTTTGTTTTCTCGGAAGATATTTCCAAGGGACCAAAAGTCTTGGCCAAGTTCTCCCGTTTCCATGAACACCTAGTTATCAAAGGTGGTATTGCCGAAGGACAAGTCCTCGACGCCGCCAAAGTTAAAGAGGTCGCCAAGCTACCGGACAAGAACGGACTTCTATCTATGTTCCTATCGTGCTTAAATGCACCTATTACCAAATTTGCCGCTACTATTAAAGCTGTGGCAGAAAAAGATGGAGCTGGTGAAACTCCAGCCGCCAACTGATCATTAAGGAGGATCAAACAATGGCTAAATTAACCAAAGAAGAAATCATCGCTTCCTTAAAAGAATACACTGTTCTTGAATTAAGCGATCTCGTCAAAGCTGTCGAAGAAGAATTCGGCGTTACTGCCGCTGTCGCCGCTGGCCCAGCTGCTCCAGCTGAAGAAGAAGGTCCAGTCGCCAAGGGACCAACCGAAGTTTCCTTGATCTTAAAAGGATTAGGAACTGGTTCCAAAGTTGCTATCATCAAAGCTGTCCAAGCCATCACTGGTTTAGGACTTATGGATGCCAAGAAGCTCGTTGATGCTGCTCCATCCCCAGTCAAAGAACACATTTCCCCAGTCGAAGCCGAAGAACACAAGAAAGCTCTTGTTGCCGCCGGTGCCGAAGTCGAAATCAAGTAATTCAATTACTAAATGCCTATTAGCCCGCCTTAGGAAAAATCCTAGGGTGGGTTATTGCGCTATTATAGGAGGATAAAATCATGCCGCAATATTTCGATAATAACGAAGAATTGTCCCATGATTTTCATCAATATAGCTTCTCTTTGTTAGGCGAAGAATTCTCCTTTATTAGCGATTCTGGAGTTTTTTGTAAAGATGGCCTCGACGATGGTAGTAGATTATTGCTTGAAACTATCGCCAAGACCGATCTTGGGAACTCCATACTCGATATGGGTTGTGGAATAGGGCCCATCGGACTCTTATTAGCCCATTTCGATAAGAATAGACATGTCACATTAGTCGACGTAAATAGAAGGGCATTAGATTGTGCTAAGCAAAATGCAGCCAAGCTAGGCTTATCTTCTAGGGTCGATATATTCGAAAGCGATGTCTATTCAAATATCAATTCATCTTTCTCCACAATAGTAACTAACCCACCTATACGCGCGGGTAAAAAGGTTACGTACGCGATGTACGCGGGCGCGATTAGCCATCTTAATGAAGGTGGCCAATTGATCCTAGTCATCCGAAAGCAACAAGGCGCATCGTCTTGCCAAGAATATCTCAAGACCATCTTCAAAGAAGTAGAAGTGGTCAAGAGCAAAAAAGGATATCGCATCCTCATCGCGAAGAAATAAGGAGTAAAACATGTCACAACAAGACAACTTCATTCCAAATACGTCTTATAAAGATCCATCTGGCAGAGAATATCCTCATGGTGCCAATGGAAGAATCGACTTCTCTAAGATTTCTGGACGCCTAGCATTACCTTACCTAGTCGAAATCCAAACCGATTCCTACAAATGGTTTTTACAAAAGGGAATCGATGAAGTCTTAAAGGAAACATTCCCAATCGAAAACTATTCTGGTGATTTATTTATCGATTACGTTTCCTGCCGTTTAGAAGAACCAAAATACCAACCATTAGAATGCAAGGCTAACGACTTAACTTATTCAAGCAAGTTAAAGGCCACCCTTCGTTTACGCTTCAAGAAATCTGGCGAAATAAAGGAAGCCGAGGTATTCATGGGTGATTTACCTTTGATGACCGAATCTGGTACATTCATCGTCAATGGTGCCGAAAGAGTCATCGTCTCTCAAATCGTTAGGTCTCCAGGAGCTTATTTCCAAGATACCTTAGATAAGAGTGGTGTACATATCTATAATGGCGAAATAATCCCAACCCGTGGCACTTGGCTACAATTCGAATCCGACATGAAAAATGTCTTATGGGTCAGAATTGATAGACAAAGAAAGATGCCAGCTACCATCATTTTCAAGGCACTCGGACTAGATAAAGAAGAAGATTTGCTTTCTTTATTTGGCGATACCGAACAAATGAACCTTACTTTGAAGAAGGATTCTGATATCAAAGATGGCACCCAAGCCTTAATTGATATCTTCAAGAAATTAAAGCCAGGCGAACCAGTCACTCCAGATGGTGTCGTTACTTTCCTTGTCCAAAAATTCTTTGATGACAAGAGATATGACCTTGGGCGTGCTGGCAGATTCAAATACAATTCCAAACTTGGTATCTATGACCGTTTAGCCGGTAGGATACTTGCCGAAAACCTCGTTTCTAGCGATGGCGAAATCAAATATCCAAAGGGACACAAATTAACAAAAGAAGAAGTAATCGCCTTAAAAGACGAAGAATTCTTCGAAAATGGTGCCCATGAAAAGGTTTTAAGAGTCAATACCAAGATTGATGACCATTCTAGGGTCAACATCGTCAAAGTCTATGCAAATGACAAAGTTGATGATAGGGTTTGCGCCATCATTGGTACCGATTTGCATCTAAATCTCCCAAGAGTAACTATCTCTGATATGGTTGCTTGCTTCTCTTATTTCTGCAATATCATGGATGGCATTGGCCAAACTGATGATATCGACCACTTAGGAAATAGAAGAATCCGCTGCGTTGGCGAACTTTTACAAGGCCAATTCCGTCAAGGCCTCAACAAGATGAGCAAGACCGTCCAACAAAAGATGTCCATCTCGGATATGGAATCGGTCACCCCTCAATCTCTTATCAATATCCGTCCACTTACTTCCTCGGTTCGTGAATTCTTTGCATCCAGCCAACTTTCCCAGTTCATGGATCAAACTAACCCGCTTGCCGAACTTACAAATAAAAGACGTATCTCTGCTTTAGGCCCTGGTGGCTTAACTAGGGATAGGGCTTCCATGGAAGTTCGTGACGTCCACTATACCCATTATGGCCGTATCTGTCCTATTGAATCTCCAGAAGGACAAAACATCGGTCTTATCAATAACTTGTCCACCTATGCCAAGATAAACGAATATGGCTTCATCATGACCCCATATCGTAGTGTCTACAAGAAAGATGGACACGTCTATGTTTCCGAAACCGAATGCTCTTATCTTTCTGCTGATGATGAAAGAGGACATTCAATCGCTGAAGCTAATATTAGGCTTTCCGAAGCAGTTTTAGCTTCTTCAGTCGGACTAATCACTCCAAAGAAAGACGAAATGGTCAAGGAAATCCTCGATGATGAAATCGTCGTCCGTCATGATGATGATAACCTCATGGTTCCTAAGTTTGATGTCGACTATGTTGACGTCTCTCCAAAGCAAATCGTCTCTATTGCCGCTGCTTGTATTCCTTTCTTAGCTCACGATGACGCTACCCGCGCTCTTATGGGTGCTAACATGCAACGTCAAGCCCTTCCTTTATTGCGCCCATCTATTCCATATGTTGGAACTGGTATGGAACAAGTAATCGCCAAAGACTCCGGCTTAGCTGTTGTTTCAGTTAACGAAGGTGTCGTTACCCGTGTCGATTCTTCTTCTATTGAAGTAAAAGAAGGAAAAGAAAAAAGAGTTTACAGCCTACAAAAATTCGACCGTTCTAACCAAGGTACCTGCATTAACCAAACCCCAATAGTTAAAGTAGGGGATGTCATCAAGAAAGACCAAATCATTGCTGATGGTCCTGCCATGAGAAATGGTGAATTAGCCCTAGGGCAAAATATCCTTGTAGCCTACATGACCTGGAATGGTTATAACTACGAAGATGCTGTCATTATGAGCGAAAGAATGGTCCAAGATGATGTATTCACCTCCATCCATATTGAAAAATACGAACTTGAATGCCGTGAAACAAAACTTGGTTCAGAAGAAATCACTAGGGATATCCCAAATGTCGGCGAAGAAGCCAAGGCTTTCCTTGATGAAAGGGGAATTATCGTTCCTGGCGCCGAAGTTAAAGAAGGGGACATCCTTGTTGGTAAGGTAACTCCAAAAGGACAAACCGAACCTACCCCAGAAGAAAAATTATTGATGGCCATCTTTGCCGAGAAGACAAAAGAAGGAAAGGATTCCTCCTTACGTGTCCCTCACGGCGGTGCTGGTATTGTCCATGCTGTCAAGATCTTCTCTAGGAAGAATAAAGATCCACTCCCTCCAGGAGTCAATGAAGTCGTTAGAGTCTACATTGTCCAAAAGAGAAAGATTTCTGAAGGCGACAAGATGTCTGGACGTCATGGTAACAAAGGTGTTATCTCCAAGATATTGCCAGTCGAAGATATGCCATTCTTAGCAGATGGTACCCCAATTGATATCTTATTATCTCCAATGGGTGTTCCATCCCGTATGAATATCGGACAGATTCTAGAAGTCCATCTTGGCTTAGCCTGCTCTAAATTACATATGAGAGTAGCTACGCCGGCATTCGATGGCGTCTCTAACGAAGAAGTCTTTGACTTAATGAAGAAAGCTGGATTATCTCCAGATGGAAAGACAGTCCTCTATGATGGAAGGACTGGCGAACCATTCAAGGAAAGAATTTCCGTCGGTATCCAGTATATGATTAAACTTGTCCACATGGTTGATGATAAGTTGCATGCCCGTGCTACTGGGCCATATTCACTTGTCACCCAACAACCTCTAGGTGGTAAAGCCCAAAACGGTGGACAGAGATTTGGTGAGATGGAAGTCTGGGCACTCGAAGCCTATGGCGCCGCTCATACATTGCAAGAAATGCTTACCATCAAATCCGATGATAGAGTTGGACGTAGGAAAGCCTACGAAGCCATTATCAAAGGAAATGAAATTCCTACCCCAGGTATGCCAGAAGCCTTCAAGGTCTTCACAAAAGAACTTAAGGGCTTAGCGATGAATGTACTTCTATATAACAAAGAAGGAAACATCATCGATATGGATGCCCTTGCCAAACAATCCTTAATCGAAGAAAGGAAGACAAATTCCTCTATTCGTAGTGCTATGGCACCTAAGGAAGAGGAAGTCGATGTCACTTCAACTGTTGAAGTCGATGCCGATGCCGCTGCCGAAGAAGGACTTACCATTGCCAAGGGTGTAATGGGCGATAATGACTAATTAATGGAGGAAAAACGAAAATGGAAAACGAAAACAAAAAAGAATACTTTGACATTAACGATTTGGCCTCCGTCCAAGTCGGGCTTGCTTCTCCTGAAACAATCCGTAGCTGGAGTCATGGTGAAGTAACCAAAGCCGAAACCATCAACTATCGTTCCCAAAAACCAGAAATGGGTGGCTTATTCTGCGAAAAGATCTTTGGTCCAGCCAAGGATTATGAATGCCATTGCGGAAAATATAAGAAGATCCGTTACCAAGGCATCACCTGCGAAAAGTGCGGTGTCGAGGTCATTTCCAAGGAATTCAGGCGTGAAAGAATGGGACATATCGAACTAGTTTCCCCATGTTCCCATATCTGGTATCTAAAATCTATTCCTTCTAGAATGGGACTCGTATTAGATATTCCACCAAAGCAATTAGAAGATATCATCTACTTTGCCGCTCACGTCGTATTAGATCCAGGTACTTCCAATATATTGAAATATAAGGATTACCTTAACGAAACTGCCGCTAGAGTCGAATTTGTCGATGCCATCAATGACATCAAGAGCGCTGGATTAATTGATCCAAATAGCACTGATGCCCTTAAGGCTGACGAACTCATTAGCAAGATGCAAAATCCATATGAGACTTTCGACTTCTTCACGACATCTGCCTTTATCTCTAAATACACCAAAGCCGAATTTGGCGAAGGTGCAGAAGCTATTAAAAGACTTCTCCACGAAGTAGATTTGGACAAGGAATTCGAAGCAATTTCTGCCGAAATCCATTCTTCTAGTGGACAAAAAAGAGTTAAATTAGCCAAAAGACTAGAAGTCATCTCTGCTTTCCGCGATTCCAAGCAAAAGCCAGAATGGATGGTTCTAGATGTAATTCCAGTCATTCCACCGGATTTACGTCCAATGCTCCAACTAGATGGTGGACGTTTTGCCGCTAGTGACTTAAATGATTTATATAGACGTGTCATTTCTAGAAATTCACGTTTACGCCGCTTAATCGATATGTCTGCCCCATATGTCATCTTGATGAACGAGAAGCGTATGTTACAGGAAGCTGTTGATGCCCTTATTGATAATGGAAGACGTTCAAAAGCCGTCACTGGTCCAAATGGACGTCCATTAAAATCCTTATCTGCCGGACTTAAAGGTAAGCCAGGCCGCTTTAGGCAAAACTTACTCGGTAAGCGTGTTGACTATTCCGGTCGTTCAGTTATTGCTGTCGGACCAGATCTAAAGATGTATCAATGCGGATTGCCACGTGAAATGGCTGTCCAATTATTGCGTCCATTTATTGCCGCTATCCTTATTAAGGAAAAATATGTCTCTGCCCATAAAGCAGCTGACAAGATCATCGATAGATATGATCCAATCGTCTTCGATATCGTCGAAAAGATTATCTCTGACCACCCAGTACTATTAAACCGTGCACCTACATTGCATAGACTTTCCATCCAGGCTTTCCAACCAAAGCTAGTCGATGGTAGGGCAATTAGACTTCACCCATTAGTATGTCCTGGATTCAATGCTGACTTTGATGGCGACCAGATGGCTGTCCATGTACCACTAGGTAAGGCCGCCCAACAAGAAGCTATCGAATTGATGCTTGCCTCTAATAACATCCTTGGTCCAAAAGACGGTAAAGCTATCGTCATTCCTGGACAGGATATGATTCTTGGTAACTTCCATTTGACAACTGAAGAATCTAGAGAGGATTTCCAAGCCCGTATCGATGAATTGACTGCTAAGCTCAATGTCGAAGAATCCACTAATGTCGCTATTGATGAACATAGCGAACTTAGGAAGATGATTGAAGACAATAAGAGATATAAAGAAGCAGAAGGAAAAGTCTTCCATTCTGTCAATGAAGTTCAGATGGCCTATGCAAATGGAGTCGTCTCACTCCATAACCGTATCGCTATCCCAGCTTCTGCCATCCATAAAGATGAAGGAACTGGTATCCCAGAAGGAGTAATGCATAAATATTTGATTACCTCCGTTGGTAAAGTTATCTTCAACGAAGTCTTCCCAGATGACTTTAGGTATATTAACGATAAGCCAGGGACTTCCTTAGAGGAAATGAAATCCTGGTTCGTCTCTAGCGAAGATCTAAAGAATGCTTTAGGAAAGAAGTTTGATGAAGTCGAGAACCCAGTTGCCGAATATATTGCAACTCTTCCATTGAAGTCTGCTATTGGTAAGAAGCAACTTGGACCTCTTATTGACATGATCTTCCGTCAATATGGAACTAGCAAGACTAGCGCCGTTCTTGATAAGATTAAAGACCAAGGCTTCAAATATTCCATGATTTCTGCCGTTACCGTCGCTATTTCTGATATTAACGACGTCAACGGTAAGCAAGAACTTGTCGAAAAGGGTAATGCCCAAGTCGATAAGATTGAAAATTTCTATAGGAAAGGCTACTTGACCAAGGAAGAACGCCATAAGAAGATTGTCGATGTTTGGAATGCCATAACTAAAGATGTTGCTGGACTAGTCCAACTCCAGATGAGCCAAAACAAGAGGAACCCTCTAGTTATCATGGCTGATTCTGGTTCCCGTGGATCTGTTGATAACTTCAAACAGTTAATTGGCATGAAAGGCCTTGTTGCTAACCCAAAGAACGAAGAAATCGAACTTCCAATCGTCTCTTCTTACCGTGAAGGTATGAAGGTCTCCGAGTTCTTCATTAACACCCATGGTGCAAGAAAAGGTTCTGCCGATACTGCCTTAAAGACTGCTGACTCTGGTTATTTGACTAGACGTCTAGTCGACGTTTCTCAAGACGTTATCGTTAGAGAAGAAGATTGCCATTGCGACCATGGCTTCAAAGTCAGGGAAATTAGAGATACAAGCCGTAACACTGTCATCCTTAAATTAAAGGATCGTCTAGTCGGCAGGTTCTCTATGCATGATGTTATCTCCCCATCTACTGGAGAAATAATCATTCCTGCAAATACCTTGATTAGCGAAGACCAAGCCGATAGGGTAGAAAAAGAAGGCATCACTGAAGTCGAAATCAGAAGCGTCTTCACCTGCCAAACCAAAAATGGTGTCTGCCGTCATTGCTATGGCCTTAATAGGGCTACTGGTAAATTAGTTGAGAAGGGCGAAGCTGTTGGTATTATGGCTGCTCAGTCAATTGGTGAACCAGGTACCCAGCTTACGATGCGAGTCTTCCATACTGGTGGTATGGCTGGTACTGATATTACACAAGGTTTACCTCGTGTTCAGGAACTTGTCGAAGCCAGGAATCCAAAAGGCGAAGCTTGTATTAGCGAAATCGATGGAACGGTTTCTTCCATCAAGACTGATGAAAAGAATGCCGAAAGATATATCGTCACCGTTACTAATGATCTTGAATCCAAAGAATACCCAACCCCATATGGAGCTAGACTCCGTGTTGCTGTTGGCGACCATGTCGAAAATGGTGGAAAGATTACTGATGGTGCCATAAATCCAAAGACCTTACTTGAAGTAGCAGATGTCTCCAAGCTAGAAATCTACTTAATCAAGGAAATCCAAAAGGTTTATAGTGCCCAGGGTATCGGAATCGATTGTAAGCACCTTGAAATCATCATTAGACAAATGCTCCGCAAGGTAGTAATTATCGATGGTGGAGATACCTCAATGCTTCCTGGCACCAGGGTATCGCTTGATAAATTCACCGAAGAAAACGAAAAGGTCTTGCTCGAAGGCAAGCGCCCAGCCGTTTGTAAGTCACTTGTTCTTGGTATTACCAAAGCCGCTCTTGAGACCGATTCATTCCTCTCTGCCGCTTCCTTCCAAGAAACAACCCGTGTCCTTACCGATGCTGCTATCAAGGCTAAAATCGATAACCTCCATGGCTTAAAGGAAAATGTCATCACTGGTAAGCTAATTCCAGCCGGAACTGGCTTAAGAAGTGAGCAGGAAGAAGAAGAGGCCCTAGAAGACTTCTCAGTCGCTTCCGCCATGAAGAAAGTCAAAGCCCAATACATCGAAAAGCACGATCGTAACGACTTAGAAGACTAATAAATTCCTAGCCCCGAACCTTATATAGGCGCGGGGCTTTTCATATGATAAAACCAAGGAAAACAACAATCTTCTTGGTTTTTTTATAGACGTTATTATAATGATGATGAATCGATGGTTAACCATTGAGGCGGAAAACTCGACCTCGCAAAAACTCTTACAGTTAAACTGTTTTCTTGAGATCCATCGGTTCATTCCTATAAAAATACTAGCTAAGAGATTGTTGGCGACTCTTAGCTTTTTTTGCTATAGAATATACCCATGAAAAAATCGCTCCTTGCTTTATTACCTCTAATTGGATTAACTTCCTGCGGATCTAATATATTTAGTATTTTCGAGGGAAAAATAAATAATTCTCCTTTTGTTGATAAAGAATATGACGGCTATAGGCAGGTTTCTTCTTTTTCTAAACTTAAAAGCAAAGACCAAGAACTAGAAACGAATACTTTATCTTCTTTATTTACTTTTCCTTCCTTTAAAGTCATGCCTTCTTTAGGAGAGAATAGATTATTAGTTGTCCCTGTTTCTTTTGCTTCTAAAGTTGAAGATGAAGAAAATAAGCTCGATTTGATTAAGAAGGCTTTCTTTGGGGATAAATCCAATAACCAATTCTATTCGGTTTCTGAATATTATTATAAATCTAGCAATTCTAGGTTCCTTCTAAAAGGGGATGTCACTTCATTTTATAAATCTAGTTTCTCTTTAGAAGAAATATCTTCTATATACGGGATAAGTAAGACCAAATCCACGTTGACTTCGATTTATAATGATGCGAAGCAGTGGCTAAAGGAATCAAATTCTTCTTTATACGACAGCTATTTTTCTACATATGGGGAATATATACCTATATATTTTATATATGATGCGCCTTATTCAGGATTAGATGGAGGAGTGGCAGATAGGAAGTCCATGATGTGGGCCTTTACGATTAATGATCCTGCCCCGATTTGCTGGAGTTCTTTCTATATGGGTTATCCTAGTGGAGGAAAGATGGATTCACATACCTATATCCATGAGACGGGACACCTATTTGGATTACCTGATTATTATGATTCATATTCATCGATATCTAATCAAATATCCCCATTAGGAAGGATGGATATGATGGATTGCTCCTTAGGAGACCATAATTGCTTTTCAAAAACCTTGCTAGGCTGGTCTTCCCCATATTTTGTTACTTCTTCCTGCAAGATTAAATTGCATCAAGGCTCAGGAAATAATGAATGCATCATCATTCCTATTGAATCTAGCTTCAATCCTTATGGAAGGTATGTAATGCTAGAATATTATTCCCCAACATACCTAAATTATGTCGATGCCTTGCAAAGAAAAGATAATTCGTTATCTTTGTTTTCTAAGCCTGGAATAAGGGCTTATCTAGTCGATTCTAGATTAGCTGCTTATGAAGGCATATCCAAAAAGGGAATCGTAGATGAAAATATGATTACCACGAATAGGCGTCTTACATTTGAAAACGACAATTCTTCCTCTTCCCCATATCTAATCCAAAATATCGATAAAGGGCTTAATTCTACTGAACTTCCTTCATTTTATTATGCCTCTGAGATGAATAAGGTAGTAAATGAGAATGGCAACCTTATCAATTATTCTTCTACCCTTTTCTATGAAGGGGAGGGGATAACTTCTTCTTTTAAAGGATTAGAAGAACTTAAATATAATTTCAAGGTCGATAAATTGACTTCTAGCTATGCATCTATTAGCATTGAGGCTAGATAGATTTACTCAAAGAAAATAATTATTGACATGGGGAATATACCTCGGTATCATTTCACCCGGACGTAAATAGAGGGCTTTTGCCTTCTTTGTTTACCCCGATGATTGATACACCGGGAATTGTGTGTAGAAAAAGAGAGGAAAAACACATGCCAACAATTAACCAATTAGTTAGGCAAGGCAGACAATCTGCCACCAAGAAGTCCAAATCTCCAGCCTTAGGCAAGAGATGGAACTCCCTAACCAAGAAAACAACCAACCAACCTTCCTCACAAAAAAGAGGTGTTTGCACCCGTGTCGGTACAATGACCCCAAAGAAACCAAACTCAGCGTTGAGGAAATACGCTCGTGTCCGCTTGTCCAATGGATACGAAGTTACCGCCTATATCGGTGGCGAAGGACATAACCTTCAAGAACACTCTACCGTCATGATTCGTGGCGGACGTGTTAAGGACTTACCAGGTGTTAGATACCATATTGTTCGTGGTTGCTTAGACTGCGCCGGTATCGAAGCCAGACGCCAAGGCCGTTCTTTATACGGAACCAAGAAGCCAAAGGCTAGCAAATAAGGAGGAGTAGTACAATGCCAAGAAAAGGTTCAGTCGAAAAACGCGACGTTTTACCAGATCCAGTGTACCAATCCAAATTGGTTACCCGTTTAATCAACCGTGTCATGTATGATGGCAAAAGAGGCACTGCCCAAACCATCATCTACAAAGCCTTCAAGAAGATTGAAGACAAAACCGGACAAAAGGCTACCGAAGTCTTTGCCTCCGCTATAAATAACATTATGCCAGAAGTCGAACTCAAGGTTCGTCGTATTGGTGCCGCTAACTACCAAGTTCCAGTCGAAGTTTCTCCAGAAAGAAAGCAAACCCTAGGACTAAGATGGTTAGTTACCTATGCCCGTCTACGTGGCGAAAAGACCATGGAAGACAAATTAGCCGCCGAAATAATTGATGCCGCCAATGGAAGTGGTGCTTCCGTCAAGAAGAAGGAAGACGTCCATAAGATGGCCGAAGCTAACAAAGCTTACGCCCATTACCGTTGGTAATTTAGGAGAAAACATATGGCTGACGAAAATATGATTAGCGAGACCGCAACTTACGATCTCCCTCACACACGTAACATCGGCATTATGGCTCATATTGATGCTGGTAAGACCACAACAACTGAGCGTATCCTCTATTATACCGGTCGTACCCACAAGATTGGTGAAGTTCACGAAGGAACTGCCACCATGGACTGGATGGAAGAAGAACAAGAAAGAGGTATCACAATCACCTCATCTGCAACTACTTGCTTCTGGAAGGGTAACCGTTTCAACATTATTGACACCCCAGGGCACGTCGACTTCACTGTCGAAGTTGAACGTTCATTACGTGTCCTAGACGGTGCTGTTACTGTTCTTGACTCCAAAAATGGTGTCGAACCACAAACCGAAACCGTTTGGAGACAAGGTACCAAATATGGTGTCCCACGTATTGTCTTCTGCAATAAGATGGATGCCACTGGTGCCGACTTTGATATGTGCGTCGCTTCCTTAGGCGAAAGGCTTGCCGCTAATGCTGCTGCCATTCAATGCCCAATTGGAAGGGAAGGCAACTTCAAAGGATGCGTCGACGTCATCGAAAGAAAGGCTTATGTCTATGGAGATGATAAGGCCGACGCCCCAACAATCACCGATGTCCCAGCTGAATTAAAAGACAAGGTCGAACAATATCGTTCCATCTTACTTGAAAAGCTAGCTGCCTTTAATGATGATTTGATGATGATGGTCCTCGAAGGGGAAGAAGTCCCTGTCGATATGATTAAGTCCACCATCCGTAGTGCTGTACTAACTGGTACATTCTTCCCAGTTCTCTGCGGCTCTGCTTATAAGAATAAATGTATCCAACCTCTACTTGATGCAGTCGTTGCTTACTTACCATCACCTCTAGATATTCCTGGCGAAAAGGGAACTCTAGATGATGAACCATATGTCTGCGAAGCTACTGATAGCAAGCCATTCGTTGGCCTTGCCTTCAAGATTGCTACTGACCCATTTATTGGTAGATTAGCCTATGTTAGAGTCTACCAAGGTGTCTTAAAGAGCGGATCCTATGTCTTGAATTCCAACCATGGAAACAAGGAACGTATCGGACGTTTAGTCTTGATGCATGCTAACCACCGTCAAGAAGTCGAATGCTTGCACGCTGGTGAAATCGGTGCCATCGTTGGCTTAAAGTCAACTACCACCGGTGATACATTGACCGATGAAAACGAACCAGTAGTCCTTGAAAACCTCGTCTTCCCAGAGCCAGTTCTAGAAGAAGCGGTTGAACCAAAGACCAAAGCTGACCAAGAAAAGATGACAATTGCTCTTACTAAGTTAGCCGAAGAAGACCCAACCTTCCGTGTCCATACCGATGCGGACTCTGGACAAACCATTATTGCCGGTGTTGGCGAACTTCAACTTGATATCCTTGTCGAACGTATGAGACGTGAATTCAAGGTTGATGTCAATGTCGGCGCTCCACAAGTCAACTACAGGGAAACCTTCCGTAAGACTGGCGAAGCCCAAGGACGTTACGTCAAGCAAAGTGGTGGCCATGGTCAATATGGTGACGTTTGGATCAGATTTGAGCCAAACCCAGGAAAAGGATTCGAATTCGTTGATGCTATCGTTGGTGGTGCAGTTCCAAAGGAATTCATCAAGCCAACCCAACAAGGTCTAGAAGATGCCCTTACCCGTGGTGTTATCGCTGGATATCCACTGATCGATATCAAAGCTACCTTATTTGATGGAAGCTACCACGATGTCGACTCTTCCGAAGCCGCCTATAAAGTTGCCGCTTCTATGGCACTTAAGGCTGCTGCCCCTAAATGTGACCCTGTCCTTCTTGAACCTATCATGAAGGTCGAAATAACCGTCCCAGAACAATATTATGGTGACGTTATCGGTGATGTTGCCCGTAGAAGGGGTAATATGACCGGGGAAACCCAACGTGGCAATGCCAAGCAAATCGATGCTGAAATACCACTAGCCGAAATGTTTGGTTATGTCACTGACCTCCGTTCCTTGACTCAAGGAAGAGGAAACTTCACGATGAGCTTCGACCATTATGGCGAATGCCCACGCTTCATCCAAGATGCCGTCGTAAAGAAGGTATCTGGTAAATAATTACAATACTTAAAGTATTGCTAATGAATTCGGCTTGTTCTATCATATTCAAGCCAAGAAAAAATCTAGAAACCATTTTGGAGGAAATTAACAAATGGCAAAAGAAAAATTCAATCGTGACCGTGTACACCTTAACGTTGGTACCATTGGCCACGTCGACCACGGTAAGACCACTCTTACCTCTGCTATCACCCATGTTCTTTCTATGAAGGGTTTAGCCAAAGATATGGCTTATGGCGCTATCGATGCTACCCCAGAAGAAAGAGCTCGTGGTATCACCATCAACTCTGCTCACGTCGAGTATGAAACTGAACATAGACACTATGCTCACGTTGACTGCCCAGGGCACGCTGACTATGTCAAGAACATGATCACCGGTGCTGCCCAAATGGACGCCGCTATCCTTGTTGTCTCTGCTGCTGATGGCGTTATGCCACAAACTCGTGAACACGTCTTACTTGCCCGTCAAGTCGGTGTTCCACAAATCATTGTCTTCCTTAACAAGACCGATATGGTCGATGATCCAGAACTCATTGACTTAGTCGAAATGGATGTCCGCGATCTTCTTAACAAATATGACTTCCCAGGGGATGAAGTCCCAGTTGTCAAAGGTTCTGCTAAAGCTGCCTGCGATGCTAAGTCCATCGATGATCCAGCCTGCAAGCCAATCCTTGAATTACTTGATGCCTTGGATTCCTATATCCCAGACCCAGTCCGTGATAACGACAAGCCATTCTTACTACCTATCGAAGACGTCATGACCATCTCTGGCCGTGGTACCGTCGTCACTGGTAGAGTCGAACGTGGTATGATCAAGATCAACGACGAAGCTGAAATCGTCGGTATCAAACCAACCCAAAAGACTGTTGTTACCGGTCTAGAAATGTTCCGTAAGACCCTTGACTTCGCTCAAGGCGGTGATAACGTTGGAGCCCTTCTCCGTGGTATCACCCACGACCAAGTCGAACGTGGACAAGTACTTGCTAAGCCAGGATCTATCGTTCCACACGATAAATTCACTGCTACCACCTATATCCTTACCAAAGAAGAAGGTGGACGTCATACTCACTTCCTCAACGGATATCGTCCTCAATTCTTCTTCCGTACTACCGATATCACTGGCACCATCACTCTTCCAGCCGGAACTGATATGGTTATGCCAGGTGACCACGTTACCTTCACTGTCGAATTAATCCACCCAATCGCCATGGAAAAGGGAACCAAGTTCTCTATCCGTGAAGGTGGCCGTACCGTCGGTGCTGGTACTGTTGCTGAAATTCTTCACTGAGTTACAGCTTAATTAGCAAAATTAGCCTTGGGAAACCAGGGCTTTTTTCTTGGATTTTTACCTTATCTATATATTAAAAATGTTGACTAGTTTATATATTTATATAAAGTTATCTTTATGCAAAAAGATATTGAAAAGAAAACAGACGGGCTAGTTAGCCCAAGCTATGCGAAAACCATATTCGCTTATTTAATTGACTTCGCTTGTATCGTAATTACGATGCTAATCGTATATTTTGGCATTTCTAAGCCATTTATAGGACCTAGCAAGAATATCGATGGGATTGAAAAGGAGTTTGCTTCCTTCCAATTATCTTCTTCTTTAATTGAGAACAGCTCCTTTTATAATTTCCCTGCTTATGACAAGGAAAATAATATTTATGGCTATTCTAGATATGAAGATGTAGTCTGGAAATACTATACAGTCTTCCTTCCAAGTAACAGCAATGCGACTTTCTTTGATGAAGATAAATTCGAAGGCGATAAATCTAATCTAGATGAAGTAGGGGAATGGGTATATAGAAATATATATGGGTTAGGAGAAGCTAAAGAAGATTCTTTCTATAATCCAATTGATGGCTCTACCGACTTTAAGGTAAAGCCGAGTTTGAAACAAAGTTATATCGATGCCTTATCTAGCGAGAAAGACGCGGATAAAACAGAGACTGCGACTAAATTGAACCAATATTATTTCAAACAAGAAGGGCAAAACGTAACAGGTCTATATGTCGATGCAGTACGTCATTTCTCTAAGCAGCCATATGCGATTAAATTACAAAAAGAATATTCTAATGCTTCATATATGATGTGGCTTCCAACTGCTTTAATTGGACCTGCTATATTCTTATTTATCATTCCTTTATGTGTTCCTAAAGGAAGGACAATAGGGAAATTATTATTAAAGACAGGAGTTGCCTCGAAAGAAGGGGTGGATGCTGCTAAATGGCAAATAATGGTTAGGTATCTATTTGAATTGCTAACCTGGTATGTCTTAGCTTTGCCTGTAAATCTAACCTTCTCCGCGACTATATTCCTAACTTTATTGGTAGGTGACTTCATCGTATTGATGCTTTCTAGGTCACATAGATCTATCCATGACCTTATTTCTAGAACTGCTTCTTTTGATATAAAGAAATCTACGATTTATCCTGTATCTAGTTTAGATGCAGAAGAAGTTTTAGTAGCTAAAAAAGAAATAGAAAAGACAGGGGCCGATTATTTTAATAAACCAGCCAAGAAGGTAGAAAATGATAACCAAAGTTTTGAAGTATTAGATTCTTCTACGATTGGCAAGGCAAGAAAAGAAGCGAAAGAGATTGTTTCATTTGATGAATTCGAAAACAAATAAAGAAAAAAGACTGTCCCCTTATTTCCCTTATGTAAGGGCAAAGAAAAGCAAGGCATTCCTTTTGGGGTTTGCCGAATTTTCTCTTACTTTCATTTTGACTTTTATACTTTTTATTGCAGCGGGCTATCCTTTATCTTTTTCTACTAATTATGTAAAAGATGCGAATGTTGCTTTAGCGGATAAGCAAGCAAAGCTAAATGAAATTGTCTTATCTACTAAACTAGCAAGTAAATCTAGCGAAGAATCTTCTACTTTAGACGACCCTTCAATTATGGTTAGAAGTTATATAGAGGCTTTGACCAAGACTAGTTTATATGTAAATAACTTGCCTTTTAGGGAGAATTCAAATGACGGGAAAGGGAATGTAATTGAAAAAGAAATAGATAAAGAATCTACTTTATTTAATTTAGATAACGACCCCGTTGGTTATTATTTCTACGTTTTTAAGCCTAGCCATTCTCCTATCGATAATTATATTTATGATGATGTGGATTATTCTTCAAAAAAGGATGAATTCCTATATAAGAAAGCCTATGTCTATGAGGAAGAAAATAGATTTGTCCAAGTTGATGATTCTATTTCTAAATATAGCCAGATAAGTAAAGTCGAGGCAAAGGTACTTAATGATTATCTTATATATGGGTATGATGAAGATAAACCCACCTATAATTATTATGGGAATGCCTTCTTAAGGGCTAGATCGGTTTTTATTGAAGAAATAGAAACCAAATATACCCCATATATGCAGATAACCGCCTCATTTATGGAAGATTACCATGTCTATGTATCTTCTTTGACGGTTGCGATTTGTTTTTCTTACCTACTTTCTTTCATCATCCTCCAAGTTATTGTTCCACTTGTTAGCAAGAACAAAAGAGGTGTATCTGCCTATATGCTTAAGATGGGATATTGTAAAGATGATGGGGGTGAAGTTGGAATAAAAGAGATTTTATTGCGCGCATCATATAATTTATTCTCCTATTTGTCCCCTTGCTTCCTTGCTTTATATTTTATTGGATATGGTGAATTGGCCTTTATGGAATTATTTGGATTTGTATCTTTATTCTATATATGCCTAATGTCATTTATATTTACCATTGCTTCCTTTATTTATATGATGGTTTCTTCTTCTAATAGGGGATTAGGGGAAAAATTAGCATCTATAGAAATAAAAGATTTAAACATGATGGAACCTAACTTACCTCTTTCTGATAAGGAAATAGAAAATGGAACAAAAGAGCCTAGAGATAGTTTATAGCAGTGCAAAAGTTAGCAAGAGGGGACTAGCATTGCTTATTGATGCTTTTGTTACTATTTTTCTTGCCTTGATTATTTTTGTTACATCCAATTCGATTGTGACAAAAGCCCCATTTTACGTTGAAGTGGCATCCAAAAGAGAGAAAATTCAAGATAAATCAAGGCTATTTAGTGATGACCATATATTAATTAGCGAATATGTAGACTCTTTAACCATATCGAATAGGGAAAAGAATGAATACATGTCTTCACGTATTTCCTCCTTTTATGAGGATAAGGACTTCTATATCGATACTGATCCTAATGTTGGGTATAACTCTAGAAGAAATAAGGCTAGCAACGGTTCAACCACCTTATTTATCGAAGAAGATGGGGAAATAAAAGAGAACCCATTATGTGATCCTAGCGTGATTCTTTCTTTCTATAAAGAGGAAGTAAATGATTATTGCCTTAAACAATTCTACCAATATCCAGGATATCTAGAGACGAATAAATTCTTTTTTCTAACTGGGATAATTGAAGCCTTGGCCTCATTGACTATTTCATATACGATTTTCTATCTAGTTTTCCCCTTAACTATATTTAGAAAAGGAAAAAAGAGCTTAGGCATGTATGTATTTAAGATTGCTCTTGTTGGAAAAGATGGACTTTCTTTAAGGATTGGGCCTTATGTAGGCAGGTTCTTCTTTGAATATTTTGTTTTCATCATATTTGGATTTGCCTCGTTTTTAATTAGTTGGGCTATATCTTTTACGATGTTATTGACATCAAAAAGGAAGCAATCCCTCACCGATTATGTATTGAACCAATATAAAGTCGACGTCTCTAAAAATGATGTCTACATCGATTTTTACGATTACACCCATAGCAAGGAAGCATCTAAATTAGCATCGCTTGAAAATAAAAACTTCAACATCGATAACCGTAAAAGATAGTTTAGGTATTTTTTAAATCGCATATATTAATTAATTCATTGGGGGCGTTATATCGTTTATGACATTTTAATTACGATTTCATCGCTTTAATTAATAAACATATTAATTTATTAATTTTCCTTTAATTGCTAAAGTTCTTGTCTACTTATATAATTTAGGCAACAATATAACGTTATGGAAATCAAAATTAATCACTTGACTAAGACGTTCCCGGGAAACATCAAGAAGAATATCCCGGACACCACAGCCGTAAATGATCTTAACATCCTAGTTGAAGATGGCACCCTTTTAGGTTTGCTTGGACCTTCTGGATGCGGAAAATCTACAACCCTCTACATGATTGCAGGGTTAAAAGCTCCTACCGAAGGAGAAATATGGTTTGGGGATGAAGATGTAACCCATCTTGCTGCTGAAAAGCGCGGTATCGGTCTAGTCTTCCAAAACTATGCCCTTTACCCACACATGACAGTTTATGATAACGTCAAATTCCCTTTGACCAATCTAAATGTCATTGCCACTAAAAAGGCAAGTAAGATTCTTGCTGAGAAAAAGATTGCCGAATTAATCGAAGACCATCTTGATGAAATTAACAAGATTGCCGAAGAATCTATCTATGATGGCAAGATTTCTAAATCTGCCTTTGCTAGGGGAATGGTTGCTAAATACCATGTAGTTACTTCTATCGCAGAGAAGATTTTCCATTATGGCTTCTTTAAGCTTAATGGAGAAGAATTAGAACAAGCCAAATTAGCTGCTTTAGCTGATTTAAATGCTTCTATCGAAAAGCAAACCCAAAAATATCTCGATAAGGGTTTGACTCTTAATGACGGTTACGAAGTTTTAGAAAATGGGATGCCTATTGAAGAAAAGCGTAGATTAACCAAAGACGAAATCGATGCCTTGGTCCAAGAGACTGCTAGATTAGTTCAAATCTCCCAATATCTAGAAAGAAAGCCAGCCGAATTAAGTGGTGGCCAACAACAACGTGTTGCCATTGCTAGGGCATTAGTAAGAAAGCCAAAGGTGCTTTTATTAGATGAACCTCTTTCTAACCTCGATGCTAGACTTCGTATCCAGACTAGAGAAGAAATAAGACGTATCCAAAGAGAAACTGGGATTACTACCGTATTTGTCACCCATGACCAAGAAGAAGCTATGTCGATTTCAGATAAGATCGTCGTTATGAAAGATGGCGTCAAGATGCAAGAAGATGCACCACAGGAAGTCTATAGGAATCCAAATTGCCTCTTTGTTGCTAAATTCTTGGGAACTCCTCCAATCAACGTCTTTGAAGGCGAGCTAAAGGGAGGCTCCTTATATATCGGAGAAGAAAAGATCCTAACAGATAAAGTATTCAAATCCGAAGGCGACAAGAAAGTCTATGTCGGTATCCGTCCGGAAGGATTTATCCTTGATGAAACTAAAGAAGCCAAGAAGGTTTTGACTTTGAATGTCGAAGCTATCCAAACAATGGGCAGAGATATGTCAATTGTTGCTTCTAATCCTCATTTCCTAGGTGAATCAATAAAAGGTATCATCGATTCAGAAATCAATGTACCTTTAGGAGATAATAAAGTCGGTATCCGTCCAAGCAAGATATTTGTCTTTGATGGGGAAACCGAAAAGCGTATCTATCTAACTGAGGCTAAATAATGGAAAGCAAGAATAATTGGAAGGCTTGGTTATATTTGGCACCTGTCATCATCTTGATGGCGGTATTTACCTTTTATCCAATCATCAATACATTCTTTATTTCCTTCCTAAAAAACTATGATTCCTTGACCGGGGCCAATAAGGGATTTACCTTCGATAATTACATCGATATCCTTACTCCTTTCGGCAAGAATCAAACTTATTACAACGAATTCATGTTGACTGCCTTGCCAAATACATTGCTTTTGACATTCGTTACAGTTCCGATTTCCATTATCTTGTCTTTGATAATTGCAATTGGGTTAAATTCAATCAAGGTATTCAAGAAAGTATTCCAAACAATCTTCTTCATGCCTTATGTAACTAATGCGATTGCCATTGGTATGGTATTTGCAGTTATATTTGATACCCAATATGGTGTATTTAACGCGATATTTGGTGTCAAGGGATTCCCTTGGATCTATCCTAACCCAAGTGCAGCAGCCGGTACTGGATTAGTAAATTACTGGTCTGCCTTCTTTGCGATTTGTTTCTATATTGTCTGGCATTCATTGCCATATAAGATTTTGATTTTCCTTGGAGGACTTCAAAATATCGACCAGCAATATTATGATGCTGCTAAGGTTGATGGATCCAACAAATTAAAGACATCGCTTAAGATTACCGTTCCATTGCTATCTCCTCAAATCCTCTATATCATGATTACTTCATTTATCGGGGCATTTAAGGAATATAATTCAGTCATTGGTTTATTCGATCCAAAGACTGGCGGACAATTCGACAAGAGCACCGGCATGGAAAATATGACTACTGTTGTCTATTTCATCTATAAACGTATGGGTGAATCTAAGCCAACACTAGGCTATGCCTGCTCTGGCGCGGTTGTCTTATTCATCATCATCATGATTTTTACCGCGATTCAATTCAAGGTATCGAAGAAGAGGGTACATTACTAATATGGAAAACAATGCATACGAAAATTCATATTCAAGCTTGACCCTCGTCCTTAAAGATGATGGCCAATCTGCTAAGCAAAAAGCCAAGATGACTAAAATTGGTAACATCATTGGCCTAGTTCTTATCTATATCTTCCTTGCGACTTTTGCAGTCCTTATGATCTTCCCGTTCTACTGGATGATTATCACCTCCTTAAAAAGTGGCTTGGAAATCAAAAAGGAAATCCCAACTTTCTGGCCTCAAATAGTAAGATGGGATAACTATTCCCAAGCTTTTGCTAGATTAGATTTCTTAACGATATTGAAGAACACCCTTATTGTTGGTGTCTTCTCTACCTTAGGAACATTATTTACAACTATATTTGCCGCCTTTGCCTTTGCTAGACTTGAATTCAAGGGAAAGGAAGCCATCTTTTCGATTCTATTAGCCACGATGATGATTCCTGGCGAAATGATGGTTGTATCTAACTATGTATCCGTCTCTTTATTAGGTATGACTGGTGGCAATAGTGCTCTTGGGGCATATGCAGCCATGATCCTTCCATTTATGATTTCTGTCTTCTATATATATTTATTAAGGCAGAACTTCAAACAGATTCCTAATGAGCTTTATCTAGCTGCTAAAGTTGATGGTAAATCGGACTGGCAATTCCTTTGGAAAGTCATGGTTCCTCTTGCAATGCCAACCTTAACGACGATTACCATCCTTAAATTAATGGGTAGCTGGAATGCTTATGTCTGGCCAAAACTCATTGTTGATGGTCATAAGGAATTATATCTAGTCACTGTCGGCTTAAGAGAAACCTTCTCAACAGCTGCCAATATCGATGACTATGGTATCCAGATGGCTGCGACTGTAGTAGTTACTGTTCCATTGCTACTAGTCTTCATCTTCTGCAGAAAATATATTATGCGCGGAGTTAGCCGTGCAGGTATAAAAGGTTAGTCGCCTGACCTCGATAAATAGGTGAGAAAGGAAATTTCTATGAAAAAAGTATCATTAAAAACATTATTCTTAAGTGGTTCTGCCTTATTGACTATGGCTCTAACTTCCTGCGGTGGCAATAGTGGCGGTGCCGAAGATCAAGTTTTACCAACTGATGATCCAACTAGCGAAATAACAGTCAAGTTCTGGCACTGCTTAGGACATGCCAAAACCAAGAATCTTGAAATAATTGCAAATAAATTCAATGAAAAATATGCCGGCAAATACAAGATTGACCTTGTTAAGCTTGCTGGCGGCTATGATGATTTAGCCGATTCTATCAAGACCAAGACAAAAGCTGGCGAAATCCCAGCCTTGGCCATGGGCTATCCTGACTCTTTTGCCACCTATATGACAAATGATGTCAATAATTCTGCTCTTTATAAGCTAGACAACTTTATCAATGATCCAGAATATGGATATACAGAAGCTGAATTAGCAGACTTTGTCCCTGGCTTTATGGAAGAAGGAAAGAACTACCAATTCGAGGGAACTTGGTCCATGCCAATGTATAAGTCTACCGAAATCATGTATTACAATGCCTCATACATGGCTGGCGCCAACCCACAAAACGACAAGAAGTTCGACAAGGTTAGCGAATATATCAATCTTTCCAATGCCGCTAACGATCCTCTTGCTACCGATGAGCAACTAGAAGCGCTCACCACCTGGGTAAAGGCTAACGAAGGCTATACATATAATGTCCCAGCTACCTGGAACGAAATGTTTGCAACAGCCAGGCAAATAAAGGCTGACATGGCTGCCCAAGGGCTAGAGGGACAAGAATTCTATCCTGTCGGATATGACTCCGATGCCAATATGTTCATCTCCCAATTCGCCCAAAGGGGAATCGACTATACTGCAGTAGGGGATTCAAGCGACCCATCTACCCAATATCTATTCAATAACGACCAAGCCAAGGCCTTACTTACCGAAGTCGTTGGCTATGTTAGGGACAAATTGTTGATTACCAAGAATTCACTTGGTGGCTCCAAATATACAAACGAATACTTTAATAACCTAAAGTCTGCCATGAGCATTGGCTCCACCGGTGGCTCTAGCTATAACGTATCCGCTAACTTCAGGGTCAAGCTTGCCCCAGTCCCATATGCCGATGGTAAGCAACCAAAATACATCCAACAAGGCCCATCAATCTGCTTCTTCAATAATGATGACCCATACATCCATAAGGGCGCCTGGCTATTCTACAAGTTATTAGCAGACCCAACATATAATGCCGAACTGGCTTTGGAAAACTCCTATGACCCAGTCAGACAATCTTCCTTTGAAACAGATTCCTATAAAGAATGGATTGCAAAGCATGATGCAGATTTGAAATACGACATTCCATACCACACCAAGGACTTAAGGGATAAGTACATGGTTTCCCCAGTATTCGTCGGTTCTGATACTGCTAGAAGCGAAATGGAAAAACTAGTCGGTAAAGTAGTCAATTCTAACTACTCAATCGATGAAGCCCTAAAGACTGCTTATGATGCCTGCTCCGCTGGCTATTAATGTTAGGAGATTAAATATTATGAGAAAGAGAAACATAGTATTCATCTTATCTGCAGGCTTTATGCTTGCTAGTTGCGAAAATAAGGCGCCTACTACCCCAGTAACATATTTTGATTCAACTGCTGAATCAATTTATGGAAAGATTTCTGATTTCTCCAAAGAGAATAGCAATCTAAAAGTAGGGGACGAACTTACCTTCAAAGTCAAGGCTAATCAAGATTTCTTTGTTGAATCTGTTACAAATAACGGTAAAGCTGCAACTTTAGTCAATTCTATTTCTGATTCTGAAAAGGTCTATAAAGTTACTTTAGAGGCTGGAAAGAATAAACTGGCAGCTACTTATTCAGTTGACCCATCAATTGATTTTGTCGACAAATTCAAGCTAAACATTGACCAAGCAACTTTCGATAAGGTCATGTCTAGCAAGAGTTTGACTACTGCTAGTGATCAATATTTTGATTTTAGAAAAGATGGAATCGAATTGATGAACCTTCCAAATAACAACAAGGGTTTCATCAATTATGTCGATGGTGATACAACCCATGTCAAAACCATGAATTATGGCTATACAGTCAAGATTAGATATCTTGGCATCGATACTCCTGAATCTACTTCTGAAATCGAAGAATGGGGTAAATCCGCCTCCTTATACAATAAATCTGTTTTCGAATCTGCCAAATATGTAATCCTTCAATCCCAAGGCTGGGCTAGAGGTGATACTGTTAAAGCCGCTACAGCCGATGGCAACCAAAGGTCTTTAGCATATGTTTGGTATACTACTAATGCTAATCCAACCCTAAATGATTTTAGATGCCTTAACCTAGAAATGGTTTATCAAGGATTCTCTCAAGGTATTGGTTCCATTGAAGAAATGGGCGAATATTTCTATAAGACTTTCGATAAAGCCAATTTATCCGCCAAAGCTAACTTAAGGCATCAATATTCGGGCAAAAAGGATCCTAATTACTATTATTATGATGATAAGAGCCCGTTCTTTGATGATTATGTTAGAGAAATATCATTGAAGGAATTATATCTTTCTGGTACCGCTACCAATACGACTGATTCTAAATTTGTTGATGGCAAGACCTTATATAAGATCCATGGTTATGTCTCTAGAAAGATCAAAGGTGCTTTCTATATCCAAGACAAGGCCGATTATGGTAGAAAAGAGGGCGATCCGCTTCCAGAAGCTTATGGCTTATATGTTTTCACCTATGCCCAAACTGATATAAAAGTAGGGGATGAAGTCAGCGTTATTGGACAGCTTTCAGTCTATGGTGGCTGCTACCAAATCCAAGGCATTTCCTATTCAACTTTGAATCCAGACCTTCAAAGGGATACCCAAATATTAACTACTGGTAACAAGATTGTCCCAATCCCAATGACTATTGATGAATTCAATTCTGATAAGGCTTATAACAATGTACTCATTACCTTAAAAGAAAAAGTATATTCTTTTAATAAGACCAAATCATGGCAGGGAGTTACACAAGTTGAAGCTGAAGGCGGAGTTGAAGAAGTCAATAAATATAACGAGAAATATCCTTTCTATAACACTGATAACAAGATAATTTTCTATGCTAAAGTTGGTAATAAAGATACTGGCAAGGAAATTAGATTAGTCAAGGATAAGGATATCTTAGTTAAATACGGAACTGAATATTCTAGATCCTATAAATTCTTCACTGGTGGAACTAGCTATTATAATCCAAAAGGTGCCGAAAAAATTTATCCAACTGTAGATAATGAAGATCCAAACCTCATAGTTACTACTTATAAGGCCAAGGAATTCAATTTCACTGGTATTTTGGGTAATTATGTTTCTTCTTCTGGAAAGACCCAAAAATATACCTTTAATATCACCCATAGTGCCGATATTACCAATTTAGGAGAAATTGCCTAATGGCTAATGAAGGCAAAGTATATTTCTCTCCTTCTAGACATAGAGTCTATATAGACAAAGTGGAAAAGAAGGAAGAAGTAACTGATTTAACTACAACTATTCCAAGCGAAGAAACTGAGATTCGCGCGTATTCCAAAGTTGCCCACAATAGGGATATCTTGGCATATGATAAGTCTCAGAACGCTTTATGCTTCGTTGTAATTGGAGGCATCGTCTTGATCATAGGAATACTGTTTATTTTCTTATCACTTCAAAAAAGACGTAACAAGATAGTCGGCATCAACGTTGCCTCTTTGCAATTCTTCATTTGCGTTACTTGCCTCGCTATAGGAATAGCAACACTAACTACGGGTATTATCTTATTGATAAAAGCTTTGAAACTTAAGAAAAAAGCCAATAATGAGATTGCCTATATATCAACTTTGAAGAGGGATATTTGACCACGACTTGTTTGTGGTCTTTTTTCCACCCTTTATTTTGATATAATAAATTGTTAGTAAATCTGGGATGAAAGGAGTTATTATTAATGAAAAAAAGAATCATTCCATTTCTAGCTATTGCAACTTTGCTTGCTGCCTGCGGTGAAAAGCCAAATACACCAAGTACAAGCACAGGCACTGATAGCGTTCAAACCGAAGTCACAAAATACACCATCACCGTTTCTAAGAGTTCTGATTACACAGTCGAAGGATTAGCTGCGGAAGGGTATGCGGAAGGTGCTACCGTCACTTTCACTGTCACTGTTAAAAATGACAAAAAGGAAATCGACAAAGTCATCGTCGATGGAACTCAATTAGTCGCTTCTAACGGTACTTATACCTTTAAGATGCCAAGCAAGAACGTTGCCGTCGTTGTTCAATTAAAAGACAAAGCTGGCGTCAAAGTCGCTACTGCCACTGTTGATAATGAATCTCCAAAAGTAGGGGATGTTGTCAATGTCACCTTAAAGCTTGATAACGTTGCCGTCACCGAAGGCGTTACTGTTACTGCTACTACCGGTGCTGACTTAGTTACCATCGAAGGAACTAAGGTCACCTGTAAAAAAGAAGGCGCAGTTGCTTTAGAAGTTACTGCTACTGTTGATGGAATTGCTTATAAGAAAGATGTTAACTTCACCATTGGCGAAGCTATCAAGATTACAAGTATCAAGACTATCCAAGATACTGCTCCAACCTATAGTGGCCAAGATGCTACTTACCCAAGCCAAGTCAATGTTGAAGGTAGAGTTGTCAATGTAAATAAGAATGGTATCGTTGTTTATGATGGAACCGCCATTATCAGCGTTTATGATTCCAAGACTAAAACAGTTGCTAAGGTTGACGAATATGTTCGTATCACCGGTACTCCAACTCGTTATAAATCTAGTGCTACCGACGAAATATGGTGGCAATTCAATTATAAAGATACAGGATTAGCCGTTGCTAAGATTGAACATGCTGAAATTGCTCTTCCAACAACTGTCACTCCATTCACTGGCGCTGATTTGAATTCTTATGCCACTCCAGCCGCTGGTACAGTCAAATTAGTTTCCTTTACTGGAACCGTAAAAATCGCTGATGGACATACCAACATTTCTTTAGAAGGTTCTACTAAGACTTTATCCTTCTATAGCGAAAATCACACCGTTGTTAATGGCTTAAAATATAATTTTGAAGCCTACTTAGCCGAACTCCGAGCCGGCAAGTATTTGGTTGCTTATATTACTAAAGCAGAAGCTGCCGAAATGGATCCTGTCGAATCCGTTAGCATCACCAACGGTGCAACAGCTAGTGTTGAAGCAGGCAAGTCACTTCAATTAATTGCAAGCGTTTTACCAGCTACTGCAAATCCAAACGTTACTTGGACTACTAGCGATGCAACTAAGGCGACGGTCGAAAACGGAAATGTTGTCGGTGTCGCCGAAGGCAAGGCTACAATAACTGCAACTACAGTTGGAAAAGATTCTACTGGTGCTGCAAAAACTGCAAGCATTGAAATTACTGTTACTAAGAGCACAGCTCCAACAAATTTAGTTACAGAAACCCTTGATTGGGCTAATAAAACATTCGAACCAACAACTACTACCCCTGATGCAGTATTTACTGTCGGCGCCGTTTCTGCAACCTTACAAGGCGGTGGCACAACTGGAACGCAATGGGCAAATGGCCATGCTGTCCGCATCTACAAAGGTAAAACTTTGACTCTTTCTGTCACTGGTGGAACTCTTTATTCGGCCAAAGTTACAATTGATAATTACAAAGCTGAATATTGCACTGCATTTGAAGCTGGCGTCACTGGTGGAACCTGGATTAAAAACGAAGATCGTGTCTATACTGTAACCGCTTCAGCCGAGACAATTGTAATCTCCGCTGCTCTAAATCAAATTAGAATTAACAGCATTGCCGTTTCGTACGTCCCAGCTGCTTAATTAATTCTTCATCTATATTAGCCATCTCTTAAGAGGTGGCTTTTTAAATTGCCTATTGCTTGAAAGATACTAAAGTATTAGAATGTTCAAGCCTTAAGGCAAACATGGACCGTTAGCTCAGTTGGTAGAGCAGCTGACTCTTAATCAGCGGGTCGCGGGTTCGAGTCCCTCACGGTCCACCAATATTACTTGATTCGTTCCTTCGCGGAACGTTTTCTTTTTCGGTACATTCGATACCAGATTGGAGGTGGCAAAAGATGGATACAATCATAAAAACTGGCGATACTATCAGGACTTTGGTTGATAAAAAAGCATCGTGGGGTTCTAAAGTGGTTTTTGTACCGAAAGGTAGTATTTGCTTAGTCTGCGAAGTGCATAAAGGGGGAGCCGTAATGATTGAGACACCGGAATCAACATCTTTTGCCTTAGTCGATTACGAAAAAGGTGAATATGAAAAGATAGATGCTACTATGCCTTATAATTATTGACCCACCGCAAATTAATTAGGTGAATAATTTGTAAGAGTGTTTGATTTATCCGCTCTTCTTTGCTTTTTCTATGTTAGTTGCCATATAATTAAGTAGACATATGGGACAGCCAAAGAAAAGCAATATCAAAAAGATAGTTTCTATTTTGCATAGAAACAAAAGAAAGGTAATCTCTTTAGATTATTTATCTAAATTAGTCGGGATATATCCTGATGTTTTAGGGGAGGAACTTTCTTATTTTTGTCCTTTGATATTAATGGATCCTTCTATTAATATCCGTGATTATGTAGAAGATTTTAGAGCGTATATAGCAGAACCTATTAAAAAAGAAGAACCTAAGAAAAAGATTGTTAAAAAAGAATCTATATCCAAGGCCGAATTATCTAAATATAAAGGGGTAGTGGACTTTGCGTATAAAAAGTTTACTTCTGTTGGAGGGTTATTTGACCCCTCTTACAATTTGACTGAGCACGATATTAGGGTATTAGAAAAGCTTCTAGAAAAAGAAAATAGACGTTTCAAGAACAAGAAAAAGAAATCCAAATAATCAAAAAGTAATTGTTTGAGCGGAATTGTTGGCTTTTTCAGTTGTTTTTAGTTTGCTTTGATATAATCGCAAATCGGAAAAATAATAGAAAGGAATTTCCGTCTAAAAACATGAATAAAAAATCATTATTCGTTTTATCCATTGCTTCCACTCTTCTTTTAGCTGGTTGCAATACCCCGTCTACTAGCGAACAGCCATCTTCTACTCCAAACTCGTCAGAAGTTACTCCAGAAGAAACTGTCACTACAACTGAAACCACAACTGAATCGGAAAAAACAAGTGAAACCACAACCGAGTCTAGTGAAACCACAACCGAGTCTAGTGAATCTACTAGCGAATCTACTACTGAACCAGCTGCTACATACACCAAGTTATCAGAAGTGGTAACTTTAGCAAAAGGCGCAACATTTGTTAGCCGTGGTATCTATGCTGGAAGATGCAATAAAGCCGCTACTAAAGGCGATGCAACTTTATATAATGCTGTCTATGTTGCTGATGGAGAAACCTGGTTCCAACTTTATTCAGTCGATGTTGCCTTAGTTGATTCTTTAACTTTAGGCAGCGTTATCGAATTCGACGGAAAAATGGATATCTATAACGGATTATCTGAAGGCAAGGCTGTTTCTACTATCAAAGTAGTTGAAGATGATTCTATCCTCACTCCAGTTGGACTTGCTTTAAATGCAGAGAACGCTTTTGATTTAACTGCCACTATGCAAAATAAGAAAGTTAGCATAAGTGGTGCAGTTATTGATGGCGTTAGCAAAGACAATTATGGTAGCCTTACCGTTACTTTTAAGGTTGGTTCTAAATCCTATTCTTTATATCTAGACAATCGTTATAATGATGTAACTACCGGAGCAATTGCTACTCTCGGTGCTGGCGATACTGCTTCTTTTGATACCTATGTCACAGTTAATAACGACAAAGTTAGCTTTGTCTATGTTGATAATCTAAGTGTCACAAAAACTGAAAAAGTTATCGTTTTTACTTCCGGCACCTCTTCAATAGAAGTTGGCAAAACATTGACATTAGCAGCCAAAAATACCTTACATGCTGACGATACCTTCACTTGGACTTCTTCTAATACTGAAGTTGCGACTGTCGATAATGGCGTTGTCACCGCTATTAAGGAAGGGGAAGCAACAATAACTGCAACTTCGGTAACTTCTCCAACTTTAAGCGATGATTTTGTTGTCACTGTTGTTGCTAAACAAATAGAAGCAGAAGGCAAGGAAGTTGAATTTGATTTTTCAAATAAAACCCTAATAACTACAGATGATCCTAATAAATCAGTTCGTACTTTAGGCTCAGTTACTATCACTCAAGAAAAAGGTACCAGTAATAACAACGTTGTTAATACCTATTATCAACTAAGAGCCTACGTTGGTCACGTCGTTACCTTTGCTACATCCTCTGGTAAATTTAGCAAAATAGTATTCACAATTACTACAACCAAATCATCATCGGAAGAGTTTGCTTCCATGTTTGGTAGTGATGTTACCGCAGTAGCGACCGATGCTACTCACGTAACTCTAACTTGCAATGCAAATTCAGTTTCATTCACACCAACTAAGCAAGTTCAATTGATTTCAGCTATTTTCACAATTGCTTAATCTGTAAAAGCAAAGTTTAACGGGCCCAAATGAAAGGAAACTGACAGGAGGGCCTCTCCTTATATAAGCCTTTTAGGCAAAAAGGCCAAGTGCTTCAAAAAGTTAAGGAAAATTAACTATAAGCCCCTTTTAGGGGCTATTTTTAAATCAACATTGTTTATAGACTCCAAAGAAACTATACTAAGGTCATTAAGGAGATTTTTATCTATTTTTGAATATGGCAGAAATCAAGAAAACAATGAAATCCGTTGATGGCAATACTGCAGCCGCAATGGAATCCTACTATTTTACTGAAGTAGCAGCTATCTATCCTATCACTCCATCTTCACCAATGGCCGAACTTGTTGACGTCATGGCCTCTAAGGGAACCAAGAACTATTTTGGTGCCCCAGTCAAGGTTGTCGAAATGCAATCCGAAGCCGGCGCTTCCGGTGCTGTCCATGGTGCTTTGCAAGGTGGCGCATTATCAACCACATTTACAGCTAGCCAAGGCTTGCTCTTAATGATTCCAAATATCTACAAGTGGTGTGGTGAATTATTACCAGCAGTACTTCATGTCGCAGCTAGATCTTTAGCTACCCGTGCTCTATCTATCTTTGGTGACCATCAAGACGTCTATGCCATTAGACAAACTGGAATCACCATGATAGTTTCCAATTCCGTCCAAGAAATTGCCGACCTTACCCCAGTTGTCCATTTAACTGCAATTGAATCAAGTGTCCCAGTTTGCCATTTCTTCGATGGTTTCCGTACTTCTCACGAAGTCCAAAACGTTGAATTCGTTGATGAAAACGAATGGAAGAAACTTCTTCCAATGGATAAGGTTGAAGAATTTAGGGCTAGAGCCTTAAATCCACATACCCATGCCGTTACCCGTGGCGGAGCTGAAAATGATGATATCTATTTCCAAGCTAGGGAAGCCCAAAACGAACATTTCAACCATGTAGTTGATGTTGCTTCTAAATATTTTGCAGAAGCCACTAGATTAACTGGTAGAAAATATGCCCCATTCGTATATTATGGCGACGAAAATGCTACCAAGGTCATCATTGCCATGGGTTCAGTTGATGAAACTGCCATGGAAGTTGTTGATGAATTAAATAAGAAAGGCGAACATGTTGGCTTAGTCAAAGTCCATTTGTATCGCCCATTCTCTGCTAAATTACTTTCTGAAGCTATCCCAGCTTCCGTTAAGAAGATCGCTGTCTTAGATAGAACTAAGGAAAGTGGTGCTATCGGCGAACCTCTATATCTAGATGTAGTCGCTGCTATGGCTAGTGTTAACCGTAAGTTCGGCCAAATCATTGGCGGACGTTATGGTTTATCCTCCAAGGATACCCAACCAAAGGATGTCAAATCCGTATTTGATTTCCTTGATAACGAAAATAACTGGAATGGTTTCACCGTTGGAATCAAAGATGATGTTACCCATCTATCTATCCCAGTTGATGAAAAGTTTGTTATCCCACATAGCTATACTTCCTGCTTATTCTATGGATTAGGCAGTGATGGTACAGTTTCTGCTAACAAGAGCTCCATCAAGATCATTGGCGATGCCACTGGACAATATGCCCAAGCCTATTTCCAATATGACTCTAGAAAAGCCGGTGGAACTACCCGTAGCCATCTCCGTTTTGGCAAAGAGCCAATCCATTCCGAATATTATGTAAAGAATGCCGATTTCATCTCTTGCTCCCTTGATACCTATATCTTCAAATTCGATATCATCTCGAATTTAAAAGAAGGTGGAACATTCTTGCTAAATACCAACATGGATGATGAAACATTAGTCAAGTCCATGCCAAACCGTATGAAGCATTTATTAGCTGCAAAACATGCTAAGTTCTATGTTATTGATGCTAATAAGCTAGCTGCTGAATGCCATATGGGACGTCATACCAATACCACATTGCAAGCTGCTTTCTTCAAGCTTTCCCCATCCATCATGGATTATAGCGAAGCCGAGAAGTGGATGAAGAAATTCGTCGAGAAGAGCTATGCCAAGAAGGGTATGGATATCGTCCAAAATAACTATGATGCTATCGATGCCGGTCCAAAGGGATTAAGAGAAATCGCTATTGATCCAGCTTGGATTAATCTCCCATATAACAAGGTTGCTACTGCCGATACTGGTGACACCTATTATGATGAATATGTCGAAGTTATCGACCGTCTTGATGGCGATGAACTCCCAACTAGCGCCTTCACTAAACACGAATTGCTAGATGGTACCATGAATGAAAACATCACATTCAAGCAAAAAAGAGGTATTGCCGATAGAGTTCCACAATGGAACCCAACCTATTGTATCGAATGTAACCAATGTGCATTTGTTTGCCCACACGCTACAATCCGTCCATATCTATTAAATGAAGAAGAAGTTGCCAATGCTCCAGAACTGGTAAAGAACGGCTTAAAGCCAGCTATTGGAACTGCTGATAAATCACTCAAGTTCAGAATCCAAGTCTCTACTAGCAATTGTGTCGGCTGCGGACTTTGCGTTGCCGAATGTATGGCCAACGCTACCGCCAACAAGATGGGTAATGACCACTTTGCCTTAAAGATGGTTGATGCCCATAGCCAAGTCAAGGAACAAGAAGCTGCTGATTATTGCTATGCTCATGTTAGCGAAAAGACTAACCAATTCCCAGCTGCGCTAGAAAATGGCGTCAAAGGACTTGGCTTCAAGAAGCCTTACATGGAAGTAAGTGGTGCTTGTGCTGGTTGTGGCGAAGCTCCTTATTACCGTATTGTTTCCCAATTATTTGGCAAGGATATGTTAGTAGCCAATGCTACTGGATGCTCTTCCATCTATTGCGGATCTACCCCATTAACCCCATTTGTTAATGAAAATGGAAAGAATGGACCTGCTTGGGCTAACTCCTTATTCGAAGATAACGCCGAATATGGATTTGGTATGAGAATTGCCTCTGACCAAAAGATGGCCCAAATCGTTAGAATCCTTAACGAAGCCAAAGCTAATGCAGATGTTGAACCTGAATTAGTCGCAGTTATCGATAAATATCTAGCTAACCTCAAGAATAGAGACGAAGTAAGAAAACTAGTTCCTGAATTAATGAAATTAGTCGAAGCTTCTAAAGTCGAATCCGTCAAGGAACTCAAGCTCTATGAACGCGACTTAGTCGATAAGTCTGTCTGGATTGTTGGTGGAGATGGCTGGAGCTATGATATTGGTTATGGTGGAGTTGACCACGTATTAGCCAATGAAGCCGATGTCAATGTCTTGGTATTGGATACCGAAGTCTATTCCAACACCGGTGGACAAGCTTCTAAGTCCTCTCAAACTGGATCTATCAATAAATTCACTGCTTCTGGTAAGAAAGAAGCTAAGAAGAACCTTGCCTTAATGGCTATGGCTTATGGACATGTCTATGTTGCCCAAATCGCATTAGGCGCAAATCCAGCCAAGGCTATCCAAGCCCTCAAGGAAGCTGAATCCTATGATGGACCATCATTAGTTATCTGCTACTGCCCATGTGCTGAACAACATATCAAAGGCGGACTTGTCAATTCCATCAAGGAAGAAAAGAAAGCCGTTGAATGTGGTTACTTCACAACATTTAGATATGATCCACGTCTAAAGGCAGAAGGTAAGTCCCCACTTACTATCGATTGCAAGGAACCTGATTTCACCAAATTACGTGATTTCATCATGCAAGAAACCAGATTCTCTCAACTTCCAATTGTTAACCCAGAACATGCCGAAGAACTTCTAACCAAGACTGAGAAGTATGCTAAGGAAAGATGGGAAAACATCAAGAAGTTTGGTGCTTAATATCTAATCTAACTCAAATTGACCTCCATTTATTTGGGGGTCTTTTTAATTGACTATGTTACAAATGCCAAAAATCAATAGAATTGGCAAAAGTAACAGTTTATATTTCTCTTTGAATATAATAGGTGTAATCAATTTTCTAACAATTTTAAAAAACTTTCCTTAAATTCAGGCCCTTTTGCCCATATTTTTTAAGATGGATTTTTTAAAATCTCGATATTATCGAAATAATTGTTGTTTTCATTCATCTAACAATTTTTAAAAACTTTCCAAATAACCTGCTTTATAATTATTAGTTGCTTAGAAAATAGGAGTGGAGGAACCCAAAATGGGAATTAGTTTTTTGGAATTGCAGTGTTACTTTCCTAACTACACGATGTAATAATGTTAAATATAATTGACAAATAACTACATCTTTGTTAAATATAATTGACATTAGGTGATTATATGAAAAGAACAGATGCTGTTTTGCTTCCAAAAGTACTTAATAACCTTGCTAGACTAGGTGAAAACATTAAATTAGCAAGACTTAGAAGAAATTTGTCTATGCGTTTAATATGTGAACGTGCGCATATATCGCGTCCAACTTTAATTAGCATCGAAAAAGGTTCGCCAAATGTATCTCTTGGTCTATATGCTGCGGTTCTTAATGCTTTGGGGAACCATGATGATGAACTTGCAAATGTGTTATTAGAAGATAAAGTTGGTAGAACAATTCTAGATCTAAATATCAAGGTTCCAAAAAGAGGTAGAAAATGAAAAAGTTATTCTTATTTTTATCCTTAAATTCCAAAGACGTTTTTGTGGGGACTTTGTCTTCTAATTTTGCACACGGCAACGAAGTTTTCATGTTTGAATTCTCAGACGAATATCTGCTAAATAAGAATTATCCAATTATCGATCCTCTTTTGTTCTATTTCTCTGGTTCTCAGTATGATTTCCATTTTCTCAATGATATGGCGCCTGATCGTTTCGGTACCATTCTTATTGATAAATACGAGCAAGTTGAGGCGCTAAAGAATAATAGGCCAGTTAAAAACTAACGCTAAGTGACTATTTGGTGAGAGTCAGTGATTTAAACAGGATGGGGGCAATTAGAATTAAAGAAAAAATGGATGGCCCCTTCTTGAATGATGATAGTAATAATGCAATATCACCGTATGTATATCTAAGAGATATTGAATATGCATCAATTAAATTAGAAGAAGGTAATGATATTGATAACGATGTCTATAGAAGGCTTCTTCTTCCTGGCTCATCTTTAGGCGGAGCTAGACCGAAAGCTAGTGTTTATATTTCCGATGATGTTTATCTTGCTAAATTTCCTTCTAGAAATGATGGATATGATGTTGAATTATGGGAATATATTACTTTGGAGATAGCAAGAAAATTAGGATTAGATGTCCCCAAGACTAAACTAGATAAGTTTTCTAATTATGGTCACACTTTACTCGTAAAAAGATTTGATCGAGATAAAAGCAAAAGAATTCACTATATTAGTGCGGTTACTGCTTTAGGCACAACCGATGGGAGTAGTGGGCAATACTCCTATTTAGATCTGGCTAACTTCATTAATTCTAATTGTGTTGACGTTCAAAAGAATTTGATTGAGTTATATAAAAGAATGGTATTTATATATCTTATTAATAACACGGATAATCATTTGCGGAATCACGCATTTATTTACCGTGAAAATGGCTATGAGTTGTCGCCTTTATTTGATGTGAATCCTTCATTATATAATGCTGATTTTGAACTATCATTTGGAAACGGAAATACAACAAATGGTTTAATTAGTGTTTCCAAATACTTCTATATTGATGAAGAAAGTGCTAAAGAAATAATTAATGATTTCAAAAATACAATCATCAATGAAATAAACAAATATATTTCTATTTATCCAAAAATTAGACTAGAGGCATCTACTCTTTTAAAAATAATTGAGAGGAAATAATTTTTTATCTAAAGAAAAAAAGGTTTCACTAGCGGAAACCCCAGGTAGTCCTCATAAAAAATGAGAACATTTCTTATTACGTGGTCGGAACGATGGGATTTGAACCCATGACCCCTACCACCCCAAGGTAGTGCACTACCAAGCTGTGCTACGTCCCGAATGTTTCTATTATACTAAAGTGAATATAAGTTTCCACATTATGTGATACTACATCTTTTTAACTATGTTAAAATTACCTAGAAAAGGATAATTATGGATAAAAGCAAAGTATATTTCACATCATTTAGGTCTAGAAATGATGAATCTATCACTCATAAATTACAAAGATTGATAAAGAAGGCCGGGCTTGATTCTATCGATTTGGATGGCAAGTTTGTCGCGATTAAGATGCATTTTGGGGAATTAGGGAATCTAACATTTTTACGTCCAAATTATGCAAAGGCTGTCGCTGATTATGTTAAAGAAAAAGGTGGCAAGCCATTTTTGACTGACTGCAATACACTTTATCCTGGTTCAAGAAAGAATGCCCTTGATCATTTAACATGTGCAGAAATTAATGGATTCTCTACCTTATCTACTGGCTGTCACGTGATTATAGGGGATGGATTAAGGGGAACCGATGAAGTAGATGTTCCTATCCATAATGGCAAATTGCTTGAAGTTGCCCATATTGGCAGGGCCATAATGGATGCTGATGTATTTATTTCCCTTACCCATTTTAAAGGACACGAATCAACTGGGTTTGGTGGAACGCTTAAAAATATCGGCATGGGTTGCGGCTCTAGGGCTGGAAAGATGGCCGAGCATAGCGATGGTAAGCCAGTGGTAAATCCGTCTAAATGCAGGAACTGTCATTTCTGCAGCAAAGAATGTGGTTCTGATGCGATTAGCTATGAAAGTGGGAAAGCCTATATTAATCCCGAATTATGCAAGGGGTGTGGAAGGTGTATCGGCGCTTGCGCTTTTGATGCAATTAGGACTCTTGATAGATCTAGTAACAAATTATTAGGAGAGAAGATTGCCGAATATTCCATGGCAGTTTGTTATGGACGTCCTTGCTTCCATATCTCATTGGTAATGGATATTTCTCCAAATTGCGATTGCCATGGCTCAAATGATGCCCCAATCTTGCCAGATATTGGCATGCTTGCTTCGTTTGATCCAGTTGCCTTAGATAAGGCCTGCGTTGATTTATGCAATGCTTCTAAGCCAATTAAAGAATCTCAATTAGGTGAGCAATTAGAGAAACACGCTCCTACTGGGGATGTCTTCTATGATAGCAATCATCATGTCGATTCTTCTTCTTGTATCAACCACGCCTATGAAATTGGGCTTGGCAATATCGAATATGAATTGATAAAGATGGAGTAAATAAGTAGAGAAAGATTAGTTACGTTGTATAATTCCCTTCATTATGGAAAACAAAGATAGTAAATCGTGGATAATTGTTAAAGGGGCTAGGGAAAATAACCTCAAGAATATAAATGTCGAGATACCTAAGGGGGCATTAAATGTCTTTACGGGTGTTTCGGGTTCAGGGAAATCTTCCCTTGCTTTCAACACGATTTTCTCCGAAGGCCAAAGACGTTATGTCGAATCTTTGTCTTCCTATGCTAGGCAATTCTTAGGCGGATTTGAAAAGCCTGATGTCGATTCAATTGAGGGATTGTCTCCTGCGATTTCAATTGACCAGAAATCTACTTCCCATAATCCTAGGTCTACTGTTGGAACGGTTACTGAAATATATGATTACCTTAGGCTTTTATATGCTAGGGTTGGCATTCCTTATTGCCCAAACCATAATAAGCCGATTATTTCTTTTTCCCCAGTTGCCATAACTAACGCTATCTTAAATTATGAAGTAGGGGAAAAAATACAGATATTATCTCCTATTGTTAGGAACGAAAAAGGAACACAAGCTGCAGTTTTCGAGAAATTAAAGAAAGATGGCTTTAGCAGGGTAAGAGTTGACAAAACCATATATTTAATCGAGGAAGTGCCTGCTTTAGACAAAAACAAAAGGCATGATGTCGATATAGTTATCGATAGATTAATAATTAAAGACGGGATTAGAAGCAGGGTTGCCGAAGATGTCGAATTAGCCCTAGATAAATCAAAAGGTTATATTCTTATCCTTTCTTCAAAAGGGGAAAGATTGCTTTCAAGTAAGCATTGTTGCCCTGAATGCGGATTTTCTATTCCTTCTCTTGAGCCAAGGCTATTCTCTTTCAATGCCCCTTTAGGATATTGCCCAGATTGCAAAGGATTAGGGATAAAAAGAGAAGTAAATATCGATTTATTAATCCCAGATAAATCTAAATCCATTAGGCAAGGTGCGATTAAATATCTTGCCAATATAGTCGATTCGACTAATCTAGAATGGAAAGAATTCGAGATACTTTTCTCTACTTATCATATAGATATCGATACTCCTTTTGAAAAACTAGACAAGAAGAGCCAAGACATTGTCCTATATGGTTCTCCTGATGTTTTGACTTATACGGTTACTTCCGTTTCGGGAAATAAGATGAATAGAAAAGGACAGATACAAGGAGTAAAGACACGTATCGAAAGACTTTATAGGGAAACTAGCTCAGAATGGATGAGCAAATATTATGAATCGTTTATGAGCGATTCAGTATGTACGACTTGTCATGGGGCTAGGTTAAATGAACAAGCCTTGTCAGTTAAAGTAAATGGGTTAAATATATTCGGGGCCTGTTCTTTGCCTTTAGAAGATTTCTATTCCTGGATAAAAGAAGTCCCGTCTACTTTAGATAACGAAAAGCAACAAATTGCTAGATTAGTCATAAAGGAAATAGAAAACAGGACCAAATTCCTCATTGATGTAGGGCTAGAATACCTAACTTTATCTAGGTATGCGATGACTCTTTCTGGAGGGGAATCGCAACGTATTAGGTTAGCAACCCAGATTGGATCTAAATTATCGGGTGTCCTTTATGTGCTAGACGAACCTTCGATCGGGCTTCATCAAAGGGATAATGACAAACTCATTGCAACATTAAAGGAAATGAGAGACCTGGGTAATACTTTAATAGTAGTAGAACATGACGAGGATACGATTAGGTCTGCCGATTATGTTGTCGATATCGGAAAGGGTGCTGGAATCCATGGGGGCAATCTAGTCTATGAAGGCAATGTAGATGGATTATTAAAATGTGAAGACTCTATAACGGGTGCCTATTTATCTTCTAGAAAAAGAATTGAGATACCTTCAAAAAGAAGGAAAGGGAACGGCAAATACCTAGAATTAATCGGTGCAACTTGCCATAACTTGAAGAATATTAATGTTAAGATACCTCTAGGTAAACTAGTTTTGGTAACTGGAGTTTCTGGATCAGGAAAATCTTCTTTGGTAAATGAGACTTTGGTTAGGGCTTTAGAAGTAGAAATAAACAAAAAGAAAGATTCGATGCCGATTTTACTAAAGAAAATAAAAGGCATCGAGAATGTTGATAAATTAGTTTCCATTACCCAAGAGCCAATCGGAAGGACTCCTAGAAGCAATCCTGCAACATATACAGGTGTATTTGGTGATATACGTGCCTTATTTGCAGAGACTGATGTTGCTAGGGAAAGAGGATATGACAAAGGAAGATTCTCTTTCAATGTTAGAGGTGGCAGGTGCGAGAAATGCGAAGGTGCTGGGGTTAATAGAATCCCAATGTCTTTCTTGCCTGACGTCTATGTTAAATGCGATGAATGTGATGGCAAACGTTATAATAGGGAAACTCTCGAATGTCTATATAAAGGCAAATCCATCTATGATGTTTTGGATATGAGGATAGAAGAAGCGGTCGAATTCTTCTCTTCTAGGCCGAAGATATTGTCTAAGATTAAGACATTGATGGATGTTGGACTCGGCTATATTAAATTAGGGCAGCCAGCGACTGAACTTTCTGGCGGGGAAGCCCAAAGAGTCAAATTAGCAACTGAATTACAAAAGAAGATGTCAGGCAAGACTATATATGTATTAGATGAACCTACGACTGGGCTAAGTAGCTATGATGTAGATAAATTGCTCGGGGTATTGAATAGAATTGTCGACCATGGGGATACTGTTGTAGTCATTGAACATAATCTTGATGTAATTAAGGTTGCAGATTATATAATTGATTTAGGGCCTCTAGGCGGGAATAAGGGTGGAGAAGTTATTGCGACTGGCACCCCGGAAGAAGTTGCTTCTAATCCAAATTCCTATACAGGTATATATCTAAAGAAAGTATTGATGAAAGGATAATTATGGGAATAGCGTTACTTATAATTGGCTTATTATTCCTTCTTTTAGGGAGCGCATCCATTATCTATGGCTGTTATAACTTCAAAAAAGATAGGAGCAAGGATAATTTCTCCAAGAAAGAATTAGGACTTCTTCTTGGGGGATTAGGAATTAATTCATTTGGGGGAGCTTTGTTTTTCGGCGCGATTCCCGTTATAAATAGATATCCAATGAATTCAGGGCATTTTGCCATGGTTATATTGGGTGGCTTCCTTTTTGCCTTGTTCTTTTCATCTTTATGGACGGCCTTCTATCTTCGTTTCTATAGGGCGGATATGGATGTAAATATATTGAAATGGATAAAGATAATTTTATATACATCCATTCCTTTGTCTCTTATCTTCTTCCTTCTTATGATGGAAGGATTTGCCCCATATATTAAATATCCTTTAGTATCCGGATTTGTCATTGGAGAAGGTGGATTTAGCTGGATAAGGGCAGGGGAGAAGGCTCCTAAGGGGCTACATATTGCCTGGTATGGGGTAATCATGGTTTTCTCTGCCTTGGTTGCCTATTGGATTTCCGACCATAGGTTCTATCAAAAATACCATAAGCACGGAATGCTTGATTCTTTGTTATTAGTTGCTTTCCCTGCAGGAATAATCGGGGCACGTATCTGGTATGTTGTTGGTAATTGGAACGGGGATACCGGGGGCGGAGTTGCCTTTTCTAAATTAATCGGAACTTCCGATTGGTGGAAGATATTTGCTATTTGGGAAGGTGGGCTTACTATTTTAGGTGGCGCGGTTGGAGGAATTATTGCCGGGGTCATCTTTATGAGGCTTAGGAGAAAATATGTCGACGTAAGATGGGCGATGGATATGATTGTTCCTTGTATATTGATCTCGCAGGCTATAGGAAGATGGGGCAATTTCTTTAATGTCGAAGTATATGGAAGCGTAGTTTCTACTTCTTCATGGTCGTTCTTGCCTACATTTATTCAAATGCAGATGTCATATAACGGGAATGGGACTTCTCTTCCTGCCGGGCAGATGCATGTACCTTTATTTTTGATTGAATCGATGATTAATATCGCTGGATATTTCATTATCGCCTATCTAGTTCCATTTATCTGGAAGAAATATAGGCCGAACGGAAGTTTAGCGGGCTGCTATATGATTTGGTATGGAATCGTAAGAATGATAATGGAACCTCTTAGGGATTCTAATTTCAACATGGGCACGAATGGAATGTGGTCATTCTGGAATTCGATGGTCTACATAATAATTGGCCTAGTCATGATTGGGCTTTTCTTCCTTTTGGATTACCTAAAAGGCAAGAAAGACAACTCTCCTAAGGAAGAAAGCGAAAAGGTGAACCAATGAAAGAAGTGGATGTAGTTATCATTGGTTCAGGTATAGCAGGGATTAGTGCTGCTATATATCTAAAACGTTCTTCTCTTTCTTTTGTCTTATTGGATAAAAGCATGCCGGGCGGGAAATTAAATATTATTCATCGAATTGATAATTATCCTGGCTATCCTTCTATTTCTGGACTCGAATTATCTAAATCATTATTGGAGCAATGCAAACAACTAGGTATTGAATTTAGCTATGGAGAAGTTAATAAAGTCGAGAAGGTTGATTCTAATTTCTTGACTAGGACTGATGTTGACTCTTATCTAAGCAAGGTAGTAATTGTTGCTAGCGGGCTTAGTGAGACTAAACTTAATATACCTGGTGAAAAGCAATATTTTGGTAGGGGAGTCAGCTATTGTGCTACTTGCGATGGACCTTTCTTTAAAAATAAAGACGTTGCCATATATGGATATAAGGATTTTGCTTTTGAAGATGCGATTTATCTTTCTAGTTTAGTCAATAGACTTTATTTCATCTTGCCAAAATCGCCATTGACAACCGAGACCCATCTAAATGAAGTAAAAAAGGCTAAAAACATAACTACATTTGACGGATATAGCCTTAAGGAAATAAAAGGGGACAACAAGGTTAATTCGATTGTCATCAATAAGGATAATGAGAATAAAGAAGTAGAAGTATCCGCGATTTTCCCTCTTTTTGAGCAAATATCCTCATCGAGTTTTCTTTCCTCGTTAAATATCAAGATGAGCAATGGATTTATCGATGTTGATAAAGACGGGAAGACTAATGTAGATGGGATATATGCCGTCGGGGATATAGTTAATAAGAAATTAAGGCAATTAATAAATGCTGCAAGCGAGGGCGCTTTGGCTGCTATATCTAGCATCAATTATGTTAGGAGCAAGAAATAAATGCCTAGCAAGAATCCTTTTTCTTTTGCCCTAAAAGTAAAAGAAGAAATAGCATCTTCCCACATGCCTGAGATTTCAATCAGGCCATTTTTGTCCGCGTTTATTAAATGCAATGGGACTTATAGACTAGGCGGGGTTATTGATTTATCTAGTGAATCTAGTAGGGTTGCTAAGCTTCTTTATCAATCGATATCTTCTATATATGGGGTAGGGGTAAGGTTTTCTTATACTAGAAGTATGAATTTTCGTAAGGCAGTAAAATACCATTGCCTTGTTGATGAAGCTGATTTCATTTGCTCAGATTTGGATGTAGATTTTCTTTCTGCCAAACCAAATAAATATCTAATCGGGACGAATGAGAATCTTTCCGCTTATTTAGCGGGTTGCTTTGTCTCAGTTGGATCGGTAAATGATCCTAAATCAAGCAATTACCATCTTGAATTGGCCCTTTCTGATCCTGACTTTGCTTCCTTTATATGCAAGTGTTTATCCAAGATAAAGACAATTGAATTCACCCCCAAGATAATAAAAAGAAGGCAGCAATATGTCGTCTATTTAAAACGTAGCGTCCAGATTAGCGATTTCCTTTCTTATATTGGCGCGACTTCTTCTTGTTTGGAATTCGAAAATGTCCGTGTCGGAAGAGAAATGATTAATATCGACAATAGATTAGAAAACCTAGATTTAGCCAATATGGAAAAGACATTATCGGCCGCTTCTAGGCAAATTAAGGAAATAGATTATCTGAAAGAAAAAAGGATATTGGATAACTTGCCATATAAAGTCAGGGTTTTAGCAGATATCAGGAAAAATAATCCTGAGGCTAGCCTGGAAGAGCTTGCTTCAATTTTATCTGAAACTATTTCTAGCCAAGTCTCGAAATCTAACATTAACCATATTTTAAGAAAGATACACGAGGAATATATAAATGATTCTGGAAATATCCGATAAGGAACGTTTAGAGAACGAAATAACTTCATTCCGTGCCAAATTAGGCCTTAGAATCGCCTTTATTAGGACTAGTAAGGAGATTTCGCAGTTCCGTTTGTCCTTATTAACTGGGCTAAGCAAGCAATATATTTCTGATTTAGAGAACGGAAGAAGGAACGTTTCTATTTCTTCTTTATATAAGGTGGCAAAAGGGCTAGAAGTAGGGATTGAAGAGCTATTTTCGGACCTTGAACAACCAAAGTAACTACATTTACCGATTTATTGTATATTACCTAAGGTAATTACCCCTTTTAAAGATGAAATTCCCTTAGTATAATTTATTCGCTTAAATAAAGGAGGGACAATAAAGAATATGTCCATCAAACTAGCTATTAACGGGTTCGGTCGTATTGGCCGTCTCGCCTTCCGCCGTGCTTACGAAGTCGGTGGATTCGAAGTCGTCGCTATCAATGACTTAGTCGACGCAAATACCCTTGCCTACTTATTAAAGTATGACACCACACATCGTACCTGGCATGCAAACGAAATCTCTGCCGAAGTCGAAAAAGACGAAGCCGGAAATTTCATCAAGAACAACCTTGTCTTCAAGGGTGTTAGAATCCCAGTCCTTGGCAAAAAGGACCCACATGATTTGAAGTGGGGAGAATACGGTGTCGATATCGTTTTGGAATGCACTGGTAGATTAAAGAGTAAAGAAGATGGCCAAGTCCACCTCGACAATGGTGCCAAAGGCGTCATCATCTCTGCTCCATCTTCCTCCAAGGATATCCCAACCTTCGTTTATGGAGTCAATACCAATACCTTAACTCCAGATATGAAGATCATCTCTGGTGGATCCTGCACAACTAACTGCTTAGCCCCGGTTATGAAGGTTATCAACGATACCTTCGGTGTCAGAGGCGGATTCATGACCACCGTCCACGCCTATACCAATGACCAAACCATCCTTGACCTCGCCAAAGGCAACTTACGCCGCGGTAGAGCCGCAGCCGCCAACATTGTTCCAACAACCACTGGTGCTGCCAAAGCCATCAAGGTCGTCATTCCTGAACTAGATGGTAAGTTAATGGGCGGAGCTGTTAGAGTTCCTGTAACCGATGGTTCCTTAGTTGACTTATCCTTAGTCCTAGAAAATCAAAATGTCACCAAAGAAGAAATCAATGCTGCTTTAAAGAAAGCTAGCGAAACTTCCTTGAAGGATGTCATGGATTATACTGAAGACGAAATTGTCTCTAGCGATATCCTTGGCGCAACTGCCGGTAGTGTCTTTGATGCCACCCAAACTGTTGTCTTCACCGATAAGACTGGACTCCAACACGTCAAAGTCGTTTCCTGGTATGACAACGAATATTCCTTCACTTGCCAATATGTCCGTCTTGCTGGCGAATATGGCAAAGTTCTTGGCTGCAAGTAATTTAAAAAATATCCATTTTTAGGCAGGAGGCAACACTCCTGTCTTTTTTTACATTTAGGAAAAAATGTTTATAAAATTAGTTTATATTGTTTTGTTTCACCCTTATAGGGTGGTATACTCTTTTTGCTAGGAGCAAAATAAAATGCTAAAAACAATTGAAGATTTAAAAGACTTACAAGGTAAAAGAGTCCTTGTCCGCGTTGATTTCAACGTTCCTCAAACTAATGGCGTCATTAGAGACGACAATAGAATAAGGGCTGCTTTGCCAACTATTAATTACCTAACTTCCAAAGGTGCTAGGGTCATCCTTATGTCTCACCTTGGCAAGATTAAATGGAAAGAACCTGATATGGCTAAGATTGAAGCCATGAAGAAGGCCAATGATTTATCTTGCGCCGCCACTAGACTTGGCGAATTAGTTTCCCCAACCAAGGTTTATTTCTGCAAGGAAACTCATGGAGAAGCATTAGCCAATGCCGTTGCTAATCTAAAAGATGGCGAAATCCTTCTTATGCAAAATACCCGTTATGAAAAGGGTGAAGAAAAGAATAATCCTGAATTAGCCTCAGAATGGGCTTCTTTAGCTGATGTATTCGTCATGGATGCCTTTGGTTCTAGCCATAGGGCCCATGCTTCTACAGTTGGAGTACCTTCCATATTAAAAGAAGAAGGAAAGCAAGTAGCAGAAGGCTATTTGATGATTAAGGAAGTTTCTAACCTTACCCGCTGCGTCGAAGTTAAAGACGAAGATAGACCATATGTAGCCATATTAGGTGGATTCAAGGTTTCTGATAAGATCAAAGTCATCGATTCCTTATTAAAGAAATGCGATTATGTCTTGATCGGTGGTGCCATGACATATACCTTTAAGAAAGCCATGGGAATGGATATTGGAAATTCCCCATGCGAAATGGATCAACTCGATTATGCAAGAAAATGCATTGATGATGCCGATGGACGTCTAATCCTTCCAGATGATGCAGTAGTTACTGATTCTTTTGAAGAAAAAGAAGGACGTAATATCAAAGTTGTCGATACTGAAATCGAAGCTGGTGGACGTATCCCAGATGGATTTGAAGGATGCGATATCGGTCCAAGGACAATAGCACGTTATCAAGCTATCATTGCCAAGGCCAAGATGGTTTTCTGGAATGGTCCTATGGGCGTATTCGAACAAAAGGATTTCCAATCCGGAACTGTTGCAGTCTGCAAAGCCATTGCCGAACTCCAAGGAAAAGCCTTCACTGTCTGTGGCGGTGGCGATAGTGCTTCTGCTGTCAAGCAATTTGGCTACAAAGCTTCGTTTAGCCATGTCTCTACTGGTGGCGGAGCTTCACTTGAAATGATTGAAAACGATGGACACCTCCCAGGTGTTGATGTCCTTCGCTAAGAGGAAATATAAATGAGAAAAAAACTTTTGATGGGAAACTGGAAAATGAATAAGACCCCATCCGAGGCCAAGGAATTTGCCCTTGGCTGCAAGGATATGGTCGAATATGCTATTTCCCATGATATTGATGTTGGCGTTGCCCCAACTTATGTTTGTTTAGAAACCGTTAAGGAAAATTCTCCATCTTCCTTAATCGTATCGGCCCAAAATTGCTCAAGCCATGATCATGGTGCCTATACTGGTGAAATCTCTATTCCAATGTTAAAGGAAATCGGAATTGACTGGGTAATACTTGGCCATTCCGAAAGAAGAGAATATGATGCCGAGACTAGCGTCAAGTGCAATGCCAAAATCAAAGCTTTGCTTGAAGCTAATATGACTCCGCTATATTGCTGTGGTGAATCTCTTGAAACTTTTGAAAAAGGCGAGACAAAGTCCTTTGTCGAAACTCAAATTAGAGAAGGATTAGAAGGATTAAGCAAAGAAGATGCCAGGAAAGTCGTCATTGCCTATGAACCAATTTGGGCAATCGGAACTGGAAAGAATGCGACTTCTGCAATTGCTGAAGATACAATCGCCCACATTAGAAGTGTCTTAGCTTCCATGTTTGGCGAAGTTGCCGAAGAAATGAGAATATTATATGGCGGTTCAGTCAAGCCAAATAATATTGCCGAATATATGTCTATGAAGGACATTGATGGTGCCTTGGTAGGTGGGGCTAGCTTAACCCTAGAATCCTACAAGGGACTAATCGATGGATTGGTAAAATAAGATGGCATTCGCTTCGGTTAGAAAGTCTAGGGCTCCCCAAGACGAAACCAAAGTAAATGAATTTTTACAAAACAAGAACAAATCCATTGGCAAAGTCTATCTATACATGGGGATAGGATTAGCCATTTCTGCAATAGTATCTATAGTAGTAGGTGCCTTATTCGCTGGCTGGTTTACCAATTTTGGCAGAATCGACTGGGCAGGAGAAGTACCCGATACTGCTATATTCACCTATGTTGGTGTGTTGGTTGCTAGCTATATCATCATGTTTATCGATAGCCTAGTAATTACCCACCGGGCCTATTCGGATAAGAAGTCATTATGGGTACCTTATATCCTATATACTATATTGATGGGGGTATTCCTTAGTTCCTTCTTGATTGCAGGAATCGATTTCTATACATTGGGTGAGGCATTTGGGATATCTGGATTAGTCTTTGTTATCATGGGACTAATCGGATATTATTCAAAATCAAACCTCAATGTGCTTGGAATGATTGCTGCCGGGGCTCTTATGTGCCTGCTTCTAGGTGGTGCGTTCTGGTTTGTATTATGGTTAATTAATCCAGCTGCCTTCTATATTTATAATGTCATTGTCTCTATCGCAGTCATGGCATTCCTACTTATATTGGTAGCGGTTGATACCTATAACATCAAGAATATATTGCAAAATAGTGCCGGCAAGAATATGCCTCTATATTGCGCTTTCAAGATGTATACGGACTTCATTGCCATATTCGTTAGGATCTTATATTTCCTTGTCTTAATCAAAGGAAACAATAGAAAATAATCTCAAAAGGCTTCTAGTTCTACTGGAGGTCTTTTTTTGTTGGATTTAAAAACGTATGATTAACTTATGAAATTATCATTTTTGATTCCTGTATATAATTCAGTCTCTACTTTGCCTAGATTAGTAACTTCCTTATTAAAGCAAGATGGGGATATCGAATTCCTTTTTGGAGTCGAACCAAGCAAGGATTCTTCTTTGAATTACCTTATTGATAAACAAAAAGAAGATAATAGGATAAAAATAATTGTTAATGAAACCAAATTAGGTCCTTTGGGCAATAGGATCAATTTGATAAAGCATTCTTCAGGAGACTTGATTGCATTTTCTGATTCTGATGATTATCTAGCAAACGATTTTGCTAAAGTTGCAGTAAGTGGCTTTGATGATGATATCGATGTAGTTTGCCTTGATTATCTAGTCGAATATAAAGGGAAGATAAAAAGGAATTTGTTTAGGCCAAGAAGAAAACAAGTACTAACCGGAGAGAAAGCCTGTAAGAAACTTCTTAAAGATGCTTCATTAAGAGGATTCCTCTGGAACAAGGTATTTAGGAAAGAATTATTCCATTCTGATAATCTTTTATTATTAAAAGAAGGAATGATGTTTGAAGATACTCCTTTGGTATATTCCTTATTTAGTTCTTCTAGGTTAGTAAAGATTCTCCCTTATCCTTTATATATATATGTAAAAGGGGAGGGGTCGCTTACTTCTAGCAAGAATAAGGATAGGGCACATAACCATATTGATAGCTTTGCCGTCATTAAATATGCATCTACTAAATTAGGCTATCCATATAACAAAGATTTTGCCTCGAGCTATTCTCGTATCAAATTATCTATTTTCTTTGATTTATATCTTTCTAAAAAAGATGGGTTAAGTAAAGATGAAATAAAAATGGAAAAGGAAAGACTTAGAATGTTAAAGGGAAAAGATTTCCCTAATGAAGATCATTTCTCTTCCTCTATATTAAAAATGGAAAGCATATTCTAAGACTATTTATTATTAATATATTAATATATAGATAAGAAAGGAAATCCAATTATGAACAAATTCTTTAAATGCAATGAATGCAAAAAAGTCTTCCTCGACCTATCAAGTAATGAAAATCCAACCGGATTAGTTGAACTTAAAGCCAATACCGTCGATGCCTCAAATGAAAAACATATACCAGATGTAGCTACTGAAGGTGATAAAGTTAATGTAGTAGTGGGTAGCGTTATCCATCCAATGACTGTTGAACATCATATTGAATGGATTGGTATTGTTACTTCTAAAGGAATTAGAATCGATTATCTAGATCCAACTGGTGAACCAAAAGCCACATTCACCTTGGAAAAAGATGAAGTTCTAAAGGAAGTTTATAGCTATTGCAATCTCCACGGATTGTGGAAGAAATCATTCTAATAAATAATAAATCCATCTAATGCCTCGTAATTGGGGCATTTTTTATATTTCTATAAAAGTTTTTTAAAGAAAAAGTATCGATAAAATGGGCAATTTTAAAAAATATGAAAAATTTATGCAAAAAGTAGTTGACTAGTCTCTATAAATGAGTAGAATTATCAACGTTCGCGACTTAGGGATAAACGAGTCCGAACCGCTGAAAAGTCTCGATTGTGTGGGCATTATTGCTCCAAAATCGATAAAAAAGAACCTCTTCAAAAAAATTAAAAAATTTGAAAAAAAGTTCTTGACTGAGTAAGAAGAAAGTAGTAAATTATCCAAGCACACAAAACCAGGGAGACCTGGTCGGTGAGAGCCCGGTGTGCTAACTGATCTTTGAAAACTAGACAGATTGACAACAAACACTTAACGTCGATTCTTTAAGAATCAAAAACAAAACCAGATAATTAATTGAACTAGATCAAAACATATTTTATTGAGAGTTTGATCCTGGCTCAGGATGAACGCTGGCGGCGTGCCTAATACATGCAAGTCGAACGAATCTTCTTCGGAAGATGAGTGGCGAACGGGTGAGTAATACATAGGTAACCTGCCCCTGTGCGGGGGATAACAGGAGGAAACTCCTGCTAATACCGCATAGCCATGAGCACCGCATGGAGCTCATGCCAAATATCCTTTACGGGATAGCGCAGGGATGGACCTATGGCGCATTAGCTAGTTGGCGGGGCAACGGCCCACCAAGGCAACGATGCGTAGCCGGCCTGAGAGGGCGGACGGCCACATTGGGACTGAGACACGGCCCAGACTCCTACGGGAGGCAGCAGTAGGGAA
>ENA-ORPK01000035-ORPK01000035.1-human-gut-metagenome-genome-assembly--contig:-NODE-35-length-115346-cov-4.250523_pt1 | contig 115346 bp, 86 predicted proteins | sample MGYA00242139_ERZ509068 | MGnify/ENA primary metagenome ERZ509068 (study PRJEB26280, sample SAMEA2338687) | human gut metagenome | biome: human gut; feature: human-associated habitat; material: faeces...
ATCAACTCGCCGGGCGGCAGCGTCACAGCGGGCGACCACACCAGCCATTCCGACGTGACCTATCAGCCGTGGAACGGCACGAGCAGCATTACATATACCAACAATACCGCCTATGTCTATCTGACAGGCAATGCCACCCTCAGCGGCCATCTGACGGTGGATGGCAAAACACTATATCTGTGCCTGAACGGCAAGACCCTTGCCAGCAACGGCACAGCCAAGATTCAGGTCAAAAACGGCGGCCGGCTTGTCCTCTGTGACTGTCGGGGCGGCGGCACCTTTAAGGGTGCGACGCAGAGTGTCTGGGGCGGTGCCTGCATTTACCTTTATACCAGCACGCTGGATATGTTCGGCGGCAAGCTCACCGGCGGCAAAGTCACCGGCAAAGGCGGCGGCGGAGCCATCGCTCTGGATGACCAGCAATGCAAATTCAATATGTACGGTGGCGAGATCTCCGGCAACAACGGCAAGAACTACGGCGGTGCCATTTTCCGGAAATTCAATGCAAACATGCCGAACACCACCGGCGGCGCCATCTATATGCGCGGCAACGGGAAGATCAACATTTCCGGCAGCGCGCAGATCACCGGCAATTCCTCCAGTCTGGACGGCGGTGCTATTCTCATGGGCTGGGGCACCATCAACATTTCCGATAGCGCAAAGATCAACAACAATACCGCCAACCGCTGGGGCGGCGCCATCTGCCTGCGCCAAGATTCGAATCAGGTGACGACGCTCAACATGCGGGGCGGCGAGATCAGCGGCAACAGGGCCACGAAGGAAGGCGGCGCGGTTCATGTGCTTGACAAGGAATGCATGTTCTACCTCTATGACGGCAAGATCACCGGAAACACCAGCGGCGACGGCGGAGCCATCTATCTGAATCAGGAGCCGTCGTGGCTGATTATGCAAGGCGGCGAGATCTCCGGCAATACGGCCACCGGCAACGGCGGCGGTATTTCTTCTTACGACTCTTGGAATGCCGGCACGGTCAATATCAACGGCGGTGTCATTTCCAATAACCGCGCTACCAACGGCGGCGGTATCTATGCCGCAAGCAGAACACATTTTCATCTCAACGGCGGCGAGATTATCAACAACACCGCCACAGGGGATGGCGGCGGAGTTTACTGCAGCGGCCTTTATAGCAACGCAGACGGACGCTGCGAGTTTAACGGCAGCACCATATCCGGTAACACGGCCCAACGGGGCGGCGGCGCGTATGTCCGCGTCTGCTTCATCGGTTACCGGAACTGCCGCATCACCGGCAATACTGCCGCCGAAGCGGGCGGCGGCCTCTATCTGGAGCCGTTTGCGTCTGCAAAGATAATATACATGGGCAACGTATATGGAGACAGAGGCACGATTGCTCCGTATATCTATGACAACACGGTCAATTCTGCCCAGAACAACCTCTATCTCAGCGATCCGGACACGCAGATTGTATTTACTGCCCGCATAAACACAGGCGGAAACGCAAAGATAGGCGTCTACTTCACCGGCATCACCCAAAACGGCGCGTCTGTTCTTTTGAATTCTCTGCAAGTTAATACGGAGTCTCGGGCGAAGCCATACCACGAGCGCATCTTCTGCGATAACCCGGATTATGGGCGGCTGGAGATACAACAAGATGGCGAATATTATAATCTGTATCTTATCAACACCGGCGATGAAGTCACAATTACGTTTGATCCCAACGGCGGTACGCTGAACGCGGGCGAAGAGACAAAGGCCGTACAGCATAATGGTACCTACGGCGAAATGCCCACGCCAATTCGTTCCGGCTATCATTTTGACGGTTGGTATACCGAAAAGGACGGCGGCACTAAGGTGGACGCAAACACCTCCGTTGCGACAAAAGAAGCGCACACGCTCTACGCCCGCTGGTCGGAAGCCAAATACAATATAACCCTTGACCCCAACGGCGGTAATCTTGCGAATGCCACCAAGGAAGTGACTTATAACAGTCCTTACGGCACTCTGCCCACACCCAATCGCGCAGGGTACGATTTTGACGGCTGGTTTACCGAAAAGGACGGCGGCACTAAGGTTGAAGCGAGCACCGTTGTAACTGCCGCTGAACCGCATACGCTTTACGCGCATTGGACGGCGCACGAGCATTGTATCTGCGGCGGCAGCATAAGCACGGGTGATCATACCGGACATACACCTATAAGCTACCAAAACTGGAACGGCAAAGATGCCATTTCGTACACCAATAAGACTGCCTATGTGTATCTGTCGCAGAATGTCACCTTCAACAGCAATCTGGTGGTGGACGGCACAACGCTCTACCTCTGCCTGAACGGAAAAACCTTCGCCAGCAACGGCACGAATAAGATCACGGTCAACAACGGCGGACGGCTCGTCCTCTGCGACTGCGCCGGAGGCGGAACGATCAGGGGCGCAACCAAAGGCTGGGGCGGCAGCTGCGTGTATCTCTACCAGAGCACGCTGGACATTTTCGGCGGCAAAATAACCGGCGGTAAAGTCAGCGGTAATGGCGGTGGCGGCGCAATAGCGCTGGATGACAGCAAGTGTGTGCTGAACATCTACGGCGGCGAGATCTCCGACAACAACGGCAAAAACTCCGGCGGCGCGATTTTCCTGAACAATAAGGACAAAAAAGGCGGTACCGTGAATATGTACGGCGGCACGATCGCCAACAACACGGCGACCAACGGCGGCGTGATCTACTCCGCCTGCGGCGGCACGTTCAATCTGTCCGGCGGCACAATCTCCGGTAACACAGCAAACAACGGCGGCGTAGTCTACGCTACATCCGGCGGTGTGGTCAACTTGACCTTGTCTGGCGGTACGATCTCCGGCAATAAGGCCACGAAGGGCGACGGCGGCGTCATCAATATGTCCGGCGGCACAATAACCATCTCTGGCACAAAGCTCACCGGCAATACGGCCAGTCAATACGGCGGCGCTGTCTATCTTTACAATGGCGTAACGGCGACCATGACCGGCGGCGAGATAAGCAACAATAAAGCCAATTCGGAGGGCGGCGCTGTGCATGTATTTGGCACCTCCACATTCAATCTCTCAGGAGGCACTATCAGTGGAAACTCCTCCGTTGATGGCGGCGCTATCTACCTTAACCGCGAACCATCCGTACTGAATATGTCCGGCGGCGTTATCAGCGGCAACACAGCTACCGGCAACGGCGGCGCGGTATATATTTTCCGCAGCGGTTCGGTATGCAATCTCTCCGGCGGTACTATTGAAAACAATACTGCCAAGAGCGGCGGCGGAATATACGTTAACTCCAGCAACAACGGGCAGCTTAGAATAAGCGGCAATCCCGTTGTAAAGGGCAACACCGTTTCCGACGCTGCGAACAACGTGTATCTGCCTTCCGGCAAAAGGCTGAGCATAAGCGCCGCCATGAGCAGCGGCGCATCCATCGGCATCACTACCGAAAGCAAGAACTATCCCGTGGTTTTCTCCGGCAAGTACAGCCAGGACTATTCGGATTACTTCTTCGCCGATGCCGCCGATGCCCATGTGAACTATAACGCAAACACGGAACTTGAACTTGCGGCGGGAGCAAAGAAATACAATGTGTATATCCTTACGGATGACAATGGCACCGCAACGGTAAGCGGTTCTTCGGCAACGGCGGGTACAACGATACGGCTTATCGCAACGCCTAATTACGGCTATCACTTCAAAGAGTGGCAGGTCGTAAGCGGCAATGCTGAAATATCCAACAATATGTTTACAATGCCTGCCGGCAACGTGACGGTGAAGCCCGTATTCGAGACGCACAGTTTTACTGAAGAGCATGCGGAGGAGCAGTATAAGAAATCCTCTGCGGACTGCACACACAACGATGTTTACTATAAGACCTGCTCCTGCGGCGCGGTAAGCGCAACCGAAACATTTGAAGTGCCGGGCACAGCGCTTAACCACGACTGGGCCGAAGCGACTTGCACCGAGCCTAAGACTTGCCGGCGTGAAGGCTGCGGCGCGACCGATGGCAATCCGCTGGGCCACGACCTGCCTAGCGATTGGAGCAAGGACAAAAACGAGCATTGGCATGAATGCAAACGCTGTCACGGCAAAGAGGACGCAGGAAAGCATGAATACGGCGATGATAACATATGCGATATATGCGGATACGACAAGACTGTGCCGCATACGCATAACCTGAAGCTTGTTTCTGCCAACGCCGCTACTTGCACTAAGAATGGCAACAAGGCCAACTATACCTGCGATGGTTGCGATATGTGGTTCGAGGATGCTAATGGCAGCATAGAGATAACCGACAAAACAGCGGTCATCATCCCGGCTACCGGCCATGCGCCTTCAGAAAGCTGGAAGTTCGATAAGGCAGAGCATTGGAAGGACTGCACAAACGCAGGCTGCGGAGTGATTATAGAAGGCAGCAAGGCAGCGCATACCGAAAGCGGCTGGATAATAGACACCGCACCTACTTACTTTAATAGCGGAACGCAGCATAAAGAATGCACGGTTTGCCATTATGTTACGGCGGTTGGCTTCATACCGGCAAAGGGCGGCGATATAGAGCCGAGCGATCCGTCCGGCTGGACGCCTAACCCCAACCTGCCTGCTACCGGCGACGACAATACCGCGTTCATTTGGATAGCGCTGCTGCTCATATGCGCATCCACGACCGCCGGAACCGTTATTCATGGCAGAAGGAAAAAGCAACGGTAAGATTCTGAATCAAACTAACAGCTAACACTAACATCCGCTCTGATGGACACGTCAGGGCGGATAATTTATTTTGCTTGACTTTATGCCCGACAATTTGTACCCTTTATTCGTATAATCTTATGGAGAGGGAGGCGAAGCCATGCAAGGGGACTTCGAAGCATTCTATCTTAGGCATGTTAAGGCTATATACCGCGTTTGCTATGCATTTATGAAAAATGCACAGGATGCTGAGGACTGCACAGAGGATACATTCGTGCGGGCAATGACCAACGATGTTTCGTTTGAAAACGAGCGGCATGAACGCTCCTGGCTGACGACTACCGCAATGAATATCTGCAAGGATAAGCTGAAGCATTGGTGGCGGCAGAAGGTGACGCCCATCGATGAAGAAATAGAGCAAACCGTTGCAGCCGAAGCGGATAATAAAAGCGAAGTCGTGGCCGCAGTCATGGCCTTACCCGTAAAATATAAAGAAGTCGTTTGGCTGCATTATTACGAAGGCTACCAAACCGATGAAATAGCGGCAATGCTTAACAGACCCGCATCCACCGTGCGGAACCAACTGCGCGACGCCCGCGCAAAGCTTAAACTCAGCCTGGGAGGAGAGGAAGCATGAATGAAAACGAAATAAAGAAGGCATTTGATGAGATAGAGCCTGATGAAAGCGCCAAGGAGCGCATGTACGCTAACATATTAAAGAAAGCGGCAGAGCAGAAGGAAAGCAGCGCCGTAAAGCCCGCCGAAGCCGTGCCGCAGAAGCGCAGGAGTGTTCCCGCATGGCAACGATGGAGCAGTTTAGCCGCATGCGTTGCCGCTGCGGTTGTGATAGGCATTATGCTTCCGCGCATCATAAAACAACCGGCTGTAGATGATCCGCCGCTGCTTGCCGTTTCGCCATTTGAGGATGTGTCTGGCTCGGAGGACTTTGAAAAGCTTGGCTTCTGCATATATGCTCCGGAAGGGGCAGAGAATCTGTACTACTGCATATATGACGGTGAAATTGCCCGCATTGATTTTACGCTGAACGGCAATGAATACACATATGAGGCCGCAAAGCTCAGCGGCAACTTTTCCCGTGCAGATGGCGAAGCAATAGGCAGCGCGTCTCTGAATGCCGAATATAACGCCGTGCTCGACAGGCTGTCTCCCGAAAGCTGGCGCGCGCATTGGGAGAAGGACGGCATAAGCTTTTACCTTACGAACTTTGACGGCGCAAGCGAGGAAGCTATCAGCGAAGCAGCAAGGCTGCTGATGCAGTAAAAACCGTGTATCGGAATCGGGGAGAAAAAATTCTCTCCGATTTTTATTTTCTTGCCGACATTTCGCCTTGCTCCATCGTATGGATATATGGACGGGCAAGAAGGGGCGCTTCGCGTACGGTCGCGCCGCCGAGCGCCAATCCGTATATATATTGCATTAAAAGGAGTATATAACCATGAAACGTATTTCTTCAATCGTACTTGCCATAGTGATGGCGCTTGCCCTCGCGGCCTGCAGCAACAACACCAACAATAATAACAACTCAAACGGCGCTAAAGAGGTTAACATGACCGCGCAGGAGGTGCTGGACAGCATAAAGAAGAGCCTTGGCGACAGCTTTGATTGCGACGTTACCGAAGATGAAGCCCGCATGAGCGGCTACTGGGGACTTGATATGACCAAGGTTGAAAGCTGGGCTGCCATGAGTAACTCCAACTCGAGCCTTAATCCCAGCTCTGCTGTTATATTGAAGGTTCAGGAAGGCTATGCGCAGGACGCCGCAGCGTTGCTGCAAAGCGGTTATGAGCAGGTGCTCAGCTATTCCCGCATGTATAACATGGATCTTCAGAAGGTTCTGCAGGCACGCCTGTTCGTGAACGGCAATTATGTTGCGCTGCTGATACTCGGCGCACAGGGCGATTGGGAGGCCAGCGATGAAGATCAGGCCAAGTTTGCCGCTGACGAAGCCGCAAAGGTTGACGCAGCGTGGAGCGGCATATTCGGCTCCGCCGATAACACCATCGTTGTCCCCGAGGACAACGGCAACAGCAACAACTTCTTTGACATGAACGCCGATATAGAAGGCTAAGTATGGTATTCTCCAGCCTTACGTTTTTGCAATGCTTCCTTCCGCTGTGCCTGCTTGCGTATTTCGTTGCGCCAAAGGCATGGCGGAACGGAATACTGTTCGCATTCAGCCTGCTGTTCTATGCGTAGGGAGAGCCGGTGTATGTGCTGCTTATGATATTCTCCATCGTGCTTGACTACACATGCGGGCAGCTTGCCGAGCGCTACCGCGGCCAGCGCCGCGCAAAGGCCGCGCTGCTCGTATCGGTATGCGTCAATCTCGGTTTGCTTGGTGTGTTCAAGTATAGCGACTTTTTGATAGGCACTGTCAATTCGCTGTTCGGCACGGCTATACCTCAGCCTAATTTGCCCCTGCCGATAGGCATCAGCTTTTATACCTTCCAAACCATGAGCTATACCATCGACGTTTACCGCGGCGAAGCAAAGGCGCAGAAGAACATAATCAACTTCGGCGCATACGTCACGCTGTTTCCTCAGCTTATAGCCGGCCCAATCGTCCGCTACCAAACCGTGGCAGACGAACTGGAGCATAGAGAATGCACGGCAGAGTTGCTTTCGTCCGGCATAAAGCGGTTTGTATGCGGCATAGGCAAAAAGGTACTGATTGCAAACAACATAGGGCTGCTGTGGGAGGCGGCAAGCGCACAGACCACGCCAACAGTGCTTACGGCATGGCTTGGCGTTATAGCTTACGGATTCCAGATTTACTTTGACTTCTCGGGCTATTCCGATATGGCCATAGGCTTGGGGCACATGCTTGGGTTCCGCTTCCTTGAGAACTTCAATTACCCATTCCTTGCCGACAGCATTACAGACTTTTGGCGCCGCTGGCACATATCCATGGGAACATGGTTCAGGGATTATGTCTATATCCCGTTCGGCGGCAACAAGGGCGGCCTTGTAAAGCAGCTGCGCAACATTGCCATAGTGTGGCTGCTGACCGGCTTCTGGCACGGCGCAAGCTGGAACTTCGTGCTGTGGGGCGTGTACTTCGGCGTACTGCTTGTGCTGGAAAAACTGTTCCTGCTCAAGCTTCTAAAAAAACTGCCCACTGTTCTTAGGCACATTTACGCTTTGCTGCTGATAACACTGAGTTGGGCTCTGTTTGCATTTACCGATATATCTGCCGGCTTTGCATGGCTTGGTTCAATGTTCTCGGGCGTTTTGTTCGATAGCGACAGCGTTTATCTGCTGCTTACATATGGCCCGATGCTGCTTCTGTGCGCGTTCGCAGCAACGCCTATCGGCAAACGCATATACGATTGGCTGAACGGCCATTTGAAGCAGGGAGTGCTTACCGTTGCCGATTGCGGCGGAATGCTGTGCGTGCTTACCGCAGCGGCGGCGTATCTTGTGAGCGGCAGCTATAATCCGTTCCTGTATTTCAGGTTTTGAGGTGGCTTTATGCGAAATAAGCTGATAATTTCATTCTTTTGCGTACTGCTGGCGGTATGTGCGCTTGCAGGGCTGTTCATTCCGGATAAATACTATTCGGAGCGCGAAAAGCGCACCCTTACGCAAGCGCCGAAATTCAGCGCATCGGACTTCTTTTCCGGCAAGTTCGGCGATAAGCTGGAAACCTACCTTGCCGATCAGGTACCGCTCAGGGACAAATGGATAACGCTGAAAACTTATCTTGAGCTTGGCATAGGAAAGCGTGAAAGCGGCGGCGTTTATATCTGCAAAGATAAATACCTGATGGATAAGTTTACGTCTTACAGCAAAAAGCAGCTTACAGCCAATGCCGAAGCGCTTGCCGAACTGCAAAAGAAGCTGGCGGAGGAGGGCATATCCGTGAGCACAATGCTCGTTCCCGTTGCGGCGCAGGTGCTAAGCGATAAACTGCCCGCATACGCCCCTGTTGCAGACTATGCTGCCATACTTAAAGTGCTTAGTGATGCAGGCGTGAACGTAACCGACATTATGAGCATACTTGCGGCGCACAGCGATGAAGCAATCTATTATCGCACCGACCATCATTGGACGAGCCTTGGCGCGTATTACGCATACTGCGCATGGCGCGGCATTGAACCTACGGCGGATGAATGGACAAAGGAAGCGCTTTGCAATAACTTCCGCGGCACAACATGGAACAAAGTTCCACTGCCTACAGTTCCGGCAGAGGAGATAACGGCGTGGTACAAGCACATGAACAGGCGCGTTTCTTATAACAACGGGGAATATGAGACGGACAGCATATATGAACGCAAATACCTTAACGGCAGCGATCAATACGCCGCGTTTCTCAATTCCAATCAGGCGCAGACCGTGATACAGGGAAGCGGGGAAGAAGGCAAGCTGATGCTCATAAAGGATTCATACGGCAATACGTTTGCTCAGTTTCCGGTTGAGGATTATGCCGAAGTACATGTGATAGACTTGCGCTTCTTCCGAGACGACATAGTCGAATATGCCAAGGCTAACGGCATTACGGATACGCTTGTGCTATACGGCGTGCATAATTTTGTTAAGGATACCAATTTATCCTGATGTTTCCTTGACAACCAAGCCCCCAATAACTATAATCACATCCAGAAAGGCTGCCGCATGGTGGCTTTTCAAAGGCCATTGGGTTAGAGTAAGTTAACTGTAGCTATTTGGTCAATTTTAGGGAGTAACCGGTGTGGATGAGAAGATAACCCTTTCCGGTGTGCCGGAAACAATGCTGCAAACCATATACGCCCGTGCAAAGGAAAGCAAAGATCGCGGCGCTATCCACGACAAAAAGACAGAGGAGATAATAGGCAAGCTTAACTATGATTTCTCCCTTGCTGATAAAGACGCACCTATGCACAGCGGCGTCATAGCAAGGACCATAGTGCTGGATAAACTCGTAAGTGAATATCTAGCCAAGAATCCCGGAGCAACAGTTGTAAACATTGCCTGCGGGCTTGATACACGCTGCTACCGCATGACCGGCTTTAAGCATTGGTATAATCTCGATCTGCCGGAAACCATTGCCGTGCGCGAAAAGCTTTTACCGGAAAGCGGCAATATCACCCAGATTGCCATGTCCGCAATGGATGATTGGGGCAAAATGGTCGAGGAGAGTCGAACTCCTGTCCTTATAATCATTGAGGGGCTTACCATGTATCTTTCCGAAGCTGACATACAGCGGATATTTGCCGTTATAGCCAACCGATTCAATGATGCCACGGTGCTGGTTGAAATAATGAACCCCATGATAGTAAAGCGCTTTAAGGAAAAATCAATCGAAGGCAGCAATGCCAAGTTCACATGGGGCATAAAGGGCGGTAAAGCATTGGCCGCGTTGATGCCGAACTTCCGCTTTGTTGAAGAACACAGCCTGACCGAAGGCATGGCTCAGTTCGTGCCTATTTATAAGGTGCTTGATAGGATTCCAGCCATCAGGAACATATCTAACAAAATAATTACGCTAAAAAAGGTGTAAGGAGATAAAGCTATGGCATTCTTTGATAATACGCGCAAGCCCACCGGGCTTGGTGGAAGAATAATGGTCTCAATGATGAACATTGGCCACCGCTCTTTGGCGGACTGGGGGCTTAAATACCTGAAACTGAATAACGATGCCAATGTGCTTGACTGCGGCTGCGGCGGCGGAGCAAACATAAAGAAGCTGCTCAAGCTTTGCCCAAACGGCTTTGTGAAGGGAATAGACTATTCGCCCGTAAGCGTAGCCAAGGCCAACAAGGTCAACAGGGGAGCGGTAAGTATCCACCGCTGCGTTGTGCTGCAAGGGAACGTTGCGGATATGATATTCGCTTCTGAATGGTTCGATGCGGTCACGGCCTTTGAGACCGTCTATTTCTGGCCCGATCTGCCCAGATGCTTCCGGGAGGTTTACCGGGTGCTGAAGCCCGGCGGGACATTTCTCATCTGCAACGAAAGCAACGGCGACTCGGACAAGGACGAGAAGTGGACGGAGATCATCGGCGGCATGACCATCTACAAGGACGCCGAGCTGAAGACGTATCTGGAGCAGGCGGGCTTTCACGATGTGCAGATACACAAGAACGAAAAAGGCTGGCTTTGCATCCTGGTACAGAAGCAGCAGTATGATGCAGAAGGTATAAAGTATTCTGAAAGAGATATCTGAACTGATGGTGATATTGCACGGTAGCGGATAAGTTATCGCGTCGAACTACCCGCAACGAAGCAAATGACTTTTGAAGTAAAGATATATTTTTTAGCCACAAACACCGTTAGAAGGCCGAAGCTTTTGCTCCGGCCCTTTGCTACAGTTTAGCAGATGCTATTATGAACGCTTTCTCCTGCATACCACAAACAACACGGCTGCCATTGCCATGGCGATGAGCATGAAAGGAGCAAATTTTTCCGCATCACCGGTCTGCGGCGGAAGCACGATAGTGTTACCGCCTGCGGTAGTACCCTGATTATCGTCCTGCCACGGATAATCAAGCTTGGTATCGAGCAGCTTGAGCGCGGCTTCTATTTCTTCAACGGAGGACGAAGCTTCTATCAATGTCCTTACCTGATTGGCTATTTTTAACGCTTCGCCATACACATTGGAAGGCTGATTCGCGAGATAGTCGTTCACCTTTGCAAGCGCTTCGTTCTTCTGCTTATCAAGTGTGTTAACGGAAATTATCTTTGCTGTATACGTCACGCCGTTGTTATGCACAACGTACAGATTAGCGGTATCGCCCGCGGCAAGCTTGGCCTGCAGGGCTTCAGGCAACGCAAGCGTACCATCCGCATTCACGATAATATCATAATAGAACTTGGAAGCGGCAAGCTTTTCTCCGGCCTTCACTTCACTCGCAAGCGTATAGGCTATAACGCCGTAGCCGAGCGTGGAGCTCTTTTGGGCAACGAAGTCCTCAGGCAGGCTGATGGTTATGCCGTTCACCGAAAGACGAATGGTAGCCGCATCAACTATCTGCGCAGCAGCAGGCACGCGTTCTACGGAAGATTCTTTTACCTTGCTGCCGACGACATACATCATTCCGCGTGCGCTGGAGCTGCCAAAGCTTGAAATGGCATTGGCAAGTTGTTCAGCTGTGCAGGTTCCGAATACATCGCCGTTGGTCAGTTCACTCACATCGCCGCGCGGGCAAACGGTCTTGAATATAACAGTACCGTCTTCCTGCGTTTCATAAGCATAAACAATTACCTGACTCGAAGAGTTGCTGTTAGTGGTTTCAAGTTTTCCGCCATGCACATATAGGCCTACGATATTGCCATCTGCTATTGCCTGCTGAACGAGCGTGGGGTTAGCAGCAAACTGCGTATAGGCATTATGCCCGAACAGGCCTGCCTTGAATATGGTATAGGCCCAGTTGCCCCAGCCTTCGTTGAAATCAAGACCATTGAGCGCCACTTCCTCGAACAACGCATCTGAGCCACGGCTGTTAACCATCATCAGCATCATGTTCTCAAAGCGCCATGCGCTCATACCGTTTGCATAAGCATATGCACTTGTGGCGGTTATATCCACGGATGCAGACTTAGGCAGAGCATCTGCGGAGGTTTTGCCGGTATACACCGCTTCGTTTGCGCTGTAACTCGATTTCTTATAGGTGAAATTAAGTCCGAATACTTCGGGTGCATTGCCGGCATCGTCCGCGCGGAGCAGAACACGGAACTGCACATCCTTCACGTTAGCAGTAGAGCTGCTTCCGCGAACGGTGAACATATCGATATCCAAGTTAAGATAATCGCTCTTTACGGAGGTAGACATGCTGCTTATACCTGAGCCAAATTTGCCCCATGTGAACCAATCGCTCCATGCGCCTTCAGCACGTTCTGCCACCGCACGCACCTGCAGTTCCACGCTGGAAGCGCCGGGGGTTACAGCGTTGATGGTGGCAAAAAGGTATTCCCAAGCCCATTCGTTGGAATAAACAGGAGTTGTATACACACCTGAGGTTTCGCCGTTCTTGAGCGTTATTTCGCCAGCATTATTGCGCGCTGCACCACCTGAAAGTTTGCCTTCAGCAAGATTAACATGAACAAGATTGCCGCTGGTGGCTACGGTATCATATTCTTCGGTTATGGTAGCAGCCTTTTTGCTTACAGCAGAAATTGTAGCAGTATAGCGGCGGCCGTTATTAGCCATTGCATAAACCGTCAGCATGCGGCTTTCGCCTTCGGGTATGCCTGCCTTATAAAGCGCATCGCCAGCGTTGAAGTCAAGATTGCCGTCAGCGGACGGTTTAATGCCCGTGTAGAAGAATGTATTGTTTGCGCTGACCTGAATACGGTTAGCATATTCTATTGAAGAATCACTTGCAATAGCTGCGTTTGTAGCCATACCTTCAATGGTGTAAGCCAGAACACCGCGGCCGAGAACAGAGCGCTTACCTACCGTAAAGTCGGTTAGGTCAATGGCAGTGCCGTTTACATTAAGTTTATAAACGTTCTCGGTTCCAGTGGATTCAAGCGCTGCATCGAATCTCTGCACGCCGGTCACGGGCGCGCCAAATTCGGGCATTAAGGAAACCATGTATATAACTCCGTTAGTCCAGCATTTCTGGAAATACTTCCATGCATAGCGGTGGAAGCTCGTGGAGTCGTCCTTAGAATAAGTATCGCTGGAGATGAGGTTCAGCTTGTCCAGATTGCCAACGTCGCCATCCTCAAATTCGTAGCCGACTATGGTTATAAGATGGCCGCCTGTTCCGCCGTATGAGCCGGGAAGGTAAGGGTAAGAACTGGTTTCGCTTGGGCTGTAGCTGACCGAAAGGCCAACGCTGCGGTCATTAGCAAGTTCCTGCAGTATTATGTCTATATTGCCGTATTGCACATATGATTCATAGCCATACAGTCCGGCAGCGGATGCGCAGAACGCCCAGTTACCGAAACCGTAATTGAAGTCCTGCACGGAAAGGGCAAGTTCTTCGGGCAGAATATCAAGTTGTGAATTGCGGGAATTGAGCATTACAGAGATGGTAGAGGGGCTGCAAATGCTGCCGCCAATTTCAGGATCACGAATTATCTGTGAATATGCAGGCGAAGCATTATACTTGGACGCAGGAAGCGAGGAGACCGGAGTTTCAGCATATACAGGTGAAGCATCGCCGCCCTTTATCGAGAAGGTTATCTGGCGCAGAACCGGGGACTGTATCTCCGCGCTATCGCGGCGGAGCACGGCGCGGAACTGGGCCTTAGTGATAGTGCCGCCCGGGGCATACTCATCAACAGAATTATCGTCGTTGCAGCCGCGCATTATGGACATGCCGTATTTGCCCCAGGAGAACCAATCAGCCCATGCATCGTTGGTGTAAGCGCGTGCAAAAACTTCCACGCTGGACCCATCATAGATGGCTGCGTTCCACGAAGCTACCATCTTTAGAAAATCATCGATAAGATACACGGCGGAGGTGAATGTGCCTTCCGTTGCATTAGCATCAAGCGCAAGTGCGCCGTTGCCTACGCCAGATTGCACAAGGCCTGTTGTTTCGCCGGCGGCAAAATCGGTAGCAGTAGTAATCTTGATCAGGTTGGTTCCTTTGACGTCAATCTCCTGTTCGCCTTCGGCAAAAACAGCCGTAGGCACAAGACACATCGCCATCAGCAACACAAGGATCAAGGATAACATTTTTCTCTTCATTAGTTGATATGCTCCTTCCTATTTTGTTGTGCTCTGGGCACAAGGCGTGCCCGATAAGAGAATAAATTTTTTATTATTTTATCAAATAGTGTCGCATAGTTCAATTATAATTTTAACAAATTTGCCATAATTATGCTTATTATATATAACCTCAGCTTTTCATTGCGCTGCCGATGCTTTTAGAAATAAGGAACACATTAACGTTGAAGCAGCCGGAATAAGTTATTGCATAAATGAGCTATCTTGCTGTAAAATAGCGCCAAAGGATATGCTCCGGTTTTACATTAAGGATATAAGATTCCCGCGGAGGCCTTGAAGCATGCTTTCGATATAACGCTGCGGTAATCGAGCCCATAAGCCCCCAAAAAACATCTTGTGTACATATAGTGCATCATTTTTTGTGCATTCGATATCCTTACGTGTGAATAACGACTTCAGCGCTATATTCAAACGAAAACAGTGCGCATAATCGTTTTAACGAATAACGCGTATAATATTATCTATATATATCGTTTCCTTTTTGGCAAAAAATATAGTAAAATAACAGTTGATGTGCGGCTAAAATCGATGCCGTGCATCAAAATGACTGTATTTTTCAAGGAGAAATGTAATGAAAAAGACACTATCTCTGCTTCTGGCCATAATGATGGTCATAGGCCTGTTAGCCGGCTGCACTACCAATGTGCCTGCCGAATCTCCCACCAACAGCGAAGAACCCGCTCCCACGGAAGCTGTTCCCACCGAGCCTGTTCCTACCGATGCCGCACCCGAAACTACTCCTGCTGCCGAAGACCCCAGCGCGTTCCCCATTACCGTTACCGATCAGATCGGCAATGAAGTGACCGTTGAACATGTTGCTGAGCGCATAGTTTCCGGTTACTATATATCTTCTTCCACCTGCATAGCTCTCGGCCTGAAGGATAAACTGGTGGCTACTGAGGAAAAGACCGACAAGCGCCCCATATATAAGCTTGCCGCGCCCGAACTCATCGGTACCATAGGCAACGTTGGTTCCGCCAAAGCGTTTGACCTTGAGGCCTGCATAGCTGCCGAGCCCGATCTGGTAATCCTGCCCAAGAAGGCCAAGGATTACGCCAAAACCCTCAACGAAATGGGCATTGCCGCCGTAGTTGTCAATCCCGAGAGCCACGAAGCTCTGGTGGATATGATTAAACTCATCGCCAATCTCACCGGCAGCGAGGAAACTGCCGGCAAGCTCATCACCAGCTATAATGAAGTCCTGTCCAAGGTAGAGTCCGCCACCGCCAACCTGGACGACAGCAAAAAGCCCGTTGTCTATATGTGCAACAACAGCACTTATTTGGCCACCGCTCCCAAGGATATGTATCAGGCGAGCGTTATAACCACCGCCGGCGGCAAGAATGCCGGTGATGAACTTGAAGGCGATTCATGGGTAGATATATCCTATGAGCAGCTTATTGCCATAAATCCCGATGTTATAATCATCCCCACCAACAACATGGCCAACGGCCAGCCGGATTTCACCGCAGCCGACGTTATGGTGGATGAACAGCTTAAGGATATCACTGCCGTTAAGAACGGCGCCGTGTACAATATGCCTACCGGCTTTGAAGCATGGGATTCTCCGGTTCCCTCCGGCGTACTCGGCATGCTTTGGATGACCGCAAAGCTTCATCCCGAAGTATATAGCATGGATGAGTTTGCGGCTGATGCCACCGATTTCTATAAGACCTTCTACGGCTTTGATATGGATACTTCTTCCATATTTGCCGAAACCGCAGAGAAGGCTGCATAATTTTGAAGTGAACGGAAAATCTGCAAAAAAAAGCCTTGTGCCGGCGTTATTTGCAGCAGTCACCGCGGCAATATTAGTTGCCGCGGTGGTTTCGATTTGCGTGGGCAAATACTCCATTACCGTTGATGACATACGGGCCATATTCGCCGGCAAAGAGGTGGACGATCTGACCCGCAGGGTGTTTTTAACGCTGCGCCTTCCGCGCACCATAATGGCGATAATCGCGGGCGTTGGGCTTGGCGCAGCCGGAAGCATATACCAGATAATATTCAAAAATCCTCTTGCATCGCCCGATATAATCGGCATAGCGGGCGGCGCAAACCTTGGCGCGGCTATAGCGATAGTGTCCGTTTCAACTTCAGGCATGTTTGCAATAGCAAGCGGAGCATTTTGGGGCGGCTTGGCCGCGGTAGTGTGCGTTATGCTGCTTGTTAAAGCCACGCGTTCACGATCAACAAGCACGTATGTGCTTGCAGGCATAGTAATAAACGCCATATCCAAGGCCATAATAATGGCGCTCAAATACTTTGCCGACCCCGAAAACGAACTTGCGGCAATGGAATACTGGGAGATGGGCACGTTCGGAAACACAACGCTTTCAAAGCTTCTTTCCATACTGCCCATGTTCCTTATCGGACTTATAGGCATACTGTTGCTAAGGCGGCAGATAGAGCTGATGTCCCTAAGCGACAACGAATGCCGTGCATTGGGCGTAAGGCTAAAGCCCGTGCGCGCAGCAGTGCTTGCGTTATCAACCCTTATGGTAGGCTCCATAATAAGTGTTACCGGACTTATATCTTTTGCAGGGCTTATCGCGCCGCATACAGCGCGGCTTATGCTGCGCCGCAATAACTCTACAACGATTATTATGAGCGGCATGGTGGGCGCGTTTGTTGTGCTTATTGCGGACATACTCGCAAGGGTGCTTTACAGCGCCGAACTGCCCATATCCATACTTACAACCGTTATAGGCGTGCCGATATTGGTTTATTTCCTTTGTACGCGCGGAAAGGAGACCGCATGAGAGAACTTTTCTCATTAAAGGATGTAAGAATAGCCTATGGCAAAACGGAGATTGTCCACGGCGTGGATATAGGCATTGCTCCCGGCGAATTCTGCGCCCTGCTGGGGCTGAACGGCAGTGGTAAAACGACCATACTTCATGGCTGCTGCGGCTTTTTACCTATACAAGGCAGTTTTACCGTGGCCGATACGGACTGCCGCAGCCTTAACGAAAAGAAGCGTGCAAGGCTTGTGTCCTTCATTCCGCAGGTATGCAGCTTACAGGGAGGGCGTACCGCGCTCGAAGTGGTGCTAATGGGCTTCAACTCGCAGCTTGGCCTGCTGGAATCTCCGTCCGCCGAGCATAAACGCGCAGCGCTTGAGGCTATGCGGCGGCTAAACTGCGCCGAGTTTGCTGAAAAGGATTTCGGCGCGCTCAGCCAGGGCCAGCGGCAGATAGTTATACTTGCGCGCTGCATTGTGCAGGATTCGCCCGTAATGCTTATGGATGAGCCCGACAGTGCGCTTGACTTTCTGAACAGGCATATGGTTCTTTCGAAAATAAGCGAACTTATAAAAGAAGAAAACAAGGCGGGGCTTATAACGCTGCACGACCCGAACTTTGCCATGGCATATTGCGACAGGCTGTTCATGCTAAAGCAAGGCAACATAGTAGGGGAGCTGGACATGCGCGCGGCAAACCGCGACGAGGTGCAGCAAAAGCTTTCGCTTATATACGGAAACATAGATATTGTTGAAAACAACGGCAGCTTCCTCATGGGTAGGGCCAAATAAGTGTAAGGAGAAACAAACGCATGAACGCAATAGATATAGTAAAAGAACAGGCTGCGGCATATGATGCGGGCAAAAGCTATGCCGTGGTGACAATAGTCCACAGCGATGGCTCAACGCCAAGAAGCAGCGGCAAAATGATAGTTTATGCCGATGGTACAACGCGCGGAACCATAGGCGGCGGCGCGGTCGAGCTTATTGCCATTAAGGATGCAATAAAGTGTATTAAAAACGGCGCAAATGCCTATAAAGAATATGACCTCACTTCGCCTTCATCAAACACCGGAATGACCTGCGGCGGGGACATGAGCGTGCTGATAGAAGCATTCATTGCCAAGCCCCTGCTTGTTATGATAGGCGCGGGACACGTCGGCGCAGCGGTAATGCATATTGCGGAATTTATAGGTTATGATACGCTGCTTATAGACGACAGGGCAGATGAGCAGATAGCCGATAAAATTGCCGCGGCAGGCCGCTTTGTGCGCGTAAAGGATTTTGAAGCCGAAATAAAGGCCATGAATATACCGGATGGTGCGTATTATGTTATCGCTACGCACGGCCATGTGCACGACGGCGCCGCACTTGCAGGTGTGCTTGATAAAAACGCTGCATACATAGGCATGATAGGCAGCAGCAAAAAGATAGCCGCGCTTTTCGCTAAGCTTACCGCACAGGGCGCAAGCGAAGAACAACTGAGCACAGTTTATGCGCCAATAGGCCTTGATATAGGCGGCGAAACGCCGGAGGAGATAGCCGTTTCCATAATGGCGCAGATACAGCAGGTGCGCTACGGCGCTCCCGGCGGTCATCTGAAGGGAAAGGATAAATAAACCGTGGGCAAAACAATCGTCATCAGCCTAAATACGAACAGCATAAGCGAAATGCCCACGCCTGCCGAGCATTACGGACGCGGCCTTGCCACGGAGCTTGTACGGCAATATGCAAAGGATGGCTGTTCAAGGCTTGATGAAGGAAACGCGCTTGCGATAGTCTGCGGTCTTTTAACAGGCACTAACGCACCCTGCGCAAACCGCGCAAGCGTTGCAGCCATGGGTAATAACGCTGTTGCCGTGTCCAGTATCTCTGGCGATTTTCCTCAGAAGCTTGCCTCGCTTGGCATAGACGCTCTTGTGCTAACGGGCAAATACTCCGATGGCAATGCCGTAATATTGGTTGAAGCATCATCCATACGAATAGAGCATATGCCTCAGCTTCAGGGCAAAAGCTGCAGCGATATAGTTGAATACATACGCTCAACGTTCGGTGGTAACTGCGCAGCCATAGGTACCGGCCGGGCAGCCGACATGCTGCTGCCCCTCGGCGCACTTTTTACAACATATCCCGAAGGCACTCCGCGCTTCACTTGTCCGCGCAGCAGCTTTGGCGATGTTGCCGCAAGCAAGGGCATACGGGCGATAGTTATCAACGGCAAGGCATACTTTGGTAAGCGCTATGCGGATAAGGCCACGCTGCAGGCCAATTCAAAGAAGCTTACCGGAATGATACTGTCCGACAAGATATGCGGCGGGGCGTTGCCCGGGCTTGGATCGATAACCATATTGCATCTGCTCAAAAGCCGCAATGCCATACCCGAAATACCCGAACGCCGTGCGCACGGTAAACGCAATAATGGCAGCAGATTAAACTACTGCTGCGCGCCTGGATGTGTAATCGGCTGTCTGAACAGGCATACCGCTGCAGACGGGCATGTGTTCTCCGCGCCGGAAGAATCGGAAGTTAAAGCGGCTATGGAGCATTGCTTCGGAATGATGGGTGAAAGTGAGCGTGCCAATACAGCGCTTGCCCTTTCAAAACGCGGAATGACGCTTGGGCTTAACACAACCGAGTTTGTGTATACTGCGGCCATGTATATGGAGCTTAATGGAGAAACGCCTTCGTCCGAGAGGCTTATGGAGCTTATTGGTGAAATAGAGCGCGGCAGCATAACCGGGCGGCTGTTAGGCAGCGGAACTGTGGCAATAGGCTCGCTTTACCGCGACAACGTTTCAATACAGCGGCGCATAACAAAACCTGCAAATACCAACGATTCGGCGCATAGGCTGGATCTTGGCAAGCTATATCCGGAATTAAGCGAAATAGACGATCTTGATATGCTGTATAGGCAGATATTCCTTCTTGAAAACATGGGCATATGCATATTCTCCGCTTTTGCCCTTATAAACCGCAAGGAAGCACTTGAAACCATCGCTTCGCTTTACGGCAATGTTACCGGCAATGCTGTCAGTGTTGTGCAGCTATTGAATTACGCAGGGGAATGCCTTGATAACGAGCTTCAAATGGTGCGTAGCAATTCCGCAGCGTGTGTAAAGCAGAACATACCCGAATTTGTAAAAGTATTGTACCGTTACTTTGGTGAATAAAGCTATGCTCAATACAACCGAATGCCCGAACCTAAGAGACTTGGGCGGGATACGCAAAAAAACGGAATGGTAAAACCAATGCGCTTGATACGCTCAGGCGCATTGTGGCGTATAAGCAATACTGCGGCTCTTGGTCAACTCAGCGCGGTTTTCGATATGCGAAGCGAAAACGAACGCAGTTTCCATCCCGATCCTGCTTTTCCCGGCGCGGACTATATTCATATTCAGGTTTCTGAAAGCGGACGCAGGAAATTCACCCAAAGCAAACGTACTTTTGAAGATAAGGTGGACGATATACTTGCCGGTTACTACCGCAGTGAGCAAAGCGCAAGCGAAAGGATGAGGGAGGTATACCGCAGCATAGTTTTTTCTGAAAACACTGCCGTATGCATACGCGGAATAATACGCGCCGCTAATGCCGAAAGGGGAGCTGTGCTGTTCCATTGTGCAACGGGTAAAGACCGCGCCGGCGTAGTAGCAGCGTTGCTCCTTAGGCTGCTTGGCGCAGATGATGCAGCAATATATGCCGACTACATGCGCACAAACGAAACGCTTGAGCATGAGCTTGCTCAGGCCTACTCGCTTGCCATGTCAAAAAGCGGAAATGACAAAGCTGCCGCCAACTATGTACTCGGCTTCTTCGCTGCCTGCCCATGCTGGCTCACGGCTGCGCTCGATACGCTCGACAGCACATTCGGCTCTGCGGCCGAATATGCTGCTGATGCGGCAGGCGTAGGCAAAGAGGAAATTGATAGGCTTATAATGATATGCATTGAAGACAATAGGTAAACATTTTAGCGTATTGAGTACATCACCAACCGTAAACATATACGAAAAATATATCCCCCAAGGGGTTGTATATTCCGCAAATATGCTGTAACATATATACGTAAAAGCGGTGTTTGCCGCTTGAAAAGCTAAATATCAACTGTTGATCCTTCCGAATAGGTTCGGAGACGGAAGTGGGTGAGATGCCCCGCGAGTCGGTCACTGTGATGCCCTTTATGGGATAAGTCAGATACGTTATAGGATCGTATGGTTCCTGCCGTCACCGGGAAGCTGCTTTTTTGTTGGTGTAAATCAATAAAGACAAGATCCGCACGGCATGTGTGGGTCTTTTTTAGCGGAGAAAATACCCAAAGTATAAGGGAAAGGAGCGCATAAAATTTATGGAACAGGGCAGGACGGAGCATGCGTGCGATGCACGGGACGCAGCAAAGGAAATAACCACGCAGGACTATCAGGTACTCAGGCTTATGCGTGAGATGGACTACGGCCATCTTGTTATAACCGTAAAGGGCGGACAACCCGTTCATGCCGAGGTGCAGAAAAGCGTCCAAATTAAGTGACGCATAACTAAAAATCGTAGAAAAGTTTTACGGCTGTGAGGCCGGACTATCGGAAGAACCGAAGTCCAACGAAGATACCATGCGGAAGCATATCATCTGTATGGATCCCGTTGGCTTTTTTATTATAAAAAGCGCCTCTAATGACCGAAAAACATGCAACTTAGGAGGTATTAAATAACAATGAAGAAAAAACTTCTGTCCCTGCTGCTTGTGCTGCTGATGCTTGCAAGCATACTGCCGGCATCCGCACTCGCAGCCAACAAAACATTCGGCGACTTTTTCGCCGGACTCCCGCTCATAGCGGAAACCGAACCGGGCTCGCCTAACAGCACTAAAAAATGGAAAGTAACCACGCTTGGCGGCGAGGACGTGCTGATGAGCGGCAATAATGGCAAATCAAGCAGCTCCAGCACGCTGCAGCTTACCATGACCGCCGACACAAACCTCAGCTTTGAATATAAGGTTTCTACCGAAAAAAACTATGATAAGCTGACCATCACTCAAGGAAGCAAAACGCTTGTGAACGGCGTGAGCGGCGTAATAGATTGGACGCGGCTTGAAATCGATGCCAAGAGCGACGATGTAATAACCATAGTTTATAAGAAAGACAGCGGCGGCAACAAAAATGACGACTGCGTCTATATCCGCAGCTTTGCTGCAGGCGCGCCCACTATTATAACGCTGCATGCCAACAACGGCACCGATGAAACCGCCACGCAGAACATATATTGCGGCAAAGGCGTGCTCAACTCCAACGCGTTCACCTGCGAAGGCAAACTGTTTGCCGGCTGGGCCACCAGTGCAGACGGCGAAATAGTTTATGCCGACAAGGCGACCATAGAAACCGAAGAAGCTATGGATCTTTATGCCGTGTGGGCCGACGCTGTTACCGTAACTTTTAATTATAATTACGGTACTACCAAAGACAAAACCGTTGCCATTGCTAAGGGCGCACAGATAGGCGCGACCAATATTCCCGATGCAGTAAAGCGCACCGGCTATACCTTCGTCGGTTGGTTCAACGATGATGGAACTCAGCTTACCGCAGAAACCATCATAAATGAGGATATAACCTACACCGGCAAATGGGCTCCCATAACCTATACCATAGCATTTGATGCTGACGGCGGCGAAGGCAGCATGGATAGTATCTCTGCAACCTATGACCAGGAAGTAACAATTCCTCTTGCCGAAGGCAGGTTTACCCGCACGGGCTACACATTCAGCGGATGGAGCACATATAAAGGCTATATGACTCCCACCGTACAGGATGGCGGCACGGTAAAGAACCTTACAAATGTTCAGGACAAAGTCATAACTCTGTATGTGACGTGGAAGGGCAACCCTGTTAACATTACCGTAAATTATAACTACGATGGCGCCGAAAGCATCACACGCGTAGGCATGGTTGGCTCCCATTACAACTATGTGCGTCAAGATGACGGCAAATATAAGCAGGACTCACTTCCTGATCCCACGCGCACAGGCTGGATATTCCTTGGCTGGTATGACGCCCCCGAAGGCGGCAATGAAGTTACTCCATCCAACAAGAAGTTCACCGCCGAAGATGCCGAAAACGGCTTTATCATGTATGCCCATTGGGAAAAGGGCATAACCGTACATTTCGACGGCAACGGCTATACGCAGACCATCAACGACAAAACCGTAGTACCCGGCAAGGTGTATACCAATCTGCCTTACTTGGCGGAGCGCTATATGCCCACCGATAAGCGGCTTGAAAGCTGGTATATCAAACTTGATGGTGAGGGAGATGCACGCTTTGGCGCGGCTGTTACCAAGGATACGGATTTCAGCACCATGGGCGATGAGGTAACGCTCATAGCCAAGTGGCGCGGATATCAGTACATAATAAAATACAACATAAAGTATTCCGACAAATCCTCTGTAACGGGTACAATGGCGGATCAGCCTGCGCCGTTCGGTGAGAATGTTAAGCTCAACTCTTGCGCATATAGCCGGCCCGGATACGATTTTGCAGGCTGGGCTACCAGCAGCTATGGTTCAACTATAGCTTATGCCGATGGTGCAACCATAAAGCGCGATTGGGAAGAAGATGATTGGGGATACGGCAGCGAAGATAACGAACCCTTCAACCTTTACGCCGTTTGGACCGAAGCCAAGAGCGAAGAGGAGAAGGAAGCCGACGCTAAGCTTACCGCAGCCGAAAAAGCCATAAGCGGAACCTATCTGCCCACCTATGGCAAGGACGCTAACGCCCTTACCATGATACAGGCCAAACTGACCGCAGCCGGCATAACCGACGTTGCCGTTTCCGTAAAGGCCGGCGCAAAGGACAACTATTCAAGCTATAACTATGTTGGCGTTGCTGATGACGGCACCCTGATATACAAATGGAATGAAAAAGGCAGCACCTCCAGCGCTACAGGCTATGTGCGTCCTGTATTCGTTCTGACCTACAAGACTTACACCAAGGAAACCACTGCCTGTAACTTTGGCATGGGTTTGGACGAGGTCAAGGCTAAGGCAGCCCTGAATGCCGTTGTGGACAGGATAACCGTACCCGAAACCGTAGAAAGCGCCGAGGATCTTACCAAGCTGCCTAAATACCCCGTAAAAGCCGGCGTAGATGAAAGCAAGGTTGATTACAACAAATCCGATGACATTGAGCTTTGGACCACTGCAACATGGCAGAGCAGCAGCACGAATATTGCCATATCGGATGTTGGCTATCCGCCATTCTCGCCCTATAAGGTTGCCGTAAGCATTCCAAATAACGATGCACCCGTAACGCTTACCCTTAAGCTTACCTACAACGGAAGAGAAGATTTGTATGTATCCAGGGTATACAACATTACCTTAAAGGGCGGCGTTGTTGAAAAGGACGTAGATTATCAGGAACTGCTGAACAAGATGCTGGAAACCGAAGACGCGCTTACCAATCCGCGTAACGACAGCAATATCGATAAGGCCAACGTTGCAAGCGACATTCAGTTCTTTACTACCAAGGACCTTAGTGCGCTAAGTATGCAGCTTTATAACAAGGGCTTTGACGGCAAATATACGCCAATAAAGATCACCAGCAGCAACGAAGATGTTATCAGCTCAACCGATGTATATAACGCAGCACGCGTGCTGACATATCGTCCGCTGCCCGGCCGTGAAGCCAAAAGCGTTACCATCACTATAGAAATACTGGATAGACCGAGCGGCGAAGGCGAAGCCACCGTTGTGCTCGCAAGCGCAGCCATAGAAGTTACCGTGCAGCCGCTTACCCAGAACGAGCTTGACACCGCGGCAGCTTTCATGAAGAAGGTCTGCACAGAGGAAGTGTATTGGGACGGCATAAAGAAGGCCAACTCCGCTAAGGACAACATAACAGGCGATATGTGGAGTTTCATCGAGATAGTTCCAGATGGAGACGGATACAAATTCATCCGCACGGCCGATGATGCCAAGGGCGTTGGCGTAAAGGCTGACAGCATAGACGGCTGGTACGCCTCCGAAAAATACCGCTGCTTCCGCTCCAGCAAGGATACGGTAATTAAGCACGAAAACCTGCTGCTGACTAAGCCGCAGTACAATACCAGCGTTAAGATAGACAGCGTGCTTTCTTACAGCGAGTATTCTAAGTACTACGAGAAGTTCAAGGACAATGCCGACTATGCTCAGTTTGCCAAGTTCTACAAGCAGCCCATAAGCATAGTAGTGAAGGTTATAGGCACCGAAGGTATAGATAATCCCAATGCCGAGACTATAAGCGTTACCGTAAACATGGACGGCAACGCCATAGACAAAACCTTTACGGACTTCAACTATACTTACACCTGCAACAGCGCGGATTACAAGACCGGCATGGATGCCGTCGTTGCAGCCATAACCGAAAGCGGCTACACCTATACCGGCAACGGTTCATACCTTAACTCGGTAACTTCGCCTGATGGCATAACTCTTGGCTTGGCCGATGAGAAGTACGGCCCGTGGTCCGGCTGGATGTTCACCGTGAACGGTTCTGCTCCCATGCTTGATGAGACAACTCAGGCAAGGCTTGACCAGTACATTGTAAAAAATAACGACGTTATACGCTTCTACTATGTGGAATGCCCCACCGAGACCCGTCACCATATCCGCAGCGCTGATGACAAGACCAAGTGCAGCGTATGCGGCAAAGTAATGCCGCTATTGTACGGCGATGTGAACGGCGATGGCGAAGTAACTTCCACCGACGCGGGTATAGTCATACTTTACCTGAAGGGTAAGACTGAGCTTACCGCTGAGCAGCTTCTTGCGGCAGACGTAAACGGCGACGGACAGGTCACCTCAAGCGATGCCGGCAACATAATTCTTTACTGCAAGGGAAAGATAAGCAGTTTTCCCGCAAGTGCCAACTGATAAAGGAGAATATATAAAGTGAAAAAAAGACTATTTTCTGTTGTACTGGCGATTGGGCTGGTATTGGGCATTGCAGCCGGTGCATTGGCGCAAAGCCTTACGCCAAGCGTAGATAACGCCGCCATAAAGGCGGGCGAAAGCGTAAACGTTTCGCTTACGCTTGAGGAGGCTATAATCAATATGGCCTCAGCCACGTTCACAGTGGGCTTTAACGGAAACCTGTTCGAACTTACGGACAGCAATTCTGTGAGCAGCAACCTCAGCGCAGACCTTATAAAAGGTACCGCGCCCGATAACTATCTTGAGATTAACTGGTTCGATATGAACCTTGATCAAACTCTCCCCGCAGGCGTTATAATGACCCTGACCTTTACCGCCAAGAGCGACATAACCAACGAATCTCAGGCTGCATTTACCTCAGGCCTTAGGGAATGCGTAATGGTTCCCGGTACCGATAGCCCCGCTATATCGGCTGATTCCGTATCCGTTGCCGTAAATCCTGCCGGCGGAGATCCCACGCCTACTCCAACAGTAGAACCTACCCCTACGGTCGAGCCTACACCGACGATAGAACCTACTCCTACGGTAGATCCTACTCCTACGACTGATCCTACTCCTACGGTAGATCCTACTCCTACGACCGATCCTACTCCGACGGTTGAACCCAGCCCTACGGTTGAACCTACTCCGACTATGGAACCTACTCCTACCGTAGCGCCCACTCCGACATCGGAACCTTCTCCGACAGTAGCGCCTACGCCGACCATAGCACCCAGCCCGACGGTGGCTCCTATTCCGACTGTAAAGCCCACGAGCAATCCGGGCGGCAATGGCGGTAACCCCTACCCAGGTTGGTCCGGCTCAAACGTGCCTACTCCGCCTACGGCTGAAATGCCCGTTACCGGCGATGAGGACAGCATAATACTGCCTATAGTGTTGCTTGTAGCCGGCATTGCACTCTTTGTTGCTTTTAAGCGTAAAAAGAGGGTATAAGGCAGAAAGAATGGACAGCCGAAATGCAGTTCATGTATAGCGATACAAGTGCAAAACGACTATGCTGATGTACCGCCATTGTGCAGCTAAGCACTGATGTTTGCATCTAATTCGCATTATAAGGTAATATAAAGAAATCTGAACTTGCATATTCGGTTTTCCGTGCTATAATTAAGACATGCCCTAACGGGTAAATAAAAACAACATAACAACAACGGCAAAAGGCAGAAGGGTAACAGCTTCTGCCTTTTGTTTTCATATCATCAATTATAATCAATGAACGGGAGCGGTAAAATGCACGTTAAAAACACATATCCCTTAAACACCGCCGATGAGGATCTTATGAAGTTAGTCGGGACGGTAAGCTATTATCTCAGCAATATTACGGCGGTGCATACAGCAATCGATATATCAACCACGCTGCCCGAAGAATACATAAACGACATAATAGCCGATTTGCAGAAGCGGTGCGATACATTGGCATATGATTTGTAAGAGCTTATTTATAGTTAAATAATCTCTATCCATGCCTTATAATAATCCCAGCGTGTTTGGCCTTCACAAGCGATTGTGATATATCGCACTATGATTTCACCAATGTTATAACCGCGGGCCTTCAGGTAATTTATTGCTTCGTCTAAATTGGTGTGTTTGCGGTCTTTTACGTCAATGCGAAGGATAAACTGCACAAAGTGGCGGTCTCCTTCCGCAAAGGTCCATGCAAGCTCCTCATCAGGCTTGCGGGATTCTGCAGCCCATCCCCAAACCCATTCGCAATTCGGCGGACCCAAGCGCACTCCTGCAAACTGATACTGTCCGGAAAAGTATTTTTTCCATACCTCCTTGTCATAAAGTTTGGAGTGACTAAGAATGAGCGGTATATCAGGCTGGGCTTCCGTATAAGGGTGCTTCTGAATATATTCAAGCTCATTCATTAGGCTAAGGGTTTTGCGCAGCATGGAATAGGTGCTCTGCAAACTGCTGATCTGTGCTTCAAGCTCGCTTTTTTTATTCAAATACAGTGCATTGCTGTCTGCAAGGCTGAGCGTTTGATATTCTTTTATAGCTTTAACCGGAATGCCGAGATTGCGCAGATAACAGATGTCGCTAAGATTCAGCAGGGAAGAATATGAATATTCACGGTAATTGTTATCGCGCCGGCCTAATGTGATTAAACCCATAGATTCCCAATAGCGCAGCGTTGAAGCGGGAATCCCAAACGTTTCCGAAACGGTTGAAATGTTCACCGTTTTGTTTTTGTCCCAGTCCAGCATTTCCTCTTACTCTCCTGTTCCATAAATACTTTTCCATAAAAATTATATCAAAAACGGTATTGACATTCAAGTAACTTTAAGCTTTAAAATACATAATAAGTTCGATAGCGCAGAGCAGATAATATAAGGTTGTATCTGCAATGGCTTCCAGCTTTTGATTATCGATTGCATTACGAAAGCAAACAACTGATTGGAGAAATGTGGCGGAAAAATAAAGGTTTGAATTACGAATGAACGCCTGTTGCCGCTTATACTGCGTCACAGCGCTCAAATAAAACAAAACTTAGGAGGAAACTATGAAAAAAAGTTTAGTACTGATGCTTGCCGTTATTCTAGTGGCTTCGCTTTTTGCAGGATGCGGACAGAGCGGCGGCAAAACTACCACGGATGCAATTCTATACTATGCATGCGGATCGGAACCCTACCTGACACTGGATCCAAGTGTTGAAAATTCCAACGGCGTATGCGTCCTCCAAAATGTATATGAAACGCTAACCCGCTACAACGATCAGACCGGCGAGGTGGAACCATATCTTGCTACCTCCTGGACGCACAACGATGACGGTACGGTATGGGAATTCACACTGCGTGAGGACGTAAGCTTCCATGACGGCACAAAAATGAATGCAAATGCAGTCAAAAAGTCTATCGATCGTACTATCAAACTGGGCAAAGGTGCTGCATACATTTGGACCAATGTTGAATCCGTTGAAGTAGTAAGTGATTATGTGGTCAGGTTCAACTGCTCTGAGGCCACGTCGGTAGACCTGATAGCTTCCGCTGCTTACGCGGCATATATAATGTCCGAAAATGCGTGTGAGCAGGATGGCGACTGGTTCAACAGCGAAAGCGGAAATGATGGCGGCACCGGCCCGTATATGGTAAAGAGCATTGTGACCGGCGACCAGGTACTTCTTTCCGCGTATGACGGATATTGGCAGGAATGGAAAGAGAATTCCTATAAAATGGTCGTCATCAAGAAACATGTTGAAAGCGGTACCCGCCGTCAGCTTCTTGAAACAGGCGAAGCTCAGATTGCTTACAATTTCTCCACAACGGATATAGCCGCGTTGAAGTCAAACGAAAATGTTGAAGTCAAATATGTGAATACTTATAATAACATATTGCTCTTCTTAAATAGCGAAAAGCTGCCCTGCAGCAATGAGGAATTCCGCAAGGCGCTTGCTTACTCGTTCCCGTATGAAGAAGTAATCAATGGCGTGCTGGAGAACCGCGGACAGCTTTCCCACGGCCTTGTAACTCCCGGCCTTTGGGGACATGACGAGAACTGCACGCAATATGAGTTTAACCTTGATAAGGCAAGGGAGTGCCTTGCAAACTCCGGCATTGATGCAAGCACCGTTAAGCTTGAGTTTGCCGTCCAGTCCGGTTACACGGAATACAAGGATTTTGCACAGCTTTGGCAGACCTATCTTAAGGAAATCGGCATCAATATGGAAATCCGTGAGCGTGGCTGGGATGCCCATATTGAACATGCACGCGCTACACGTCCGGAGGACAGGCAGGACATATTCGTTATGATCTGGTGGCCGGATTACGCGGATCCTTCAAGCTGGTTCCAGAGCATGGTACATTCCCAGGAGAATCCTGCGTTTAACCTGAGCTATATTAAAAACGCCGAGTGGGATGCGAAGATCGAGGAAGCTATGCGGCTGACCGCAACGGATCGCGCCAAAGCCGAAGAACTGTATAAAGAGGTACAGAAGGGTGTTTTGGACGGTGCGTATATGCTCCCTGTTTACGATCAGGTTATCACCTACGCGGTTTCCAAGGATATTGATGGCTTCTATTATAACCCGGCATACCCTAACTCTACGCTTTATTTCAACATAACCCATAAATAAATTACCTGTTTTACAGGTATAAGGCACACCGGCAAGGGGAGCTACTGCTCCCCCTGCATAACAAAGGAGAATGCTGAATATATGGTAAAATATATTATAAAACGATTACTTAACGGCCTCATTGTATTGCTGGGCGTAGTCACCATTACGTTCTTCATCACGCGCGTCGTCCCTTCTGATGTTGCCGGCAAATGGGCCGGGGAACGCGCTACGGAAGAACAGCGTAAGCAAGCTATTGCTGAGCTTGGGTTGGACAAACCGTTGGTAACGCAGTATGTAAACTATTTGAAGGATCTACTTTCAGGCGATCTCGGTCGTTCATTGCGTACCAAGGAGCTAATTACTAAGGAGCTTGCAAGCTATTTCCCCGCAACTATGGAGCTTGTTCTGGTGGCCTTCCTGTTTGCGATGTTTGTTGGTATACCAATGGGCATTTATTCCGCGAAGAAAAACGGGAAAATGCTGGATCACGCCACGCGCTTTTTCTCAATAGGTGCGGTTTCACTGCCCACATTCTGGGTTGCAATGGTGTTTCAGTTAGTCTTTTACCGCCTCCTTAATTGGTTGCCGCTCGGCGGACGCATTAGCATCAGTGCATCATTGCTTTACGATGTACCGAATGTTACGGGTATGTTAATTCTTGACTGTATTTTGACCGGCTCATGGGGATTGCTGGGAGACGCTTTTGTGCATATTATTATGCCCGGTTTTACAATCGCGCTTTATCCTATCGGACTCGTTGCACGCATGACGCGCTCTGCGCTGCTTGAAATTCTAAACGAGGACTATATAACCGCCGCAAAATCCTACGGTGTACGGGAAGGCAAGGTGCTTTGGCGCTATGCGCTGAAGAACTCCCTGGGTGCTACCGCAACGGTTGTTGCGTTGTCCATGGGATATTCGCTGACCAATACATTCCTTACGGAAACAATTTTCAGTTGGCCTGGGTTGGGAAGCTACGTCAGCAAATCGGTTACTACGCTGGATTATCCGGCAATTATGGGTATTGCAATTATCTCTGCAATATTCTATGTAATACTTAATCTTGTTGCGGATATCATCATTGCGCTTGACCCGCGCATACGGCTGTAAGGAGGACAACATGAATCAGAAAATGAAGGATATTCTTCGGCCGACAATTAAAGAGCTGCGGGACATGATATTCATGCTGCGCAAAAACGCGCTTACAATGGCGGCAGTCATCGCACTGATACTGATCTTGGTTATTGCTCTGCTTGCTCCCGTAATTGTTCCTTACCCGCAGGATATAGCAGACAAAACAAACCTTTCGGAAAAATTCCAGCCCCCTTCATCGGCGCACTTATTCGGAACGGATGAGCTTGGGCGCGACGTGTTCAGCAGAGTTCTGTATGGAACGAGGATTTCACTCAGCACGGCTGTACTTGCGGTAGCCTTGTCGTTGGTTATCGGTGTGCCGCTCGGCGCCGTTGCAGGTACATCCGGCGGCGCGGTAGATGAGATAATCATGCGCATAACGGATATTTTCCTAAGCTTCCCGCCTATGCTTTTGGCAATATTGCTCGTGTCCATGTTGGGGCCGAGCCTGAACAACGCTATTCTCGCCATTGCGCTTGCATGGTGGCCGTGGTATACGCGCATTGTACGCGGTCAGGCAATCTCGCTTAAAGAGCGCAAATTCATTCAGGCAGCAGAAACCATCGGCACGCCGAAGTGGAAGATAGTTGCCAAGCATATTATTCCCAATACGATTTCACCCGTGGTGGTGCAGGCATCAATGGATATGGGCGGTGTTATCCTTACCATTGCATCGCTGAGCTATCTCGGCCTTGGTGCGCAGGCGCCTTCTCCTGAATGGGGACTGATGATAAGCACCTCACGCAACTATTTTCCGGATATTTGGTGGTATAGTGTGTTTCCGGGCCTTGCCATATTCATAACAGTGCTTGCATTCAACCTGTTGGGCGATGGCGTGCGTGAAATACTTGACCCCAAAACGCGTAAGAAATGAGGAGAGACATCTGTGAGCTATTTTGAAGTGAACGGCCTGCAGGTCAGGCATAAAACATCCGAAGGCGTTAAGGAAGTTCTGAATATAGAGCATATCGCCATTGAAAAAGGAACAACATACGGCATTGTCGGCGAAAGCGGACAGGGAAAAACCGTCCTTGCGCTTACGATTCTTAAACTGCTGCAATGCCCACCGGGAGAAATCACAAAGGGCTCCATCATGCTGGACGGCGAAGATATACTTACATACACTCAGCATAAGATGCAGTCAAGCATTCGCGGCAAAAAGATAGCAATGATCTTCCAGGATCCCATGTCCTGCCTGAATCCCGTGTTTACCGTTGGCCAGATGTTAGATGATGTAATCCGCACGAATCGGGGACTTCATGGCAAGGAAGCGACTGAGTATGCGTATAAGGTGCTAGACATGGTAAAGCTGGTGGATGCGGAGAGTACGCTGAAAAAATATCCGCATCAGCTTTCCGGCGGACAGCGTCAGCGTATAATTATTGCACTTGCGCTATGCTGCGGTGCGGAGTTCCTTATTGCGGACGAGCCCACGCGCAATCTTGATGTAACCATTCAGGCAAGCATCCTCAAGCTGCTCAAGGAGCTGCAGGAAACGCTTGGCATTACGGTTCTCTTTATTGCCAACAACATGAGCCTTGTTTCCGCGTTCTGTGACAGGATAGGCATACTTCATGAAGGGCGTATAATCGAGGAAGGCGAAACGGAGCGGATAATACGTGCGCCGGAGCAGGAATATACACGCATGCTTGTTGATGCCGCACGGCTGCATACAGCTCCCGCAGAGGAAGTAGAAGCAGGGGAGGAACTGCTGCGCGTAGAGCATCTTAAAAAATACTTTGACGTTAAGAAAAAGAATAAGAAGCTGAGCCTCAAAGCCGTGGATGATGTAAGCTTCACCCTGAATAAAGGCGAGGTGCTGGGCATCGTAGGCGAAAGCGGATGCGGAAAATCCACTTTGGTTAATACAATTCTGAACCTATACGATCCTACGGACGGAAAGGTGTACTTTGACGGCAAGGACGTGTTTTCGGATGAGCGCAAAAACCGAAACGCATTCAAAAAGAATGTGCAGATAGTGTTCCAGGATCCGTACTGGTCCCTGAATCCGCGTTGGCTCGTAAAAGAAATCGTTGCCGAACCGCTGGATGCATATGAGAAGCTGCATGGACAGGAGCGTCTTGCGCGCGTTGTGCAGCTGCTGGAGATGGTAGGCCTCAGCCGGGATGATGCACACAAATATCCGCATGAATTTTCCGGCGGAGAGCGGCAGCGCATCGCAATCGCCCGCTCGCTTGCATCCAATCCTAAACTTGTGGTGCTGGATGAACCTACATCATCCATCGACGTGTTTTCTCAGGCGCAGATATTGGAACTGCTTCGTGAGCTGAAGGAAAAATTCCAGCTTACGAACATATTGATTTCGCATGACCTTGGCGTAGTGAGTCAAATGGCCAATAAGATTGCCGTAATGTATCTGGGCAAAATTGCGGAGTTCGGCCCTGCGGCCGAAGTGTTCCGCAACCCGCAGCACCCGTATACTAAGGCGCTTTTCAATGCCATACCCAAGTTTGAAAAGCTCGGTATAGATCAGTTGACCACGCTGGAAGGTGCAATCCCAAGCCCGATTAACCCGCCTTCAGGCTGTGCTTTCCATACCCGCTGCGCGGAAGCTTGCGAAGCATGCAAGAGTTGGACTCCGGAGCCGATTTATCTAAATGATGCACATTATGTTTCGTGCATACATTTTGCCAAGCAGCAGGGAGAAGGCAAATGCGAAAAAAGATAACGATTGTTACAATGGGGCAAAGTCCGGCTGATCCTAAAACGCACGACGTATATCGTATGCTTGCCCAGGACTGTGACGTAGAAATGCATGGCATTCTTGACGGCATGAGCGAGGAGGAAATAGATATGCTTGCCCCGCAAGGCTCTGAAATGTTGATTGTCAGTTCTCTGCACACGGGGCGTGAGGTACGCATAGCAGAGCATAATGCGATTCGCCTTGTAAATGAACGCTTGATAGAGGCAGAGAAAGGCGGGTCTGTTGCTGCGTTGATACTTTGTACCGGCCACTTTGATATTCCGGATATGCGTATGCCCGTTTTTGTTCCGGAAAAGATTCTTTTCTCACTGTTCAGGGCAATGGGCGTAAAGCGGCTGGGCGCCATTGTACCCAAGCCTGAGCAAATTGCAGCTTCGGAGGCCTATTATAGCGAGTTTTCTCCGCGTATCCGCGCAGCGTCACCATATGGACCGAGGGAGCAAATTGAAGCGGCTGCAGCTTCGTTCCGCAATAGTGACGTAGATATACTTATGACGGATTGCATGGGGTTCACGGAGGAAGCTGGTAAAATGATTCAGGCAGCATCAGGTAAGCAGGTATTTGTGCCTCGGGTGGTAGTGCCTGCGCTTTTGAAGGCTATTGTTTCCTAACCACACTAAACCACTAAAACTATTCTGCCATATGGCAGCGTAACAAGAAAGGAGCATTTATGAAAGTTTTAAGCAGAGAAGACATTTTGGATATACTTTACGGCGGCGCCATTCTGGGTACAGGCGGCGGGGGAAGCCTTACGAAGGGACTTGTAAGCATAGACCTTGCAATAAGCAAGGGAAAAACATTTACGCTCGCCTCCTTTGACGAGCTTGATGCGGATGATATCATTGTCTGCCCGTACTCCTGCGGTGCGATATCACCCTTGAGCGAGGAAGAACGCAAAAAGTATGAAGGTCTTCCGGTGTATGAGGATACCTATCACATTAAGGCACTTAAAAGCATGGAAGAGTATCTCGGCAAGCCGGTTAAAGCCGTGATTTCCACGGAAATCGGCGCTGGAAACACCGCTAAAGCGCTTTACTGTGCTGCCATGGGAGACAAGGTAATCGTCGATGGCGATCCTGCCGGCCGTTCTGTCCCCTGCTTGCAGCATTCAACCTTCTATCTGCATGATGTGCCTATTACGCCAATGTCGCTTGTGAACAAGTTCGGCGAAAGCCTTATTGTTAAGAACGTTGTGAACGACTATCGCGCTGAAGCGATCGCGCGTGCCTTTGCAGTTGCTAGCCAGAATACAACTGCGGTATGCGACCATGCTAATACCGCCGAAGTGATCGGGAAATCCGTCATCCGCGGCGCAATTTCATATACCCAGCATATAGGGCATGTCTACCGCTCCGCACTTGCGGCAGGACAGGACTATGCAGAGGCCGTCGCAAAGGCCGGCGAAGGCTTTGTGGCGCTGCGCGGTAAGATTCGCCGGAACGACTGGGGAACCGAAGATGGCTACACCATAGGAACCATGCTTATTGACGGCAGCGGTGAGTTTGCCGGAAATGAATACAAGATATGGTATCAAAACGAGAATATCATTCTTTGGAAAAACGGTGAGTATTACATTACGGTGCCCGATCTTATCTGTGTGTTCAACGATGACGCTAAGGAGCCGCAGCTGAACCCGTATGCTCAGGAAGGAGAAGTCGTTTCGGTCATTATCCTGCCTGCTCCTAAGGAATGGACTACCGAAAAAGGACTTGAAGTTTTCGGGCCGCGCAGCTTTGGATACGATGTAGACTGGAAGCCGATGGGAAAATAACATGAGAATTAAAATCATTGACGCGGTTGTAAAAAGTTCCGATCGGCTGAGGACAAACGACAAGTATATCCGTGAAAGCCTGCGCCCTGATACCGAGATAGAATATGCGCATATATCAAAGGGGTTTCCGTCTGTGGAATGCGATTTGCATGCGGCATTTAATAAGCCCCAAATTATTGCGTCAGCGATTCAGGCAGAAAGGGATGGGTTTGACGGCATATTCATAAATTGCTTTGATGACCCGGGAGTATACGAATGTCGGGAAGTGCTGTCCATCCCCGTATTTGGCGGCTATGTTCCGGCAATGATGACTGCGCTCTCCCTTGCCGAAAGGATTGCCGTAATTACAACGGATAAATTCGGGATATTAAGCGAGGAACGCAAAGCAAGAATGCTGGGGATTTCCGAGCGCGTTGCGGCAATCGTCCCTGTTGAACTTGGCGTTTTGGAGCTGCAAAGCAATCCTGAAGCTTTGGCAGAACGTGTTGCAGATGTCTGCTGTACACTATATGAAACCGAGCGCGTAGGTGCGGTGTGCTTGGGCTGCACCGCCATGCACTGCATGATAGATTTGCTCCGTGAAAAGCTTCAGGCGCGCAACTGCCCCATTATGGTAATTGAGCCTCTCCGCAACGGCTTGCGCTATTGTGAGCATATAATTTCCATGGGATACCGGAACGGGCTGCATGTACTCAAATCCGTAACGCTGCCCAAAGGATACGAAAATGGCTGAGCAAATTGATTTGTATAAGCTATTGAAAGACCGGCGCACTTGTCGGTCTTTCAAACCGGATCCAATTCCTCAAGAGGTGATGGTCAGGCTATATGAGGCTGCCTGTTCTGCACCGAGCGCAGGCGGTTTTCAGCGTATATCCATTATAGAAATTACCGACCCCCAAAAAAGAGAAGCACTTGCGCGTATTTCGCGGAATCAGCGCTTTATTGCCGATGCACCCATAAGCCTGATGTTCTGCATAGACGGGCACAGGATGCGCAGAATTGCCGAATATGAGGGCGCTCCGTACGGACAGGATTATGCAATATGTACGCTTTGGATGGGAATTATTGATGCTTCCATCAGCGCACAAACCCTTGTGCTGGCGGCAGAAGCGGAGGGATTACGCAGCTGCTATAACGGAAATGTTGTAGATAATGCGGATGAAGTATCGGAGCTTTTGAATTTGCCAGAGCATGTGATACCCGCTTTTATGCTGACGCTCGGATATCCGCGCTCAAACGGTCAACGTTCCCGCAAGTATCCATACGATGTGATAGTGCATCATGAAACGTATAAGGATATGAGCATGGAGAAGCTGTATCCACATCATATTGAAAAATGCGGAAAGCCGCATTTTGCTGCAAATGCCGCCCGCTGCGCACAGCTGCAAAAAATCCTCATAAGGCAATATGGCACGGAGTTTGCGGAAAAAGCAATGGCGCAAGTAAACGAACAGGGATTCCTTACGGCGTATCAATATTGGTTCGGCTGTTACTATCCGAGCAATGAGGATACCGCAATGACAGCAGAAGGTTACCGCAAGTTTCTCAGAAATAAAGGGCTGGACTTAGATGAAAACGGGATGCGGTAATAATTGAAAACGCTTGGGCGGCCGCTATATTGCAGCCGCCCTAATACTGCTTTTGCCGTTATTAGGCAAAGTATGGTTAGGTCCTTCGTGGGATAAGTTTGTTGCTTTTAAGCATAGAAAGAAGGCATAGACGAGCAGCAAGGGATAAGCCAAAATTGAGTTCGTGCACAGCGATATGGGTGCAAGATGATTAAGCTGACGCACCACTTATGCTGCTAAATGCTAACGTTTGCATCTAATTCGCATTATAAGGTAATATAAAGAAATCTGAACTTGCATATTCGGTTTTCCGTGCTATAATTAAGACATGCCCTAACGGGTAAATAAAAACAACATAACAACAACGGCAAAAGGCAGAAGGGTAACAGCTTCTGCCTTTTGTTTTATTTTTGTGCTATAATACGTCATAGGGAGTTGGTAAATGAGGCAATAGTGCAAACGAGGAAAGATTTCGCATCATAATGAGCCGAAAAAGAAAAACAAGCATTAGCTCAGCGCCAACTCTCCGCCCCTCATAAATAATTTACCCAAAATCCGCCTTTACATATGGTATCCATGGTATCAATATCCCATTGTATCACCTCATACCCAAGGGAGCGCATCGTGGTTATTACGGTGTCGTTATATTCGCCGAAAGGCGCGCGGAATACCTTGCAGCGTTTGCCGGCAAGTTTTTCTATTTTGTCGTCGTATTCAACGGTTTCCTTGCGCATCTGCTCTTTCGATATGCTGTTCATATGCGGATGAGTGGCGCTGTGGTTGCCTATTTCGTGGCCCCGCTCGGCTATCATCTTCACATCGTCCGGATATTTATCCGTCCAATACCCACAAAGGAAAAACGTTGCCTTTACGCCGTATTCATCAAACGTATCCAGTATGAACTGCGTCTTATCGTCCTCCCATGCCGCGTCAACGGTTATGGCTATTTTCATGTCGCTCCTCTCAACGCTATAAACGGGCAGTTCTTTTTTCTTGCCTGCCAATACCTCAAGTTCATATTCCTCCAGCTGCGCCATGGCAGACGTTGGCGATACGGCTCCATCGGAAAACGACAGCGCGATAATTACAGCTGCCGCGACAACGAATATTACCGCCGCCGCGATTATGAGCATCTTTTTCGTGATAACAAATATCTTCATATTGCACCCTCCAAAACAACATTTATGCATATGCTTATGCATCATATTTCTAAAGATTGCCTAAGTCTAACGTGCTTTTTAGAAAGGCTTTGCCTCGCAACGCCATATATGATAGAATGACCATGGCACATGAGGGAGGCTTTTACTTTGGATACGCTGAAAGGTACAGTAAAAAGCATAATATACAGGAACGCTGAAAACGGATACAGCGTTATTGAAGTTACGGATGACAATGGCGATGAACGCACAGTTGTCGGCCCGCTGCCGCTTATAACCATTGGCGAACGGGCGGAGTTTACAGGCGATTGGGTTGAACATCCCGCATACGGCCCGCAGCTGAAGGCAAAGGGGAGCAAAACCATTGCCCCGGCATCGCTGAGCGCACTGATAAGCTACCTTGGCAGTGGGCTTATAAAAGGCGTTGGCGAAGCCACGGCGCGCGACATTGTCTCAACATTCGGCATGGATACGCTCAACGTACTTGAAAACGAGCCTGAGCGTCTGCGTGAAGTACCCGGCATAGGCCGCCTCAGGGCAAATAAAATAGCTGAGTCGTTCGCCATGCAAAAAGGTATGCGCGAAGTCATGCTTGCGCTGCAGGAATTTGGCATAACCGTTGCGCAGAGCATGAAGCTGTATAACACATACGGCGCGCTGTGCATAGCCAAGCTGAAAGAGAACCCGTACAGACTGATAGATGATATTGAAGGCATAGGCTTCATCACGGCGGATAAATTGGCCGTAAAGGCCGGCTTTGAACCGGATTCGCCATTTCGCATCAAAGCCGGGCTTAAATACACGCTGCAATGGGCGCGGCAGGAGGGGCATACTTTCCTTCCGCGGGAAAAGCTTTTAAGCGTAGCCTGCCAGCTTCTGCATGTTGATACTCTTCCCGCCGAGGAGATGCTTGATGAACTTATCATTTCTGGCGACGTGCTGTATAAGCTGATAGACAATACGGACGCCGTATTCTTGCCCGGCATGTACAGCGCGGAAAGCGAATGCGCACGGCGGCTTATGGGCATCGCTTCGCGCGACGGCATGCAGCTTATGCTCGGCATAAACGCGCAGATAAACGCCCTTGAAAAGGAGCTTAAAATTCCGCTTGCGCCGCAGCAGAGAAAGGCCGTTGAAACGGCGCTGAAGAACGGCGCAATGGTCATAACCGGCGGCCCCGGCACAGGTAAAACCACAATACTCAAATTCATAATCCGCCTCATAGAGCGCATGGGGCTTGATTATCAGCTTTGTGCGCCTACGGGGCGCGCCGCAAAGCGCATGAGCGAAGCTACTGGTGCTGAAGCGCGTACCATACACCGCATGCTCGGCTACGGCACATCCGGCGACAGATTCCTGTACGATGAAGATAATCCGCTGCTAACGGATGTTATAATAGTTGACGAAATGTCCATGGTGGATGTTTTGCTAATGCGCTCGCTGCTCAGGGCCACGCCGAGCGGGACGCACCTTATAATGGTCGGCGATGCTGATCAGCTTCCGCCGGTAGGGCCGGGCAATGTATTGATGGATGTTATTGCCAGCGGCGTTGTGCCGGTTATTCGGCTTACTGATATATTCCGCCAAGCAGAGCGCGGCATGATAGTTGAAAACGCGCACCGTATAAATGACGGCAAGCAGCCTAATCTTTTCGCGAATGCGGACGATTTCCGGTTTGAAGAAATAGTCGGCGCGGAGCAGATAATACGCCGCGTTATTGCGCTGTGCTCGGGCAAAACAAATAAGCTTATGACCGCAGAGCCCATCAAGGACGCGCAGGTGCTTGTGCCCATGAAAAAAGGCGCGCTCGGCGCGATAAACCTGAACGCACGGCTTCAGGCCGCGCTCAATCCGCCTTCACCTTATAAAAAGGAGCGCAAGCAGGGAGAGATGATACTGCGCGAAGGCGACAAGGTGATGCAGATAAAGAACGATTATAAAATTCCTTGGAAACGCGCAAAATCCGGCGAGGAAGGCACGGGCGTATTCAATGGAGACCTTGGCACGATAGAGCGGATAAATCTATCCGAACAGGAAGTTACCGTTTTGTTCGATGATGAACGCGCTGCGGCCTATGATTATTCAATGCTTGATGAACTGAATCTTGCATATGCTTCAACGGTGCATAAAAGCCAGGGCAGCGAATATCCCGTTGTCATAATGCCCATCGCCGGCGGCGCACCGCAGCTTATGACGCGTAATTTGCTCTATACCGCCGTAACCCGGGCGCGTGAGCAGGTAATTATGCTTGGCAGCAGCAAATGCATATATGACATGGTGGACAACAACCAAATTCGCCGCCGTTACAGCGCGCTTAAATGCCTGCTGATGGAACTTGATACCATTGTACTTAACGGGAGCAGCCATGAGCCGACTGACAGAGACGATACTTGACGTAATATATCCGCCAAATGTCTCCTGCGCCATATGCGGCAGCGAGGCGCATGCCGATTCTCATTGCCTCTGTGCAGAATGCGCGGCATTGATACAGCCCGCTGGCATAATAGGCCGCAGCGGTTTTATAGACGATATCTACTGCGCCGTGCATTACACCGAGCATATCGCAGCAGCCGTACATAACTATAAATATAACGATGCGCGCTATCTGTGCCGCTTTTTCGCTTCACTAATGGAATTGCCGAAGGATTGGCAGATAGACGCCGTGCTGCCTATGCCGCTGCACCCGAACAAATTAAAAAAGCGCGGCTATAATCAAAGCGCGCTCATCGCCCGCGAACTTTGCAAAAAGTATGGTCTTATGCTTGACGAATCGCTTGCTGTGCGAATAAAGGACACAAAAAGCCAACGTGAACTGGACAGGTCTCAGCGCGCAGAAAACATGAAGAACGCATTTTCTGCAAGCGGCAGCGTAAAGAATAAACGAATACTGATAATAGACGACGTGTTTACCACCGGCGCAACAATGAACGAATGCGCCAAAGCCCTTAAAGTAAAGGGCGCCGCATATATATACGCAGCATCTGCCTGCATGGCCGGCGGCGATAGCGCACAATAAATATTAGGCCCTTCGGTCATTATGCGCACTGTGCCCTCATAAGCTTTAGCAAAGCTTATTTGAGGGGGATCACATGTACGCATATATTGAGGAACGCGTTATGAACGTGGCGGAATACATAGTGGAACACGAAGCAACAGTAAGGGCCGCCGCAAGCAAATTCGGAATAAGCAAATCTACTGTTCATCACGATATGCAGGTTCGCTTAAAAGGCATAGATGCAGACATGGCGGAGCGCGTGCGCGCAATACTGGATAAAAACAAAAGCGAGCGCCATATCCGCGGCGGTATGGCAACATATATCAAATATAAGGGCAAAACGCCCGCCAAGAATAGCAAAGCATCAAAAAAGAACAAGCCTATAATACTATAACTATTGCTAAAGCGGCCGGCATAAAGTATACTGTCGCTCATGGAAGAAAGATTTATTAGAACTCAGGCCTTGATTGGCAGCGAAGGACTCACGCGGCTGAATAACGCCAACGTGGTCCTTTTCGGCGTTGGCGGCGTTGGCTCATATGCCGCAGAAGCGCTTATACGCAGCGGCGTAGGCTCGCTCACGCTTATAGATGGCGATATTGTTGCAAAAAGCAACATAAACCGCCAACTTATCGCACTCGATTCAACAGTAGGCTTACCAAAGGCACAGGTAATGGCTGCGCGCGCCAAGGATATAAACCCAAGCTGCCGCATAACGGCGCTGAATTGTTTCTATGATGAATCCAATAAGGATATCATAGACTTTGCCAAGTTTGATTATGTTATAGACGCGATAGATACTATATCGTCAAAGCTTTTGATAATCGAGCTTGCAAGCCGCGCCGGCACAAGGATAATAAGCTGCATGGGAGCGGGTAATAAGCTTAACGCTGTTGGTTTTGAAGTGGCCGACATATATAAAACATCTGTCTGCCCACTTGCGCGCGTAATGCGGCGGGAGCTAAAAAAGCGCGGCATAGCCAAGCTGAAGGTGGTATATTCAAAAGAAGAACCTCTTACGCCGCACTTTGATAACGCCGCGGATATAGACCCTCGTAGGCGTTCAACGCCGGGCAGCATAGCCTTCGTCCCCGGTACAGCCGGGCTTATATTGGCAGGCGAGGTAATAAAAGACATCGCATTTAATTGTCATTAACGGCTTTTTATCGCGGAATAACATCAACTCTGTAAGGCAACCATAAGAGCATCAAGTTTCTTGAGGGGGTGCTCATATGGCGCTTAACAAGGTTGAGATCTGCGGACTGGATACGTCCAAGCTGCCGAAGATCACGCAGAGTGAAAGCAGGGAGCTGCTTAGCCGAATAAAAGCGGGCGATAACGCGGCAAGAGAGGAATTTATAGGCGCAAACCTTAGGCTTGTACTCAGCATAATACAGCGTTTTTCCGGCCGTGGGGAGCAGATGGACGATCTGTTCCAAGTAGGCTGTATAGGCCTTATAAAAGCAATTGATAACTTTGACATAAATTTACAGGTAAGATTTTCCACTTATGCCGTTCCTATGATCATTGGCGAACTGCGAAGGTACCTACGCGATAACACTGCACTCAGAGTAAGCCGCTCAATACGAGATACTGCATATAAGGCGCTGAAGAAACGTACGGAGTTGATGGACGAGCTTTCACGCGAGCCTAAACTCGGTGAAATAGCAAAGGCGCTTGATATGAAAGAAGAGGACGTTGCCTTCGCACTCGAAGCCATACAGGATCCCGTTTCATTATATGAACCCGTATATCACGATGATGGCGACGCATTGTTCGTTATGGACCAAATACGGGACGATAAGGATGGGGACGAAAAGTGGCTGGATTCAATAGCCATAAGCAACGGCCTTAACAGCCTTGCCGACAGGGAACGCAGAATAATAGAACTACGCTTTTTCCACGGGCGAACGCAAATGGAGGTTGCCGAGGAAATAGGCATAAGCCAGGCGCAGGTTTCCCGCCTTGAAAAGAACGCGCTTAAAAGCATGAGAAAATATGTATAGCACAGCTTAAAAGCATAACCACGCCGCGCCCGCCATACAATGGCTGTATGGGGGCGTTTTTATATGAAAAAACCAAGGCGTATGATAAGGCTTGGCCACAGGGTTGGCCAAATAATGGATATTCCGCTGGAAGCAATAGGCGATACGGTAAAGATATGCATTATTGCGGACAGCTTTGCAAGCATAGAAAACTATAAGGGTGTATTTGAATGCACGGAATCACTCATACGGCTGCGCACGGCATACGGCATAGTGCGAATCGAGGGCGAAAATCTGTCCTTAGGTGAGCTTAGAAGCGAGCGCGCCGTGATAAACGGCAGGGTAAAATCGGTTGCATTTGAAAACTAACCGTTAAATATTTAAGAAAATGCATTTTGAAAGGCAGCCTATGAGGTTTGGCGTATGGCATTATCTTTCGGGATATGTTATTATTGATATCAAAGGCAAGAACCTTGAACGGTTCCTCAATCGCGTGGTGCAAAGCGGTGGAGACATTTGGCACGTTAGGCGCACCGGAAGCGAAAGCGTGCGTGCATGCGTATCCGTCGCCACGTTCTATGCACTCCGGCCCATCGTACGTCAATGCGGCGTAAGGATAAGCATAGCCGCCAAGCGCGGCGCGGTGGTCTCACTTTCGCGTTTTCGTTTCAGGAAGGCGCTGCTGTATGGCTGGATGGTTGTGCTTGCGCTTATAATAGCTGCGTCGCGCTATGTATGGATAGTGGACGTTTCCGGCTGCGACAGGGTGGATGCCGATAAGCTTATAGCCTCGCTTAAGGACATGGGCGTGGGCATAGGAACGCATAAACGCGCCGTTGCAACGTATTCCTTGGGTCAAAGGCTCATGGCTACGGACGAGCGTATAGCATGGGCAGGTGTAAGCATAAGCGGCGTGGTGCTGAAAATAGAGATATCCGAAGCGGGCGAAACAAAGCCCGATACTTCGCAGTCAACGGAACCTACCAGCCTTTACGCCGCTAAGGACGGAATAGTAACCGAACTGAAGGTTATTGACGGCAAAGCCAAGGTGAACGTTGGCGATGCTGTAGTAAAAGGGCAGGAGCTTGTTTCCGGAATATTGAGGAACGATGAGTTTGGGTTTATAACCACGGCGGCACGCGGCGCGGTAAGCGCAAATGTTATATATGTAGTCTCTGCCAAGGCAGGGCCGACAATAGAAAAGCTTTCGCTCAGCGGAACAGGGGCATATTACAACGCCGTAAAGCTGTTTGGCATATGCATTGCCGATGAACCGGAATACGCAAGCTATACCGATGAAACGGTATGTGAATATGAACTGACCGGCTGCATACTGCCATTGAAAGCGGAACGCCGCCTGCGGCAGGAAACCATAGTGAAGCAGTCTCCAGCAAGCAGACAGGAGCTTGAGCAGGCCGCCGCGGCAAAGGCTCAGGATAAACTGAACGAGCTTATCCCGCACAGCGCCACAATAATATCCAAGCATACCGAGTATGAAACGGATGCGGACGACGCCGTAACGGCCATAATAAGAATAATGACAGAGGAAAACATTGCTGAGGCAAGAGGTATATATGGACAACAATAACGAAATGAACCTTAGCGAAGCGACCGAAGCGCTTTGCACCGCAGAGTCTGCCGTTGAATCGATGGACGAGATGATAAAGCTTTTCGGCGTGTTCGACGAAAACCTGAAGGTAATAAGCGCCGAAACCGGTGCGCGTATAATTGCCGCGGGCGACTGCATACGCATTGAAGGCTCCGCCGAGGCAGCGGAGCTTGCCAAAACGGTTGTGGACAAGCTGCTTATAACCGTGCGTCGCGGCGAAAACGTGGACCGCAGCCGTATACGCTATGCCGTTGATTTGGCAAAAGAAGGAAACGCGGACCTTATTACTGAGCTTGAAAGCGACGTTGTGGCCTTCACCGCCAAGGGCAGGCGAATAAAGTGCAAAACGCTTGGCCAGAAGAAATATGTGAATGCGCTCAAGCGCAATACGGTAGTGTTCGGCGTTGGCCCCGCCGGCACGGGCAAAACATATCTTGCCGTTGCAATGGCCGTATTGGCATATAAGAACAAGGAGGTAGAGAAGATAATTCTTACCCGCCCCGCGGTTGAAGCCGGCGAAAAGCTGGGCTTTTTGCCCGGCGATCTTCAAAACAAGGTCGATCCTTATCTTAGGCCGCTTTATGATGCGCTTTATGACTTCCTTGGCCCGGAAACGTTTAAGAATCTTTCCGAGCGCGGCGTTATAGAAGTTGCACCGCTTGCATATATGCGCGGGCGCACGCTCAACGATGCATACATAATTCTTGACGAAGCGCAGAACTGCACCATAGAGCAGATGAAGATGTTTCTGACTCGCTTCGGAGAAGGATCGCGCGTGGTAGTTACGGGAGATATAACGCAGATAGACCTTCCGCCCGAAAGGAAGAGCGGACTTGTGCATGCGCTTGGCGTACTGAAGGACGTGGAAGGTATTTCCCAGATATATCTTACATATAAAGACGTGGTTCGGCACGAAATGGTGCAGCGCATAATAAGCGCATATGATAAGGCGTACAATAAGAAGAACTAAGCAGGAGGTGCATACGAATTGACAAAGCGGGAAGCGCCGAAACAGATCACGAAGAAAAACGCAAGACTGATTTCACTCGGTATGCTTGCGCTGTCGCTTGCAATAGCTTTTGTGTGCGTGAAGGGCATGCTCACGCCAATACGTTATGACGTAAAGGTGGGGGAGGCATCCCCCGCGACAATTCTTGCCACATGCGAAGCTGTTGACGAGATAAACACCGAAATAATGCGCGAAAAGGCGCGCATGGAAACCGGCAGCATATATGCCATCGATTCCGTCAAAATAGGCGAATATAAATGCGGGGCGGAGGATTTCTTTTCCGGAATAGATAAGCTTTACGGCAAAGCAGCTGCGAATATTCCGGAGGATGCGGATATTCCCGCGTCCGCCGCACAATGGGGCGAAACGCTTTCAGCTTCCGCAAAAGCGGCGCTGTGTTCAAGCGTATCTCCCGCCATAGACGAAGCAAGCCTTCTCGCCGTGCTTTCATCTACGGACGATCAGCTGCAAACACTCAAGGACATCACAATGTCCAAGCTTGACACTGCGCTTGAAGCCGGCGTATCGGAAGAAGGGCGCGATGGGCTTGTTTCAAGCTGCACGCGGGAGATAAACGCAATGAGCGCAATACCTTCCGGCCTGAAAAAAATAGCGGTGCAGGTATTCGACGCATTCCTCAAGCCTACGCTCAGCATAGATGCTTCCGCAACGGAAGCCGAGCATGCCGCGGCAATAGAGAGCGTTGAGCCAATAGTCGTAAAAAAGGGCCAGGTCGTTGTTGAAAAGGGCAGCATAGTGAGTGAATCCCAGTTTGCTCTGCTTGAAAGCATGGATCTTGTTAAAGGGGAGGACAGCAATACCAATCTTACCTTCGGCGTGCTGCTTATAACGCTTTTGCTTTTCGCGCTGTTCGCCGTATACATGCGCTTCATGGAAAAAGAAACGCTTTCAAGTATAAAGCAAATGGCGATAGTTGCGGTGCTTATAATGCTTTCATGCGCGCTTGCATATCTTACAAACCGCGTGGATTACCGCTTTACGCCCATACTCATACCCGTGATGCTTTGTTCCCTGCTCGTCGGCGAAGGCACAGCGTATGCGCTTACCGCGCTTTTGAGCATTTTTTTCGGCATCATGGCCGGCGGGAGCGGCAGCGGCATACTCGGTTCGCATTGCGCCGTTATGATAATATGCAATACCATTTCCGGTCTTGCTGCAATATTTGCGCTTAAACAAGCGCAGAGCAGAGCATCCATGATAGCTGCCGGCGCGGTTGGCGGCGGTTACGCAGCGCTTGTTATGGTCGCGCTTCAGCTCATGGTGAAAACTGCTTTCTTGGGCGTTATGGAATCGCTTGCGTGGATATTCGGCAGCGCAATACTATGCGCTCTGCTGGTTACAGGCTCGCTTTCCATATGGGAAACTTTATTTGACGTAGCCACACCAGCACGACTGAACGAGTTGAGCAACACTAACCATCCGCTTTTAAGGCAGCTTATGGTGGAGGCGCCCGGCACATATCAGCACAGCATAAATGTTGCCGCGCTTGCCGAAGGCGCGGCCGAGCGCATAGGCGCGGATCCGCTGCTTGCACGCGTTGGCGCGTATTATCACGACGTAGGCAAGCTGAGAAGGCCGCTATACTTCAAAGAGAATCAGAAGAATGGCGAGAATATACACGATTCTTTGCCTCCGCTCGAAAGTGCGCAGGCCATAATTGCCCACCAAAAAGACGGCGTAACGCTGCTTACCAAATATAAACTCCCCTCCGCAGTTATAAAAATATGCGGCGAGCATCACGGCAATTCGCTTATGACTTACTTCTATTTCAAGGCTAAACAGGCGGACGAGACCGTGAAGGAAAAGGGCTTCCGCTATGTCGGAAACCGCCCTTCCACAAAGGAAAGCGCAATAGTAATGATGGCCGATGGATGCGAGGCTGCCGTAAGGTCGCTTGGCGATACCAACAGCACCGCGGTTGAACAGATGGTGCACAAAATAATATGGGGCAAGCTGAACGAGAATGAGAACATGATGTCCAATGCGCCCTTGACCATCGCCGAAATATCAGAAATCGAAAAGAGCTTTCTCAAGACCTTCGCAGGTCTTATGCACGACAGGATAGAATATCCTAACATGGAGGACCTAAAGGCATGATAGAAGTAATACTCGAAGCCGAATGCCCTAATGAAACGGAAGCCATAATCCGCCGCGCGGCATCCGGCGCTCTCAGTGCACAGGGCGCGAAGGGGGATATAAGTGTGTTGGTAACGGACGATAACGGCATACGGGCAATGAACAGGGATTACCGCAGCGTGGACAGGCCGACGGATGTGCTCAGTTTTCCTTCAAACGAAGGGGATGCTCTTTCCGCAGTGCCGGACGGTTTCTTGGGCGATATTGCAATATCGATTGACCGTGCTAAGGCTCAGGCCGAAGAATACGGGCACTCGTTTGAACGGGAGCTTTCGTTTTTGACCGTGCACGGCTGCCTGCACATATTGGGTTACGACCACATGAATGATGAAGAGAGGCAAGAAATGTTTGCCCTTCAAGATAAAATATTAAACGATATGGGGATAACAAGATGAGAAACATACACGAATTTGAAGTAAAGAACCTGCTCAGGATGGCTAACGACGCTAAGGAGCGCGCGTATGTGCCGTACTCCGGTTTCCGCGTAGGCGCGTGCTTAAAGGGCGCTTCCGGCGCATATTATTTCGGCTGCAATATTGAAAACGCCGCCTATTCGCCAACCGTTTGCGCCGAGCGCGTTGCAATGCTGCGCGCCATATATGAAGGCGAACGCGAATTCGATGCCCTTGCAATAGTTTGGGATGGCGATACTCCTGCGGTCCCCTGCGGCGTTTGCCGCCAGGTACTCAGCGAGTTTTGCGATGGCGAAATGCCAATAATCTGCGCCAACCGCAAAGGCGAATACAAAATGGTATCGCTTGATGATCTGCTTCCGTATGCTTTTTCAAAGAAGGACATGAATCTATGATAAGTTCCTCTTATCGTTCCGGCTTTGTATCCATAATCGGTTCACCAAATGCGGGCAAGAGTACGCTTATGAACCGCATAGTCGGGCAGAAAGTGTCAATAGTTTCGCCCAAGGCGCAAACAACCAGAAACCGCATAATGGGCGTTGCAACAAGGCCGGATTATCAAATCGTGTTTCTTGATACGCCGGGCGTTGCCGCACCTAAAAACCGCCTTGGCGAATATATGCTTAAAGTAGCATATGAATCGCTTAATGAAGTTGAATGCGCGCTGTTCATGGCAGATGCCGCAAACGGCATACGCGAGCGCGACGAAGCGATAATTGCAAAGCTTAGGGACGCTAAGGCGCCGATAATCGCCGCAATAAACAAATGCGACATTGCAGGCGCAGACGCAATATCGGCCGCGCGGCAAAGGCTTGAAAAGGAGAATTGCTTTAGGCAAATAATAGAAATTTCCGCTGAAAGCGGGAATGGAGTAGATGCACTTGAAGCCGCCATAGCGGCATACCTTGTGCCGGGACCTATGTATTTCCCCGAAGACATGGTCACCGATATGCCCGAGCGTATAGTGTGCGCGGAGATAATCCGCGAAAAGGCACTGAACCTTTTGAAGGACGAAGTGCCGCACGGCATAGGCGTCGGCATAGATAAAATGGCGCTTAGGCCAAGCGGCGAATTATATGACATGTGGGCCACCATATACTGCGAACGCGAAGGCCACAAGGGCATCATAATCGGCAAAAAGGGCGCAATGCTGAAGCAGATAGGCAGCGAAGCGCGCCAGGACATGGAATGGATGCTTGGTGCGCGCGTCAATTTGCAGCTTTGGGTAAAGGTGCGCGACGATTGGCGCAACAGCCCCGGCGCATTGAAAGAACTTGGTTACGAATAAAAAGAGGTATTTACCATGAGAATGGTTGACTTGATAATGAAGACCCGCCACGGCGAGCCGCTGAGCAAAAACGAGATAGAGGCCATAGTATCCGGCTTCACTTCCGGCGAAATACCGGATTATCAAATGTCCGCATGGATGATGGCCGTATGCTTAAAAGGGATGGGAGCTAAGCAAACAGCCGAACTTACCATGGCCATGATGAATTCGGGCGATACAGTGGATCTGAGTGATCTTAACGGCATAAAGGTGGATAAGCATTCCACCGGCGGCGTGGGGGATTCAACCACGCTTATTGCCGCGCCGCTCGTTGCCGCATGCGGCGGTACTGTTGCAAAGCTAAGCGGCCGCGGCCTTGGGCATACTGGAGGAACGCTCGATAAACTTGAATCAGTTCCCGGCGTAAACATAGAACTCAGCATGGAGCGTTTCAAAGAGATAGTATCGCAAATAGGCGTATGCGTAATGGGTCAAACCGGAAACTTCGTGCCCGCGGATAAGCTTATGTATGCCCTAAGGGACGTTACGGGAACAGTTGAGGGCATCCCGCTTATAGCTTCAAGCGTTATGAGCAAAAAGCTTGCCTCCGGTTCAGATGCGATTGTGCTGGACGTTAAGGCCGGCAGCGGCGCATTTATGCACACGCCAGAGGACGCCGAAACGCTTGCGCGCACAATGGTGGACATAGGCAACCGCATGGGCAGGCGCACAATGGCGCTTATAACGGACATGAACCAGCCACTCGGGCTGGCCGTAGGTAATGCGCTTGAAATAATAGAGGTATACGACGCGCTTTCCGGTAAGCTTGACAAAAAAGACCCGCTGCTTTCCGTAAGTCTTACGCTTGCAGGCAAAATGCTCATCCTTTCGAACCTTGCAGGCGACATGGCTGATGCCAAAGCAAAGCTGATACGCGCGCTTGAATCAGGCGAAGGGCTTAATAAGCTCAAGCTTATGCTAAGCGCATTGGGCGGCAGGGATGAATTTGTTGAAGATCCTTATAAGCTTGTAAGCGGCGTTAAGCAGAGGATAGACATATATCCGGCAAAGGATGGATATATAGGCGATATGCATGCGGACATGATAGGCATAAGCGCGCAACTGCTCGGCGCGGGCCGCGCAAAGAAGGGGGACAGTATAGACCCCGCAACCGGCCTTGTGATGCATGTAAGGCGCGGGGACAGGGTAACGACACGCGATGCGCTGGCCACAATGTATGTGAATGATGCTTCGCATCTTGATGAAGCCAGGCAGACGTTCGTCAGCGCGATACGCATAGAGGACGAAATGCCCGCACATATTCCCATGGTATATAAAGAGGTGGATTAAATATAATGGCAAAGCTCATCGCAATAGACGGCAACAGCCTTATGCACAGGGCGTTTTATGCCCTGCCTGCCATGACTAACCGCGAAGGTACGCCTACGGGCGCGATATACGGTTTTTTAAGCATGCTGCTGAAGCTTGCCCAGCAGGAGCCTGAATATATGCTGGTCGCTTTCGATATGCACGGCCCTACGTTTAGGCATGAGGAATACAGCGAATACAAGGCCGGCAGGAAAGCCACTCCTGACGAACTGCGCACCCAGCTTTCGCTTATACGCGACCTGCTGCCTAAGATGGGCATAACCGTGTGCCAATGCCCAAGCTATGAAGCGGACGACATACTCGGCACATTTGCGCGCATAGCAAACGAAAACGGTGTAGATGCGTTGCTTGTTACCGGCGACCGCGATGCGCTGCAGCTTATAGGCGAACATACGCATGTACTCATGACCAAAAAAGGCATAAGCGATACCATTGAATACGATGAAGCAACGCTTATGGAGCAATACGGTCTTGAACCCAAGCGCATGATAGACTTGAAGGCGCTTATGGGTGACAATTCCGATAATATTCCCGGAATACCCGGCGTTGGCGAAAAAACGGCATTGAAACTCCTTGCCAAATACGGCACGGTGGAAAACACGCTTTCACACGCAGCCGATGAAAAAGGCGCGCTTGGGCAAAAGCTTGTAAACGGTGCGGACAGTGCACGCATGAGCTACCGTATAGGCACAATAAACACAACTGCGCCGGTTGACATTGCGCTTGAAGATACGAGCTTCACAAAGGATACGCTCTGCGGCGGCATTGTCATGATGCGCGAACTTGAACTGCGCAACCTCATAGACCGCATACCGCAGAACGCTGAATTCGTTGCAAAAGAAACGGCTGCATTCACCGCTAAGCACATAGTAATAAATAATTCTGCTGCCCTTGCCGAACTTTGCGCAAAGCTTGGCGATGCCGATATTGCCGCATTCCATATTGACGGTGTATTCAGCGTAAGCATAGACGACAGCACGCAGTACGACATTATGCTTGGCCAAACGCTGCTTGACGCCGGACTAAGCGAAGAGGAGGTTTACTCCGCATTAAAGCCTATACTCGAAAACGCAGCCATTGAGAAGGCATTTTTCGACAGCAAAGCAATGCGGCATATCGCGGCGCGCTTCGGCGTGAACATATCAAACGTAAGCTTTGACGCAATGATAGCGGACTATCTGCTGCACGCAATACATCCTGCGGCAAATCTGAAAACGCTTTCAGCCGAGCGGCTTAATTCCTCAGAAACCGGCGCGGCGGCGCTCATTAAGCTTAAAAGCGAGCTTATGAGTAAACTTGAAGCGAAGGGCCTTAAGAAACTCTATAATGAAATTGAACTGCCGCTTATAGATGTGCTTTACGATATGGAACGCATAGGCTTCACGGTGGATCGCAATACGCTCAGTACCATGAGCAAAGAGCTTAACGCGCGCATAACATCGCTTGAAGCAGACATATACGAATGCGCAGGGGAAAAGTTCAATATACTTTCCACAAAGCAGCTTGGCACGGTTCTGTTCGAAAAGCTTGGCCTGCCGCCAGCAAAAAAGACGAAAACCGGTCATTCTACCGATTCGGAGGTACTTGAAGGCTTATACGACATGCATCCGATAGTACCAATGATACTTGAATACAAAACGCTCACAAAACTGTGTTCAACTTTTATAGACGGTCTGCTGCCGCTTATCGATAAGCAGGGCCGCGTGCACACACGCTTTAACCAAAACGTTACGGCGACGGGCAGAATATCAAGCACGGAGCCCAACCTTCAAAACATACCCGTGCGCACTCAGCTTGGGCGGGAGATACGCAAGGCGTTTGTTGCAAGCGAAGGCCGCGTGCTTGTGGATGCGGATTATTCGCAAATAGAATTAAGGCTGCTTGCCGCCATGAGCGGAGACGAAGGCATGTGCCGCGCATTTATAGAAGGCGCTGACATACACCGCCGCACCGCAAGCGAGGTATTCGGCGTGCCGTTTGATGAAGTAACAAGCGAAATGCGCAGCGCCGCAAAGGCCGTAAACTTCGGCATCGTATACGGCATAAGCGATTTTGGCCTTGCGCGGCAGCTTGGCATATCCCGCAAGGAAGCCGCCCGTTACATAGAGCTATATTTCATGCGTTATCCCGGAGTGCATACATATTTGAAGGGATGCGTTGAGCGGGCCAAGCAGCAAGGCGCAGCCACTACGCTTTTCGGCAGAAGGCGCGAAATGCCTGAACTTAAATCTTCAAACTATAATACGCGCTCCTTCGGCGAACGCGTGGCCATGAACATGCCCATACAGGGTACCGCGGCAGACATAATAAAGCTTGCCATGGTAAGAGTGCATAATGAGTTGAAGGCGCGCGGTATGAAGTCCGAGCTGATATTGCAAATACACGACGAACTGATAATAGACGCCGTGCAGGAGGAAGCAGATGCCGCAGCGGAAATATTGAAAAGCTGCATGGAAAACGTCGTCAACCTGAAAGTGCCGCTTCTTGCCGAGGTACACACCGGGCATAGCTGGTTCGATACTAAGTAAAAGGGCAGGGCAGCTACCATGATAATAGGGCTTACGGGAACGATAGGTTCCGGCAAATCCACTGTGTCTGCGCGGCTGAACAGTCTTGGCGCGCTTATATTGGACGCGGATATCATCGCGCGCGAAGTTGTTGAGCTGAATACCGAAGGGCTGCGCCAAATAGAAAAATCATTCGGCAGCGGCGTTATAGCTGCGGATGGCTCGCTTGACAGAAAAGCCGTTGCCGCGATCGTATTTGCCGATAGCGAAAAGCGAATGTTGCTTAATTCCATAATCCATCCGGCCGTACTAAAAACGCTTGAGGCGCGCACGGCTGCCGAATTAGCTACGAACAGCAACCGGCTGATAGTTTGGGATGTGCCGCTTTTGATTGAGGTGGGCTGGACAAAATACGTTGATTCGGTTTGGCTTGTGACTGCACCGGAAGCCGTGCGCATAGCGCGTATAATAAAGCGAGACGGCTGCACACCTGCCCAGGCCGAGGCCCGCATTCGCGCACAAATGAGCGAGGAAGAAAAGCGGGCATATAGCAGCGAGGTAATAGACAACAGTTCGTCTATCGGTATTCTTTATGAGCAAATAGACGCGCTGTATAAGCAATACGCCGGCGCCGGAGCCAATGCATGAGCGCAGCACAGAGCGCAAAAAGAACGCAGCCAGGCAAGGCCTATGCAAAGAAAACGTCCCGTCAATCGGCCGCTAAGCGCAGCAAAAAGGCAAAAGCAGTAAAGAAAGCCAGTACGCGGCGCATCATCATTGCACTTGTTGGCATTGCGGCAATAATCATGCTTACAATAGGCGGTTTTATGGCAAACAGGATGCTTGAGCGGCGCACCTATAAGCTGATATACGCAGACGAGATATTGGCCTGCGCGGATGAGTTTTCGCTTGATCCATGCCTTGTTGCGGCAGTGATACATACGGAAAGTTCAAATCGCGCGGCTGTGGTATCGCCCAAAGGCGCAATCGGCCTTATGCAGATAATGCCGTCAACAGGCGAATGGATCGCGGGTAAATTAGGCATGGCGGACTACAGTGAAGAAAAGCTGATGGAACCGCTCATAAATATCCGCCTTGGCTGCTGGTACCTTAGATATCTATCGGATAAATACGGTGGAATGGAACGCACGGCGCTTTCAGCATACAATGCAGGCCCGGGCAACGCGGACAAATGGTTAAACGACCCAGCATATGGCGACGGTAAACGGCTTATCAGCATACCATACGTCGAAACGGCCGCATATGCCGACAAAGTCCTTTCGGCAAAGGAGAAATACAGAGAACTATATGAAAAAGAGCTTTGCAAATAAAATAAAAAGACCCTTGGCGTTATGCATGGCAATAATAATTCTTACGCTTTGCGGCTGCGCCGGCAATCAGCAGAATGCCGAATCAACGCCCGATGCAAGCGAACCCACTGAAACGCCGGCTTTGCTTGCGCCTACGCCCGCGCCCGCGCCCGTGTACGGCGGCACATTAAGGCTTGCCATGCCCGAAAATGCCGATACGTCAGACCCGCTTTCGGTGAATACGAAGGAGATGCTCGGCTTCTTTTCTCTTATATACGAAAGCCTTATAGTAATTGACCAATCGGGCGTAGTTACGCCTAAGTTAGCGGAAAATTGGAGCTGTGACGATACCGGCCTTGTTTGGACGATGAAGCTGCGTTCTTCAGCCCGCTGGCAGGATACAGGGGCAAACATTACCGCGGCGGATGTTGTATATTCGTTTGAACGCATAAAGCAGACAGGCGGATACTATTCATACGCCACGGATAAGGTAGAATCCATTGCCGCGGGAAGTGACGGCAGTGTTGTAGTCACAATGAAGCAGCAAGGCATAGCTTCGCTGTACGCGCTGAATTTCCCTATTATAGAAAATCCCACTGCGTCAACATCCCGCTATGGCGCAGGGACAGGCCCTTATTACATCACCTCGATATCAGGCGATAAAGTTACGCTTGAAATAAACCAGAACTGGTGGAAGGAAGAACCCTATATAGAAAAAATAGAGTTCTATCAAAGGAGCAGCAACGATGTTTCCCTCGCTTCTTATGTTGCCGGTCAGCTTGACATGGTATTCACATCGTCGCTTTCCGTGGGGCGGTATCGTGAGGACGGCGTTACGAATGTTATGGACGTTATGACGCAAACGGCAGAGGTAATGCTGTTCAATTATGGCAATTCGGAACTTTCCAACCCGCTCGTGCGCCAGGCCATAGCCTATGCCTTAAACCGCAGCGCCATAATAACGAACGTTTATATGAACCGTGCGCGTGCGTGCGACGTGCCGATCGCACCTGACAGCTGGCTGTATAACAGCCGCTCCAAAGTATATGATTATAATACGGAGCTTGCGCTCAGCCTTTTTGATCAAGCTGGGTGGAAGGATACCGACGGCGATGGTTATCTTGAAAAAAATGCGCACCGCTACGATGAGCTTACTTTAAAGCTGCTTGTGAACAAGTCAACCGATTCAACGCGCGAAACTGCGGCGGGCGTTATCGCAAGCCAGCTTGAAGCGATAGGCATACACGTTGAAATCGTAACCGCTGGCTTTACCCTTGGCGACAGTAGCAGCGAATACGCCCAAATGCTTGAAAACAAGGATTTTGACATTGCGCTTGTCGGTTTCAATCTGGCGCGTGATTGCGATATTTTGCCCTATATTGACGCATCAGGCGCATATAATTACGGCGGATACAGAAACGACGCCCTGTCAGCGCTTGCAAGATCGCTCAATACCGCGCGCGACGAAGCTTCCTGCCGCGAAGCCGCGGACGCGCTGCAAATGAGCTTTGTTGAGGATCTGCCATTCATAACGCTGTATTTCCGCCTTTCAAGCATACTGTACCATGATTCTATCAAAGGCTTGGAAAGCGAGCGCGAGCCGGATTTGATGAGCAATATTGCAAATTGGTACATAGAAAGTTGAATGCAGCGCCAAGGCATGATAGAATATGCACCGATGAAGGATTTGGGGGTTGACCTATGCTGAGCATAATTATAATACTTATAGTAATAGCAATAGACCAGCTGAGCAAAATTGCCTGCGCAAATGCGCTTAAGCTGGGCGAAAGTGTAGAGATAATAAAGGGAGTGTTCTCCATTGCATATGTTGAAAACCGCGGAGCGGCATTCGGCATGCTTCAGAACGCGCAGGTTTTCTTCATAATTGCTACGGTAATCGCCTGCGGAGCAATGCTGTATTTCATGATAAAGGAATACAAGCGTATGCATACGGCCATGCGGATATCGCTTGCGCTTATATTCGCGGGCGCGCTGGGTAACTTTATTGACCGCGTTGCGCTGGGCTATGTTCGCGATATGCTCTATTTCAAGCTTATTGATTTTCCCGTTTTCAACGTGGCGGACAGCGCAATATGCATAGGCGCTGCAATATTGATAATAGACGTACTTTTCTTTAAGGGCAAAACGTTTATAGACAGCCTTGATAAAAAGAAAAATACCGACGGCAGCGAAGAAAAGGAATAAACCGCAATGGAGCAGCCCAATTTGCCGATAATTGAATACAGCGAATACGGCCGCACTATAAAGGCAACGGCGTCCGGCGGTGAACGGCTGGACGTATTCCTTGCATCGGCCTGCGGCGAAACGCGCTCCTATGTACGGCGGCTTATTGACGAAGGTGAGGCCAGCGTAAACGGCAAGGATGAGACAAAGGCAGGTGCAAAGCTGAAGGCTGGGGACGCAGTTGAATTGTTTATAGCCCTTCCCGCAAGCACCGAACTTGCCGCAGAAGATATACCTCTGTCTATAGTATATGAGGACGGTGACATTGCCGTTATAGATAAGCCGAAGGGCATGGTGGTTCACCCTGCGCCCGGTAACGAAACAGGCACTCTTGTGAACGCCATAATGTATCATATAAAGGACCTTTCCGGCATAGGCGGCGAAATGCGCCCGGGCATAGTACACAGGATAGACAAGCTTACATCCGGCCTTATAGTAATAGCCAAAAACGATAACGCACATAGGAGCCTTGCCGCGCAGATGAAAACACACGAAGCCGGCAGGGTGTATCTGGCGCTGGTAAACGGGAATATAAAAAAAGATAGCGGCACGATAGACACACCGATAGGCCGCCATAGGACGGACAGAAAAAAGATGGCTGTGCGGCCGGACGGTCGCAGCGCGGTAACGCACTTTTCCGTACTTGAAAGGCTTGGCGATTATACGCTTATCGCCGCAAAGCTTGAAACCGGACGCACACACCAAATAAGGGTTCACATGGCGCACATAAAGCACCCCGTTGCGGGAGACAATGTATATGGGCCTGAAAAAAACAGCCTTGGCCTTGAAGGGCAGGCGCTGCATGCCGCGCGGCTTACGCTTAGGCATCCGTCCTCGGGCGAAACGTTAACGTTCCGTGCAGCCATACCCGAATGGTTCACGCTTGCGCTGAAAAAAGCCGGACATGACAGCAATATCGATATAGATAAGCTTATAGACGGAGCGAAGTTTGATGGATAAGCAGAAGCAAGACGGCAGCGCTGCAAAGGAAAAACGCGCAAACATATTGCTCACGCTGTGCATTGTGCTTATTGGCATAATGCTGTTTCTCATGACCGATAAAGGCGCCGCAATGCTTGCTTCGCTCGGCATTAGCAATACAAATGCTGATTATTACGAGTACACCGTAATAGGTGAAAATGAGAAGGTAGACCCTGAAATTTACGCCGATATTGATCCAGAGGCAACCGTAAAAGCAATATCAGCCGATTGGCCGAGCAGCGAATGGTGGAACGCTTATTCCGATGCCGGCAAGCAGGAATATAGAATAGCTTCAGAATGGCTGAATATAGATATTACTTTTATCAGCACCGGCGGCGTTTTCAGCAGCGTTACCGTTCAGTATGCTGCGCAAAGCGAACCAAGCGAACCTAAAGGCGAGCTAAGTCCAATTGAGCAATATATGTTTGCAAAAGAGCGCGAAACCTATGATGCGCATTGCCAGGAAGTACGCATAATGCTCAATGCTCTGCTTTGCGCAATAAACGGCGGCACAGACGGAATAGACACCGCGCTCAATATGTTGCACAGTGCAGCGGTCTCAGCCGAAGAAAGCGGCAAAGTTAATTCATTTAGCGAGATGCACATGGACTTTCGCATATATACAACCGGCTCCAAGGCCGAAAAGGCGATAGTTATCAGCATTGAGCAAAATAACCAAACCAAATAAAATCAGCCAAATCATACAATATGTAGATGAAAAAGGTTGAAAGTTGCCACAACGCATAGTATAATATGACTGAGGTGTTGCATCTATGGATAACAATCGCACTATCGTGCGTATAGCCGGAATGGAATTTAAGTTGACCGGCGACGAAAGCCAGCAGTATATGGATTCTCTGGCCGAAATGGTAAATGCAAAGGTGGACGAGGTCAAGCGTACATACCCCATGCTGAGCACGGGTAACTGCGTACTGCTTGCGGCGCTCAACATGGCGGACGAGCTTACCAAGCTTCGCAGCGATTACGAAGCGCTAGATCAGCGCATATCCGATCTTAGGGAAATGCCAAAGCGCAGCGGCGCTTCCGCGCCCGTAAAGCGTCCTTTTGCCGCCAAACAGGAAACTGGCGTACACTAAAAGGGGCATTGGCGGAATAGACCACCGCAATTCATGACCATAGATTATTTGGCGCGGCCGGAGCGTTTTGTTTCGGTCGCCTTTTTTATGTTCAATAATTGCGGCGCTTGAAAAAATAACGGAGTAAACAATGGAAAAAAGAGTACTGAAAACACTTGAATACGATAAAATACTTGCCATGCTAAAGGAGCGCGCATCGTGCTGCGTCTCACGGGAATTGGTGGATACTATGGAACCTTCCGGCGATTTTGATACGGTTGAACGCGAACTTAAGCTTACCGCGGAAGCCGAGACGCTTTTCTATAAAACCGGCCGCTCGCCTGTGGACGATTTTCCGGACATGCGGCACTGCCTTGAGCGTATGCATGCGGCGCTGTTCCTTTCAACCGGCGAATTGCTGGGCATAGCAAGCTGCCTTAAAGCGGCAAGGATAGCCAAAGACATACTTGCCAAGGAAGTGGGGGAGGAAAGCTATCTTTATAACCTTGCCGGCCTGCTCATTACCCACAGGAGCGCAGAGGAAGAAATAAACCGCTGCATAATAAATGAAGACGAGATATTCGACGGGGCATCGCCCGCGCTTGCACGCATACGCCGTGCCATGCGCCTTGCCAACGAAAAAGTGCGCGAAAAGCTGAACAGCATGATACGCTCCACTGCATACCAAAAATATCTCCAGGAGCCGATAATAACAATACGCAACGGCCGCTTTGTAATCCCAGTTAAGCAGGAATATCGCCAGCAGGTTCCCGGGCTTATACACGACCAAAGCAGCAGCGGCGCAACGCTGTTCATTGAACCGTCGGCGGTAGTCGAACTCGGCAATGAATACAAAAAGCTGCTTGCGGAAGAAGCCGACGAAATAGAGCGCATATTGACGGAGCTTACGGCAATGCTTGCGCCTTATGCCGACGAAATACGCGAAGATCTTAACATAATGGGCCAGATAGACCTTATATTTGCTAAGGCAAAGCTTTCGCGTGAGCTGAATGCCGTTATGCCCAGGCTCAATCGCAATAACTATGTGCGCATAGTGCGCGGCCGTCATCCGCTCATACCTGCGGATAGGGTAGTGCCCATCGATATATGGATAGGTAGTGATTACCGCTCGCTCATAATAACCGGCCCGAATACCGGCGGCAAAACGGTTACGCTCAAAATAGTAGGCCTATTTGCGCTAATGGTACAAAGCGGCATATTCGTACCCGCAAACGAAGGCAGCGAATTCCCGGTGTTTGAGCATATTTATGCCGATATAGGCGACGAGCAGTCCATTGAGCAGTCGCTTTCCACGTTCTCTTCGCACATGAAGAACATCGTGGGCATACTCGATAAGGCCGACGAAAACTCGCTTGTACTACTGGATGAACTTGGCGCAGGTACAGACCCGATAGAGGGCGCTGCGCTTGCAATGAGCATATTGGAAGAACTTAACGACCGCCATTGCATATGCGTATCCACAACGCATTACAGCGAAATAAAAGCATTCGCAATGACGCATGAGGGCATGGAGAACGCCTCCATGGAGTTTGATATAGACCGCCTATGCCCAACATACAGGCTTTATATCGGCATTCCCGGAAAATCGAACGCATTTGAGATATCCTCACGCCTTGGGCTGCCTAACAGCATTATAGATAAGGCAAAAGGCTTCCTAAAGGGAGAAGATGTGCGCTTTGAGGACATTATTTCAAGCGCGCAGTCTCAGCACCGCATAGCCGAAGAGGAGCGAAAAATGGCAGAAGAAGCGCGCGCAGAGCTTGAAAAGCTGCGTGCCGATGCCGAACGCGAACGCAGAAAGCTGGACGAGGATAGGAATCGCCTTCAAGCCAAGGCAAAGGAGGATGCAAAGCGCATAGTTGCGGACACGAAGCGCGAAATGGAGAAGCTTATCGTTGAGATACGCTCCATAAAGGATATAGACAGAAGCGCCGCCGACAGGGTCATACAGGCCGCGCGGGACACGCTTAGGGCAACCGAAACCGCCGTGAACGAAAAAGAGGCAATAAAGAAGGAGGATAATACCAAGCCTCCCAAAACAGTGCGCGCGGGGGATACAGTAAACATTGTTACGCTTGACCAGAAAGCAACCGTGCTGTCCGCTCCCGATTCAAAGGGCGAGGTCATGGTACAGGCCGGCGTTATGAAGCTCAACGTAAAGCTTAAAGACATACGCCTTATAGAAGAAAAGAAGGCCGCTGCGCCCACATCCGGCAAAGTTGGCCTTGGTGCGGGCAAGCAGGTAGGGCTCGAGCTTGACGTGCGCGGAATGCTTGTTGACGAAGCCAATATAATGGTGGACAGATACCTTGACGATGCGTATAATGCAGGTCTCAGCGAGGTAAACATAATCCATGGCAAGGGCACAGGCGCGCTGCGAGCGGGCGTACAGGCATTCTTAAAGCGCCATCCGCTCGTCAAGGGCTACCGCATGGGCAGCTACGGCGAGGGCGACGCCGGCGTTACCGTTGTCACGCTTAAAAAGTAAATTAATTAGGGCATTTTGTCCTTATTCATACCATGTTCACAAATTGATGCTATTATTATACCTATCATGGTGGCTTTTAAGCCGCCGATAGGCAAAGGGAGGTAGACATGGAAAACAATAACGTTATATTGGTTGTTGATGACGATACTAACATACTGGCTATAATAGAAATGTACCTGAAAAAGGAAGGTTATACCGTGGCCACCTGTACCCGCGGTGATACGGCAATAGACGCATTCCGCAGCGTTAAGCCCACGCTTGTTCTGCTGGATGTTATGCTGCCGGGCATGGATGGCTGGAACGTACTTGAAAAGCTGCGCAGCGAAAGCACCGTGCCCGTTATAATGCTCACGGCAAAAGGCGACACGCTCGACAGGATACAGGGGCTTGAACTCGGCGCGGATGATTATATTCCAAAGCCGTTTGAAGCAAAGGAGTTGCTTGCCCGCATAAGGGCCGTGCTGCGGCGCAGCGCCACACCCGGAGACGAAAAGGAACTCAGATTTCCCGGCCTTACCATATCGCTTGATAATTACACCGTAACGCTTGACGGCAAGCAGCTTGATATGCCGCCAAAGGAAATAGAGCTGCTGTTCTTCTTAGCTTCGCGCGAGGGTAAGGTATTTACCCGCGAGCAGCTGCTTGAGCAGGTTTGGGGCTTTGATTTCTTCGGCGATTCGCGTACGGTAGATGTACATATCAAGCGCATACGCGAAAAAATAGGCGAAAGGCCCGAATGGGAGATAAAGACCGTTTGGGGCGTTGGGTACAAATTTGAAACGGCTAAGTAATATGGCTTAGCGGCGGAGGCCGAATGGGCAAAAAATCGTTCAACACATTGTTTTCGCGCATGCTCAGCACATATTTAGCCATAATATTGCTGATAATATTCCTTTTGGGCATCACCATAAGCGGAATGTTCAAAAGCCAATACATGACAGAAAATGAAAACGAGCTCAGGCGTGAAGCCGCCGAAATAAACCGCGTTATAGTTACCCAATATGTGGACGCCGAAAAGCGCGCCGTTGCAAAGGATACGCTGAGAACTACCATGCGCAAGTACGACGCAATGCTTCAACTCTATTTCATAGATTCGGCATTCGGTAAGGTGATATTGCGCGACGAACTGAACGAAGCAAAGTGGGACCCGCTTTGCGATGCAGATCTTAGCGCGGACGCATCGGCAATAATAATGGGCAATGGCGAAATAGATATAAGCTCGGATAGGTTTACTTCCGGCAATATCCCCATAATGACGCTCAGCCGGCAGATAACCACCACCGAAGGCGAAGTTATAGGCGCAATGTTTTTCCATACGGACGTGAGCCGCACAAACGATTCCATCCGCAAAGTATACCTTGATGTTTTGCTTTCGGCCTGCATTGCGGTAATACTGGCCATTCTTGCGGTAACGTACATAACAAGCCGCATGACAAAGCCGATAGTGGACATGAACAACGCTATAAATCGTTTCTCCCGCGGCGAATACGAAGCAAGGGTGAATATCACCAGCCACGATGAAGTTGGCCAACTTGGCCAAAGCTTCAATGAAATGGCAAATGAGATAAACGCGCTGGAGCAATCCCGAAGGAGTTTTGTCGCAAACGTTTCGCACGAACTGCGCTCCCCGCTCACCAGTATGAGGGGCTTCCTTGAGGCAATGCAGGACGGCACGATTTCAAGCGAGGATCAGCCAAAGTATCTTGACATAGTAATAAACGAATGCAAGCGAATGACCGGAATGGTGAACGATTTGCTCGACCTGGCGCGAATAGAATCGGGCCAATACGAATTAAAGCTTGAGCCGTTTGATTTGAATGAACTTGTTATTCGCACCGTGTTTACATTCGAAGCGCGCATCAACGCAAAGCATATAGACGTCAATATGGATTTTGATGCGGAGCATACAATGGTTGAAGCCGATCAGTCTCAGATAGCGCAGGTCATACGTAATTTGGTGGATAATGCTATAAAGTTCTCTCCCGATGGCGGCGCGCTCACAATGCGCATAGTCACGGATAAAAAGCTTGCCGTAATGAGCGTTATCGACCAAGGCGATGGTATTTCGCCGGATGATCTGCCATATGTGTTCGACAGGTTCTATAAAGCCGAGAAGGCGCACACGCCCTCCGGCTCGTCATCAGGACTTGGGCTTAGCATAGTCAAACGCATAATTGAGCAGCACGACCAAACCATAAAGGCCGAATCACAATTAGGCAAAGGCGCAACGTTCACGTTTACGCTTAAATTATATGAACAGCAGGGAAGGCCAAAGGCAAATCCCGCACAACGGAGGTAACAAAAGATGGAGTATCCAAACTATTATTTCGACGGGTACAACAATACCCCTCAGCAGGAGCCCAAACCGCCAAAGCGCGGCATAGGCGGCTATGTGGTAACAGCGATAATATTCACAATCGTCGGCGCGCTGCTTGCCACCATATTTATGCCGGCGGTGCTAGCATCGTATATGCCAAGCGCTGATAACGGCACGAATAATAACGCCCTCGAGCCTACGCCTTTCTTCGATGGGCTTATTCCTCAGCTTCCGAGCGCTACTCCCGAACCCGGCAAAACAGCGGAGCCTGAGGACAGCAACTCCGCCCCCGCAATGACTCCAATTCCGCCTTCCGGCACCATGCCCCAGCTTGACGGCGTAGCCCCCGAAATAACCAACCCCAGCAATCCGTTGCTCGATATAGTGGACAGCGTAAGCGAAGGCGTTGTTGGCATAATCAACTATGGTTACAGCGAAAAATATGACCGCGAACTTGAATTCGGCTCCGGTTCCGGCTTCGTTATATCGTCCGAAGGCTACATAATGACCAATGCGCACGTTGTGGAAGATGCGTCAAAACTCGGCGTAATGTTCGTTGACGGTGAAGAAGTGGAAGCTCAGCTTGTGGGCTACGATAAAACGTTTGACGTTGCCGTGCTGAAGGTGGATAAAACCAACCTTAAGCCGCTGAAGCTTGGCGATTCGGAGGCCGTGCGCGTGGGCGAATTCGTTATAACCATAGGCGACCCCACCGGACGCGAACTTTCAGGAACGACGACATTCGGCATAGTGAGCGCAACGGCAAGGAGCGTGAATATAGACGGCGTTACAAATGTTTACATTCAGACTGATGCCGCCGTTAACCCCGGCAACAGCGGCGGGCCGCTGATAAACATGTCCGGCGAGGTAATAGGCATAGTTTCCGCAAAAACCGTTACCGCAAGTTATGACAATTACGGCAACGCAATAAGTGCAGAGGGCCTTGGTTTCGCCCTGCCGATAGATCAGGCGATGAAGGTGGCGGAGCAGCTTATAAACGAAGGCCGCGTGCTGCGTCCCGGCATAGGCGTAAGTGTTACCACATGGGGCGAAATGTACGCCACAACATACGGCACGCCCGAAGGCATACTGGTCGCATCGATAATAAAAGACGGCCCGGGCCATAAAGCCGGCCTTGAGCCCAACGATATAATAGTTGAAATAGAAGGCCAAAGCGGCATGACTCAGGATGAATTTGTTGCATTGATAAGGGGCAAGATGGTTGGCGACAGCATAGAGATAAAGTATTGGCGCAGCGGTAAATACTATACCACAACTCTTGTGCTGGCCGACCTTAACAGCCTTGGCGGCGAAAACATTGGCGGCGAAGCAGACTATAACTTCTTCGGCGAATAAAAATAAGCATTATTGATAAAAGAGGGTGCAATACATTCACATACGCACCCTCTTTTTTGAATGAACAAAATATATTTGGGCAGAATAAACAACAAGTTTAGGAGGAACAGATATGTTTTTTAGATTTGATCCCGCGCGGCTGATAACAAAATGCCTGCTGTGCGGATTTGCAGCAATAACGGTGCTTGTGTGCATAGGCGCATTGTTCCCGAATAAAGGCGATGCAGCTCCGCAAAGCAGCAATGCTTTACCGACAAAGAAAGCCGAGCAGCCTATGCCGGGCGAAAACGACGGCATCCAAACCGTGTCAACAGATAGGCGCATAACTGCGCTTAAAAGCACAAAAGTTGAATGGAAGCTTCGTTTTGACGGGTGCGGACACTACATTACGCTGAAATCGCAGGGCGATATAACCGGCATGGATAAAGAGGAAGCAAAAGCGGCATATTCGGATTATTCGGCGGAACTTTTCACATCCGCCTATGTAAGCCTTGTGAAGGATTCTGGTGGATGCTGTCCCGAGCATTATGTTATGCTTTCGGGGGCGGATGGGGATACGCTTGAAGTATATAAGCGCAACACACAGACGCTTGAGAACGAGCACATAACCAGCATAGATATTTCACCCGACAGATTTGCCGAAGATGCCGCCGCGCTGCAAGCGGGTGGAATGCTTTTCAACACATTGCAGGAAATAAATGAATATATAGAAAGCGTAGAATGACCCCAAACGCCCGTTTGGGGCCTTTAGCGCTCTTGTCAAGATATTGCGCGCATGATAAAATAAAATAGAATATAAACGTGGGGGTAACGGCTTTTTGATAATTTTGGGTATAGACCCCGGTTATGCCATACTTGGCTACGGCGTAATAAACACCGATGGCATAAGATCCAAGGCGATCGACTACGGCGTTATCGAAACCGTTGCGCATACACCGTTCCCGCAAAGGCTGGAGCGGCTGTATACATGCATGAATGAGCTGATAAAGCTGTATAAGCCCGACCATGTTGCGTTCGAGGAACTGTTTTTCGCAAGGAATACCAAGACTGCGCTTCAGGTGGCGGCCGCGCGCGGCATTGCGCTGCTATCCGCCCAGCAGGCGGGGCTGCCGCTTTATGAATACACGCCGATGCAGATAAAGTCCGCCGTAACCGGCAACGGCCACGCGGATAAAAAGCAGGTACAGCAAATGATAAAGCTTCTGCTTTCGTTAAACAGCATTCCAAAGCCGGACGATGCAGCCGATGCGCTTGCCGCGGCGCTGTGCCACGCGAACACGTCCGGCCCGGCAGCCGAAACATTCCGCATAAAATAACTCATACGGCAGTAAACGGAGCAAAACATATGTATGCACATATTTCAGGAATAGTTGAAGAGGTGTTAGCAGACCGCGCAATAGTTGAAGCTGGCGGAGTCGGATACGAATTGCTGTGTTCAAGCCAAACGCTTAAATGCTTGAAAGCAGGCGCGCCGCACAAGCTTTACACGCATTTTCACATTTCGCTTTCGCAGGATGTTATGGCGCTGTACGGCTTTGAAACCAAAGAGGAACGCGCCATGTTCCGTCGGCTCATTGGCGTTACGCGCGTTGGGCCAAAGCTTGCGCTGAGCGTACTTAGTTCGCTGAGCGTGCAGGATATAACATTAGCAATACTTACCGAAAACGCAGCGGCATTTGATAAGGTTTCCGGCATGGGCCGAAAAACGGCAGCACGCGTATTGCTTGAGTTAAAAGAAAAAGTGACCGCGGACGACGCCGCAATAGACTCATCTGCCGGCATAAAGGGCAGCACTGGCAGCATGGATATACGCAGCGAAGCTATAGCCGCGCTTGTATCGCTTGGGTATGACGGCGTAAGCGCAGGAAGAGCCGTTGCCGCGGTTGAAGACTGCGACAGGGTAGAGGATATGATAACCGGCGCGCTTAGGGAGATAGCCAGAAAGGGCAAAAGGTAACGCATAGTGGCAAACGACGACAGGCTCATTTCATCTTCAATGCTTGCGGAAGACGAGGCTAACGAATTCAGCCTAAGGCCGAAGTATTTGAAGGAATATATAGGGCAAAAGGCCGTAAAAGAACACGTTGAAATATATATCGAGGCTGCAAAGCGCCGCGGCGAACCGCTTGACCATGCGCTTTTTTATGGTCCTCCCGGTCTTGGCAAAACGACGCTTGCCTCAATAATAGCCAACGAAATGGGCGGCACGCTGCACATAACAAGCGGCCCTGCGATTTCGCATAAGGGCGAACTTGCGGCAATACTGACCAACATTGCCCCGGGCGACGTGCTGTTCATAGACGAAATACACCGCCTTAATGCAACCGTTGAGGAGGTGCTGTATCCGGCAATGGAAGATTACGCGCTGGACATAATAATAGGCAAAGGCCCCAGCGCGCACTCTATAAGGCTTGACCTGCCGCACTTTACGCTTATCGGCGCAACTACGCGCATGGGTCTGCTCACTGCCCCTCTTCGGGACAGATTCGGCATAAAGGAGCAGCTTCAGCCATATTCGCCGGAAGACCTGCTTGAGATAATCGTAAGGAGCGCAGGAATACTGGATATTCCGATAGACCGCGAAGGCGCGATAGAAATAGCTTCCCGTTCGCGCGGAACACCGCGAATAGTAAACCGTCTGCTCAGGCGCGTGAGGGACTATGCTCAAGTGCGCGGCGAAGGCAAAATAGACCTTGCCACAGCAAGAGCCGGACTCGATATGCTCTCCATAGACGAGCTTGGCCTTGACACGGTAGACAGGCGTATACTTGACACCATGATAGTCAAATTCGGCGGCCGCGCAGTTGGACTTGATACCATAGCCGCTGCAACAGGCGACGATGCATCCACGATAGAGGATGTGTATGAACCTTATCTTTTGCAGCTTGGCTTCATAGCGCGCACGCCGCGCGGCAGAATACCAATGCCCGCCGCATATCTGCACATGGGCTACGACCTGCCAAAGGATGCGACAGACCCGCGCCAGGAGCGCATGAACTTTTAGCACAATAAACAACCATAAATATACAGGGAGGAAATGAGCATGTTTGGAAAGAAAAAGGAACTTGAAGCGGCCATAGAGGAACTGAAGGCCAAGCTTAGCGAGCAGGAAGCGCTGAATGCGCGGCTTGAGCAGGCAATAGAGGAATACAAGCGCAAAGAAGGCGCAATAGCAAACGCGCTCACCCGCGCGCAGAGCGACGCAGGCAAAGTTATAGACGAAGCCAATGCAGAAGGCGCGCGCATAATAAACAAAGCCAACGAAGATAAGGCCGCTGCTCATGCGGAAGCTGAAAGCATAATTGCAGCCGCGCAGGAAGAGGCAGACAAGATAAAGCAGCAGGCCGAGGAATACTCCCGCCAGAGCGCGCTGAAAGCGGAGGCGTTCATGCAGAATTACCGCGAAAGTGCATCCAAGCTGAACAAGGCCCTACAGCGCGCCGCCGAAACAGCCGCCGCACAGGCGGAGCATTTCCGCGCATGCATAAAGGATTCCAACCTTGATAACGAAATAGAGATGGCCGGCGAATACATTCCCGAAGGAGACGCCGGCATAAACGCCGATGAGCTTCCCGAATCATATGAAAACCCTGCCGAACTGATGCGGAGCATATATAAAATAGAAAACCGCCAGACTACGCCTGCCGAGGAAGCCAAAGAAGCCGAGGTTAAGGCGGAAGAAGCTAAAGAGGAACATATTGAGCATGCAGACCGCGGCCCAACCGCAATGCTTAAAGAAGAAGCAGCGGATATAGAGGCGGAGGAGCAGCCAATGATGACAGTCAACGAAATAGTTGGCATGCGCAGCGCCGAAACATCGGAGGAACGCGAAGCCCGCGCCGCCGAAGACAGAATAGACGATGCACTTAACGCCATAATCGACGACGTGCTTCAGGATTCATAAAACATAACAATAACAAAAAGGAGCGGTTTACCCGCTCCTTAATTTGTATATCCGTTTTTTATGTACTCGATATAGTCCCGTATGGCTTGCTCCCAATCCTGCCTATACTCATAGTCAAGTACTTCAGCCACCGTGGCAGCCGTACGTGAAAACAGCTCCATTGCCGCACGATAACTCAGCAGCTTTATAAGCATTGGATGCACCACAGAATTATACAACATCCACATGGCATAAGGAAGCTGCCTGCGCGCTATCCCTTTGGCAACGTTATTCATGCACCAGTAAAACTCGTTGCAGCAGCCCGCAAACTGCTCCGCCGTAGGCTTAGCCACATTGTACATGCTGTCATTTGACGCAGGAATGGGTGACAAGAGGCCCATCCTTATCATAAAGCGGCACGGTCAGGCTGTCGCTCCCATAAACGGCCTTTGTAACATCCGTGCGCTCTATGTGCAGATCTATGCGCACATGGTCGCGAAACAACATAAGGAACGTATAGCATTTATTAAGGTCTGCATTCTCGCCCCATGCCATATCCACGCTGTCCGGCTCCTGCATAATTAATGGCTATATCTCCAAACGTTTTCAGCCACTTGCGCCCGTTTATCATCCTTCTTACATCGTTTACCGAAAATAATATGTCGTAGTCTCTCAGCTCATCCTTTTCAACATTTGGGTTAGTGCGAGAGCCGTTCATGTATGCAGCGCGTATGTTGTCCGATGATTTAACTACGCTCAGAATAGTGTCCATTATTTGCCGTTCGCTTCGCATATACGCTCCTTATAAAAATACAGGGCGGTTTTTACGCCGCCCTTAGTTCTTATATTGTTTTGCTTATCAACTATTGCGCTTGAGTATGAACCATGCATGCAGCTGAGGCAGTCCGGTTGCGGAATCCGTGCCGTACGGATCGCCATAAAGTTCATACGTCTTGCCGTCGCCCACTTCTATGGTGGCCACTCCGCTGTAATAGTAGAATATCATGTCGCCGTCGCTGGTCTGTATCCTTGCCTTCACATAGGGCGTAGCCTGAATCACTTCTGTCACTTTGCCGACTATCTTATAGCCCTGCTCATGATTTGGATAGTTCTTTATCTTGTCATAGTCCATCTTGTAGACGCCTTCCATATAGGAAGTCTTATCAGGCTGATGTTCAAGATAAAGCGTGGATGTCTTGGCCGCATCGCCCTTGGTGGCGGTTATAACGGCCTCGTAAATGCCAACGCTTGCGGTCTTTACGGTAAAGCTGAAAGTGCCAGCGGTAGAATCCTGCGTCACCGCACCGTCGAGTTCAACGCCGCTCACGCTTATTGTAGCGCCGGACTCCATCGTGCCGCTTACGGTCATGGTGGAGGATGTGCCTACGCGCTTAACATCGGAATTTACGGAAAAGCTCACGTTGCCGGTAGGCGTGGTTGTCTGGCCAGCATTAGGATCGGTGGTTGTGTTATCGCCGGGGGTGGTAGTGGGGGTGCCGCTTCCGCTGCCATATGTCGCGTTAAACGTAGCTGTAGCGGTCTGGTAGCCGTTTTTGCGAGCCTCTATTGTTATGGTCGCTGCACCTTCGCCGGGCAAGGTATAAGTAGTGGAGAAGTTTCCCGCCTCGTCAATGGCTATCTGTTCATCGTTCACGAAAACGCCAACGGTATTGTCGCTCACAGAACCGGCTATGGGCACAACAGGGGAATCAACGGTAAAGTCCGCAACGCTCGGCTGAGTCACGTTAAGATCTATCGAGGGGATGTCTATTGTTATCTCCTGATCTATCTCAAGCTTTGTCTCCTCACCGGAGGGGCTTATTACCGTGAAAAAGTCGGGCTTAACGGTGTACTGCGAAACATCCAGTGGCTCATCCGGAACAAGTATGGACTGCGGCACCACAAACGGAATATAGCGCTGGTTCTTGTTGATTGTACGTTCAAGCTGAATATCGCCGTTGTTGTAGCGCACGGTATAGTTGCGCTTGGCATACACGGTTATAAGATACGCCGGATCGCCATCCTCGGTTTTCCATGCTTCTATGGTAGGCGTGCGGGTTATGGGGTCTCCGCCGAAGGTGCAGCTTATGAACTTGGAGAAATCTCCGCCATGCACCTTGTTAACATATACCACGCCAAGTATAGCTATCAGTATTACGAGCGCTGCCGCCGCGGCAATGAATACAATGTTCTTCTTCAGCCCACCTGAAGCGCTCTTCCTTCTGGCGCGGGCAGAGGAACGATCATCAAAATCATCATCGTCATAATCGAAATCGTCGTCATCCTCGATTTCAATGTTTTCCTTGGCGGGCTTCATCGGCGTCCTTGTGACCTTGTTTACGGTCTGCTGCGTCTTTGTGCTGCGCGAAGGGGACACAGATTCTTCCGCATCGTAGCCATATGCCGCGCTTGCCGCCACGGGAGCAGCCGCTTCATGCTTGCGGCTGGGCTGCACGGCAGTACGCTTTGCGGCGGGCTTTTCGGCCTTATGCATACGCACGTTGTTGGTAAAGTCCTCGTCGCCTTCGTTAGCGGCAACCTTCTGCACGGGCGCATTGGCCGGGCGGGGATTGAAACGCGCGCCGTAACCCTGGGGAACGTCCTCCTCGCTAACGGTGTCCGCATCAAATTCCGGCTTGGGCCAGTTGGGTGCCTTGACAAAGCCCCATGCCGGCGGCGTTTCGCCGGTTGAAGCCACATAGGATTGATAATCCTGCCCTTTATTCTGTTCGTTTTCCGGCTGCTGAACTTCTTCAGGCTTTTCGCTCTCGTTATCAGCAGTCAGCGGAGCTGCGCATTTCTCGCAGTATTCAAGGTAATCCTCGTTGTATGCTCCGCATACTTTACATTTCATAGATACATCCTCCTGAATAGGGATATCGTCAGTCAATCTATTATAGCAAATTAGTCCCGCCATGCAAAGCCTTTTCGACGCCTGATTTGAAAACAAAGTATTAAATAGCGCGTATTTATTTCATTTTGTCACTCTTTAGGGTATAATGAATGCAATATATTAAGGAGAATGAAGAATGCAAAAGCATATTCTTGCCATAATTCTTGCTGCGCTGATGCTGCTCAGCCTATGCGCATGCGCTAAAGAGGATGCTGAGGCAACGCCGTCCGCAGAGGAGCTTACATACGACGGCTTCACCAGCGAAGAAACAAGCGGCGGAGCCGAACTGAACGACGGCAATTTGCGCACGGTGACCGTGAGCGAATCAGGTACCGATACCGTGATAGCGCTCGATTTCTGCTTAGGCAGCAACCTTACCGCAGGAGATACAGAGCTTTCGTTAAGAACCATGCCGGATTACAGCATAACGCTGCTTGGCGAGCCTTTCCGTCTTGCCATAAGGATAGGCAAGCTTGAACACACGGATTATCTTTTGAATAACTCCGGGCTGAACAGCGGGCTTATAAGCGGCAGCTTCAGCGTTTCCGGAGCGGATAACGATTCCTATACGCTGTATTTTCAGCTTAACAGCAATGCCATGTATGCCGTGTCAGCTTCAGACGGCATGCTCACAGTAACGCTCAGGCCGCTTGCCGCGCCGGATGCGCCTAAGCAAACGCCTGACGATAATAGCGATAATGCGGTAATAGACGTCTCCGCAGCTGAGAAGGCCGCCGATGGTGAAGCTTATTACGTTGTTGCTAATGCTTTTGATATGTACAGAAGCGGCACACTAAACTGCGGGAACGATATGACGCCGACACTTTCAAGCGACATGGAAACGATATTGCTCATATCCGCCGGGCAATCCTCAAAGGGCGATGCACAGCGGCTTATGGATAAGCTGCTTGCATCCGATGGCGCAGTAAGTGCGCAATGGAGCATTGTCAGGCTTAAATACGGCGAACTACCCGCATACGAAAGCGGTATGGAATACCTTGCCGCATATGACATTGCACCGTACCGCATAAACGGCAAGCAGGAGCAGGGCAGCATAATTATTCCCGACGGCCTTGCGCTGACCGTAACGCCGGACAAGAGCGCATGCCTTTATTCAAAACGCATAAAGGAATATTCGGACGGCGGCGAAACCATAGAGTACGAACAGCTTTGGCTCTACGGCTATTCAAGCGGAAGCAGGGCATTTTCCAAATATCAGTTTGAGCAAATAGTGTCCGCAGCATTTTCGCCAGACGGCAGGCGCTTAGCCGTGCTTGAAATGGCAGGGGAAAGCGCGCACCTTTATGTTTTTGACGTTGACTCGCGCGATCTTATAACTGACCTTTCCGCAGTTGGCTTTGGCGACACAATAAGCGCCTATTGCTGGGACAGCATGGGTGGACGGCTGTTTTCAATAGGCGGCTCCGGAGAGATAAGCGTGCATCAGTATGATTTTAATGTACCGGACGAGGCAAAGCGCCACAGCGACGTGGACAAAAAAGGCTGCGACGAAGGCATGATAGGCTTTGCCGACGGCGAAGTATATTTTGTTGAAACCACCATGGAAAACGACGGCGCAATATACAGCATAAAACCCGAAGGCGGCTCAAGGCGTGTGTTCATATCTGGCGATAACTTCAGCATAAGCCCGGATTCACGCTATATGGCGTATACACTTTCCGGCGGAGATGCGGCGGGCACGAAAGCGTCCTCCTTTGCATATATAGACATGCAAACGGGCGACGTGACCGAAATAACCCGCGGCTTCAATGTGTTTAACTTCATGTGGTCTTTGGACGGCAAAAAGATATTCTATTTTGAAAACAGATTGAGCGGCAGCAGTGACGACGGCGAAGGTGAGGAACAGCTTACCGACGAGTATCCGTATACGCTTTGGGTGTATTACACCGAATCCGGTGTAAACAAAGCGGTGGCCGATTTGATGAGTACATCCATTATTCCGGGCCGCGATACAGACACCGTATATATATGCTATACAGATAAGGAAACACTTGGCAGCGTGGTGCGCGCAACATACGCGCTGAACACCGCGCAGTAACTTTTAGCCCCGTATCACAATAAACAAACGCCATGGCGCCGCAGTTTTGTCGGCGCCAAATTCTTATGCTTTCCCTATCAGGGATAATATAGTATAATATAGATAAGTACGAGCAAAGGAAAACGCTATGGCAAACGGTAAAAAAAGCTCAAAAAAGAAAAAGACGGCCAATCAAGCCGCCCAAACAAAGCGGGAGGTTTGGGGCGTTATAGTTATAGCGCTTGGTCTTTTTTTAGGCGCGAGTATGTATTTTGATGCCGTAGGCATACTTGGCAAGGCCATAAGCGGCTTCATATTCGGCATGTTCGGCATAGCCGGCTACGCCGTGCCCGTAGGCATAATTGCAGCGGGCGTATTACTGATAGTTTTCAGCGAGGGAGACCTTGGCGCGCTGCCCGCAGTGCTCAGCATAATAAGCATAGTAGCAATACTGAGCATAATACATATCGCCCGCAGGCCGGATGCCGTTGAGGGCATGAAGGCGCTAGACTATTATAAGGATGCATATACCCTTGGCTTTACCTACCGCGAAGGCGGCGGCATATTCGGCGCGCTTGTCGCGTACCCCGCGCTGCTGCTCATGGGCCGCATAGGGTCATATATATTGTTCATTGCATGCATAATGGTATCTTTCCTGCTGATAACGCGGCTTTCAATAAAAAATGCCGGTGCTAAGCTTGGGCAAAGCATACGAACGGGCGTCTCCGCCGCAAACGAGCGCATAGCCGAGCATAAGCAGGCCGTGCGCGCGCAGCAGCAGTCGCTTTATACTGAGGATATAACCGAAGAGGTGCTTTCCGGCGCGCCAATTGCAAAGCAAAAGAAAAAGCCAACAGCAAGCAAAAAGAGCGGCAAGAAGGGCAATTCGTTTGAAGATAACATATTCACGCTCGATCCTTCGTTCAATCAGAAGGCCGAACCTATACCCGAGCCGCTTCCCGTACATAAAACTGAGCCCGTGCGTCCGAATGACGACAAGGACGACGGCCCCGAGTTCATGCCCACAAAGGGACAGATACGCAAGCGCGCCATGAAGGAGAAGGCCGTTGAAGAAGCCTTCGACAGGTTGGATGAAGAAACCGTGAACGTTGATTATTTCCATGATTTTCAGCCGGACGAGGACAACAGAATAATAAGAAACGCGCCCGCAAAAGCCGAAAATGCCGCTGCGGATATTCCGGTATATGAACCGATAGAACCCGCGCCCGCAAAGCCGGCGCAACCTGAATACGAAGCGGAAGAGATAGAGGACATACCATCTTCCGCCGCACCCGTAGTCGATTATCAGCGGCCGCCATACAGCCTTTTAAACAGCCCCGCATCGGATATGCCCACCGGCAACGAATCCCCGCAGGAAAAGGCAAAGCTGCTCATAGATACCCTTGCGACATTCAACATCCCCGCAAGGATAATAAACATAAGCGTTGGCCCCGTTATAACGCGCTTTGAACTTCAGCCCGCGCAGGGCATAAGGGTGAACCGCATAACGTCCCTAAGCCAGGATATAGCGCTTGCTCTTGCCGCGCCGCTTGTGCGCATAGAGGCGCCAATACCCGGCAAGGCGGCAATAGGTATAGAGATTCCCAATAAAAATGCCGCTCAGGTATTGCTGCGCGAGGTCATAGAATCAAAGGAGTTCCAGTCAGAGCGTTCGCCCATCTCCTTTGCGCTGGGTAAGGATATAGCCGGGCGCATAGTTTGCGCCAATCTTGAAAAGATGCCGCATCTGCTCATCGCCGGCGCAACGGGTTCGGGCAAAAGCGTTTGCATAAACGATATATTGCTGAGCATGGTATACAAAGCCTCGCCAAGCGATCTCCGGCTGGTACTTATAGATCCCAAGGTAGTTGAAATGCGCGTATATGCACCGCTGCCGCATCTAATGCTGCCCGTCGTGACAGATCCTAAGAAGGCCGCCGGCGCACTGAAATGGGCCGTGCTGCAAATGGAGCAGCGCTATCAGAACATGGCCAAGGTAAACGCACGCGACCTTGCACGCTATAATGCATTGGTGGAAGAAAGCGAACGGCTTCCCAAGCTTGTTGTTGTGATAGACGAGTTAGCCGACCTTATGATGGTCGCAGCAAAAGATGTTGAGGATTCCATCTGCCGCATTGCGCAGCTTGGCCGCGCGGCAGGCGTGCATCTTATAGTTGCAACGCAAAGACCGTCTACGGACATCATAACGGGTCTCATAAAGGCAAACATACCTTCACGGATAGCGTTCGCGGTGTCATCAGGCGTTGATTCCCGCGTAATACTCGATACAACCGGCGCCGAGAAGCTGCTGGGCAAGGGCGATATGCTGTTCCACGCAAACGGCGCAAGCAAACCCATACGCGCGCAGGGCGCATTTGTTTCGGACGAGGAAGTTGAGCGCGTTATGGATTTCTTCGCACAGACAAATACTCAGCCGCCGCTTGAGGAAGAAGCTTTTGACCGAATAACGAGCGACGCCGTTCAGGGTCCGGCCCATGGTAACGGCAAGCAGGAGGACGAGCTTCTGCCGGAGGCCGTGCGCATAGTTATGGACAGCGGGCAGGCTTCTATATCCATGATACAGCGTAGGCTCCGCGTGGGCTACGCGCGCGCGGCAAGGCTGATAGACATAATGGAGCAGCAGAAGATAGTTTCCGGTTTTGACGGAAGCAAGGCAAGAAAGCTGCTGATAGACAGGGCAGAATTTGAGCGGCGCTTCGGCACGGGCGCTGCCGCCGCAAGCCAAAGTGAGAATGAAACGGGCGAAAGCGAGGTAAATACCACCAATGAAGAGATATAAAGCCGGGATAATATCCCTTGGATGTTCAAAGAATCTTGTCGATTCCGAACTTATACTCGGCTGCCTTAGGGACGCCGGGTTTGAGATAACAGCTGATGAAAAGGACGCAGACGTTATCGTTGTAAACACATGCGGCTTTATAGCTTCCGCAAAGGAAGAATCGATAAACACAATCCTTGAAGCCGCGCGGGACAGGAAGGACGGCGCAAAGCTTGTTGTCTCTGGCTGCCTCAGTCAAAGGTACCCCGAGGAATTGCGCGAAAGTCTGCCCGAGGTCGATCTATTTTGGGGCGTTGGCAAGCATAAGGAGCTTGCGGACGCGATATGCGCATTGGTCGGCATGCAGTGCGGCTGCGCATACAGCGGAGCGCGTATGCTATCCACGCCTAAATACAGCGCCTATCTCCGCATTGCGGACGGGTGCGACAACCGCTGCACATATTGCGCAATACCGCTGATTCGCGGCGGCAGGCGCAGCGTGCCGATAGAAAAGCTTGTTGAGGAAGCGCAAGCGCTTGCGGCAGGCGGAGTTAAGGAGCTTACGCTGATAGCGCAGGACACTTCCGCATACGGTTCCGATATATACGGCGAACCTAAGCTGGCAGAACTGCTGAATGAGCTTTCCAAAATAGATGGCATAAAGTGGCTGCGGGTGCTGTATGCTTATCCTAACACGGTTACGGAAGAACTGGTGGACACAATGCTCAGCAATGAAAAGATAGTGCGCTATATAGATATGCCAATTCAGCATATCGATCCCGTTATGCTTGAAACCATGAACCGCCACGGCTCTGCGGAGCATATTCGCCGCATAACCCGCTATATACGCGAAGCATCGCCCGATTTTATACTGCGTACCACCGTTATGCTCGGCTTCCCCTGGGAAACGGAAGCGCAGTTTGAGCTGCTGTATGATTTTCTTAAAAATGAACCGTTTGATAGGGTTGGCGCGTTCGTGTTCTGCCCCGAGGACGGCACCAAGGCCGCGCTTATGGATGGCCAGATAGACGAAGCCACCGCGAAAGCAAGGCTAGATAAGATAATGCGTACGCAGCAGACAGTATCGCTTGAACTAAACAAAAAGCGCATAGGCAAAGAATACGAAGTGCTTATAGAGCGCGTGGATAAGGACGCCTGTTACGGCAGAAGTTACGCGGAAGCGCCGGATGTGGACGGCATAATAAAGATAAAAAACGTTCCTGTCTGCGTAAAGCCGGGCGACTTTATATACGCAAAAATAACGGATGCATCCGCATATGATCTGAAAGGAGAATTTGTAAAATGAATCTTCCCAACAAGCTTACCATAACCAGAATGGTGCTTACTCCGGTATTTGTTGCATGCTTTTATATTCCGGTAAGCTGGAACATGTATCTTGCAGGCGCCCTGTTCGTTATAGCATATCTTACGGATATGCTGGATGGGCAAATAGCGCGCCGCATGAATATAGTTACCGACTTTGGCAAGCTGATGGACCCCATTGCGGACAAGATTCTTTCCGCCGCAGCTATGATAATGCTAACCGCAGTCGGCCTGCTTTCGCCAATAGCCACGCTTATCACCATATCGCGCGAGTTTGTAATAAGCGGTTTCCGCCTTATATATGCAAACAAAAATATAGTAATAGCCGCAGGCCCCTTGGGCAAGCTTAAAACGCTTACGCAGTTCATAGGCATAACGCTTATGCTGTTTCTTAACCCCGTGTTTGTAAAATGTGGCGTTCCTGTCGATCAGATAATCATTTGGATATCCGTGGCGCTTGCAATATGGAGCTGCATAGATTATATAGTTAAAACCAACCGCGCCGCCAAGGCCGCGTAAGGAGGAGCGCATATGTCAGCAGAGCTTATTTCCGTAGGTACGGAATTGCTTATGGGCAACATTGTAAATACAAACGCCCAGTATATTTCCCAGCGCTTGGCCGATCTTGGCATAGACTGCTATTTGCAGACCACCGTTGGCGATAATCACGATAGGCTGGTCGAAGCCGTACACGGTGCGCTGCGCCGCGCGGACATAGTTATATTGACAGGCGGTCTCGGCCCCACGGCAGACGATTTGACTAAAGAAACGGTTTCCGATGCATTCGGCAAAAAGCTGGTGCTTGACGAAGCATCGCTTGAGTATGTCAAAGCCCGCTTTGCCAAACGCGGCCATGAAATGACGCCCAACAACGTAAAGCAGGCTTATTTCCCGGAAGGATGTATCATATTGCCTAACCCCAACGGCACGGCACCCGGCTGCATAGTTGAAAGCGAAGCAAAGGCCGCAATACTCATGCCCGGCCCGCCGAATGAAATGGTGCCCATGTTTGAGGCAAGCGTGCTGCCGTATCTTGAAAAGCGCAGCGGCTATATTCTTAAATCAAAGATGCTCAGGATATTTGGCAAGGGTGAATCCAGCGTTGAATACGAACTGAAGGACATCATGGCAAGTCAGACCAACCCAACCATAGCGCCGTATGCACTTAACGGAGAAATGAAGTTGCGCGTAACTGCGCGCTGCCGCGCAGGCGAAGATGCGGATGCCATAATGGCCCCCATGATAGCCGAAGTTAAGCGCCGCATAGGCGAATATATCTATTCTGAGGATGGACTTGAACTGCATGAAGAAGTCGCGCGCCTTTTCGTGCAAAAAGGACTTACTTTAGCCGTTGCCGAAAGCTGCACCGGCGGAATGATATGCTCAAAGCTTGTTTCCGTGCCGGGCAGCTCCGCGTGGTTCAAAGAAGGCTGCGTTACTTATTCAAACGAATCCAAGATGCATAGGCTGGGCGTAAAGCAAGCCACACTTGATGAGTACGATGCAGTAAGCGCACAAACCGCTGCAGAGATGGCCGAAGGCATACGCACTTCAAGCGGAGCCGACATAGGCGTAGCAACGACCGGATTCGCCGGCCCTGACGGAGGGACAGAAGATAACCCCGTAGGCACTGTGTATATAGGTTTCTCTTCAAAGGATAAAAGCTTCACCAAACGGTTGCAGCTAACCGGCAGCCGCGAACGCATACGCAGCATGGCAAGTCTTCATGCGCTTGATATCCTTCGGGGAAACATTTTATAATTAGGTACTGTACAAGCATAATAGTATATGTTATAATTTCCTTGTAGGAAAAAGACGGCGAAAGGAAGGAAACAAAGCACTATGGCAATGGAAAAAGCAAAAGCGTTGGAAATGGCATTGAGCCAGATCGAGAAAGACTTCGGTAAGGGAGCCATAATGAGGCTTGGCGATGCGGCATCGAAAATATCCGTATCCACTATACCTTCCGGCTGCTTAGAACTGGACTTTGCGCTTGGTGTAGGCGGCATTCCCCGCGGCAGAATAATAGAGATATACGGCCCCGAATCATCCGGTAAAACCACCATTGCGCTGCACATAATTGCAGAAGCGCAAAAGCTTGGCGGTACCGCAGCGTTTATAGATGCTGAGCATGCACTTGACCCTGTATATGCCGAAAACCTTGGCGTTGACGTGGACGAGCTTTATGTATCCCAGCCGGATACCGGTGAAGACGCCCTTGAAATATGCGAAACGCTGGTGCGCAGCGGCGCAATGGACGTTGTTGTAATCGACTCTGTTGCAGCGCTCGTTCCCAAAGCGGAGATAGAGGGCGACATGGGGGACAGCCACGTTGGCCTTCAGGCAAGGCTTATGAGCCAAGCCCTCAGGAAAATGACCGGCATTATTTCAAAGTCCAATACCATATTGGTATTCATAAACCAGCTGCGCGAAAAGGTTGGCGTAATGTTTGGTAATCCCGAAACCACCACCGGCGGCCGCGCGCTCAAGTTCTATGCTTCCATACGCCTTGACGTGCGCCGCATAGATTCAATTAAGAACGGCAGCGAGGTCGTTGGCAACCGCACCCGCATAAAAGTGGTAAAGAATAAGGTTGCGCCTCCGTTCAAAACCGCCGAATTCGATATAATCTACGGCGAAGGTATATCCAAGGAAAGCTCCGTGCTTGATTTGGCAATAGCCAACAAGATAATATCCAAATCCGGCGCATGGTATTACTATGGCGATATGCGCATGGCGCAGGGACGCGATAATGCAAGGCTGTTCCTTAAAGACAACAGCGAACTTTGCGATGAAATAGAGGCTAAGCTGCGTAAGGTGCTTTCCGCCGCGCCCAGCGAAGCATCGGACGACATGGAAGGCGGAGATGACGCACAGGATTGATATGCGCCAAAGAATAATAGCAGTAGACAATGATTCCATAGCGGAGGAGCTGGGCATCAAACCCGGCTTCTTCTTGTTGCGTATAAACGGCGAGGACGTTGAGGACGTTATAGATTACGAACAGCTTACGGCAGAAACGCACGTTACGCTTGAGCTGGAAACAAAAAGCGGCAAGATAGTTACCGCGGAAGTTGATAAAGAGGAATACGAACCGCTTGGCATATATTTTGAAAGCGGACTGATGAGCAAGGTAAGAAGCTGCAAAAACAAATGCGTATTCTGCTTTATAGACCAAATGCCCAAGGGCGGACGCGATACGCTGCATTTTAAGGACGACGACTGGCGGCTTTCGCTCATAATGGGCAACTATGTCAGCCTTACAAACGTGGATGACAAAGAGTTCGACCGTATTCTCAGGCGCAGGGTAAGCCCGCTGTATGTTTCTATCCACGCTACGGACGGCGCCGTGCGCACACGCATGATGGCGAACCCTTCCGCCTCGCGCATAATGGAGCGGCTTACAGCGCTGAAGGAGCACGGTCTCTGCTTCCATGGGCAGATAGTTGTATGTCCCGGTCTTAACGATGGAGACGTGCTGAAAAAAAGCCTAAATGATCTTTATGCTCTCCGTCCGGCGACAAAAACGCTTGCGCTCGTGCCGGTTGGCATAACCAAATTCCGCGAAGGATTATATCCGCTGAGACTGCTGACAAAACAGGAAGCATCGGATATAATTGATTATACGGAAAGCTTTAATGTGGCCGTTGAGGCGCGCGGCGAGGAAGGCTTTGTATACGCTTCCGATGAAATGTATATGATAGCCGGCCGCGAACTGCCAAGCTATGAAAGCTACGGCGAATTTTTGCAGATTGAAAACGGCGTAGGGCTTATGCGCCAGTTTGAGCATGGCTTCAATGAGGCGCTGAAGGAAATGCAGCCGCTGAAAAGGAAAGTGAAACTCATCGGCGCAACAGGCATGTCCGCACGCAATTTTTTACAGAAGCTTTTCGATAAGCTGAAGCCTTACGGCATTGAGCTTACGCTGCACAGCATAGAAAACAACTTCTTTGGCCATACGATAACCGTTTCCGGCCTTGTGACCGCAACGGATATCGCAAAGCAGCTAAGTGGCAGCAAAGCCGACGCATTGCTTATTCCTGACGATATGCTCAGGGAGCGCGACAGCATTTTCCTTGACGGAAGGGATACGGACTGGCTTGCAACCGAAATGGGAATGCCGCTGTGGCCCATGTGCGCCGCCGACGGCGAAGAATTTTTATACAGCCTGTTTGACAGGTTAAACGAGGAGAAATAATATGGCAAAGCCGCTTGTGGCCGTAGTTGGCCGCCCGAACGTGGGCAAGTCCACGTTTTTCAACAAAATAACAGGAAAGCGCATAGCGATAGTTGAAGATACGCCCGGCGTTACACGCGACAGGATATATGCAGACGGCGAATGGCTCACCCATTCGTTCACGCTTATAGATACCGGCGGCATAGAGCCGATGCGGGAGGACATAATAAGCAAGCAGATGCGCAGGCAGGCCGAACTGGCAATAGAGACAGCGGACGTTATAATATTCATAGTAGACGGCCGCGAAGGGCTGACTGCAGCAGATGTTGAGGTTGCCGAAATGCTGCGCCGTTCCAAAAAGCCTGTAGTGCTGGCGGTAAATAAGATAGACCATCCAAAGTATGCTGATGCGCTGTATGATTTTTATGAGCTTGGCATAGGCGAGCCTATAACAATATCCGCCGAGCAGGGGCTTGGCCTTGGCGATGTGCTAGACGAAGTTGTTGCGCATTTCCCTGAGCACGCCGGAGAAGATGAGGGAGAGGCCACCCGCGTTGCCGTGGTAGGCAAGCCCAACGTTGGTAAATCCAGCCTTGTAAACGCGCTGCTTGGCGATGAGCGCACAATAGTGAGCAACATACCCGGCACCACAAGGGACGCTATCGACTCTCCCTTCAGGTTTGGCGATAAGGATTACATATTGGTCGATACGGCAGGCATACGCCGCAAGCGCTCTATCGAGGATGAAAGCATAGAGCGATACAGCGTTATACGTTCGCTTGCCGCCATACGCCGCTGCGATATCGCGCTCATAGTAGTGGATGCCGAACAGGGACTAAGCGAGCAGGATGTGCGCATCGCTGGCTACGTTCATGAAGAGGGCAAAGCGAGTGTCCTTGTGGTAAACAAATGGGACCTTATCGAGAAGGATACCCACACCATGAACGAATTTAAGAAAAAACTGGCCGTTGACCTTGCATTCATGGATTATGTGCCGATGATATTCATATCCGCACTTACGGGGCAGCGTGTGAACAAGGTTATGGAGGTTGCAAACGAAGCATACCGCCAGAACTGTGCACGCATATCCACAGGCACGCTGAACGACATAATAGCCGAGGCTATATCCGTTACCGAGCCGCCTTCCGATAAAGGCAGAAGGCTTAGGATATATTACGGCACTCAGCCTTCTACCAACCCGCCCACGTTCGTGCTGTTCGTCAATGATCCCGACCTTATGCATTTTTCGTATAAACGTTATCTTGAAAACTTCTTCCGCAAATCCTTCGGCCTTACGCAAACGCCTATCAGGCTGAACGTAAGGGGCAAGACAAAGCCGGAGATATAATAAAATAACCAAACATTTACCCGCCATATTGGCGGGTTTTGCATTAAACGGAAACGCGGCACATATATTTTTCCATAGATAAGCTTTATAAGCCTAAGGGGAAGGAGCCTTTTATATGGATAGAAATGAGCTGTATTCAAGCATTGCCGCGCGCACCGGAGGGGATATCTATATTGGTGTTGTCGGCCCTGTGCGCACGGGCAAATCAACTTTTATCAAGCGATTCATGGATATGCTTGTTATACCGACAATAACCGATGAATATGAACGCGCGCGCCTTACGGATGAACTGCCGCAAAGCGCGGCGGGCCGCACGATAATGACCACACAGCCCAGCTTTGTGCCAAACGAGGCGGCGGAGTTGACCATAGGTGACGGCGCAAAATGCCGTATACGATTAGTTGACTGCGTTGGATACATGGTAAAGGGCGCGGTAGGCCACGAGGAGGACAACATGCCCCGCATGGTACGCACACCCTGGAGCGAGGAGGAGATGCCGTTCGACCGCGCTGCCGAAATAGGCACGCGCAAAGTAATAACCGATCATTCCACGATAGGCATAGTTATGACCACGGACGGCAGCATAACGCAGATATCACGCGAGGATTATATTCCGGCCGAAGAGCGCGTTGTGAACGAGCTGAAAGAGCAGGGGAAACCGTTTGCCGTAATACTAAACAGCGTGCACCCCCAGGACGCGGAAACGCAGGCCCTTGCAGCCGCAATGCAGGATAAATACGGTGTTCCGGTAAAGGCGCTTGATGTGCTTAGCCTAAACGCGGAGCAACTTTACAGCGTGCTTGAAACCGTGCTTATGGAATTCCCCGTTCACTCAATATCCATAAACATACCGGATTGGGTATGCGAACTTGGCGCGGAGCATTATCTTGTGAAGCGCATAACCGAGCCGCTCAATGCCATAGACAGCGTGGCAAAAATGCGCGACTACGGCAGCATATGCTCCATGCTCAGCGATATTGAGGATTACGAAGCGCCAAGGCTTGAACAAGTATCGCTCGGCAGCGGAGAAATATCGATAGAACTGCGCCCGGTAAGCAGCATGTTCTATAAAATACTTGGCGAGGAATGTGGCTATGAAATAAAGGACGATGCGCATCTTGTGGCATCCATAAAATCCTTTGTGGCAGCGAAAAAGGAATATGACCGCATAGAGGGCGCGCTCAGGTGCGCCAAGAGCACGGGCTACGGCATGGTGCCGCCGGAGCTGGATGAAATGATGCTGGAAGAACCGGAAATTGTGCGCCAGGGTAACCGCTTCGGAGTACGGCTCAGGGCCAAGGCAAGCGGTCTGCACATAATAAAGGTTGATATAGCGTCCGAAGTAGCGCCGCTGGTAGGCACGGAGGAGCAAAGCGAAGCGTTCATGGCATATCTTATGGAAACGTTTGAAAAAGACCCGCAGAAGCTTTGGCAGACGGATATTTTCGGCAAATCCCTAAGGGATATGATACGCGAAAGCATGGCTGTAAAGGTAAATGCTATGCCTGAAAACGTGCAGCAACGGCTGCATGATACAGTTGAGAAAATGGTCAATAACGGCTGCTCCGGACTGATATGCATAATGCTTTGATGCATATATGCATATCCATACGCGATAAGGCAGGGCAAAGCATGCCCCGCCTTATTTTAATAGATTATATATAATGCCCGATTCCTTTGACCGCGCGGCAAATGAATGCTATACTTAAATATGCAAGCAGTGCTTATATTCGTATAAGTCAAAGCAATAGCTTGCGGTTTATTATAACCCATTGTCATAGCGATAAGGAGGACAAACATGTTTTCAACCCTGAACGAAGTTAAGGAATTTATCAAAGCCAATGATGTTAAGATGATAGATTTCAAAATGACCGACATAGACGGCCGCTGGCGCCATATACTCATCCCCCAGCAGCGGCTTACCGAGGACACGCTGACCTACGGCATAGGCTTTGACGGCAGCAACTATGGCTACGCGCCCGTTGAAAACAGCGACATGGTGTTTATACCTGATCTTGCTACAGCCGCCCTCGATCCGTTTGCCACGGTGCCCACGCTCACGATGACGGGCGATGTTATGATAATAGATAGGCCGGACAACCGCCCCTTTGATCAGTACCCAAGAAACGTTGCAAAGCGCGCCATAGCATATATGCAGGAAACGGGCATAGCGGATGAGATGATTATAGGGCCTGAATTTGAGTTCCATGTATTCGATAACGTAAGCTATCAAACCCTGCCGCACAGCGTAGGCTATACAGTTGACACGCAGGAGGCGGACTGGAACAGCGGCAATCCTTATGACAATAACGGCTACCAGACGCCGCATAAGGGCGGATATCATATAGATAAGCCGCAGGATATAACCAGCGACCTGCGCTCCCGCATGTGCCTTATGCTTGAGGATATGGGCGTTGGCGTAAAGTACCATCATCATGAAGTCGGTGGCTGCGGACAGCTTGAAATAGAAGTTGAGCTTGGCGAAATGACCAAGATGGCCGATGCTACCATGACCGTTAAATACATAATAAAGAACGCCGCGGCGCAGGCCGGCAAGACCGCAACGCTTATGCCCAAGCCCGTGCGCGATGAAGCGGGCAACGGCATGCATGTACATATGCTGCTGCTGAAAAACGGCGAACCCGTTTTCTATGATGAAAAGGGCTATGCTCAGCTTTCTGACGAAGCGCTGTGGTTCATCGGTGGCCTACTGGCCCATGCCGGCGCCATATGCGGCATAACCAACCCTTCCACAAATTCTTTCCGCCGCCTTGTTCCGGGCTTTGAAGCGCCTGTTACCATAGGCTATGCCATGGCAAACAGGAGCGCCGTTGTGCGCATACCCGCTTATGCCAAATCCCCCAAAGCAAAGCGATTTGAGCTTAGGAATCCCGATGCTACCTGCAACCCGTATTACGCTTATGCCGCAATACTTATGGCAGGCCTTGACGGAATAGCCAACAAGATAGACCCGCATGCGATGGGCTGGGGGCCGTTTGACTTCAATCTGTTCGATTTGAGCGATGAGGAGAAAGCTAAAATAAAAGGCCTGCCCAAGAGTCTTGAGGAAGCCCTGGACGCGCTGGAGAGCGACCATGAATTCCTAACCCGCGGCGGTGTATTCCCCGAAAGACTTATCAAAATATGGATACAGCGTAAGCGCAAGGAGGCTGAGGCTATCGCCCGCATTCCTCATCCGGCGGAATTCCAGAAGTATTACGATCTGTAAGCCTAAACATCAAAAGGACCGGTATTGCTGCCGGTCCTCACCTATTTATATTAAAAGCCCCAACAGGGCGCTCACAGTCTTTTATATATTTGATACTGGACTTTTTGTCCGCCTTGCGCTTGCGCCATCTCATAATGGCGATTTTAGTCCTTATATCTCAATCACTCTAAACATAACATAGCAGGGGAGAGGATAAAAAGAAAACCTGCTATCTGTCAGATAACAGGTTTTGGGTGGTCTGGGTGAGAAGATTCGAACTTCCGGCCTCTTGAACCCCATTCAAGCACGCTACCAAACTGCGCTACACCCAGATATTCGGTTGTCGTCCGCTCTTTCGAACACTGTTCTCTCGCGAACGATGTGTATTTTAGCACTTGAGTACGGATATGTCAACCCCCTTTTTTCGTATATTTTGAATTTTTTTGTCCGATACGCTTGACGCCGCAGAAAAAAGCATTGCAATTAAATGAAAAACCGAGTTTTATATATAAAACAATGCAGAATTTGCTCTGTTTGCGGTGCGGTTAAACAAAAAGAGCGGAACTCAATGACCGTGGGTCACAAATTCCGCTCGAATTTAATTGCCTGCGACGAAAAAACAAAGTTTGTTTTGTCAGAATATCAGCGCAAACAGTTTAAAGAGCCAGTTTGCCGCAACACCCGCAGCGAGACCGCCGATGGTGTGGCTCGCAATTGCTTTTCCGGTCAGGTCGGGACGCTTGAGGGACTGCATCATTGAGGCATGAGTGCTGAGGTAGCCGCTCCAGCACATGCACATGGAAGTGAAGACCGCAATATCATGTGCCGTGACCGAACCCGCTTCCGCAAGCTCTTTGACGATTCCGGTTGCTGCGCCGGCGGAACCGAGTGCCGTAATGGGGACAGCTATTGCATCGGTGGAGGAAAACCCGAACAGAGGCTGCAAAATGAACTTGATTGCATTCGCTGCGCGCGGGAGCAGCGAAATGCCTTCGTAAGCCGCGCCGGTATACACACCGCCTTCGGGGGCACCTTTTGTAAGCATCATAACGATGGTGCAGATAACAAGCACGCCGGGAATGATGCTGAGTCCGATGTCAACGCCGCTCTTGCCGCCGTCGAGTGCAGCAGTCAGAATGCGCATGCCGAGACTTTGTTTTTTGCGAACACCGCCTGAAGACTGTTCGGAGGGGTCAAAAGCGGAATCCTCGACGTATTCCTCTGTGCCGAAGATTTTTTTTGTTTGCATGAGCATCAGCCTTGTGCTTACGACACTGCCGATGATTGCACCGAGGTTGCCGATGAGAATTGCGGACACAACGCTGCCGCCCTGAATATTGCCGAGACCGAGCATGAACGTGGAAACAATAAGCCCCATTCCGAATGCCGTGCCGAGGTTAGTCAGACCGTAAAGCTGATATTTCTTGAAGTACTTACGAAAACCGTGATCTTCCGCGAGAGAAAGAATTGCAGGATTGTCGGAAAGATAAGTTGTGACTATGCCGAGAGCGGCAGCACCGGGCAGGCCGTATATAGGCTTCATAAGCGGGGAAAGCAGGTGATTGAGCATTGCAACAACACCGAACTCCGTGAGCAGCGCGGAAACTGCACCCATGATGACTGCGATCGCCATGATGTAAAGACATGTATCGGTCAAAAGAGCGAATGCGGTATTCATTACTGTGCTGAGCATGTTCGAAAGCCCCATGGGGATTGCAAACAAGGTAAAAAGACCGATGAAGAAGATGAGGAATACTATCGGAGTGACCCAAAATGAAATTCTGGATTTGGGAAGTTTTTGACTTTTTCCGTTTTTGTTCCGAACGGGCTGCTGTGCGTTTTCCATGTGATTTCCTTTCGGGGAAGCTATATTATGCCTGAGGTGCAGCGAGCGGACGGATTAATCCGCACCGAATCATTCACCTTTGCACAATTTGATACTATACAACAAAAAGGATTGCAATTAAACTGAATGTTTGTTATCATATCCATAAGAAAACCGAATGGATCGCGGCGGAAGGGCGTTTGCCGCGGAAACGGAAGGGTAAAGGCATGAATATTGATAACTACAGGGGTTTCATCCGCGTTGCAAAAATAGGCAATCTGACTGCGGCAGCGGAGCAGCTGGGTTATACTCAGTCAGGAATCAGTCACATAGTATCGGCTCTTGAACAGGAATTCGGCTTTCAGCTGCTGCGGCGAAGCAAAACGGGCGTTTCACTGACGCAGGAGGGGGAGCGGATACTGCAAACGCTGCGCGAGGTTGTGAACAGAGATGATATGCTGAAACAGATAGCGGCGGAGATAAAGGGGGTACGCATGGGTAAAGTGCGTGTTGGTGCTTTTTCAAGCGTTGCCGTCTGTTGGCTGCCGAAAATCATAGCGGAGTTCGGCAATGAGTATCCGAATATTTCTATTGATGTCTCAGTCGGAACATACAAAACTATAGAGGATATGATAATTGCCGAAGAGGTTGACTGCGGATTTATGAGCGGGACGATGCGCAAGGAATTAAAGTTTGTCCCGCTGTGCGTTGACAGGATGCTTGCGCTTGTACCCCCGAAACTTCTGCCGTCCGGCTGTAAGACCCTTCCGCTTGAAGCAATATCCGACATTGATTTCATTATCCCGGGAGAGGGATCGAACTATGATATCGGAAGAATTCTCCGCACGGCCGGTGTACGGCCGCGTGTAAAATACAGCGTAAGCGACGACTATGCCGCCGTTGCAATGGCGGAAGGCGGACTCGGGATGACCATTGTCCCGGAGCTGATACTCAAGGGCATAGGCGGAAACCGTGCGGCGGTCGAGCTTGAACCTGCCTGCACAAGAACGATCGGAATCGCGGAACGTTCAATCGGCACGGGTTCGCCTGCATGCGCAGCATTTATGCGCTTCACGGAGAACTGGGTCAAAAGGAATTCGGAGGATGCGATTCAATGACGAATGCCGAAAAGCAGCGAATTCGTTCTTTTCAAAACGGTGCGGCAATGTTATAATGAACTTAATAAGGAACGGAAAATGCGGATACAGGGCAGTTTGGCTTATGTGTTTGCCGGCTGTCCGTGTTTGTTCGGCTGAAGGAACATTATGCCGATTTTCGGAATATTGAACAAAACTTAAAGGAAAACCGATTATGAAATGGAAAGAAATAACAATATATACAACCGAGGAAGGAACAGAGATAATTCTTGCGCGGCTTGATATGCTTGGGATTACCCAGGTTAACATAGTTCAGGGCGATGAGGAGATTGACGCGCTGCTGCATTCGTGTGAAAAATACTGGGATTATGCGGATGAGGCCGCAATGGGAAAACAGCCTTCCGTACAGGCTTATGTTTCCGATGTTCCCGAGAATGCCGCGGTGGAGCAGGCGGTGCGAAATTCGATTGCGGAATTGGATAGTATGCGCAGCGAAATCGGCATTGATATGGGTTCGTTAAAAATCGAAGTGCGCAGCGTTGATGAGGAGGACTGGGCGAATAATTGGAAAGCGTATTTCAAACCGATGCCTGTCGGCGAAAAGCTGCAGGTCTGTCCTTCATGGGAAAAAATCCCGGAGGGGAACACACGCGCGGTTCTGAAAATTGACCCCGGAATGGCTTTCGGAACGGGAACTCACCACACAACGCGCATGTGCCTTGAATTGCTTGAAAAAAACATTAAGAACGGGGATCTCGTTGCAGATCTCGGCTGCGGCAGCGGAATCCTTTCGATTGCCGCTTCACTGATGGGGGCAAAAGAAACCTATGCAATTGATATTGATCCGGTCGCGGCGCGCGTTGCTGCCGAAAACGCCGAGCTGAACGGAATTGATATGTCAGGCTACTTCATCAGAATCGGAGATATTCTTTCCGATGAAAAGTTCCGAGACGATATTTCGGGAAGACGGTACGATATTGTGCTTGCAAACATTGTTGCAAACGTCATTATCGCGTTTGCACCCGTAATTCCGCAGCTTATGAAACCGGACGGAAAGCTCATTGCCTCCGGAATAATTGCGGACAGGCTGGATGAGGTGCTTGATGCCCTGAAGGCGAACGGACTTGAAGCTGTTGAAATATGCAGCGGCGAAGACTGGCGTGCAGTGCTTGCGGCGAAAATATCGTAAGCAATACTTGGTACAGGTGCAGCAGCGCTGCGAACGTCCGGATATAAAACGGTGAAAGCTGAATCGGCTTATGAGAAGATTTTTTACTGATAAAAAACTGACCGTCGGAACGGAAATTGTTCTTGACGGCGAGGAAGCAAAACACATCATGACGGTGCTTCGAATGAAACCGGGCGATGAACTTTTGCTTATCAACGGAACCGGCAGGGAAATGACTGCACGTATTTTGAACGAGAACAAGGGGGAGGTGCGGCTTGAAGCAATTTCCGATGCACCGTGCCCGTCGGAGCCTTTGAATCGTGTAACGCTGTTCCAATGCCTGCCGAAAGCGGGAAAGCTTGAGCTGATAATTCAAAAATGTGTTGAACTCGGCATATTTGCAATTCAGCCTGTTTATTCGAAACGCTGCGTTGTGAAACCCGAAGCAAAGGAGTCAAAACTTTTACGATTCAATCGGGTTGCACAGGAGGCGGCAAAGCAGTCCGGGCGCGGGCGAATTCCGAAGGTCGGCCCCGTTCAAAATTTGAATGAATGTGATTTTTCGGGATTTGATGCCGTGCTTATAGCATATGAGGATGAGGAAAAAACGACTCTGAAACAGGCTTTGAGAAAGGCGTTCGGTGAAGAAAAAGGCAAATCCGACGAAGGCGGGAACGATATTGCAATAATTATCGGGCCCGAGGGCGGTTTTGAACCGACAGAGGTTGAATCTGTCCTTAAAAACAGTCCTGCGGCAAAATCCGTATCACTCGGTAAAAGGATTTTGCGAACGGAAACCGCAGGAATGGCAATGCTTGCAATGCTCATGTATGAGCTGGAGGGATGATGCGCTGCTGCTTTATTACACTCGGCTGTCGAGTGAACCAATACGAGAGTGATGCCATGGCGGAGCTCTTAACTCAGGCGGGATTTGAAATCACGGAGAACCCGTCCGAGGCTGATGTCTGCATTGTCAACACATGCACCGTTACGAATATTGCGGACAGAAAATCACGCCAAATGCTTTCAAAAGCGCATAAACTGAACCCGAATGCAAAACTTATTGCGGCAGGCTGCTTTGCGCAGCGAAGCCCGGAAGCGGCGGCAAAACTGGAGGGTGTTTACGCTGTGCTCGGAAGTGCGGACAAGAACCGCGTTGTCGAACTTGTAAAAAGCATTGCTGAAGGACGGGAAAATGAACCGAAAAGCGAAAAATGCAATTGCGGAGAAAAAGAATTGTGCGATTGCTGCGGCGGTATGAAAAAATTCGAACAACCCGAAAACTCGGAATGCAGCGGGAATGCAGCCGGCGGAGAAAAAATCCTTGTCAGAGATGTTATGCATGAACACGAATTTGAAGAAATGAGTGCCGTTCATGAGGGACGCACACGCGCCTATCTCAAAATTCAGGACGGATGCAACATGTTCTGCACTTATTGCGCAATTCCGTATGCACGCGGCGGATTACGTTCGCGCTCGATTGAGTCCGTTCGTGCCGAAGCCGAAAAGCTTAACAACGAAGGATTTTCCGAGGTTGTGCTGACGGGAATTCATCTGATGAGCTATGGCAGGGATTTACGCAGCGGTACGGATATACGCGATGCCGTGCGCTGCTTTGACGGACTGAACAATATAAAACGTATTCGCTTCGGTTCGCTTGAACCGCATATGATGACGGATGAAATAATTGCCGAACTTGCAGATAATAAACGCATATGCAGGCAGTTCCATCTTTCACTGCAAAGCGGTTCGGACACGGTGCTTGAACGAATGCGGCGCGGATACACGAGCGGGCAGTATTTTGAATTATGCCAAAAACTGCGCAGGGCGTTCGGCGGCGAAACAGCCGTTACAACCGATATTATTGCGGGTTTTCCGGGCGAAACGGAAGAGGAGCATCTTGAAACAATCGAATTCATGCGCAAAGTGGGTTTTGCGAAAGTCCATATCTTCCCGTACTCAAGGCGAAGCGGAACAAAGGCGGATGCAATGCCGGGTCAGCTGTCAAATGCCGAAAAAAGCCGCAGAGCAGGTGAGCTTATTGCTGTCGGCAGGGAATCGGAACACGAATACCTTGAACAATACGTTGGAAAAACAGTGAACGTTTTGATAGAGAAATGCGTCGATAACGTTTCATACGGATGCACGGATACATATGCAGCGGTCAGAATAAACAGCGCAATAACGCCCAACACATTTGCGGACGTTAAAATAAAATACATCAAGGAGGACATGAATGGAGAATTGTATCTTTTGTAAAATTGCCGCGGGAGAAATACCCTCAACAAAGGTGTACGAAGACGAGCGCGTGCTTGCTTTTCGCGATATCGAACCGCAGGCGCCGGTGCATGTGCTGTTAATTCCCAAAAAGCATTTTGCCGATATTCTTGAATGCGATTCCGAAACATTTGCGTATATGCAGGAGATTGTAAAGAAACTTGCAGTTGAACTCGGCATCGCCGAAAAGGGCTTCAGAGTTGTTATCAACACCGGTGAAGACGGCCAGCAGAGCGTTAAGCATCTGCACTGGCATATTCTCGGCGGAAGAAGCATGCAGTGGCCTCCGGGCTGATTTAAACATCAATCACATAAACAAAATAATATGAATTGAACAAGGGTTCCGCGGAATTGCGTCCGTGGAACCCTTTTCTTATTGACTTCGGATAAGCTTTAAATCTCCGCTTGCATAATCAGTCGGAGCATTTGAAAGCCGATTAAAAGCTTATTTCAGAAATTTGAAGCTTGAAACGATAGGTGCTTCGATTGCTTTGCCGCTGCAAACACGGAAGAAGCAGATAAGGTTGAGAACAATAGCAATAATTTTACAAGCAAAGGCAGCGACCCACCCGAGAAATGGGATGATAAGGAGCACGAGCGAAAGCAGCGCGGCGATTTGAATCTTCAGTGCCTGGCGCACATGAAAACCGGCATAAGGTGAACTGCTTGATGCAAGCAGAGCGATAATCACGCCGACCCATCCCATAAGATATGGAATGAGCGCGAACACCTTGTTTGCGGAAATGTCAGCGGGGTTAAATTCCGCCGTGTGGTCAAGAGGATCTCCGGGTTGGTCTGCAACCGTGGTCAGCGGTGCGCCGCACTGAGTGCAGTGCGAGGCAGAGTCGGGAAAACTCAGGTGACAGTTGGTACATACTTTCATATTAGTAGCCTCCGATATTTATGCGGAGTATCATAAACTCCGCATAAAGTATATCACGCGGCTGCAGACAAGTCAATACAAATTGATGCATCGAATATCCGGAGAAGAAAAGCAACCGGCGTTTATATTCCGCGCAGCTTTGCGGTTGGAATATATTTTTGAACGATTGAAAGGTATTCGCGCATTTTCCCTTCGCTTGCAGGGGAAAGTCCGGTGCCGATGAGTGCACCGGAATCGACAAACAATTGAAGGAAATAACGTTCTTCGCCTTTAAGCCACTGACCGATGCGCTCGAAATCGGCGGGGGAATGAAGCTCGTTGACAACTGTTGTCCGAAACTCATGCTCAACACCGCTGTTCCTTATAATATCAACGCTTGCAAGCACCGGGCCGATATCGATATTCCGAACACCGGTTAAAACGCTGTAACGCTCGGGGGCGGTTTTGATATCCATCGCAATGTAATTGAGAAGCTTGGCATCAATAAGTCTTTGCAGCAAATCGGGAAAGGAGCCGTTCGTATCAAGTTTCACGAGATAGCCCATTTCGCGGCAGCGCATTATGAATTCGGCAATGTCCGGCTGAAGCAGCGGTTCGCCTCCTGATATGCATATTGCATCAAGCAAACCGCGCCGCTTGCGAAGAAAACCGAAAATTTCTTCACCTGCAATTGTGGGAGTCAACGCAGGACTGATCACAAGATCCGAATTTTGACAGAACGGGCAGCGAAAATTGCACCCGCCCGTGAAAACAGTGCACGCAACCCTGCCCGGGTAATCGAGCAGAGTGACCTTTTGTATTCCTTTAATTTCCATAGATAAAATTCCTTGTTTAATGCCGAAACTGTTATTGCGGACGACACGGTCGGCCGATGTGTGTCGGCAGTGTTTGTATTTTAGACTTTGGGAGACAGAATTTCAACCTCAAAATAATATATTTTTCACTAAGCGGAAAAAACTGTTGACAGAGACAAGGAACGGAGCTATAATGTTAGCACTCAAAGGGAATGAGTGCTAACAACAAGTGCTTCCTGATGAGATGCCCCAAAGGGGCGACGATGATTCAGAGGAGTGTGAGAATATGACGGAAGTTTTGGATGTTCGCAAGATGCGCATACTTCAAGCGATCGTGGATGACTATATTCTCACGGCTTCGCCGGTCGGCTCAAGAACTTTGTCAAAGCGTGACGATATCGAGCTTTCACCCGCAACGATTCGCAACGAGATGAGCGACCTTACGGAGCTCGGTTTTCTTGAACAGCCGCATACGAGTGCGGGCAGGATTCCGAGCGAAAAAGCTTACAGACTCTACGTGAACTCCATTATGGACAGAGCAAAGCTGACCGATGAAGAAGCGGAATACATCAGATGTCATCTGAACACACGCGTTAGCGAGGTCGGCGAAGTGATTCGTGAAACGGCAAGAATGCTTTCGGGCATCACGAAATATACTTCTGTTGTTCAAACCCCGCAGATAAAAAACGCAAGGTTTAAGCGTATCAGTCTGATTCCCGTAACGGACGGAAAGGCATTAGCCGTTATTGTCACCAACAACGGGGCGACTTCAAGCAGAATGCTTTCGGTTCCGGCGGGGGTGACTCCGCGCAGCATTGAACAGCTTGCGGAACTGATGAACGAGCGACTCGCAGGTTACAAACTTACCGATGCGCAGAATACGCTGCTTCCTCTTCTGAAGGAAGAGATCGGTGAACAGGCTGAAACGGTTGCGGCAATGCTTCAACCTCTCACAAACAGCCTGAACAAACAGGAGGTCGAGGTTGTCGGTGCGGCAAATATGCTGGATTATCCCGAATACTCCGATGTTGCAAAAGCAAAGTCGTTTCTGTCAGAGGTTGAAAACGGCAGCTGCATTCAACAGGTGTTCACTCAAAACAAGGACGGCGTTGAGCTGACAGTGCGCATCGGAACCGAGAACGATAACCCCGAACTCAAAGATTGCTCCGTTGTCACGGTAAATTATCGTGTCGGCAACGAACAGGCGGGTTCAATGGGTGTTATCGGCCCGACAAGAATGGATTACGGCAAGGTTGTTGCGGTGCTTAAATGCGTGAGCGAAAATCTGAGCAATGTTTTGAGCGATATGCTCAAAAAGAATGAATAGCCGCAACAGGCAGCAGAATAATGAAGGACAACGGCAGCAATGCCCGCGTCACGGAGGAAGTTATGGCAAAGGACAAAAAGAAACCCGTTCAGCAGGATGAAAAGATGCCCGCAGAAGCACACGAAACCGTTGAACAGAATTCCGCAGAAAACCGAGCGGAAAATTCAGAGGACAACGGCGGTGTGACGCTTTCAAAGGATGAATTTGAACGCGCAAAAGCCGAAATAGAGCGCATGAATGCCGAAATCGAAACTTTGAAGAAAAGCGCGGACGAGGCAATCGGAGATGCTCAGCGTATCCAGGCGGAATTCAACAATTTTCGCAAGCGCAACGCATCGGTGCGTGCAGAAAGTTACGATGACGGCATCCGCGAAACTATAAAAAACATCCTTCCGGTGCTTGATAATTTCGAGCGTGCCCTCGCAACATCCGACGGTTCACCCTTTTCAAAAGGCATGGAACAGATTCAAAAACAGCTTCTCGACTGCCTTAAAAAGAGCGGACTTGAGGAAATAGAAGCCGAAGGCGTCTTTGATCCGAATATGCATGATGCAGTCATGCGTGATGAAGATGACAGCGATGCCGAAAGCGGAACAATAACAGCCGTTCTTCAGAAAGGCTACCGTGTAAAGGGTAAGATAATCCGCCACACGATGGTGAAAGTCAAATCCTGAGCACAGAACCCGGACACATGCGTTCCGTGTCTTAAAGCGGATCTGCATCAGTCAATCAAAAGCAAAAATCACCCCTTAACCGGGGATGAAATAAATTTAAAATCCCAAACCCATCGCGGTCGGTGCGGATTCTGTCAGCACCGTTGACGCCGCGGCGGACGGCGGCAATCATATCAAAACATGAACCGTTATTTTCCGCCGGAAAGAAAGGTAAATTATTATGTCAAAGATTATCGGTATCGACCTTGGTACGACCAATTCCTGTGTTGCTGTCCTTGAAGGCGGCGAACCCGTTGTTATCCCCAATCCCGAAGGCTCCCGCACAACTCCCTCTGTTGTTGCGTTCAAAAACGGCGAGCGTATGGTGGGTCAGGTTGCAAAACGTCAGGCTATCACCAACCCCGACAACACCGTAAGCAGCATTAAGCGTGAAATGGGCAGCGATTACCGCCGCACCATCGAAGGCAAGTCCTATACTCCGCAGGAAATTTCCGCAATGATTCTTCAGAAGCTGAAACAGGATGCGGAAGCTTATCTCGGCGAAAAAGTCACTGATGCTGTTATTACAGTTCCTGCTTATTTCTCCGACAGTCAGCGTCAGGCAACCAAGGACGCAGGCAAGATTGCAGGCCTTAATGTTCTCCGTATCATCAACGAACCCACTGCGGCGGCTCTTGCATACGGTATGGATAAGGAAAACAACCAGAAGATCCTGATTTACGACCTTGGCGGCGGCACGTTCGATGTTTCCATCCTTGAAATCGGCGACGGCGTGTTTGAAGTTCTTGCAACTGCCGGCAACAACCGTCTCGGCGGCGATGATTTCGACGATCGTCTTATCAACTATATTGCAGAGGAATTTAAAAAGTCCCACGGAATTGACCTTCGCAACGACCGCATGGCGAAGCAGAGGCTTAAAGAAGCAGCAGAGAAGGCAAAGATTGAGCTTTCCGGCATGGCTTCCGCAAACGTCAATCTTCCCTTCATCACGATGGATGCAAACGGCCCCGTTCATCTCGATATGAACATCACGCGTGCAAAGTTCAACGAGCTTATCTCCGATTTGCTCGACAAAACAAAAACTTGCGTACAGCAGGCATTGCATGATGCGGGTCTTAAAACTTCTCAGATTGATAAGGTTATCCTTGTCGGCGGTTCAACCCGTGTTCCCGCAGTTCAGGATCTTGTAAAGAACATCACCGGCAAAGAACCCTTCAAGGGTATTAATCCCGATGAATGTGTTGCAATCGGTGCTGCAATTCAGGGCGGTGTCCTCGGCGGCGAAGTCAAAGACGTTCTTCTTCTCGACGTAACGCCCTTGAGCCTCGGCATTGAGACCCTCGGCGGCGTATTCACGAAGCTTATTGACCGCAACACCACCATCCCCACCAAGAAGAGCCAGGTATTCTCAACTGCGGCGGACGGCCAGACCAGCGTTGAAATCCATGTTCTTCAGGGCGAGCGTGAGATGGCACAGTACAATAAGAGCCTCGGCAAGTTCCAGCTTACAGGTATTGCACCCGCTCCCAGGGGTGTGCCTCAGATCGAAGTCAGCTTTGATATCGATGCAAACGGCATCGTTCATGTAACTGCAAAGGATCTCGGCACGGGCAATGAACAGAACATCACCATCACTGCCTCCACCAACCTGTCCGAGGATGAAATCAACCGCGCAGTCAAAGAGGCTGAGCAGTTCGCAAACGAGGATAAGAAGCGCAAGGATGAAGTTGAAACCCGCAACCATGCCGACACTCTGGTATATGAAACCGAAAAGACAATGAAGGAACTCGGTGACAAGATTGCAGAGAGCGACAAGTCCAGAATCAATGCCGAAGTTGAAAATGTTAAATCTGCTCTCAACGGCAGCGATTCCGAGGCTATCAAAGCTGCAACCGAAAAGCTGACGGAGGTATCCTATGAAGTTTTCGGCAAGATTTATCAGCAGCAGGCTCAGCAGAACGGCGGTGCGGCGGGCTTTGATCCCAACGCGGGCGCAGCGGGCAGCGGCAACAACGGCGGCAGCAACAGCAGCAACGGCAACGATGACGGCGTTGTTGATGCGGATTACGAAGTTGTAGACAACTGATCCCGATTACTCTGATAATAAACGGCGGTGCGGCGGATGATTCCGGCCGGTGCCGTTCAAAGAAAAACTGTTCCGCCGCAGATGCATAAAATAAAGCATTGGCGGCGGAACAAAATGAACAGACCAAGCGTAGGGGCGCGGCAGCTTCTGTCGAGCCCCGAAGGCTTGCATTGCTGCCGACAGCTTTTTTCGAGATTCGGACGCAATGCAGGTTGAATTATTATTTCATGGGGGAGCACCATGGCAGAAAAAAGAGATTATTATGAGGTTCTCGGCGTTGAAAAAACGGCGAGCGATGACGAAATAAAATCCGCTTACAGGAAACTTGCAAAAAAGTATCACCCGGATCTGAATCCGAACAACAAAGAAGCGGAAGTTAAATTTAAAGAAGCAAACGAAGCATATGAAGTCCTTTCCGATAAGGACAAGCGTGCGAAATACGATCAGTTCGGGCATGCGGCGTTTGATCCTTCGGCGGGTGCTTACGGCGGCGGCTTCAACGGCTTTTCGGGTGCGGGCTTCACGGGCTCCTTCACAGGATTTGACGATATTTTGAATTCAATGTTCGGCGGCGGCTTCGGCGGAAGAAGCAGGAGTGCGCGTGCAGATGCGCCGATGCAGGGCGAGGATTTGCGCTACTCTTTGACGATAACGTTTGAAGAGGCGGCATTCGGCTGCAAAAAGGAAATTTCGTACAGACGCGAAGAAAAATGCGCCACATGCGGCGGCAGCGGAGCAAAACCCGGAACAAGCAAAAAAACCTGTACACGCTGCAACGGCACGGGTCAGATTCGAGTTCAGCAAAATACAATGCTGGGCACGATGCAGAGTGTTCATCCCTGTGATGTTTGCGGCGGTACGGGCAAGATTATTGAACAGCCCTGCGAAACCTGCCGCGGCAAGGGCAGAGTGAGCAACGCCATGAAGGTTGTTGTTACAATCCCCGCAGGCATTGATGACGGGCAGAGTATTCGCCTTGGCGGAAAAGGTGAAGCGGGTTACAACGGAGGTCCGGACGGCGATTTGCTTGTGACGATTCGCGTGAAGAGCAGCAAACAGTTTGTGCGTGACGGCTATAACCTGTACACAAACCTTACGATTCCCGTAACGACCGCTGTTCTCGGCGGCGAGGTTACTGTTCCCACTCTTTCAGGCGAGTTGAAATATAACATTCCCGAAGGAACCCAAAGCGGAACAACATTCCGTATGCGAGAGCAGGGCATACAGAAACTGCGCCTTCCCGGCAAGGGTGACCTTTATGTAAATGTCACCGTTGAAATTCCCAAAAAGCTTACATCGGAACAGCGCGAGTTGTTCGAGAAGCTTGCGGAATCAATGGGCACAAGTGTTCCTGCCGGAAAAAAACGGCGCGTACGGAAAAAATAATCAATAAGTTAACAACATACCATCAGTTAATAAGATAACTTTTTAAAATACAAACAGGGACGGGCAGTCGTTAAGAACTGTCCGTCCCTGTTTTTTGTTTGCCGATGCAGCAGACGTTTTCAGGTTAACCGTATGCTGTTATGCGGACTGCATTGCTTTGCGAATTATCAGGAGCGCATCAACGGATGTTATATCGCCGCTGCCGTCAATATCGCAAATGCTGAAATCAAGGCTGCCGGAAACGGGCGTTGCAATAATCCCAAGGGACATGCGAAGCACGGTGAGGGCGTCGGCAGAAGTTACAACACCGTCGCCGTCAACATCACCGAGAAGGCTGTATTCAGCGGTGACAGTGCGGTTTTCGGTAACGTTGACAAGGCTGCCGTTCCAACCGGTGAAAATATAACCATCATGCGCAGGTGCAGCAGGCGCGGTAACGTTGCTGCCGTGTTCAACGGAGACTTCGGCGATTGCGGAGCCGTCGAGTCCGTCAACGAATGTAACAGTGTAAACATTGATTGAAAGCACAGCGTCAACCGTCAGGTCTTCGGCAGGCATGGTTTCGGGAACAACCCAACCGGAGAAAGTGTACCCTTCGGGTACGGTGTATTCGGGCACGGTGATTGCTGCACCGACAGCGTAGGTCTGTTCGGCATAGAACTCACCGTTGACGGTGTAGGTCAGCGTGTATTCGGGCAATGATGCGTTCACGGAACCGTTCGTTGTATGAACCTCAATATCGGTGACTGTGCCGCCGACAGGAAGATTAACAAATCTGTTCACATCAACGTTGACAGGAGTTGTGCCGGAGAACTCGGGGTTTACGGTCGCCTTAACGGTGAGAAGAACATTTTCATCTATGCCGTTGCCCGTCATGGGAGCATCCGCACAGAGTGCGCCGACATAAATCGTGCCGGGCGTTGTGGTGAAGTCGATAACGTTCATGGAAGTGTTTTCGAGAATTGCACCGGGAACGACTTCATTAACGGTCAATTTTGTGCTGTCGTAACCGATATGCATTTCAAGAGTGTGCGCCTCGAACTTGCCGCTGACGGTGACGGGAATCTCGACCTGCTGACCGGAAATCGCGGTGATTTCGGGTGCAGAGAAAGATGCCGAAACGGGAAGTTCTTCGATGAGGATGCGGAGTGTTTCTTCGGCCGCGGTGAGAACATCATAATTGCTGACAAGGGCTTGCTGTTCGACAGTCAGAGCATCATATGCCTGCCTTGCTTCCGCAATTGCAGAGGCGCTTTCAAGGCTCACCTCTCCGATTGCGGAAATCTTTGCTATAACATCGCGAACAGGGGCATTCTGCTGATATTCGTCTTCAAGCTGCTGCAGAACCGCTGCGGCAGCATTTACGTCTTCCTGACTTGCATAAATCGCGGTTGCGGCATTCATGGCAGAGTCTGGAATTTCGATGCCGTGTTCGTTAAGCGTTGCGATAAGCGTGCTGAGCCTATCTTTGTTTGCAACGGGGTAGAAGGATGTGTTGTCACTGCCGCCCATTGCATAACCGCCGCCGATATCGCTGCCGTAGGCAACGGTGAACTGAACGCGGACAACATCGCCGTCGGACAGATATGAATCTGAGAAGCCGACATTGGGGAACACATTGTTAAGACAGTACATCCAGCCGGAAGCATAGCAATAGTCGAATTCGCCGAGTTCGTTTTCACTGTATCGGTCTTCAAGCGTTATGCCCCAAGACGAAAGCGCATCAACAAGTTCTGCGGGAGCGTTGACGGGAGAGACGGGGATATTGGGAATCGTGCCGTCCTTAATTGTTGCAAGATAGAAACCGCCTTCAACGCTGCCGGTATGGGATTCGGTGAATCCAAAGCGGTTAAGCACACGCATCAGTACCGCGGCAGCGCAGTCGCCGGCATAAATATCGGTAAGCACGGGTTCAACGATGTAGCCTTCACCGAGGGAGAATGCTTCGATGCTGAAGATCGCCTGACCGACGTATTCGCCGTCTTCTGCGGGCTGATAGGTAATAGTGTATGTCAACTCAGCATCGCCGGCGGAAACAACGACGGTGTTTTCACCTTCAACAGTAAAGTTCAAAGTGAAGCTCGTCTGCGTTGCATCGTCCCAAGTGGGGGAGAGTGCATCGCCGTTGAAAGTTGCGGTCGGAGTGACTTTGTTGCCGTCGCCGTCCTTTGCAATAACAAAGAACGTGCGTTTTGCTGTCTTCTGGATTATTCCGTCAGACAGGGTTGTTTCAATGCTGTAATTGCTTTTCACAGCATCGGTTAAGGTTGCTGCGCCTGCAAAACTCATCGGGATGATTCCGATAAGAAGTGCGAGTGCAAGAAGGAAGGACAGAATTTTTTTCATTTTCTTTTCCCTTTCGTTTTATTTTAAACGGCCGGAGATGAATCACAGTCCGTTTAATTCTGTCGGAGCTTTATCCCGGAAGTTCATCATGATGATGTTCCGCCGGGATAAAGCGTGGTCTTTTCTGCGTTAAAGCAGATTATTCAATGCCCATTGCTTTGCGGAAAACGAGCAGTGCGTCAATGGATGTGATTGCGCCGTCACCGTCCATATCGCAGATGATGCGTTCCGTTTCGTTTGCGGGAATGATTCCGAGAGCGATGCGAAGCATCAACAGAGAATCGGCAGTGTCAAGGCTGCCGCTCCCGTTTGCGTCACCGCGAAGCATAAGCGCTGCGTCAATGGTGATATTCTCTGCCGGCATGGTTTCGGGAACGTCCCAACCGAAGAACACAAATCCTTCTTCAGGATTGTACTCAGGTGCATTGACTGCATCGCCCGCTGCATAAGTCTGTTCTGCATAGAATTCACCGTTGACGGTATAGGTGACGGTGAATGTGGGCTGCGCTGCGTTAATAACAAGGTTGATAACGCCGTCAGGTGCGTGGTACTCGGTTCCGGGAACACCGTCCCTGTTCTGATACATAAGCGAGGGATGGGAAATGATGAACATATTATCCTCGGAAGTCAACGGAGCCGTTGAATAAACAGCATAGGCAGTTATATCCCGCACCGTACCGTTTGCATAATGCGCAAGCACCTGCATTCCCGTCGGATCAAAGGTTTCGCCGATGGTATAGACGGTTTTATCAGGCAGTTTGGCAATTTCAATGCGGTCAACAACGCTTCCGACTGCCATCAGGTAAGCGGAATCGTTTTTGAAATAAATGGTTCCGTCCGCATCGATGATCGGGCTGCAAATCGCATATTGAGCCTGCGCCCCGTCGGGAGTGAACAAAACGGGAGCACAATCGTATGTTGTGCCTTGATATTCCTCCTGCACGACGGCGGAAGGTTCGGTCTGACCGGGTCTGTCTGCAATGACGCGAAGCATACCGGGAGTGAAGTTATCAAAGAAATAGACGTAAACAGTGTCGTCATCACCTGCATATGCAGTGGTAAGGACGCCGCTTGTTTGCGGATAACCCTTTGTGCGTACCGTATATGCAATGCTCATGCTTTCAAGGTCAATAACCGTGATGTTGTGTCCGGAGTATGCACCGAATTGTGACGTTCCGGAAACACCGACATAGGCCCTGCCGTTGTAAACCGTCGGAGTGCAGGTACTCATGGCGGGGTTTGATGGGTCATCCGCATAGTTGAACAGCTTTACAAAGCTGAGCGAACCCTCGGTGAAGCTGCCGTCCGCTTCAACATGAACAGCATAGAAATAGCCGCCCTTGGTTGTGAAATACGCTGTACCGGCGGAGCTTGTACCGTTTTCATCATCGGGAACGAAAGTGACGCTGCTGCGTGCATCCCCGGGATGAGGAAGGGTGATGCTGCCGAGAACCGAACCGGAGGTTGGGTTCAGCGAAACTATCCTTGCGTGGCCGTCGGTATAGCCGCTTTCGCCGTCATCAGTGTCAATGAGAACAAATTCATCGCACACATATGCGCCTGCCCAATAGAAGCCGCCCTTTGAAACATATCTCCAGGAAGCATACTTTGTTTCGCTGCCGACATCGGGATCTTCGTCCGTTGCCGAAACGCATACGAAACTTGCATCGCCTGTTTCGCTCTTCCAAAAACCGGTGTAAATATAGCCGTCATGGTAAACGATCGGGCAGTTCGGCTGTCCGCCGTTTGAATCCGTGAAGAGCCAAAGAGAATCGAGAGTGACGGCATCAAATGCCTGAATTCTGCCGTTGGACAGCCCGACAAATATCATGCCGTCCGCATAGGTGGGAGAATTAATCGCAAAACTTGAGCTTGCCGCCATGGACTTTGTGACAAGTGCCTCACCGCTCGTTTTATCAATTTTGTAGATATTGGCTCCTGCATAGACGTACAGAAAATCATCAACAATGATGGGGCAGCTGCATGCATTTGAGCCGTAACCGCTGCCGAACTGAGTTGCCCAATACAGCACGGAGTCGTTGGCGATCGTCGGTATGGGGTAGTCAACAACGCCGTTGTTAAACCGGTTGGCGCGGAAAGTAGGCCACTGAGCGTCAAGATTCGGGTCAAGATTCGGATTCGGTTCGGCAGCCGTCAGAACAGCATTGATTTCAATGACTTCATCACTCTGAACAGGGATATAATTCGATTCATGAATGCCTGCAAAGCCGGCCTTTGTAACGGTGTAAGCATAACTTTCACCGGGGATAAGGCTGTAGGTGCCGTCCTCGTTTTTAGGTACGGAAAGGCTCGTGCTGTTTGAAATAACGAAGGTTATCGCATCCGCAGGTTCCGTTACAAAGCGCACCGGTGTGGGCGCTGTCTTGGCAAGATGAAGCGTATAGGTGCTTTGCACGGAGGCATCGTCTTCATGGCAGATGGTGACGGTGATGTCTTCACTGCTGAGCGCGGAATCAAGAGAAACGGAGACATTTGACGGGTCATCAAAACGTTCACCGTTTACAAGCAGATAATAACCGCCTTTGTTGGGAGCAGTTTCGCTCGCGGTGCTCTTGAATGAAGCAGAAATAATAACTTCGGGAATACTCAACGCAATAGTTGCATAGTAGTCGGCCCTGTCTCTGTCATATTTAACAATGCTGCCGTTTTCATCGCGTAGCACAATATCGTTCACAATACCGTTCGCTTGGGTTTTTGCCGAAAGTGTACCGAGGCTCAACGCTCTTCTCGCAACGAACGTATACTCCTGATAGTATTCAACCGAATCAACGGTCTTTATAAGTCGGAGTGTCATCGTATTTGCGTAACCGCAATTGGATGCAACAAACTGACCGCAGGCAACCGCACCTGCAGCACTTTCAACCGTTGAATTAATTAACTTATCCACGGGAACACCGTTGGTTAAAGCAATGGAAGTCTGCTTGTCATACAATGCATGAATTTCATACGCATCGTCATTGCACGTAGCCTTCATGAAGAAGGAGGAGTTTGCATCCGAAACGGTGAACATGTATTCGTGTTCGGCGGAAACAAAATCCCTGTCGAGGGGATAAACACGGGTATTTGCATTACCGACGTTACGCGCAGTGTATGCGCCGACGGCTGTGAGCTTGTCCGTGCTTTCGGGTTCGGAAACGGTAAAATCAGTGCCTTCCGCCGCTGTGAATCTTGCGGAAGTATGGAAATACCGGTTCTTTGTTGCGATACAGTCATATTCTTCACCCGGAGTGAGAGCATATGTGTTGACATATACACCGTCAACAACTTCACCGCATACCAAAGGTTGAATCACACCGCCGGCGGCATTAACAATTTCTGCTTCGGTTCCGGCCGGGATGATGACGTTGACGTCGGTCGCCTGAAGGCGCGTAATGTTCAGCGTGTAGGAAAATGTTCTTGTGATGTTTTCTTCTGCATTCACGGTATATTCAACCGTAACATCTACAGCGGTGCTTTCGCCGATGCCTTTGAGAACAACCTCGCGCTGCGTATCATTGCCGTTCACGAGAATTCTGTAATCGGAAAGAACGGGGAAGGGTGAGATGACAACGCTTTCGGCAACGGTAGTGAGGGAGTATTCGCCGGTAAGGGCGGCAAACTCTATAGGAAGCCGTGTGCCGCTGCCGAAAACCTGAAGATCGGCAAGCGTCGGAATGCGCTCAAGATTGATTTCAAATGACTGTATCTGAGTCTGTTCCCCGACATAATAACGCGCTTCAATGTCAAAGCTGCGCTCGGTCATGCTGTTTTTTTCCCAAAGGTTCGTGAGCACTGTATAGCGGCTTTCCCAACCCTTGTTGTTTGCGGGAACGCTTCCGTCGGAATTATCCCTGCCGTTGATGTCAACATAGCAGGCATAAGTTTTAACGCTGTCTGAAGGAAGATCCGCGCCGCGCGTAAGGTACATATAGACATTGCCGTGGTTTGTGTCTTCAACTTTGTAGGTTGCGGTGTGAGTCTCGTAATCCTGCTCGCGCTCGTAGAGCTTCTCGAGTGCGCCGCTGTCGGCGTGGAAGATTATGTCCCCGAACCACTCGCCATAGGGAAGTGCAGCATCGATTGCGGGAGCAGAGTACTCTCCGCTTTCGGCATCGGGAGAAACGGTCACCCTGCCCTCAATGCGGTTGTGCCCGCCGTCGGAAACGGAATAGGTTGAAACACCTGCATAAGCCTGAGCGGTTGTTCCGTTGTAAATGCTCGCATTGCCGTAAGCGTCGGTAATGGTGATAACGGGGTTTTCAATTGTAATACCGTTTTGAGTAACATTAAAAACAACGTCGTATTTGTCGCCTTCGAGATATGCGGCATAATCCCGCATTGCGGAATCAAGCGCGGCGAAAAGCAACTGAGCCTGTTCTGCATTTGCATTGCGCAGGCCGCGCAGTGCATCGGCATAGGCAGTCTTTGCGGCGGGGTAGTTTAAAACGCCGTTGGCGGAATAATTGAAATCGCCCATAAGTGTTATAAGCGCAATCATTTCTTTTGAGGCAACCTCATTTTCGGCAAAACCTATTGCGGTTATGTCGGAAGCGGCCGCATCAAGATCGTATCCGCATTCACCGGTTGATTCGTCATAATCATAAAATCTGACGAAATTACCCCGGACGCCGTCAATTGCGGTGATGAAGCCGCTTTCAATGCCGCTGAACGTGTGTCCGCTTGCTTGAAGAGCTTCTTTAACAGTTTGCCCGTGAGCGTAATCGACCCGAACGGGTTCGATTATCGTGGCAGTTGCGGTGGAAGCGGGGAGATAAAAGCTTCCGCCGGTTTGCAGCAGCTTTGCGGCAGCGGCGGATGCGGGAGCAAGGCACCCGAATGCCAACATGATGCAGAGCATTGCAGCAATGAGTCGTGTTGTTCTTTTCATTAAAAAACCTCCTTATGATTTAGTAATAAGCTGAATTGAATACAGCTTTTACTTATATATAAACACAGGCGATATATCTGTCGCGCAGCCGTCCGAAGAATGAGCGCGAACTCCTGTATTTGTCAACCTCTGATTCAATATACGTCTGCATATCTTCTTTTTGCTCAGCAGTCATTTTATGGTTGCTGAACACGGCTTCAGCGTTGAGCTCGGAACAGCGGGAATCAATTTTGCTGATATCAAGTCCGCATGCAGCCATGAACATGTTCAGGTAGCCGAACATAAGTGCAATGGCTTCGTTCGGTTCGGCATTGAGCATTTTTTTGAACGCTCGTCGAAATCTGATGCGGCGTACTGCAAGAAAAACAATCAGAGCCGCTGTGAGCAGAAGCAGAATCGGAATGAATGCCAAAATCAGTGCTTTTGCAAGCTTTGTACTGTTAATTCTGTTCAGATTCTTTTGCGGACGCGCGAGGCGGATATCGGGAAGGTTATCATTCTGATAAGTATCCTCCCTGTCGCCTGAAGAATCCGGTTCGTTCGGAGCTTCGGTGTTATCGGAAGGATCCGATGAATCGTCAGTCCTTCTGTCATTACCGGAAAAAGCCGAATCACTTCCTTCAAAACCCGGAGTTGTTTCAAACGGGATCCATCCGATACCGTCGAGATAGTATTCAGCCCATGCATGTGCATCCGCTTCGGTCAGAACAACACGCCCCGAAACACTCCGTGCAGCAGCTGTTTCGGCATTGATATAATAGCCTTCGACATACCTTGACGGAACGCCGAAATATCTCAGCATAACGGCAGCACATGCTGCATAGTGAACGCTGTATCCGCGTTTGCCGACCCGAAGAACGTATGCGGCAAAATCATTCGTTCCGCAGTCGGTTTTGACCGTTTCATCATAGGTAATGTTTTCCTTCAGCGCGCTTAAAACGAGCGGCAGAATATCCGAAAGGGCAAGCGCAGGCGGGGCTTCGCCGAAAATTTCGGCCATTGCAGCAGTTGCTTCGGGAGTGAGAAGCAAACTTGTTTCATGCACAAACTGAGCATAGGCGCGTTCGTCGGATAAGTACTTTTCAACGGAATCCCCGTTTGTATCCTTCAGCATTCCACGGAGCTGAGGCGCACTCGGAACGGAGCTGCATTCAATGCTGAAAACTCTTCCGGTATTGTTCTTTCGAATACATGCGGAATCTCCGATGCGGTCTTCATCAAGAAGCTTTCCCGCAGCAGCATTATACGGAAGATATAAATAACGTCTGCATGCTGAAATCAGTTCAATATCAACTTTGCTTTTTGCGCATGCATTTCCGCCGTCAGCTCCAACAGCGGCTGCGGAACTCAATTGAGATTGGGCAAAAAAACCGTCGGAATGAAGCCAGTAGAACAAGTCGTTGTATTTCGCAAGTTCTTTGTTCGGCAGCGATTTCCAGCTCGTTCCGGTGTAAACTTCTCCGACCATTCCGCGAAAATAACCACTTTGTATTGTTTCGGATGTTACAGCAATTGCGGGGGTTTCGGAAGTATTGCGTGCGCGAAGGGGAGAGAGCCGTCCCTCGGGCATGGAATTTGTTGTTTCATCGTAAACCGCACGGTGCAGCCAAATACCGAGGCTGCTGTTGAGTGCATTCAGCCTGCTGTTCGAACAAAAACTGCGCATGGGCAGAGAACCCAGAAAGACTGCCGAAGCAAGAAGCAGCGGAACGACGGCACAAGTGAGCTTTGCGCCCTTTTTTTGAAAATGCGGAACGGAGAGACTTCCCGCAGCAAGATGTGTTATTCCGCTTGCAATTATTAAAACCGCACCGACAGGTGATTGTGCAATGCCGCTTGCGGAAAGTACCGTGCCGAACAGAATAACTGCGTATGCAGCAATGCGTCTTCCGGCAGAAAACAGTTTGGCTGATGCTGCTGAAATAATGCTGCAAAGCAGAATAAGGAAAGGCAATGTATCGGCAGGTTCGGATTGCACATCGAGATGGATTTTTCCTGTCAGCTTTATTAAAAGCGCAATGCAGTCATTAGTGAGTGCATCAAGTCCGCTGCGTATGCTCCCAAAAAAGAGTATGGAAAACAGGAAAACTGCGGCACAGTATAAAGACACTGCAACGGTTCCCCTCTTTCCGCAAAAAAGAAGTATGAGCACGCAGATTATCGGAGCTTCAACCGCGGTAACCGTAAACGCCGAAACGCTCAGCGACTTAAAAATCGAAAACAGCAGGATGTTGAAGCCGAGTGTGAACATAACCGAACAGAGCAATGCTCTGGAAAAATCCCAGAAGCTTTGACAACATGCGCTTTTGGACTGCTCAATATGCAATTCGTCTCTTTTTTCTCTTTTAATCATTCAACTCAACCACAAATTTTATAATACGAAACCGGTTTAAAGGTCAACATCGGACAGTTCTTCCGCATAATTGTCTGGAGAGAATGCCGTAAACGTACCGTTGTCGCCCGCACGGCAGAGGAGCCGCTTTGTGTTCGCACCGGCGCAAAACTCCGCAGCAGAGTCTGAGAACTCTTTGCCGATAAACACGATTTTTCCGTATCCGCAGGCGCCGCGTTCCCTGACATATGCTGCGAAGGCGCTTTCCGAGGGTTCGCATTCGATAAGCCATTCGGCCGCAGAGGGAAGCTCATCGGAAGCATTCACGTCGATAAACTCAATTTGGCCGCATTGCGGGCGTGCAATTGTAAATGCGGTTCCGGAGTCCGACAGTGCGGAACAGACAGAGACTGCAACGTCACTGATTGCATCGCATTCAGCGGCTGTACATCCGGATACGTCCATGCAGATAAGCAGTGAACGTACTATCGGAAAGCTTGCGTCGCGCACGATGAGGTCATCGAATTTACAGGAGGCCTTCCAATGCACCTGTTTTAAAGAATCACCCTGTTCGTACGGACGGAGTTGAAAAACTTCGGAATGATCCGAACCGCGTTTGCCGGGTGCATAATCGCTGCTGTCTATATCATGAGAGAATGCATCGTTTCTGATGGCGTCAATATCGAACACTGTCGGCATAAATAAGCATTTTGCATCCGTTCGCAGGGAAGAGCTGCTGCGTATTCTTTTAAAAAACAGTCCGAAGCAATCGGTAAGCTCTGTTCGCAGGATCTGCGGTGAAACGCTGCCGCAATGCATCGATTTTACAGAAAACCCGGTTCGGCTTTCAGAAAGTGCAGGGACGCTGCAACGAATGACCGAAATGCGGTTTTCTCCGTTAAGCTTGTTTAGCAAAATCAGAGTACAGCGCACGAACGGCAGCGGAATGATACTGTCATTGCGAAGAACGATTTCACAATGACAGCTTTCCCCGCGGGGACAGGAGGAAGAAGCTTTAACGGCAAATTCAACTTTCGAAGCGGCGAAACAGTTGAACGCAAAGCAAAGCGGGGGAATAAGCAGCACTGCTGCAAGCGGGAACAAAACAGCAAGTGACGGAAGCTTTAATGCGGTGATTGTGCAGCAGAAAAGAATCGACAGATACAGAACAGCAGCTGCAATGCGCCGCAGTGTGCAGCTTTGTGCAAAATCTTTTTTTACTGCAAAATCATCATCGATCCCCGCTGCTTTCTTTTCTTCGGGTTTGGGGTTATGCTTCATCTGCGTTTAAAATCCTTAACTCCCGGTTTTTTGTGTTCGGAAACAATTTCATCGGCAACATCCGTTTCGGTATACCCGCGCATTCGCGCTTTTGTGTTCAGAACAAGTCTGTGTGCACATACATCGCGGAAAACTGCGGCAACATCGTCCGCCGTAACATAGTCGCGGCGGGAAAGATAAGCATATGCTTTTGCGGCACGGCTCACCGCCAATGCACCGCGGGGGCTGATTCCGAACTGAACCGATTCGTGATGCCGCGTCTGCTCGGCAAGTTCGGCTATGTATTCGTAAACTTCATCGCATATGAATGTTTGTCGAACAACGTCGATTGTTTGCACCAGTTCATTGGCTGAGCATACGGCTTTTACATCGTCAAGCGGGTCGGAACGGTGTCTGTCCCGCAGTATTTCAACTTGACTTTTAATATCGGGATAACCCATGCTAAGTTTAAACATGAACCTGTCCAGCTGAGAAACGGGCAGCAGCTGCGTTCCTGCCGACCCGATCGGATTTTCGGTTGCAAGAACGATGAACGGGGACGGAAGTTTATGGGTTGTTCCGTCAACTGTAACTTTTCCTTCCTCCATCGCTTCAAGCAGAGCGGATTGGGTTTTGCTTGAGGTGCGGTTGATTTCATCCGCAACAAGAAGATTTGTCATAACCGCTCCGGGCTTATACACAAAATCGGAATTTGATTTTTCGAAAACCGAAAAGCCTGTCACATCGGAAGGCATTGTGTCCGGTGTGAACTGAATACGTTTGCAGTCAAGTCCGAGTGCCTTTGAAAAAGCAAGTGCAAGGCTTGTTTTTCCAACGCCGGGAACATCTTCCAGCAGTATGTGTCCCTGTGCAAGAATTGCAGTCAAAACCTTTTCGATAATTTCGTCCTTTCCGACGATAACTTTTTTGATTTCAGATTTAATGTTGTCTGTCAGCATTTGTAATCACCGTTTAGCATTAATTAATATTTTCGTCGTGCAGACAATATCAGGCTATACGCTTTGAAAATCATACAGCCTGCCGAGCTTATTGTCCGCTTTGTACAGTGCGATATGCGCAAGCATAGCCTGCTCCGTGGACATAAGGTTTCCTTCCGAATCGTTCGCAGAGTGCCTGTACACGCTGCCGGGGAGAAGAAAACTCTGCATTCCGTCAACAATGTTTTTACCGCCGCGCATGAAACGTTCATCGGTGCGTGGGTCGATACCAAGTGAACAGAGTGCAATAATAACCTGAGCTGTCGACTCGGTGTTCTCTGCACCATACGAGCAGAATGTGCAGTTTTCTTTCATTACAGCGGCAAGCCGTGCCAATGCACGGTCAACAGTGCGGGAGATCTCGCCGGGGGATATACCGACGGAAAGCGCGTTTTGGCTGCCGTAGTACGGGGCAAGAGCTTGAAGCGCCATTGCGGTTATATCAATGTCAAATGCACCTTTATCAAGTCCAAACCCTCCGCCGGGTTCTTCGGCAGCAAGAATTTCTTTAATGATGCCCGTTCGGGTATACCTGCTTCCGTCAGGAACCGCATAACTTTCGGAATCAAGGGTTATCAGTGCAAAAATGTATGCGTTAAGTCCTTGCGCGCCGAGTTCGCCGGGGTAGTTGTAGGTTCCGAACTCAATAAGATTCACCGGTTCTCCGTTTTTATCCTCCGAAAATGCTGCCGGGTCACCGCCAAGTGCGAGCACCGTAAGAGCAATTCGGTGGTAGTCGGTTGCTCTGCCGAGGGATGAATCTTCGCCGAGTTTATTTTTTACATAAGCTTCAAGCGCGTGCAGGTAGGCTGTATAGCTATCCTCCGCACCGCCGACAGCGCATGCCAAGGCTGCCCAGTCGCAAACGGAAGAACCGGCAGGGAACTCATCCGACGCATTAAGCAGACAGTCGCCTTCTTCAACTCCTGCAAGTTTCTTCATGCCCTGCGCAATCTGAAGAATGCGTTCGGACATGGGAGGCTGTACTCGTTCTTTATGCGGAGCTGCACTGCATGCTGCAAATGTGAGCAAAAACGCAAGCAGCAGGCTCAGAATTGATTTAATCTTTAATGTCATTATTTATCGCCTTTCTTTTTAAACCGGAATTTTCGGGTGAGCCCGCAGTACCGATGCAGATTTGCGGCACAAGCGTATGCGGAAGAATGAATGCGCTTTGGCCGGGACTTCCTGCGGGAAGCACTTCGCGGTAAATGTCATGGCATTTTGAGCAGCGGTACTCAATGAAACCATCCTCATCGTCAGTGGGTTCGACACGCTGAATGATTTCATAATCGTGCTCAAGCTGAATGAATCCTCCGTCAATCCAAAGCCCGCAGTAACTTGAAAGTGAGCCTTCGGATCCGCCGGAACCGGTTGCGTCATATCCGCCGATATCCTTGCCGAGAGCAAGTGTAAACCGCAGACAGAGTTCGTCACCGTTGATTGGGTAGTATTCGGAAAGTCCGATTCCCGGGTACATGCCGTTTATACAGTACATCCAACCGGAACACCGCGTGAAGTCGAATTCTCCGATGCTGTCTCGGTCGTGCTGATCCGTAAGAGTTATGCCGTCACGGAGTATCAGCTCCCAGAGTTCCGGAGGAATCTCAACGCTGTATGCAATATCGCCCCACACAATGCGCCGCAGGTAGAAATTCAGCTTCGGTGTTCCGCTGAATTGCGCTTCAATGCCATAGTCCTCAAACAGGCGCAGCAGCACTTCGGCAGCGTTTTCGCCTTCATGAACGGTATAATCATCATCAATAATGATGCCGAGCCCGAGGGTGGTTGCATCTATTGAAATATGGATGCTTCCGTTTTCATCTCCTTCACCGACGCGGTGATAGGGCAGAATGAGTTTTCGGAAAGTTGAGTTCCCTTCATCATCCCATGCAAGTATCGTAACAACATGGTCGATATCGTCTCCGACATTCGGCGGAGTCAGCACAAGGTGATATTCAAACACTGTGCTGCCGGTCGGATTTGTTTGAACAACGCCGTCAAGGGTAACAACGATATGGTTTGCGTATATAACATTGCCTTCCCAGGTGCGTGCAGCAACTCTGAGCAGAAAACGACTGCTTGTAATCACACTGTCGTCGCCGTCGCGGTTTGTTGTTATCACCGGCGGATGTTCACCGACAACAGGATTGTCTTCATCGGCAGGCTGATTGCGGTAGGTGATATAAAAGCGCACAGCCCCGCCGCAAAGTTCACTTCCGCGATAGAGATACATTGTGATTATGTACTCATTGTTTATCGACAACACCGGACGAAAATAACTCTGCTCATCCGGGTGAAGCAATTCACCGTTGTTCACGTTGTCGTAACGGCCTTTAATATAAACTTTAAGTGAAAGATTATCTCCCCCGGCAGGGTATGCATAAAAAACAAGCGTGTCATTTTCTATATCGGCAGGAGTATATATTCCGCTGTAAAGATCCGTTGCAATATACGGCTCTTCGGGTTGGGGAGTGTATTCCCCACCGGGCTCGGGAGTGATTTCTCCACCGGGCTCGGGAGTACCGTCTCCGCCGGGTTCGGGAGTGCCGTCTCCGCCGGGTTCGGGAGTACCGTCTCCGCCGGGCTCGGGAGAAGATGACGGCATATCAGTCGGTCGAACGGTCGGATTCGATGTCGGATCGTCGGTCGGATTCTGAGTCGGCGCATTGGTTGGTCTCGGAGTCGGCGCATTGGTTGGTCTCGGAGTCGGCGCGTTGGTAGGCCTCGGAGTCAGCGCGTTGGTGGGTCTCGGAGTCGGCGCGTTGGTGGGTCTCGGA